>ENA-OQEB01000283-OQEB01000283.1-human-gut-metagenome-genome-assembly--contig:-NODE-283-length-21838-cov-1.921560_pt1 | contig 21838 bp, 34 predicted proteins | sample MGYA00242787_ERZ504619 | MGnify/ENA primary metagenome ERZ504619 (study PRJEB26092, sample SAMD00036317) | human gut metagenome | host: Homo sapiens | study: EMG produced TPA metagenomics assembly of... | reverse complement strand
GAAAAAGCGTTTGCAATATACAGATGGACAAAAACAAACATAGGATATACGGGAACATCCAACAAAGATAGTTGGACAATCGGAGCTTATCAGGCATTTACGAAAAAATCAGGAGACTGTTTCAATTATTATGCAGCAGCAAAAGCTATGCTTGATGTTTGTGGAATACAAAATGTTGATATAGTGAAAAGTGATACTTCACATTCAGCACATTATTGGAGCCTGATAAATCTTGGAGATGGCTGGTATCATTTTGATGCAACTCCAAGAAAAGGTGGAGGAAATTTTTTCATGTTGACGGATGCAGAACTGGCAGCGTATTCTACCAAGCATAAAAATAGTCATATTTTTGATTCTTCGCTGTATCCTGAACGAGCGACTGTATCAGTACAGGACAAAATAAATTATGCAAAGGGAACGATAAACAAATAAGGTGGAATAAATGAGACTTGGTATAATTGGTGGTCTTGGACCGATGCTACTGCCTATTTTATGGAACTGCTTATTAATATGACCGATGCAAAATGTGATCAGGATCATCTGGAAATGATTATTTATAATTGCCCATCAATACCGGATAGAACTGCATATATCTTAGGAAAAAGTAATGCAAATCCTGTTGTTCCGATTATAAAAATCGGGAAAAAACTAAAGGAACAGAATGTGGATTGTATATCTATTCCGTGCATTACAGCACATTATTTTCATGATGAAATAGAAGAAAAAACGGGCTGTAAGGTGATTCATGCTATTCGGGACACCTCATATAATGTTAAAAGAGGCGGGATTAACAAAAATAGGGATAATGGCTACTGATGGTACAATTCAAAGTAGAATTTTTCAAGATGAAATAGAAAAGAATGGAATGCATGGACTTGTACCGGATAAAAAATATCAGAGAATAGTGATGGATATTATATATAAGGATATAAAGGCGGGAAAGATACCTGACATTGAAAAGTATAATGTTGTAGCCACGCATTTGAAAAACAAGGGAGCTCAGGTAATTATCCTGGGATGTACAGAGCTTTCATTACTGAAAAAACAATATGATATTAAAACAGGAGTCATAGATGCAATGGAGGTTCTTGCAAAATCATCATTAATACAGTGTAACAAAAGAGTTAAACCGAAATACAATAAGCTGTTTGTACCATTCAACTAAAGTATTTTGATATGAAGTATAGGAGAAAAAGATGCAAATTACAAATGTTTTGGAATACCTGGAAAATACAGTAAAACGAGTTCCGGATAAGACTGCCTATGCAAATGAAAATATGGAAATGACATTTGGTGAGGTATACCATGATAGCAGAGCTATCGGAAGTTATTTGGCAAATAACAATTATTATAAGAACCGGTAGTAGTTTTATGAAAAAGCATCCACATGCTATTACAGCATTTTACGGATGTGTTTATGGTAGCTGCTATTATGTGCCTATAGATGATGAAATGCCGGAATTCAGGATTAGACTTATTTTTGAAAACCTACATCCAAGAGTAATGATATGTGATGATACAACAATAAATGCCGTTGAAAAATTTGATTATAATGGAGAAATTCTATTATATGATCATGTAAGAAAAAATGAGATTTCAGATGAGCTGTTATTTGGAATAAGGGATAGACAGCTGGATACGGATCCTATTTATATAGTGTTTACTTCAGGTTCAACAGGAGTCCCTAAGGGTGTTGTAGCATGCCACAGATCGGTTATAGATTATATTGAAAATCTGTCTGAGGTGTTACGTTTTAATGAGAATACAAGATTTGCAAACCAGACACCGTTATATTTTGATGCGTGTCTTAAGGAACTATATCCGACATTGAAATTCGGTGCTACAACATATATTGTTCCCAAAAGTTTGTTTATGTTTCCAATCAAACTGGTTGAATTTTTGAATGAGTATAAGATAAATACTGTCTGCTGGGTTGTGTCAGCATTGACTATGATATCAGCATTTAAGACCTTTAACAAGATTAAACCTGAATATTTGCATACTATAGCGTTTGGTAGTGAGGTATTTCCTATTAAGCAATTGAAAATATGGAGAGAAACTTTGCCAAAAGCCAGATTTGTAAATTTGTATGGGCCAACAGAAGCAACAGGAATGTGTTGTTATTTTGAGGTGGACCGAGAGTTTGAGTTGGATGAGGTGGTGCCAATTGGACGACCATTCCATAATACAGAAATATTATTGCTGGATGAGAATAATAAGCTGGTAGAAGATGGAAATGTTGGTGAGATCTGTGTCAGAGGAACTTCATTAACATTGGGATATTACAATAATTTTGAAAAGACTAGTGAGGTATTTGTGCAGAATCCTCTCAATTCGAGATATCCTGAATTGATATATAAGACGGGAGATTTAGGAAAAAGGAATGAAAGAGGTGAACTGATATTTGTATCAAGAAAGGACTATCAGATTAAGCACATGGGACATCGAATCGAGCTTGGTGAGATAGAGGTAAATGTCAATATGATTGAAGAAATATCCACATCATGTGCTGTTTACGATAAGGAAAAGGGAAAGATAGTTTTATATTATATCGGAGAACTTGAACCTGATAAATTGGTTAGGATCCTTAAAGATAAGCTTCCAAGGTACATGATTCCAAATAAAACAGAAAAGCTGGAGCAGATGCCATTAACAGCAAATGGGAAAATAGACAGAGTATTTTTAATGAAAAAAGCACAGGAAAGATAAAGGAGAAAAAAGATGAACGAATTATTAGAAATTTTAAAGGAATTACACCCGGATGTAGATTATGAAAATTGTACAACACTGATTGATGATAAGATACTTGATTCCTTTGACATAGTTTCAATTATATCTGAGGTAAGTGATTCATTTGATGTTGCAATTCCGGCAGAGGAGATTATTCCGGAGAATTTTAATTCTGCAAAAGCCTTGTATGATTTAATAGTAAGATTAGAGGATGAATAAAAGATATGCTGTTTACATCTTATAGCTTTATAGCATTTATGACAATAGTTTTTGTCCTGTATTATCTGGTGCCAAAATCGTGTCAGTGGCCTTTATTATTGGTATTTAGTTATATTTTTTATTTCATTGCCGATCCAAGATATCTGATATTCATACTGGTGACGACAATATCAACTTATTTGATAAGTCTTAAAATGAATCAGATTAATATGGCGCAGGATAAGTTTATTAAAGAATTCAAGGGAAATTTAAGCAGAGAGCAAAAAAAGAACTATAAAAGCCATATGAAACATAAAAAATGGATATGGCTTTTGATATTGTCTTTTCATAAATATTGGTATATTAAGCGTAACGAAATATACTAATTTTGTGATTCAAAATATTAATGATATGCTGCATGGAGTTTCCGGTTTACATACTGTCAATATGATTGTACCGATGGGAATTTCATTTTATACATTTCAGACTATGGGATATATAATTGATGTGTATAGAGGAAAACAGAGTGTTGAAAAGAATTTCTTTAAGCTGGCATTGTTTGTTTCATTTTTTCCACAATTGGTTCAGGGACCGATAAGCAGATTTCATGATTTATCGGAGACATTATTTTCAAAGCATTATTTTTGAAAGCAATGTGGTAGTATCAGGTTTGATGCGGATTTTGTGGGGATATTTCAAGAAGTTGTTATTGCAGACAGAATTATTACAGGAGTAACAACCCTGATACACAGTCCTTCTGAATATCAAGGAGCATATGTGTTTATTGCCATGTTGTTTTATGCATTCGAGTTATATTGTGACTTTACCGGTGGTATTGATATTACGATTGGTATAGCAGAGGTTATGGGTATTCGTGTGACAGAAAACTTTAATCTTCCATATTTCTCAAAAAATATCAAAGAATATTGGAACAGATGGCATATAACTATGGGTACATGGTTTACAGATTATATTTTTTATCCTATTTCAGTATGTAAACCTATGCTTAATTTGTCTAAATTTTCAAGAAAACATTTTGGTGAGGTAATTGGTAAGCGAGTGACAGTGTATTTGTCAGCCTTTGTAGTATGGTTTACAACGGGATTATGGCATGGTGCAGCATGGAACTTCATCGTCTGGGGATTAATGAACTTTGTTGTTATTATGGTCTCTCAGGAACTGGAACCTTTATATGAAAAGTTTCATAAAAGATTTAGTGTAAAAGGTAAAGTTCCATATGAAGCATTTCAGATTCTAAGAACATTTTTATTGATGAGCTGTATAAGAATGTTTGATTGCTATAGAGATGTTCCTTTGACTTTTAAGATGGTTGGAACAATGTTTACAAAGTTCAATATAGGTGAATTATTTAATGGTTCGCTGCTTTCTATAGGGCTTAGTGTGGCTGATTATGTTGTGCTTATAGTGGGATTTATAGTAGTTTTTACAGTGAGTCTTTTTAAGGTAAGAGTAGGAAATGTGAGAACGGTTTTATTACAAAAACCTCCAATTGTTTATTTTGGAATTATGGCTGTTATGATTATGCTTATTATAGTGTTTGGCGCATATGGTATAGGCTACGATTCGTCTCAGTTTATCTACAATCAGTTTTAAGGAGAGTGCGATGAGAAGAAAAAAAATAACAGCATGCATTTTGGTTGCTATCCTGCTTATTGGAGCTCTGTATATTGTTCAAAGGCTTCTGGTTCCCAAATATCAGACAGGAATAGTTGAAGGCTCTATGGTTGAAGAATACTATAAGGATAGGTCAGATCACGAAGTTTTATTTGTGGGCGATTGTGAGGTTTATGAGAATTTTTCCACCATAGAATTATGGAGAAATATGGAATAACAAGTTACATCAGAGGAAGTGCACAGCAATTAACATGGCAGTCATATTATTTATTAGAGGATGCCTTGAAACATGAGACTCCTAAAGTGGTGGTGTTTAATGTTTTGGCATTAAAATATAATGAGCTCAGAGTGAAGCTATAACAGAATGTCTATAGATGGGATGAAATGGTCTATGTCAAAGGTAAATGACATTAAGGCTTCTATGACAGATGAGGAAAATTTTGTTGATTATATTTTTCCGCTGTTGAGATATCATTCCAGATGGTCTGAGCTTACAAAAGATGATGTGAAACATTTTTTTCCAAAAGACAAAGTGACTCATAATGGATATTATATGCGTGTTGATACAAAGCCACAACAGGAATTTCCGGATCCAACACCATTGACAGATTATAAGCTTGGCGATAAAGCAATGGGATATTTACAGAAAATGACCGATTTATGTAAGGAAAAAGGAATTAAGCTTGTACTTATAAAGGCACCTACAGAATATCCTTATTGGTATGAGCAATGGGACGAACAGGTGCAACAGTTTGCTGATGAAAATGGTGTTGACTACATCAATTTTATTCCATTGCAAAATGATATAGGTCTGGATATGTCACAGGATACCTATGATGCAGGTTTACATCTGAATACTACAGGCGCTGAAAAAATGGCAGATTATTTTGGAAAATATCTGGTTGAAAATTATAATTTAACTGATTACAGAAATGATAGCGAGTATGCTTCTATATGGGATAAAAAAGAAGCTGCATATGATTCTATGAAACAACAACAATATGATGAATTGAACAAATATGGTGAATTGAAGAGCTTTGGTGCAAATGCGATTCAAAATTAGGAGGAAGAACGATGAAGAAAATTATTTCAATAATGTTATGTATTATGCTTTCAGTATCTATGATGACAGCATGTGGAAGTAAAGAGTCCGACAATGATAAAAAAGATGTTGGTTCTGAGACAAAACAGGATGTATTTACATATGATTTAAAGGTGTAACAGTTGCCATGAATGAAAACATGGAGCCATTGGTAAAAAAACTTGGGGATGCAGATAATTACTTTGAATCTGATTCCTGTGCTTTTCAGGGAAAGGATAAGGTATATACTTATGGAAGTGTTAAGATAACAACATATCCTAAAGATAACAAGGATTATGTTTATACAATAGAATTACTTGATGATACAGTATCAACACCGGAAGGAATATCAATAGGTTCTGATAAAAAGGCTGTTGAGGAAAAATATGGAGATGCTTCTGACTCAACTGAGACTCGTATATTTACAAAAAAGGAGACAGCCAGCTTTCATTTATATTTGATGGAGATAATGTGTCTTCAATAGTTTATAATGCAATTACAGAGTAAAATACCAGTGAAGAAAACAAAAATAATAGCATGTATTTGCCTGATAGTTTTGATAGTGGTGTGCAGTGTTTTAAGTAATAAGGAAATCAGTAAACATAAGAACGATTCGAGTCAAAATGTATCTGATAATATAAATATTCAGAAAAAGACTACAATTGAAACGTCAGAATTACAAGAAAAAAAATCAGATATATTTGTACCATCAACAGATGATAAAACGGTAGATGTATCTTCTGATAACAACATTGTAAGCCAATATGCAGTGCTGGTTAATGTAGACGATGGAACTATTACTGCTTCAAAGAATGCAAATGAAAAAATGTATCCGGCATCTATGACAAAGGTTATGACACTTTTGGTTGCAGCGGAGAAATTAAATAATGAGAGTCTTGGCCAGAAAATTGAAATTTCTATTGAAGCAACTGATTATTCTTTTGAAAACGACTGTAGTGCAGCAGGGTTTCTGGTTGGAGAGCAGGTTACTGTTGAGGACTTATTAAATGGCATTATATTGCTTCAGGTGCTGAGGCTGCATATCAGGCTGCAATTATGACATCCGGAACATTGGAGCAGTTTGTGGATGATATGAATAAAAAAAGTACTGGAGCTGGGAATATCACAGACGACACATTTTTCAAATCCTGTAGGGATATTTGATGAAAATAATTATAGTACTGCATGTGATATGACGGTTATTTTACATGCAGCAATGGAAAATGAAATATGTAAAAAGGTGTTGTCAGCAAGAAATTATACAACTTCATGTACACAACAGCATCCGCAGGGAATAACATTTTCAAGTAAGTTTTTAAATCGGATAGATCGTAAATTTGGAAAAGGAAAAGTTGTTGGAGCTAAAACAGGATATGTAAACCAGTCACGATATTGTGCGGTAAGTATGTATGAAAGTGAATCAAATAATAAATATATATGTGTTACCGGAATGGCAGGGAAATCCTGGCAGACAGTATATGATCATATAGCCTTTTACCAAAATTATTGTAAATGAAGTGTATGTATTGGTTATTAAGCGGATAAATAAGCCATGTTACCACCACAGCGGTGAGAACATGGCTTATTATTATGTCTTTATTTATCTTGATACACCTAGCTTTACCATGAGAGCCTCCTGCAAAACGCGGGATACGTTGATATGGGATTTCTCAGCTTCCTGATTAAGCCAATTAGGGAGAGTGACATTTCTTCGGACGGTTTTATTGTCGACCTTGCGGCGGTATTCATCAAAATCTATATCCACAAATGAAACATGACTAATACCAGTATTGTCAAAGGGACCGTTTTTGATGTCAATATCTGAAATATCACTTGGAACCGGAATTTCCCTGCCAAGATCCTGTAATGTGATTCCGTTTGCTCCAATGGCGTCGCGAGCCATCTCTATAGCATCTGGTAGACCGAAGCCCTCTGTTAATATATTCATATCAGGAACATTAATAAGCACGGTGTCTTTTTTATCATTTAATTGTGTAAATATAACTGGATATACCTGTTTCATAATATAATATCCTCCATAAATTAATGTATATATAATATGTGATAAATTATAAATGCTATAATCCCCATTTACGTAAAATTGCTTTGGCAAGCATTTCGTTGATCTCTTTATGCCTCGGAATCTGCTCTATATCTGAACCCCGAACATATACATCATGATTACCGCCATGTCTTGAAAATTCAAATCCGGCAGCCTCTAGTTTCTTGATAAGCTCTCTTTGTTTCATAAATGCCTCCTCCATAATCATAATATACACATTAAGTGTGTATAAGTCAACGGCTTTTTTTAAAACAAGATATTTAATCCAAGACGAAATATGATACAATTCAATTATTCAGCACTATAAGCTTTATTTCCTAGAGGCTAGGCTTAAAGTTTACATAAGGGAAATTTTAAAGAATTAATGATGAAATGTAACCCCCACCAAACAAAATCCTACATAATAGATAGAAGGGAGGTTTGCGGAAAATGTACACACAAGAACAGATACTTGATATGTATTTTAATCGCAACCAGCAGGCTGTCAGTGCGACCTCGCAGATGTACGGAGCGAAGCTACCCGGTTTGCAGACACTATGGTAGCACATGAGGATGCGCTGGAATGCGTAAATGACACATACATAGCAGCATGGAACAAGATACCACCGGAGCGTCCTATGCGTTTCCTTTCATGCTTTACAGGGTATGCCGCAATATCTCTGCGACAGGATTGACTGGAATAATGCTTCAAAGAGAAATTCCAACATGAACTGTATGCTTGATGAGCTTGAGGAGTGCCTTGCAGACAGCAATGCAAAATACGAGGGCGAGCTGTCGGACATTGGAAGGTGTTTATCGGATTTTCTGAACGGACTGGAGACGGAAAAGAGAGTGCTTTTCGTGAGACGCTACTGGTATGGCATGACGATTGATGAGCTGGCAGATATGAGCGGCAGGAGCAAAAGCAGCGTAAAGACCACACTGTTCAGGATAAGGGCAGAGCTTAAAAAATATCTGGATGAGGAGGGCGTATATCTATGACGAAAAAGGATTTATTTGATGGTTTAAATTACATCGATGACCAAATAATTGAAGAAGCGCAGCCGACCGGAGAATCGGCAGGTACAGTGATGAAATTTATATAAAAAATCATGAAACCCATCACGGCGGAAAAGAAGACAAAAACAGGAAAAAGCACAAAAAATTTGCACGGGCAGCAAAAGCGCTTGCCACAGTGGCGGCAGTCCTTGTTGTTGCAGTCTTAGGCACGGAGGTTGTGCGGCTTAATAACCGTATAGATGAGCTGGAGACAAAAACTGCAAATGTGATTTCACAGAATAATGCGCAGAATAATGTCTATGCAGGGATAAAGAGCGGTGCAAAGCTTGGGGATTATGAATCGGCCTCTGATTACGGGAAATTGTATGATGTGGCAAAAAAAGCTGAGGCTTCCATAAGGAATACTGCATCTGGAGACTTGCTGGAGAGTGCGGATGCAACAGGAATTACGTCTGATGCATCGTCTGCAAATAAGCAGGAGGCGGCAGCCAAAACAGAGTATTCAACCACCAACGTGATGACAGAGGGCGTTGATGAGAGTGATGTGGTAAAGACGGACGGAAAGTACATTTACATGGTCGAGGATGGTCAGATATCCATCACGGATATTTCAAATGGAAGCCGGGGGAAGAGACGCTGTTTCGTCCTGATTTTGAGGTACCGTCAGATACTGTAGAGGAGCTTTATATCAGTGACGGAAAAATGCTTATCATATCAAACCATGCAGGCGATAAGGATGAGACTATATGCTATAGCTATGATATAGCTGACCCGACGAAACCGGTGCTTATAGGTAAAGCGCGTCAGGATGGATTTTACAATACATCGCGCAAAATTGGCAATACGGTATATGTTTTTTCAGACACATATATAAAGACCTCCGATATGAATAAAAATGTGGCGCTGCAGGAGGATAATCTGGAGAAATGGGTGCCTCAGGTAAATGGCAAAGTAATAAGCTATGACTGCTTCTATATAGGAGAGGATACATACTCAGGCACAGTTATTTCGAGCTTTGATGTGGATAAACCTGATAAGACGATAGATGCAAAATGCATTATGAATAATAGCGGCGAGGTATACGTTTCTAGCAATGCCATGTATCTGTATCATTCTGATTGGAGTGCAAGCCGTGAGCTTACCAAAATCAGCAAAATTTCGTTTGAGGATGGAGTGATGAAGACCGGGGAGACAACCTCAGTGAATGGTTATCTTAACGATAAATTCGCAATAAATTGAGCAGGGAGGATATCTGTATGTGCTTCCAACCTCAAATACCGGCAGCCAGCCTGTCAATTCGCTTCATGTGCTGGATAAGGATATGAATGAGGTCGGTGTGATAAACGAGATTGCACGCGGGGAGAGTATATATGCAGCCCGCTTTGTTGGAAAATACGTATATTTCATCACATACAGGCAGACGGATCCTCTTTTTGTAGCAGACATATCTAATCCGACAGCACCAAGCTTTTGGGAGAGCTTGAAGTGAGTGGCTTCTCTGAGTATCTGCATATGTGGGATGATACGCACGTACTTGGAATAGGCTATGGTGACTCGCAGCAGAGTAAGATAAAGCTTACTATGTTTGATGTGAGTGATCCGACAAAGCCGGTTGAGGTGAACCAGAAGCTTATCGACAATTCTGAGAGCTGGAGTAATGAGTTTGTATACAACTACAAGGCTATTCTTGCTGACCCGGAGAAAAATCTGATAGGATTTACTGCGAATGACTACTATCTGTTTTCGTATGACAGTGAAAACGGCTTTAGTCTTTTGGAGCAGCAGGCACTGAGCTATAAAAATACAGAAGGCTATAGAGGAATTTATAAGGATAATGATTTCTATGTGGCAGGAAACGGAGAGATAAAGCATTTTAAGCTGGCAGAATAGCGTAAATAATAGTGTTACGCAATAAGATATAAAGACAGGCGGCGAATACCAAAAGAGGGTGTTTGCCGCCTGTTTTTTGTATAATTTCATATACAAACGATATGTAACAGCATATTTAAGTATGCAATTCAAGGCAGACGGTGATATAATATCTCTGATTTTGATAACACGGAGGAACTATTATAATGAATACAGCCTCAAAGACAAGACATGTCTTTATTTTGTTTTTGGCAGATATAGTCTGGGGAATAGCCTTTGTAGCGCAGTCAAAGGGAGGGGATGCAGTTGGAGCATTTTCATTCAACGGCATCCGCTTCCTTATTGGTGCGCTCTGCCTTCTGCCGGTCATAAAAATACTGGATAAGAAAGAGCTGACGGTAAACAGACCTGAAAGCAAAAAGCAAAAGAAAGAGCTTTGGATAGCCGGAAGCTGCTGTGGAATAGCACTTTTCTTTGCGAGCAACCTGCAGCAGCTTGGAATCAGCATGGGCGCAGAATCCGGCAAGGCAGGATTTCTTACAGCTACATATATACTTATGGTGCCTATACTTGGGATTTTCCTCAAAAGAAGATGCGGAGCCAAAATATGGATAGGTGTATTTATTGCACTGATAGGCATGTATTTTTTGTGCATGAATGGGGCATTTTCACTTAGCGGCTCAGATTTGCTTCTGCTGGCAGGGGCATTGTGCTTTGCGATACAGATACTTGTGATAGACCATTTTGTATCACAGGTAGATGCGGTCAGGCTCTCATGCATTGAGTTTTTTGTCACCGGGCTTGGCACATGTATAGTGATGATTTTTACTGATATGGGACCGTCTGCCGGCGGTATAGCGCAGTGGGCGCAGTCGCTTTGCACGTGGGATGCATGGATTCCGATTCTCTATGCCGGTATTTTCTCAAGCGGAGTGGGCTATACGCTGCAGATTGTCGGACAAAAGGGCTTAAATCCGGCGGTGGCATCGGTGGCGATGAGTCTTGAGTCGGTGGTTTCTGTGATTGCAGGATGGATTCTGCTTGGCAGATGCTAGGTGGCAGAGAAAATTTTTGGATGTGTGCTCATGTTTATTGCGATAATTATTGCACAGCTTCCGGATAGGGAGTATACTAAATAGGTTACAGTATAAAATGAAATGTGATTATTCAAGTGTGGTTTTGCGAATGTGCGTGGGATGAATAGTTACAACGGGACAGGGATTGGATATGAGAAATAATAGCAGAAAAAATTACAGACGCCGCAGACAAAATACAAGAGCTTCACAGATTAAGCTTGTAGGAATAGTGGCTGTGATAGTCGTTATAGCGATTATAATAGTTATATCGTGCTTTAATAAAACAAAAAAAGACAGTAATAAGGCAAAAGACACAGGAACGGCCACAGAAAATGTGACCGGTGTGACTGAGCAGGTAAGTGAGACAGAGGAAGCAAAGGAGCTCTTTGCACCAAAGGAGTCTGATGCTACAGCAGCAATCGGAGATGAGCTTGAGAGCTCTTATGCCGTAGTGATTGATGAGCAGGACGGCACAGTTGTTGCGGGAAAAAATGCTCATGAGAAAATGTATCCGGCTTCCATGACAAAGGTTATGACAGTGCTTGTAGCAGCAGAGCAGGCTGAGAAAAATGCAATTGCTGCAGCGGAGAATGAAAACACCGAAATAGACAGGCAGGCTGTGATAGAAAACAAGCTCAACGAGGTTGTTACAATTACAAGAGAAGCCACAGATTATTCATATGTGCATGATTGCAGTACAACAGGCTTTTTAGACGGGGAGCAGGTGCCTCTTCGCGATGTGTTTAACGGAACCATACTGCCATCAGGTGGAGAATCGGCATATCAGCTTGCGGTTTATACAGCAGGCTCTATGGAAGCATTTGTCGATATGATGAACCAGAAGGCAGCAGAGCTTGGTATAGGCCAGACCACACATTTTGCAAACCCTGTCGGCATATATGATGAGAACAATTACAGCACAGCCTATGATATGGCGGTCATCATGCAGGCTGCGATGCAGGACGACATTTGTAAAACAGTACTTTCAAATCATACATATAGCACGGCTGCAACACCGCAGCATCCGGAGAACCTGAACATATCAAATCTGTTCCTGCGCCGAATAGAGGACAGGATGACAAGCGGCGAGGTAATCGGTGCAAAGACAGGCTTTGTAAATCAGTCCGGTAACTGTGCGGTCAGCTACGAGAAGGCAGCAAGCGGAAAGACATATATATGTGTGACAGCAGGCGCTTCAAGCGGATGGCACTGTATAGATAATCATGTGTATTTATATAATACATACGGCAAGTAGTCAGCAAAGCTGATTTTAAGGAGCGCAGATATGGCGGGAAATCAAGGCAATTACAGGGAAAAAACCACGCGTAATGAGAAGAAATACAAAAAAGCCAACGGACAGCCGAGACTAAAGGAGAAAAGCAGCCGGGCAAAAAGCGATAACGCATGTCCGTATGCAAAGAAATGTGGCGGCTGCGACTATCAGGGCGTAGAATATAAGGAACAGTTAAAAACAAAGCAGGCATACATGAAAAAGCTGCTAAAGCCTTTTTGTTTTGTGGAGCCGATTGTCGGCATGAAAAATCCGCTCTATTATCGTCACAAGGTTCATGCAGCCTTTGACTGTACGAGGCGCGGTCAGATTGTGGCGGGAGCTACAGGAAAAACACACATGATGTGGTGGATATCGAAAGCTGCATGATAGAAGATCAGGAGTCAGATGAGATAATAAGGGACATAAAGGATATGCTCCGCTCATTCAGGATAAAGACCTATGATGAGGACACCGGCTATGGGCTTCTCAGACATGTGCTCGTGAGAAAGGGCTATGCAACAGGGCAGATAATGGTAGTGCTTGTCCTGGCATCGCCGATACTTCCATCGAAGAACAATTTCGTAAAAGCACTCAGGAAAAAACATCCCAATATCACGACAGTGGTGCTCAACGTGAATGATAAAAAGACAAGCATGGTGCTCGGAGACAGAAACATCACACTTTATGGCAAGGGCTTCATAGAGGATAAGCTGTGCGGCTGCACCTTCCGCATCTCACCAGGCTCGTTTTATCAGGTGAATCCGGTACAGACGGAGCTTTTATACGAAAAAGCCATTCACGAGGCGCACCTCACTGGCAAAGAGCGCGTAATTGATGCATACTGCGGCACCGGAACAATAGGCATCATAGCAGCGAAAAATGCAGGTGAAGTCATCGGGGTCGAGCTAAACCGTGATGCAATCCGCGATGCGGTTACCAATGCCAAGCGAAACGACATCAGAAATATCCGCTTCTACAATGACGATGCCGGAAAATTCATGGTCGAGATGGCACAAAAGGGTGAGAAAGCGGATGTTGTCATAATGGATCCTCCAAGAACCGGCAGCGACGAGGCATTTTTATCATCGGTTGTCAAGCTGTCACCGGAGAGAGTGGTGTATGTGTCATGTGGTCCGGAAACACTGGCGAGGGATTTAAAGTATCTCACAAAGCATGGATATGCAGTGAAGCGTGCAACACCATATGACTGCTTCCCATATACAGAGCACATAGAGACTGTGGTGTTACTTTGCAGGTAAATGGTCAATAATAGTATTCCAATTCGCCGTCAAATGGTGTAGAATAAAACTACTTTCCATGTATACTAATGAATGATTACAGCCCATACACGGAGGACAAACATGAGAACGCTATATACATTTGACAAACACAATTATTCCGATGATATGGAGGTATTTGAGCGCTTCGCGGTGCGCGCGGTTATTATCAGAGACGGCAAGCTTGCATGCAGCAGGCCGGTGAGGGCTACTACAAGATACTGGGCGGCGGCATCGATGCAGGCGAGACCAACGAGGTTGCGTTGGCACGGGAGGTGCGCGAGGAGGCAGGGCTTCTTGTCGTGCCGGAAAGCATCAGGGAGTGTGGCAAGGTCATAGAAAAGAGACGCGATATATTTGAGGCTGACAAGATATATTACTGTCACACCTACGTGTATTTCTGTGATGTGAAGGACGAGCATGTGGCAGCACAGATGACAGACAGCGAGATAAGGCTTGAGTATCATCTGTCATGGCTACGCCGGATGAGATAATAAAGGCCAACAGCGCTTTTCTTGATAAAGAATGGATAGCAAGAGACACTAAGATTGTTGAGTTGATAAAAGAAATGTGTTAAAATAATGCCTGGATGTAAATCCGGGCATTTAATATAAGGAGAAGCAGTATAAATGGATAAAAATAAAATCAAAAATAAATTAAAGGATGATCCGGCCTTCACTCTCGAGGTGCAAAACCCGGAGGTTGAGGCGCTGATGACACAGTATTCAAGCGACAAAAAGGCGGAGACGCTCAATAAGCTCATTGAAAAATGCACTAAGAGCAGATTCCTGGTACCTGCAAATGTCGGAGAGAACAACAAGCCGATTCCGCTATTTATTAAAAACGGTGAGGGAGAGGCTTTCATGCCGATTTATACCTCAAAGGCACAGCTTTCTAAGGATCATCCGTCACCATGCATTGTAAATATGCCGTTTCTTGCAGTCAACAATATGGTGGCAAATAAAGAGTCAAAGCTTGATGGTATCGCATTCAACCCGTTCACTCACAATCTGATTTTCAAAAAGCCTCTTGTAGAAAAGATTGAGCAGTGGAAAGGCCAGAAGAGAGGGACATCCTACATCACCGACAAAGGGCAAGACTGTACAGATGACAGCAGAGCAGTATGTCATCTTTGAGCGTATGCAGTATGAGCATATTTTCCTGCCGGCGAAGATGTTTGAGGGCGGAAAAGAGTTCATGGACCGACTTGCCGATGAGAAGGAAAAGTTAATAGATGAGCTGTACGAGGAGGCATATCAGCAGAAGCGTATGTATCCATATATGGAGGAGGATTTCTCTGTTATGTCTATGCAGATTTCTGATACGCTTAATGTCACCAGAGTTGATTTCCCGACAAGAGATATGGCTCCAAACTGCGCAATCCGTGCTTATCTCGTGTGGGATGATGCTGCATCACAGGGCAGATATTTTGTAATTGATGCGAAGGGCGATAAAACTACTGAGCTGGCTGAGATTACAGAGGATTACAAGCGTCTTGGATATGGAGCTGCACCGGTTGAGGGGGCTGAGCTTCAGACTGTTCTTGACCTGGTTAAGAACAGTGCAGAGGAACAGAATTAGAAAAGTAATGTAGGGCAGGATATATAAAGGAGGTCGTGTATGAAGGAGTTTTTAGGCAGAATAAAGGCTGATTTTCTACTGTCATCAGTGCTTTGCATAGCGCTGGGACTGGTGTTTATCATATGGAGGGCTTCGGTGCTCACGATTGTGGCCAATGTGCTTGCGGTAGTGCTTATCATCATCGGAGTGGTCTATATGTGCAGCTATTTTTTGAATATAGTTACGAATGGTTTTTCAGCGATGCTGGGGCTTGTGGTTTTGGCAGTGGGTATATGGTTTCTGGTACAGCCAAAGGTTGTGGTGAGCCTGATACCTATAGTCATCGGTCTGGTGCTCATTTTTCACAGCATCAGGAGCATTATTGAGGCGGTGGATGCCAGAAAATACGGTTACGGAGGCTGGAGTGTCGGCTGATTTTTTCAATAATCAGTCTGATTTTTGGAATAATCTGTGTGACAAATGCATTTGATGTAATGAAGACAGCCACTGTTGTTGTCGGTATCATACTGATTTTCAACGGAGTGTCCAATATCTGGATTACAAGCCGTGCTACAAAGGCGGAGAGCGCTACAACAAGCAAAAGGAGTTTGAGGCAACGTTTGTTGAGGATAGAAAAGAGGACAATTAAGCAGTAACAGAAAGGCGACAGAATGCGTCGGATGGAGTTTAAGATGGAGAGACCCGGACTTACCAAGGTCGGTGACCATCTGAAGGTAACAGAGAGCAAGCTTCCGACTTCATATTATTATACGATAGAGCATGCGATTGCCATGTCGGGAAACTACGTGGTCAGCGAGAGGCTCAAAAGCCGTGAGGGCGATGTCGTGGATGTGAGGGAGACTGAGAAGGGCTACTTTGTCACGATGGAGTTTGATGAGTAATGACACAGCAAGGTAAGAATGCAATAGATCTGGTGCTCGCTGAGAGCCTTATAGAGCTTTCAGCGAAAAAGCCAATCGATAAGATTACAATTAAAGAGATAACGGACAAGGCCGGAGTTATCCGCCCCACGTTTTACAATCATTTTCAGGACAAGTACGAGCTGATAGAGTGGATTATCAAAAGCGAGCTGCTTGAGCCCATCAAGCCACTGCTCAATGCCGGAATGATTTTTGAAGCGATTGTGCTGATGCTCAATAATATTTCGGCAAACAGTGTTTTTTACAAGAAAGCACTAAAGCTGGAGGGTGCAGTGACGTTTAATCAGATTGCCATGAAGTGCGTCTACGAGATGTTTATGAATATCATAAACGAAAAGAGTACAGGAAAGAAATCCAAATACCGCTGGCTCACACCGGAGGTGATTTCTACATATTATGCGCAGTCGTTGTGCTTTATCACGGAGGCTGGATAGCCCAGGGCATGGATGATATTGAGCCGAAGGAGATGGCGGAGGCATACATGTATCTGATTACGCGCTCGATGGATGATATACTAAGTGAGCTGTAGAGGACAATTGCCATGGAAAATGACGGCTTAAGCAAGCTCATAAAGCAGAATCATAAAGAGGCATGTGTTCATATAAATATAAAAATGCTGTGAAAAAGTGTCAGAAATCAAATACAATATCATATATGTGTCATATCGGATATACAAATTGATGGATTTGTATATCTCACATGACAAATCAAAGAGATTGAATATTTATTTATTCGGTCTTTTTTTTTTATACTTCAATACGAATAAAAGAAAGAGTGGTGAATCTAATGATTAAATTTGGAAAAGGAGTCGTAAAACATCGTGTGCTGATACTGATAGTTGCATTTGCACTGCTTATACCATCGGGAATCAGCTTTATCAACACGAGAATCAACTTTGATATCCTTTCTTATCTGCCAAGCCAGATAGAGACTATGAAGGGCCAGGATATCATGGTAGATGAGTTTGGAACCGGAGCGTTGTCATTTGTGATCTTGGAGGATATGAAGGATCAGGACATAGAGACTCTGGCTGATGACATTGAGGACCTTAAGGGTGTAAATGATGTCATCTGGTACGGAACAATCGCTGATTCCACATTGCCAAGAGAGGCAATTCCGGATGAGGTGTACGATGCATTCAACAACAAGGATGCAAACAGCCAGCTCATGCTCGTCACCTACAGTGATACAATGGGTTCGGATGAGACAATGGAAGCCGTCAACAAGATGGATAAGATGGTGAAAAACCACTGCTTCGTAGCAGGAATGGCAGCAGTCAACGCAGATACAAAGACACTTGTTATGCAGCAGGCTCCTATATATGTCATCATAGCAGCATTGCTTTCAATGCTTGTCATGGGAATTACAATGGATTCAATAATTGTTCCGATGTTATTCCTCCTAAGCATAGGAATGGCTATTATCTATAATCTGGGAACAAACTTTATACAGGGACAGATTTCATACCTGACACTGGCACTGACAGCAGTATTGCAGCTCGCCGTAACAATGGATTATTCGATTTTCCTGTGGCACAGCTATCAGGAGCAGATAGACAGATATGACGGAGACAAGAAGCGAGCCATGGCACATGCCATTTCCCACACAATTGTCTCAGTAACAGGAAGCTCAATCACAACAATCGCAGGCTTCGTAGCCCTCTGCTTCATGAGCTTTACACTTGGACTTGACCTGGGAATCGTAATGGCAAAGGGCGTTGTATTCGGAGTTATCGGATGTGTAACAATTCTCCCTGCACTGATCCTTGCATGTGATAAGGCAATCGAGAAGACAAAGCACAAGATTCTCATGCCTGATGTTTCCAGGATTGCAAGCTGGGTAACAAATCATTATAAGATACTTGCAGTGATTTTCATCGTAGTGCTCATCCCGGCAATATACGGATACACTCATGATCAGTCTACTATGACCTTGCAGGAACCATGCCTGACAGTGCATTCAGTAAGCAGGCCAATGAAAGACTCGACAAGGAGTATGCTATGGGTGCCACACATATCATCATCGCGCCGAGCGATATGTCAAAGGCAGACAGCATAAGCATGATAGATGATATCAAGAAGGTCGATGGAGTAAAGCTTGCGGTATCGCTTGACTCAATACTCGGACCTACCATACCGGATGATATGGTGCCGGATGAGGCAAAGGAGATATTCAAAAACGGTGATTACCAGATGATGCTTGTTTCATCAAAATATGAGACAGCATCTGATGAGGTAAACAATCAGATAACAGAGATTAAAAAGATAGTAAAGAATTACAGCAAGGACGCAATGCTTATCGGTGAGGCACCTTGTACAAAGGATCTTATCACTATCACAGATACAGACTTCAAGCGTGTAAGTGCGGTATCAATCGTATTGATATTCCTTATCATCCTCATAGTATTCAAATCGGTATCGCTTCCAATCATACTTGTAGCGGTCATCGAGTTTGCAATCTTTGTAAACATGGGAATTCCGGGATTTACAGGAACGAAGCTTCCGTTTATTGCGAGCATCGTAATCGGAACCATACAGCTTGGTGCAACGGTTGACTATGCGATACTTATGACCACAAAGTACAGAAAGAACAGATACACCGGAATGGACAAAAAGCCGGCAATCACAAAGGCACTTGCAGATTCGACAAACTCAGTTATCGTCAGTGCACTTTGCTTCTTCGCCGCAACCTTTGGTGTAGGACTTTATTCAAACATTGATATGATCAGTTCTATCTGTATACTGCTTGCACGAGGCGCAATCATCAGTATGTTTGTAGTAGTATTTATACTTCCGTCAATGTTTATGATTTTTGACAAAGTAATATGTGCCACAAGCGCAGGCTTTAAAAACAAGAACCTGACAGCTTAGTAATCTGATTAATCATAAATGAGGGATAAAATACTTTTTAACCCTCATAACATAAAAATATGACCTCAAAAACAAAATCAGGAGGAATAAGACATGAAATTACCAGAATTGAAAGAAAAGTTAAAAAGTAAATATATTGTCCGTGTTGTAGCCGGAGTCCTTACAATAGCACTTGTAGGTACAGGAATCGGAGCAACAGCGGTTTTTGCCGAGAAGGACAGCACCGCAGTCACAGCCGAGGCAGACAGCACAACAGACAGCAGCAAGGATGCTGATGATATAGCAGACAAGCTCATGGACAGCGTATCATTAAAGGATAACGATGCAGACAAGGACGAGAGCGTATATCTCATCTCAGATGCAAACGGCAACGTAAACAAAACAATCGTAGTAGATCACCTTAAAAATAAAGACAAAAAGGATACATTGGAGGATGCTTCAAACCTTTCAGATATCGAGAACGTAAAGGGCAAGGAAAAATTCACACAAAGCGGTGATAAGCTCACATGGCAGGCCGGTGGCAAGGATATTTACTACCAGGGCACAGCAACAGAGGAACCGCCTGTAACACAGAAGGTTACATACTACCTCGATGGAAAAGAAATCTCACCTGAGGACCTTGCAGGAAAATCAGGAAAGGTCAAAATCCGTTTTGACTACACAAATACCACAATCATATACAGAGACAGTAAACGGCGAGAAGCAGACAGTTTCCGTACCATTTGCAGCAATAACAGGACTTGTACTCGGTGATGGCTTCGAGAATATCGAAGTGACAAACGGCAAGGCTGAGGTAAGCGACTCATCAAGCGTAGTGCTCGGCTATGCACTTCCTGGCTTAAATGACAGCCTCGGAATCAAGGACGGAGATCTTGATGGCGATGTAAATATCCCTGAATACATGGAAATGACAGCAGATGTGAAGAATTTCTCAATGCCTGCAGCCATGACCTTCGTGGTAAACGCGTCTGATTATGTAAGCACAGACGGAATTGACACATCAGACCTCGATGACATGATAAATGACTTAAAGGATGCCTCAACACAGCTTCAGGATGGCTCAAAGACACTGGCAGAGGGTACTGACACACTTGCTGACGGACTTTCAACATTGCAGAGCAAGCTCGGCACATTCGCATCAGGAGTTGGCACACTGCAGAATGGACTTAAGACATATACTGACGGTGTTAGTACATTAAGTGGTGGACTGAATACACTTGGAAACAGCACAGGAGCCTTGTGTCAGGAGCAGATAAGCTCAATGATGGAGCAGGCCAGCTTGCAAGCGGAAGTGCAACACTTAAGGATGGCTTGAAGACTTATACGAATGGAGCAAGTCAGCTCAATGCAGGAATCAACGAGCTGGGAAGTAAATCAGGCACATTAGTTAGTGGTGTATCAAAACTTTCAAAAGGTACAAGTGCTCTTAATGCTGGAGTTCAGGAGCTTGATAAGACATTACAGGCAGGACCTACAGATGAACAGAAGAATACGATTAAGTCCACTGCGGTTCAGACAGTAAAAGATTCATTTGCTGGAGAGACTGGTAATACAGTAAAAACTACAATATATAATGGACTACGATATGGAACTGATAAAAAAGGAAATGTAGTTGATGGAGAACTTTATACTAGTTTATATAACGGTACAGCTAGTCAGAATTTTGAAAAAAATCTTGATTCCACATATAATGTTGTTGTCAATAGTATCCTTTCAAGTGCTGCAAATGAAAAAGCAGGTGAATTTGATAGTGATACATTAGCTTTAAAAATAAAGCAGATGTATAAAAAAACAAGTGATGTTTATGCTAATGCTATTAATGCAGCAACACAAAATGGAACTATAGATACTAAGACACAGGAAATATTAAAAAATGATGATTGCAAAAAGGCTTTTGTTGACTATAACGCTATACAAAATATGTCAGCTAGTCAGTTAGCAGAATTCCTTTATAGTAAAGAAGCATCAGATACCCTGTTAAATATGACTCAAAAACAGTTGGAAAAGGTTTTATCATCTGATGATAATAAAAAGCAGATAAATGCTGGTGTAGAAAGTGCTTTAAATACATTGGCAGAAAAGCTTAGCGGTGCATGTGAGCAGGTTTCAGAGACAGTGGCAGCAACTGCAGCGGTATCAGGAGCTTCTGAGACAATGAATTCTATTCATGAAACGATAACTACTAAAGGCCTTGTCAGTGGTGCAGCAGAGCTTAATGCAGGTGTAAATGGAGAGAAAGTCTTGTTGCAAGCATGCCTACACTTACA
>ENA-OQEB01000282-OQEB01000282.1-human-gut-metagenome-genome-assembly--contig:-NODE-282-length-21843-cov-1.864524_pt1 | contig 21843 bp, 29 predicted proteins | sample MGYA00242787_ERZ504619 | MGnify/ENA primary metagenome ERZ504619 (study PRJEB26092, sample SAMD00036317) | human gut metagenome | host: Homo sapiens | study: EMG produced TPA metagenomics assembly of... | reverse complement strand
CTTTTATATAACCTTGATAAACAGTACTTTATATTTTTAAATGTGGCATTACTGAAAATTACCATCTCTCGAAATCTTAGGCTACTTGGGGAGTAGCGTATTCTTTCACGGCGCAAATGTAGTAAAAAATAACTAAAAACAAGCAAACAAATGCGCTTGTTTACTCATTGTAGCGTTTGATCCTCTCTATTTTTTGATTTTCCTGTTTTATCCTAGACGTATAGACATGGTGATGCGGGTGAAATGACCTCTTGTTCCCGGTATCATTCCACCATGCCTTATAACCTGTGTGTATTCCTGTAGAGACGGGGCATGCCCCGTCTCATCCCCTCCAAATGGTAACTTAAAGCTACTATCAGACAGTGGGAGACGGGGCGTGCCCCGTCTCTACAACCGGGTGATAACCGTTCTCGCACCTTTTAGGCTACTCCCCAAGTAGCCTACTCCCTTTACCCTACTTTCGGTACATGATTGTACACACTCTCAAAACAAATTTTATTCACCGCAGACATCTTTTCCAACGAGAAACTTTTCAAATAGATTTGCGTAGTCTTGATCGATTTATGGCCCAATAGTTCGCTGATCATCTCAATCGGGACATCCTGTTCCTTCAAAATCATCGCAAAAGAATGACGGATCGAATATGAGGTGATCGGGATAGACACACCGCAGCTCTCGCCAACCTCTTCAAATTCCGGTTAAAATGGGCCAAAGCGGAAGTGTACTCCTTGTAGGCTTCTTTTCCCACTTTTATCCCTTTCAAGAAAGGAAACAAATAGGGTGAGTCCTTACCTACATCACTTGACAGTTCCCTCAGCGACTCCCATGCGGTAGATTGTACCTCTATAAGCATCGGAGTACCCGTTTTCTGGCGTTTATATTCCAAAACCCCACCCCGGACATTCTCCTTTTTCAGATGAGCGAAATCCACGAATGCCATACCGCAAAACTGGAACATCAGGCACAATGCCTGCCGTGTTTTTCTCAGTTCCGGATCATCTAATGAGGCCGTCATCAGAGAACGTAATAAATCCTGTGGTAACGCCTTTTTGCGTTTGCTCTCTATACCCGTGAAAACTCCCTTAAATAAATAAGGGATATAGGGGCCAACCCTTCCTCCACCGCCATGTTGTACACACAACGGATCCGACGCATATAGGTCGACACCGTGTTCCATGTACATCCTTTATTCAACAAAAAGGCCTGATAACGCCGAAGGTTCTCCTTATTGACATAGATATAGGGAATTACCTCCAACCCACAAAACCGCATGAATGAGTTCAATGCATCCTGATAGCTCTTCGCCGTGGAATAACGCCCATCCACACGCAATTTATAGATATACAACCTCATCCCTTCTACTAAATCCTTTTTCTCCATACTATCGCTATTTTTTCGTGATAAAACTTAGCAAATGTAATACAGATCCGGGAGGTTGAGCATATACAAAAAAAGGCGAACCAACCGGTCCGCCTTTATAAAATCTCCATTTCTAGATTATTTCAGTCCTCTATTCTTCAGCAACGGATCCGTACCCGGTTCCTTGCCACGGAAATTCTTGTACATATCCATAGCGTCGTCGATACCGCCCGGGGTCAAGACATATTTACGGAATTTATCGGCACATTCTTGATTAAAGATGTCGCCGGTTTCCTTGAATGCCTCGAAAGCGTCGCAATCCAATACCTCAGCCCAGATGTAGCTATAATAGCCGGCGGTGTAGCCGCCACCCATCGTATGGTTGAAGTAAGTCGTACGGTAACGGGAAGGGATTTGTTTCAGCAAACCACGACGGCCTAACGTCTGTTGCTCGAAATCCATCACATTCAAGTTGGCCGGAACATTATTCGTCTGGTCAACGAACTTGATCACTTTCTTATCCGCCGCATCACCACTGACCGCATGGAAATCCATATCCAGATAAGAAGCCGCCAGATACTCCGTCGTAGCGAAACCTTGTCCGTACTTACCGCTCTTATCCAACTTCTCGATCAACTCGGCCGGGATCACTCGCCGGTCTGATAATGCTTAGCGTACACCTTCAATACTTCCGGCTCGAATACCCAATGCTCCATAACCTGTGAAGGCAACTCCACGAAATCACGAGGAACACCAGAAACACCGGAGTAATGCACGTCACGGAACAAGCCGTGCAAACCATGACCGAACTCATGGAACAATGTATTCGCCTCATCAGCGCTCAACAACGCAGGTTGTCCCGGAGCCGGCTGGCTAAAGTTACAAACGATCGTTACGACCGGAGCCACACGCTTGCCATCCTTATAAGCCTGCGGACGATAAGAACCACACCATGCGCCACCACGCTTGCTGGCACGAGGGAAGAAATCGAAATAAATAACGCCCAAATGAGAGCCATCCTTATCTTTGCACTCAAAAGCCTGCGCTTCCGGATAAGGCAACGGGATATTACGGATCGGGGTGAACGTGATACCATATAACTTATTAGCTACATAGAAAGCACCCTCACGAACATTATCCAACTTCAAGTAAGGACGAACCTCATTCTCATCCAAATTGAATTTAGCCTTCTTGGCCTTCTCGAAATAATAACGCCAATCCCAGCCCTCGGCCTCGAAATTGCCGCCTTCTTTCTTGATCTCGCGTTTATATCGGCCAACTCATCTTTCGCTTTCGCCAAAGCAGCTTCCAAACCTCATCTAACAATTGATAAACCTTATCCGAGCTTTTCGCCATACGATCCTCCAACACGAAAGAAGCGTAATCATCATAGCCCATCAACTTCGCTTTCGCCAAACGAGCGGCAACCAAATCACGAACCACTTCCTTGTTATCGTTCTCATTATTATTATTACCACGGTTGATATAAGCGTTGAACATCTTCTCACGCAACTCACGTTTATCGGAATATTGCAAGAACGGCATCACGCTCGGGTTCTGCAAGGTAAATACCCATTTGCCTTCCATCCCGGCATCCTTAGCCGCTTGAGCGGCGTTAGCGATCAAGGTCTCGGGCAGACCGGAAAGATCCTCCTGCTTGTCGATCACCAATTTAAAAGCGTTCGTCTCTTTCAGCATATTCTGTCCGAAAGTAAGCTGTAGCATGGAGATCTTGCTATTCAACTCACGCAATTTAGCCTGATCCTCAGCGGAAAGATTAGCGCCACCCCGAACGAAGTCCTTATAAGTCTCCTCCAATAACTTCATTTGCTCCTTATCGAGACCCAACTCATCCTTCTTATCGTATACCGCCTTCACACGAGCGAATAATTTCGGATTCAAGTTGATATCATCACTATATTTTGACAATAGCGGCGACATCTCACGGCTTAACGCTGCATCTCATCATTCGTATTCACGCTATTCTGTCCACCGAAAACGATCTGGACCTTCCGAAGCAACGCACCCTGCTCATCCAAAGCGACAATCGTATTCTCGAACGTCGGCTCCTCCGGGTTATTCACGATCGCCTCGATCTCCTTGCGTCCCTCTTCCATGCCTTGCAATAGGGCCGGTTTGTAGTGCTCGAACTTGATTTGATCAAAAGGTGGAACTCCAAACGGGGTGGTATATTCCGCAAAGAACGGGTTCTCACCCTCCACGGTCTTCTTTTCGGAAGTACCGCAGGCAGTAGCATAACGCTAATCCTGCTGCCATAATTAATTGTTTCATCTTTACTGATTTTTTGATTTATGAGTTATAAATTGTTCTGCTCATTTTAGCCCTCTGTTCTCCAACAGCGGATCGATGCTAGGTTGTTTGCCACGGAAATTCACGTACATGTCCATAGCGTCGTCGATGCCGCCCGGGTCAGTACGTATTTACGGAATTTAGAGGCAACCTCCGGTTGAAGATATTACCCGTCTCCTTATAAGCTTGGAAAGCGTCGCAATCCAACACTTCCGCCCAGATATAACTATAATAACCGGCTGTATATCCACCTTCCATCGTATGTCCGAAATAAGTGGAGCGATAGCGAGACGGAATCTGACGGATCAGACCACGATCGCCCAAGACCTTCGCCTCAAATTTCTCGATATCCAAATCGGCAGGGATCTCTTTCAATACATGATAATCCATATCCAGATAAGAGGCGGCCAGATACTCCGTCGTAGCGAAGCCTTGTCCATACTTGCCACTCTTGATCATCTTGTCTACAAGGCTTGCGGTATTACCTCGCCGGTCTGGTAATGTTTAGCGTACACTTTCAATACCTCCGGCTCAACGGCCCAATGCTCATCGACTTGCGAAGGTAGCTCCACAAAGTCACGAGGCACGTCGGACACGCCATAATAATGAACGTCGCAGAATAAACCGTGCAAGGCATGACCGAACTCATGGAATACGGTCTCGGTCTCGTCGGCCGTCAAAAGCGCCGGTTGTCCCTCCGCCGGTTTACTGAAATTAAATACGGTAGTAACCACCGGGGCTACCCGTTTCCCATCTTTATACGTTTGTGAACGGTAACCGCCGCACCATGCGCCACCTCCTTTGCCCGGGCGGGTAAAGAAATCCATATACAGCACGCCCAGATGCGTACCATCTTTATCCTTGCACTCGAAAGCGAGAGCGTCAGGGTCCGGTTTCGGGATGTCCTTGATCTCGGTAAACGTGATACCGTATAATTTATTGGCTACATAGAAGATGCCCTCACGTACATGTCCCAACTCAAAATAAGGACGCATCTCGTTCTCGTCCAAGTTATATTTCGCTTTCTTGGCTTTCTCGAAATAATAACGCCAGTCCCAGCCTCGGCCTCGTAATTACCGCCTTCCTTCTTGATCTCGGCGTTGATATCGGCCAATTCCTCTTTCGCTTTCGCCAAGCAGATGGCCAGATTTATCAAGCAAGTCGTACACGTTCTTCTCGTTCTTCGCCATATTCTCTTCCAATACGAAAGCGGCATAATCCTCATATCCCATCAATCGGGCTTTCTCCAGACGAGCGGCAACCAGCTGCTTAACGACCTCCTTATTATCATTCTCATTATTATTGTTGCCACGATTCGTATACGCCTTGAAGATCTTCTCACGCAAATCACGCTTATCGGCGTATTGAAGGAAAGGCATCACGCTCGGATTATGGAGGTAAACACCCACTTACCATCCAGACCATTCTCTTGGGCCGTTTGCGCCGCCTTGACGATCACGTCTTCCGGCAGACCGGATAAGTCCTCTTTATTATCGATCACTAATTGGAAATCGTTGGTCTCTTTCAGGGTATTCTGTCCGAAAGTAAGTTGGAGCATGGATATCTTCTCGTTCAGCTCACGCAACTTCGCCTGCTTATCCTCCGGCAGATTGGCTCCTCCCCGGACAAAGCTTTTATAGGTTTCCTCCAACAGCTTCTTCTGTTCCTTATCCAGATGGAAGCTCGCCTGATTCTCATATACGGATTTCACCCGGGCGAAAAGCTGGGGATTTAGGCTGATATCATCCGAATGTTTGGATAAAAGGGGATAAAGCTCACGTTCGAGCTCTTGGATCTCGTCCGTGGTATTCACACTGGATTGGCCACCGAAAGCATACATTACTTTAGTAAGCAACTCGCCACTTTGGTCTAAGGCCACGATCGTATTCTCGAATGTCGCGCATCCGGATTGCCACGATCGCCTCGATCTCCTTCGACTGCTCTTCCATGCCTTTCAAAAGAGCCGGCTTGTAATGAACCACCTCTATTTGGTCAAACGGAGGCACCCCGAACGGTGTCGTATACTCCGCAAAAAACGGATTGGGTGTAGCGCCTTCCGCTACATCGCTTTTCTTTGAGGAGGAACAAGCTCCCAAAATAACCGCTAAACCTGCGGCCATAAGCGTTTTATTCATGCCATTGTTATATTAGAATTACAATGGACAAAGATAACGAAGTTTTGCGTTACAATTCTATTTCAAATTGTTATTATTTAGAATCCGGAAAAAGATTTTCACAATTCACACAAAAAAGATCCCCAAAGGGAGATCTTCCCTTCGGGGACCCAATATGCTTTCACTCAATGTTCAATCGAATCGCTCTCTATACCGTCCTCGATATTTTCATTTTCGATCGTTTCTTGTAAATCTTGAATGTCATTAGACGTGTAATCATCCGACAATACCGAATTGGTAGACATGGTCTCATCGTGAAGATCATCGCTCTCATCCCATAACGTTTTCATTATATTCTCTGGCATATCTCTTATATTTTAAAGTTATATGCCTATTCAACAACCTCGACAAAGAAATTGTTGTTCCAATAAAAATAGTTCACTAATTTTAGCGAGATTAACGCAAGAAATAATATGAATCGAATTTGTAGTCTTTTTGGTATTCAGTATCCCATCATACAGGCGGGAATGGTTTGGTGTAGTGGTTGGCGGCTAGCTTCAGCGGTTAGTAACGCCGGTGGATTAGGATTGATCGGGGCAGGCTCCATGCACCCGGAAGTACTCCGGGAACATATCCGTAAATGCGAGGCGGCGACCGACAAGCCTTTTGGCGTGAATGTCCCGCTGATGTACCCGGAAATCGATACCTTGATGCGGATATTGGTGGAGGAAAAAGTGAAGATCGTATTTACCTCCGCCGGTAACCCGAAAACATGGACAAAGTATTTGAAGGATCATGACATGACGGTCGTTCACGTGGTAAGCAGCTCTAAATTCGCCACGAAATGCGAGGAGGCCGGAGTGGATGCCATCGTTGCCGAAGGCTTCGAGGCCGGCGGGCACAACGGACGGGAGGAAACAACTACGATGTGCCTGATCCCCGCTGTCCGGAAAGCGACCTCTCTCCCCCTTTTGGCGGCAGGAGGTATCGGAAACGGTCAAGCGATGCTAGCGGCACTCGCACTAGGGGCCGACGGCGTACAGATAGGCACTCGTTTCGCCTTGACCAAAGAAAGCTCGGCACACGAGAATTTCAAGAAACTATGCTTGAATCTTAAGGAAGGCGATACGAAGTTATTATTAAAGAAACTGTCTCCTACCCGTCTGGTAAAAGGAGATTTCGCTACGGCAGTGGAAGAAGCGGAAGCCCGGGGAGCGTCCGTGGAAGAATTACGTGAGTTATTGGGCAAAGGACGTGCCAAGAAAGGAATCTTTGAGGGCGACCTAAAGGAAGGCGAGTTAGAGATCGGACAGGTAGCGTCTTTATTCTGGGAGGAATTATCCGTGGAAGAGGTGATGAAAGAATTGATCCGTGACTTTAAGCTATCCTTAGAGAACGTAAAAACACAGTTGTGTTCGTGAGAAAACACAACTGTATCTGTGGATAAGCACAACTGTGTTCAAGAGAAAACACAGTTGTGTTCCTTATCATAATCGATACTTATACAATTGCGCCATGACCTTTTGGTATTGGTTTTGCAATTGCAGGTAGTTTTGCACGCTTTGGTAATAGGTCGTCACATCCACGAAATACTCGATCATAGAGATTTGCCCGGCCTGTATAGCCTTGTTCAACAAGACCAAGCTATTCTGCCTTTTCAGCACATCCTTATATTCATCGATAGATTTCTTTAAGGAGACAGACTGGTCATATAGCTGCCTCAACCCATTCTCTACCGTGAAAGAAGCGCTCTCCAACTGCATCTCCGTATAGCGGGCCTGAGCCTTCGCCTGTTTCACGTTATTACGGTTCGAGAACAACGGGATGGTGATTCCTACCAAGAAACCATTGAAACGCTCTCCACCCGAGGCGGGATTCATACGATACCCTAACTCAAAGCCGGGCAGACCTTTCGCCTTATTCACGCTCACCTGCCGAAGAGCTGTCGTCTGGTCGCTACGCAAGGTCTGTAATTGCGGATCGGATTGCATCGCCTCCGTCCGCAGCTCATCAAAGGAAAGCACATCCTTATCCGGCAAGGCGTAAACCGTATCCGTAAACTCGATAGCGATACCGCCGTTCAGGGTAGCCAGCTCCTGCAGCTTGGCAATACGGGAAGTCTCGTTCATCCGGGCCTCTGTCCGAGCGTTCAATAATTCCAGATCGATCTTGTTTGTCTCAAGGATATTCGCATTTCCTTTCTCCAAACGAGTCGCATAAAAAGCGGAAAGTTGCTCGGCGTTCCTAAGACGGGTATCCAATAGGTTCTTCTGCTGGTTCAACAGCACCAAATCTAGGCAAACCTCTTTCACCTGCAACAAGATTTGCTGACGAAAAGCCATCCCTTGACGATCCAAACCCGCGGATTTCGCCTTCGTCAGCTTATGCTTCCGGACATATACGGACGGGAAATCAAAGCTTTGGGAAGCCACGAACTCGCCCGTGAATCCCATCCCTTCTTTATTCCCCCAGAAATGCGAATAAGAGACCGAAGGGTCTGGCAAATTATTATCCAACTTCGCCTCCAGCTTCTGCGACTGGACCAACTGGCTGTTCGCCTGTAAATCCTTATTGTTCGCCTCCACGCTCCGGAGCACGTCCTCTATAGAAGTCTGGGCGGAAAGGCCGCCTGTCAATACAGACAAGGCGGCGATTATAATATATGATTTCATAAAACTTATTCTTTATTCTTGTTCATTATCAGATAAACAATCGGGATGATGAATCCGTTTAAGAACGTAGAGGTTAATAAACCACCCAAGATCACCGTCGCCATCGGGCTCTGGATCTCATTTCCGGGAAGATCGCCATTCAACGCCAACGGGATCAACGCCAAGGCGGAACTCAACGCCGTCATCAAGATCGGGTTCAAACGGTCAAGGGAACCTTGTATCACGGACTCACGCAATCCCATTCCCTCTCCCCGCAAATGCGTATAGTGCTGATCAGCAGCATACCGTTTCGGGTAGCGATACCAAACAAGGAAATGAAACCGATAATCGCCGGGATACTGATCTCGCCGGAAGTAAGCCATAGGATAATCACGCCACCGATCAACGCCAACGGCAAGTTCAACAAGATCACGCCACTCTCCTTCACGTCCTTGAACTCATTGTACAGTAACATGAAGATCACCAATAACGACATCAACGACGTCAGCAATAAGGTACGGCTGGCCGCCGCCTCGCTCTCGAACTGGCCACCATATTCGATATGGTATCCCTCCGGCAAACGGATATTAGCCTCTACCCGATCCTGTATCTCATTAACCACACTTCGCAAGTCACGTTCCGATACATTGGCACTAATCACGATCTTACGTTGCACATTCTCACGATTGATCGTATTCGGACCGGTCACCGAACGGATATCGGCCACGTAGCTTAGCGGCACTTTCTGTCCGGCGGCATCGATCATCAGATTGCTAATATCATCTATCGTCGCACGGCTAGCGTCGGAGGTCTTCACGGTCAAATCGAAACTCTTGCCATCATCGTACACCTGACTGACGGCCTCGCCTCCCAACATCACATTGATATATTCCTCGAACTCCGGCAGGGGAATGCCATATTTAGCCAACAACTCACGTTTCGGGGTGATTGTCAACTGCGGGCGCTCGATCTGCTGCTCTACCTTCAAGTCCACCAGACCCGGGATCGTTTGGATAGCGGCCTTGATCTGGTTACCGACCGTAAACATCAGGTTCAAGTCCGTACCAAACAGTTTGATAGCGATATTCGCCTCCGTACCGGAAAGCATAGCGTCGATACGATGGGAAATAGGTTGCCCGATCTCTATATTAGCGCCGCTGATCGTAGATAACTTCTTGCGGACATCATTCATCACCTCATCCCGACTACGGTCTTGCAATTCGAAAGGAGCCTCGATCTCGGAAACATTCACGCCCAAGGCATGCTCATCCAATTCCGCACGACCGGTCTTCCGAGCCACAGTCTTTATCTCGGGCACTTGCAACAGCAACGCTTCCGCACGGCGTCCGATCTGGTCCGACTCGTCCAAGGAAATTCCCGGAAGCGAGCTTACGTTGATCGTAAAAGAACCCTCATTGAACGGGGGCAAGAAACTACGTCCCAAATGAAAGAAGATCACCAAGGCGACCACAAACAAAGCGATCGTGGTACCAAGCACCCATTTCTGGTAAGCCAACGCTAACTCCAAAGCCCGTTTATACACCACCTTCAACTTCCGGGCTATCCAAGCCTCACGCAGTTCCTTCATTCCCGTCGCTTTACGGTTCAGCAAATAGCTACAAAGCACCGGGGTCAAGGTAAGCGCCACCACCGTAGAAGCAAACAACGCCACGATAAAAGCGATACCCAGCGGAACCAACATACGGCCTTCCATACCACTCAAGAAGAACAAGGGCACGAAGCTCACCACGATAATCAAGGTAGAGTTCAAGATCGGCATACGTACCTCACGGGAAGCGTCGTAAACCACCTCCAAGGTAGAGCGTTGCTGATCCGGAGGCAAGAGCCGGTTTTCCCGGATTCGTTTATACACGTTCTCCACGTCCACGATAGCGTCATCCACCAAGGAACCGATAGCGATCGCCATACCTCCCAAGCTCATCGTGTTAATCGTCAATCCCATGTAGTGCAATACGATGATAGAGACCAGCAAAGATAACGGCAAGGCTACCAACGAGATCACCGTCGTACGTATATTCATCAAGAACAGGAACAAGACGATCACCACGAAGAAACTACCCTCAAACAAGCTCTTCTTTACATTATTAATAGAGTTATCGATAAAATGACTCTGGCGGAATATATCCGTAGAGACATGTACATCCGCCGGCAAGTTCTTCCGCAAATCGACAACAATCTCGTCCAGCTTCTCCGTCAACTTCTCCGTACTCGTATCCGGCTGTTTGGTCACGGTAATCAGCACGGCTGGCTTTGTCCGCTCGGAAGCGGTTCCCAGCTTCGGGCTTTTACCGCCGATCTTAACCGTAGCGATATCACCCAGCGTAACCGGATACTCATTCACGGTCTTCACCACACCCTGAGCGATCTCCTCCGCCTTCGAAGTCGATAAGACTCCTCGGATGATGTATTCGTTCGAGAACTCATACAATACACCACCATTGGCGTTCCGGTTCATATTCCGACAAACATCCAACACCTCGTTCAACCCTACACCGTAGTGCTTCATACGAGCCGGGTCCAACAAGATCTGGTACTCCTTAATATCGCCACCGATCACGGCCACCTGCGCCACACCGCCCGTAGACAACAAACGGGGACGGATCGTCCAGTCGGCGATCGTACGTAAGTCCAACAAAGACGTGGAATCGGCGGTCAAACCGAGGATCATCATCTCACCCAAGATGGATGACTGCGGGCCTAAGGTCGGTTTACCTACGTTCTCGGGAAGGCTCTCACCCAAGACAGCCAGTTTTTCGGACACGATCTGACGAGCCCGGTAAATATCCGTACCCCAATCGAACTCTACCCAAACCACGGAGAATCCGGTGGTAGACGAGGAACGCACACGCCGTACGTCCATCGCACCGTTCACGCAGTCTCCACAGGGAATGTCACCAAGCGTTCCACCTCCTCGGGAGCCATACCGTTCGCCTCGGTCATGATCACGACCGTTGGGGCGTTCAAGTCCGGGAACACATCCACGTCCGTATTAAACGCCGTGTACGTACCCCAGATCATCAGCAATAGCGCACAAACCAAGATTACCAACCGGTTGTGCAATGAATAATAAATTATCTTATTTAACATGCAACATCCCTCCTATTAATGGCTATGGCTATGAGCCGGTATCGCGTTAGAAGCGGAAGACAACTTGATCTGGTAAGCGCCACGGGTCACGACCTCATCGCCCGGTTTCAATCCGGAAAGGATCTGTACCTCCGAGCCGTTATTCGCTCCCAGCGTCACCCATTGCTTCTTATAGCCTTCCTCATCCAGACGGATAAATACCGAATAAACGCCCTGCTCCTCGATAAGGGCGGAGACAGGCACGCTCAAGACATTCTCCATCGGCTTTGTCAACAAAAAGATCTCCACGAAAGAACCGGGGATAACCGCTCCTTTATTATCGAACTCGAAAGTCACCGGTACATAGAAAGAGTTCATATCGGAAGCCTTTCCATACGATAACAACCGTCCACGCAAATCAGACAATTTATAGAGAGCGTTATCATACGGAGTCATGAAATTAGCGGTTTGGATCATGGGAAGATCGTTGTAATACCTCTCAGACACGTCCGCACGCAATACCAAACGATTGTTTTGCGAGATCGTAGCCAAAGGCTGACCTACGGATACATAATCACCCTCTTTCACTTGGATGTTCTTCAAGTAACCATTCAAGGGAGAGACTACAGACACACCTTTCGCCGTCTGTTTTCCCGCTATCGCCTCATAAGCGACCTTGGCGTTTCTCGTAATTCAAGCGGGCCTGCTCGAAATCCTTGGCGGATACGATCTTATCGCCTACCAAGCTTGCATACGCTCGTATTCCTTTTTCGCTGTCTCATAAGCGAATTTAGCCCTTGCCGCCACGTCTCCATCCGAGAGGGCGTTGGAAGCGATACTCAACACGGCCTGTCCCTTGCGTACCGCCGTACCATCCACGAACGGCAAGCTACCAAACGAGATCACGCCGGGGACGGTAGCGACGATCACGGACTCCTCCCCTTGCGCCGCCATTACTCGTCCGCTCGTCTTAATCACATCCGTGAAAGGAGCGGGATTAACCGTTACAGTCTGCAAACCAACGGCCTCGGCTAAAGCCTTCTTAAAGACAATCTCGCCGGGATGGGTACCACCGGCCTCATGCTCATGCTCATGGTCATGGCCTTCGTGTTCATGTCCCTCATGATCATGATCGTGAGCCTCTAATTCATGATTATGCTCATCGTGTCCGGCTTGCGACGCATTTCCCGCACAACCGGCAAACAGGTAAGCGCACATCGCACCTACCAAATATATTTTCTTCATTGTGTAAAAAATCTTGATATCGTTAATAATAAATAGATAGGGGCAAGTCTGTCCTCACCCGCTCTCACAAACGAGGTATCAAGACATAGGAGGGGCACGAAGTCCCGAGGCACTCACTATCCAAGTGTCGTGCAGCGACTCAATGTAAGGGGCGTTCTCGTGATCAAGGAGCTGTCCGCAAAACGCCGGTTCAGGTGGATAAATGTAATCAAATAAGACGAGTAACGGCATCAGATGTATATCCACATCTCCATCCATAAAATGAGAAATATGCGTACTGAAATAGGCCAAGTTATGCCCGTCGCAACCGCAATCATGCGTATCAGTGCTTTTATCGCCATGCGCTTGCTCCGCGGTCAAGGATTGATAACAAGGCATCCCGTCCCGGTGATGATGGTGAGGGATAACCACAGAAAGCAATGCCAAGATGCCGGCCATCAGCACCACGTATTGTACAACCCTCTGTTTCATTTTCTCACGCATGGCACAAAGATAAGGATATTTTTCCGTTTTTTACATGAATGTTGTAAGTTTGCGGTAAATAAAAAGATAGATGAAGTTTGGAGTAAATAAAAAGGTATTATTATATACCGCCGGTTGCGTATGGATTTTCGCCGGTATCAATATCTTACGCATCGGTATCGTCACATGGTTAAACGATACCCATTATTGGTTATTCAAGATCGGGGAAGCGACCATCGTTTTCTTACTTTTCTTCAAATTTGGTCTTTAAACGGCTTTTCTATAAACATTCCGAACGGATCTCCCGGAAAAACGGGAAACATTGCCCGTTCTCTTTCTTCGACGTGAAAGGTTGGATTATCATGATCTTCATGATCGCTTTCGGGATCACGATCCGTGCGCTCCATTTACTGCCGAATTCTTTCATTTCTGTATTCTATACGGGATTATCCACGGCGTTGATCATAACGGGATTCTTATTCTTGAGACAAGGAAAAACCGTTGGGAATTGAGAATTGAAAATTAAAGATACAACAATCAATAATTCTCAATTCTCAATTCTCAATTTTCAATTCCCAAGCTTTTCGCAGATCAACTCAGCCGCCTTCTTGCCGCTCATCAGCATGCCGCCAAAGATCGGTCCCATACGGAAGCTACCGCTTACGCCGTTAGCGGCCATACCGGAAACGAATAATCCCGGGTAGATCTCCTTCGTGTTCTCCACCGTCGTCTGCTCACCCACTCCACATTCAAGGAACGCTCGCCGATCACGCCTCCGGTCGGTGTATTCAATTGGATATCATTCTTACGGGCTACCACACGGGCGATCTCGCAATCATGCCCCGTACCTTCCAAGACAGCCTTTGCCATGATCGTCAACGGATCCACGTGCATCCCCTCACGGATTACCGGAGCCCAGTTCACTACCACACCAGCTACGGCATCGTTATGAAACACCACGTCCTCTACCGAATAGCAGTTAAAGATCGTAGCGCCCGCCTTCGTCGCCTGATAAATCAAAGCGGAAGTGGTATGTACCGAATCCATGATATACGTGCCGTTAGCACCCTCTTTATAACTTACGCCCAATTCCTTGATAATCGGCATAGCCTCTTCCTGCACCACGATATCGTTGAACATCATAGCGCCGCCCCACATACCTCCACCGGGAGCCAGCTTACGATCAAACAACGCCACCTTCTTACCGCTTTCGCCAAGAAATAAGCGGCCACGATACCGGAAGGTCCCCCTCCCACGATCGCTACATCCACAGACAAGTTGCTCTTCAACTTCTCGAAGTAAGAGTCAATGATTCCACTTGAAACAATCTGTTCCATCTTAATAACTAATTAAAGTTTAAACATCAGGGAGCACATAGAGGTAACGCCCCCTTTATTTCCTAGTTCTACCTTATTTTCCCTTCGCCGGCATTACCCGGATCAGGTTCGATGGGTATAATCTCAGCCCGTATGACTCGGGCACCCCTATGTGAAAAGTCGGGGGCAAATGTACAAAAAATTAGTATATATGTACTCAACAGAGCCATAAAAGGCAAAAAACGCTCAGCCAAACAAAATGTAAGAAGCTTAATCTTCTTCCGACCAGTCATCAGACCAACCGAATTCTTTATCCCGGAATAATTCAGCTAATCCCGAAATCTGCTTGAACCGAAGTAACTCATTTTTATCCATTCCAATATTACGCATGATCCACTTATCAGACATCCCAGATTTGACCAACTCCGTAACAATCTCCGTCATAAGTTCCAAGTTGTGCATCCCTCGAGCCCTGTTATGGCGAATGGTTGAACCATTCGGTTTGAAATATCTTTCTTCAATCACCGTTACAGGCAACATTCCTTTCTCACGATCATAAATCCTTTGAGATTGCTTCATAACCAGATAACGATGATAACCATCTACTATCTCATATAAATCATCCTCTTCAAGATAATAACAGACGCAAGGCATCGTATAGCCATCCTCCCAAATGGAAAGTTCCAATAATCGCATTTCCGGTGGTGCCATGATATTAGGGTTATAGCTGTTGGCTACAATTTTTTCTATAGGGACAGCCCTAACACCATATGCCGGACTAACAAAGTTTCCCATGCTTATAAAAATTATATTTGTCCATTACTTCTTTTCTCATATCCCTTTCTCGTTTTGTCTGGGAAAAACCCATATACTTACATGTATGATCGTTTTTTCAAAATACAAACACACATATGTTTGTAAGTAGGGATTTCTTTAAACTCAGGTATATTGATATCATCGATATACTCCATCCGTACCGGTTTCTTATCCGTATGGTAAGCGGTACATTCTTCCACAATGATAGGAATATTAGCCGCCCGTAACTTAGCGATAGTCTCCTCACTGAGGCATCCTCCTTTTTCTCTCCAGAATTTACGGCTGACTCTTAACTTATTCAAATAGTTCTCACGAGTTTCTTCGGGTAAAGTATTTAGGAGAAAATACATATATTTCTCCCAAGAGAACCCGGCTGGGCACTTGATAGCCCTCCATCCCATAGCGGAGGTATTCCCATATATACCGGCAAAGCCAACACCGTTTACACGTCCAACCATCCTCCCCCACATGTCGGGATCGACAACTTTGTAAATGAACAGTGTGGATATCGCTTGGGATATGAATGGCTCGCCACACGTTGCCGGGACAAAGGCACCCCTGCTTGATAATACAAATCATACAAATGATTATATGTCCAACCGAACTTTCCGTTCGCTATCCAGATATCCTGAGTTTTCCAATCATAAATAGGATATGCGTTATATATAGAATAATTCATTCTGCGAGTCCATTTATAATTAGCTAGTTTTCTGTAATTCTTATCACTATGTATGGCCCGCCACCTATTAAAACTCTCTTGGGTACGGATACCAACAAGGCAACATATACGCCGGCCCATTTTCCGTTGATACAACCAAAAAGGGAACATATTCTGAAAATCATAATCCCACATGTCCTCCTTGAAAAAAGTCAAAGTCTTTCGCCCGGAGACATGAATGGGGCATCTCTCGAACCCAGATATCCCGGTACTCCTCGCTCCAAGGTCTCCAATATTGTTGAAACATAGATGTACATGTCTGGACTTTAAAAGGAACACAACAATGATAAATATCAAGGATATCGGAATTAGCGGCATAAACCTTTTCCACATATTCGGTCGTCTGGCTGTATTGAACCTCATAATCCATATGAAATACACCTAATTTTCGTCCCGGAGCGTATCTACGAATATAATCTACACACAAATTCAACAGTACACCACTATTCCTTTCCGCCGGAAAAAGAGACGTATACGTAATCGAAATAATCAAAAATGATCTTCAATCTTTTCTCTGTCGCCTCGTACACATCCATTCTTCGCATCATGACTCTACCTCCGGTAAATAATGCATTTTATCATAATTTTTCCACTCAACACATGTCTGGAACTTTTTTTGTGAGAACACTTTTACATGACGTTTATGCACAACAGCCATAAGTGAAGCTTGAGATGAAAAATCCTTTATGACTTCTTCAAGAAGTTCACTCAATACCGAAGGATCATCACCACTCACGAAATAATTGTCTATAGAGTAATAGAGATGTCCTTTTTTTACAGGCATAAAACCAACAACAGCTGTTTCATGAAAGGCTATATACCAAACGTGGCTACGAGATGTTTTAAAAGGGTAATTGTTATTTTGTCGCAAAATGGCTGGATTCATGACCAAAGGTGCGACAAGTTCATATAACAATTTGTCCGTTCCCTGCAATGTCATAATTTTCATGGTCTGCACTTAATAATATTACCATGCAAATTTAGGCATTATATATAGATACCGTAGCCACAAAACACAAAAATGTAATTTACTCTATTTATATTTAGTCACTCGCTCATAATCGATAACGCCTTTCCAATTCATACAAAAAGCGAAATCATACAGATGGCCCTCGCTATCCGTATAGCATTTCATATCCCGGGGAACATCCTCGAATTGCTCCTCCACGATACGCATATCTGCCGGCATCTGCAAAGGCAACAAAGCGGAAGGCTCGGCTTTTCCACTGATGATATCCAAGACCGCTGTTTTGTACACCGAAGTTCACCAGAATGGCATCCGCCGAACCCTCGAACTCGGACATAATCGTAGGCTTATCCATCTCCAAAGATACGATTACAGGCTTACCTTTCATTTTAGCCTTTGTCTCCAAAACAGAAAGCATATCCTGCTTATTAGCTGTTTTCACGGACTTACCTTTATAAGAACGGTTCGTGAAATTCTCAAACGGATCTCCCCCCCGCCAAACTTGGGTTACGGGCATAGGTAGCGGTATAATCATTATACTGTAAACTGATAGGCATATAACCGTTTCCACCTTTCTCACAATCGGATTTATCATACCCCGTACACTGTTCGGGCTCGTCATAAAGACGATGGCGAAATCCGCCTCATCGGGATTATCAACGACCGTAAGATACCATGACCGATACCCTCTACTAAGCTTGCGCATTATTATTCCAGCGAGCCGCCACTTTCGGGCTTTGCACTCTCGTAACCAATACATGACGAACATTATCCTCGGTGAGGAATTTACGCTGCGCATCGGAAAGATCGGATGGCTGGGCTCCACTCTCATCAAAAGATTTGCCATTGTAGGTAGAAGTTCCAAACCCTTTCGAGGCACCGGGGATAGATTGATGGGCGCTATAAAGCATCAATCCGGCGATTTCCTCTGTAGATACTGTCCGGCCAAATCAACGGCACGTTCCTCGGGCGTAAGACGCCAATCCTCATACGGATCAAGCCGCCCGTTCCGATTCAGATCTTTGAAGGCATATCCGTCAACAGTAAGAAGTCTCACCCCCGAATTGGCGGAATATCCTAATACAGCTCCTTCTTGCTGGGTAACGATACGGATAGAATCTTTCTCCACCTCCGTCCACTTCGTGCCCGAACAAGCACAGGTGGAAACTAACAAGGCGCCCAACATACCATGGGTCAGCCGAACAGTAATAAAAGGTTTTCGCATACTTTCTTAGTTTTAATAGGTTAATCTCTATTCAATAATGGTTTCTCAAGAATACGATTTATCCGAAATGAGACGGACGCTTATTCAATCTGCGCTCGATAAAGCTTTTCATAAATTCCACGGTCTCGTCGATCCCTAATACGGATACATCGATCGAGAAATTATAAGAAGAGGCCATTCCCCATGTCTTATTCGTATAATAATTATAGTAAGCCGCACGGGATTTATCAGTCTTCTCCATCATGTTCTTCGCCTCTTCCACCGTCACACCATGCCTTTCCACGGTCTTTTGGACCCGGCTCTCCACTGAACTATGGATAAAGAAGCTCAAACAAGCCGGATCATCCCGGAGGATATAATCAGCGCAACGCCCTACCAAAACACACGACTCAGTCTCCGCCAATTTACGGATAGCGTCACTCTGTATCTTAAAAAGACCGTCATTAGACAAAATATCATTATAAGGCGTAAACATCCCTCCCATAAAAGAAGAGTACCCCATCGTAAAAGCGTACGATAAACCACTGGAGCACGTTCGTCCGCCTTCTCGAAAACATCCTCGCATAATCCACTCTCACGGGCCGCCACGGTAATCAGTTCCTTATCATAGTAACTGATACCCAACTCCTTCGCCAAACGTTGTCCGATCTCGCGGCCACCGCTTCCGAACTGGCGGCCTATCGTCAATATGATTTTATTATCCATAGATTTCAAGTTTAATTCAACCATTTACAAACGTACAAAATTATTTTTAAAGCCACGATAATAATATAATAAACACTAAAACAAAAAATAATCAAAGTTTATACTTACATTTGTTTTCGAATAAATTTAGTACACTCAATTTATCATGAATAACATTCATTCCAATACAACATTTCTTAATGAGGCTATAGACAAGAAGACCGATGTAGAAGATGAAAAGACCGACTTGATTTTGGCCAATATGATTGATTTGCGAAAAACGATGTCGGATGTATTGTCACTTCTTCTTGGAGCCAAAAAAAACTCGGTTATTGACCAAGCGCTATTCCGCATCTTACAATTTTTCGATGTGGATCGGGTGTATATCGGAACATTTGACGAACAAACTCATACTGTTGATTTTACGAATGAAGTTACTTGTGATGGCATTATCTCTATGCGAGAGGATTTACTGCGTCAACTCCCGCAAGACGAGATTCCTTGGTGGTACGACAGTATCAAAAAGGGCATGGATATCGTTATTCATGATGTCTCTAAAATGCCGGAAGAGGCGAAGAGTGAGCAGCATCTTCTGATTTTGCAAGAGGTTTCATCCTTATTAGTCATCCCTATTTTCAAGCAAGGCAAACCATCCGGATTTATCGGCTTTGATTCTGTAAAAAAGAAACGGAACTGGAGTGCCTTAGATATAGAGAACTTACATATGTTGGCTGATATCCTTTCCATAGCCATTGAAAGAGGGGAAGTTCAAGGATTAGTAGAACATACGCTATGCAAGTCATGAAAAGCGAGACGAAGTTTAAGATCATTTTCGACAAGATGCCTTGGGCGCCGAACTTATGATGAGAATGGAGTGTTGGTAGATATCAACCAAGCGGATCTCGATATTTTTGGTGTTACCCGTGAGCAGGCCGTGGGACTGAATATGTTCGAGAATCCTAATATCCCGAAATATGTAAACCAAAGCCTCAAAAACGGAAAAGATATATTCTTTCCTCTTAATTATGATTTCAAGGTTGCTTCTCAAAACGGCTATTACGATAGTCATCATGATTCTAAAACAAAGCATCTGTTGGTAAAAGGAGTCACATTAAAAGACTCTCTTGATAATATATTCGGCTATATTTATATTGTATTCGACGATACCGAGAATCACATCAAGCGGGAACAAATCGAAAATAGCCTAGCCCGGCTAAAAGTATCGGTAGATACCGGGGATTCCATTCTTTGGGAATACGATGTAGAGAATGATAAATTGACCGTAGATTTTGGCCTCAATGAAGACATTAATAATAATGAGGGGCTAAAAGCGATTCATGATTACAACTTCAAGAATCAAGAAGACTATAAATCCTCAATCCATCCGGATGATTTTGACCGGGTATATAATAAACAGTTCAAACCTCTCCTGCAAGGGAAGATCAATAACTTCGTAGCGGCCTACAGGCGTATCCTCAATGGCAAAACATTCTGGTTCAACTCCAATGTACGCTCCTATAAATTCAACGATGACGGAACGCCTAACAGGATCGTAAGCTATACCTCCAACATAACCCAGCAACGGGAAAAGGAGATCGAGCTAATCAAGGTAAAGGAAGCTGATAAATTGAAGTCCGCATTCTTGGCGAATATGAGTCATGAGATACGCACGCCGCTGAACGCTATCGTCGGGTTCTCAAATATAATCGCCGAGATTGATGATGAGGTAGAGCGTCAATCTTATTTAGATATCATTCATAAAAACAATGATTTGCTACTGCAACTGATCGATGATATCCTTGATTTCTCTAAAATCGAGGCGGGAACCATGGATTATCATTTCGAGGAAGTGGACATCAAGGATATATGTGGCGAAATCGCATTGGCAGACTCTATAAAGATGCTTCAGACGTGGTTCTTATCTTTGATCTCGGCTCCCCATCCGTAATCGTTAAAACCGATGAGCGGAGGGTTATGCAAGTGATATCTAATTTCGTGAATAACGCTATCAAATTTACCACAAAAGGAAGTATCACGATTTATTATGAGATAGAAGGGGATTTTATCCGAGTCTGCGTGAAAGATACAGGTATCGGTATCTCCGCGGAAAACCAAAGACGTATATTCGAGCGATTCATCAAGGTAGATACTTTCCAGCAAGGTACGGGATTGGGATTAACCATCAGCCGAACCATTATCGAGGCATTAGGAGGTAAAATCGGCGTAGACTCTGAAGAAGGGGTGGTTCCACTTTTTGGTTCACTCTGCCTTTGGACACAAAACGGACTGATATTGAGCTTTCACCGGATATCCCCGTCCAATCCGAAGAAACGCCCCGTTCAGATAGGCATCATTCCATCTTAATCGCCGAGGACGTTTATGAGAATTATTTCCTTTTGGAAACCTTGTTTGGCAAGCAATACCAACTTTATCATGCGCTAAACGGGCAAGAGGCTATCGATATGTTCGAGACATATCATCCGACTAATCCTGATGGCATAAAAATGGCCGGTTATGGACGGATTCGAAGCGACTCGCAGAATCCGCACCTTATCCAAGACCATTCCGATCATAGCGCTCACGGCATTCGCTTTCGAAAGGGAAAAGGAGATCGCCAAACCAATGTGAATTCACGGATTATGTAGTGAAGCCCATTGATATAAAAGAACTAAAGAAATTAATCGTTAAGGTATTGGCATAAAAAAGCGTGTTGCGATTGTCGCAACACGCTTTTTTTACTTAGGCATCGGAGCGGCAGAAGGAGGAGGCGTTCCCAATCCCCATTCCTTATTCGCTTTCGGCCCCATCTCTAACTCTAACAAACCACCAGCGGCGATATCGCTATGATTGAACCAAGGCTGGTTCAAGGTTACGCCGTTCAACTTAGCG
>ENA-OQEB01000281-OQEB01000281.1-human-gut-metagenome-genome-assembly--contig:-NODE-281-length-21893-cov-2.278875_pt1 | contig 21893 bp, 23 predicted proteins | sample MGYA00242787_ERZ504619 | MGnify/ENA primary metagenome ERZ504619 (study PRJEB26092, sample SAMD00036317) | human gut metagenome | host: Homo sapiens | study: EMG produced TPA metagenomics assembly of... | reverse complement strand
CAAGAATTAACCTATCGGGTGATCTGTGGAACGGATTCGGAAGAAATCCCGGTTTCTCTCGAAGGAAACTCTGATTCCTTCCGAATGAAATTAAGTTTTCTTCCGAATGGAAATTGTGTCATTCTTCCGAATATAAATGGGCGTGGTTATGGCTTCTTTAAAATAACAGAGGGGGAGTCTTCCGGTCTATGGTCCGTGCTTCGCTCATCGGAAGATGAGGTGTTGAAGGGATCTTTGCTGATTACCCTTTATGAGAATCTTCGTTGGAAAACGATTTCTCCGCAAGGGTTCCGTGAAGAGATGTTAGCGTATTTACCGAATGAGTCTAATTCTTTATTGTTCTCGATGGCTTTAAGCTATTTAGGAGATTGCCAGCGGATATTCCCGTCGGATTCTCGTCCGTTGGAACAGGTCTTGTGGAAGATCGTGACAACGAATCCCGTATCCCAACATCGTTTGCAGGCGTTTCGTTTGTATCGTTCGATAGCGGATTCAGAGGAGGCGGTACAACGTCTGTATACGTTATGGCAGGAACGGAAAGCTCCGAAAGATTGTACGTTGAGCGAGAGTGATTATATTGGCTTATCCTATATGCTGGCGATGCATTTGCCGGAAAAAGCGGATAAGATTATCGCTACGCAATTATCCCGCATACAGAATCCGGACCGGAAGAAGGAGTATCAATTTATCTCCCCATCCGTATCGCCCCGTAAAGAGGAACGTGACAGTGTCTTCGCTTCCTTGTTGATCGCCGGGAATCGTAGGGTGGAGCCATGGGCCTCTTCGGCTCTCGCTCATTTGAACCATCGCCTGCGAGAACAAGAGTCGGTCGCTTATATCCGTCCGGCCTTGGAGCGATGCCGGAAGTACAGCGGACTGGCGATATCTTTTTCCCCACCGCTTGGGTTCGCTCCTTGCTTTCCGCCCATACATCGAAGGAAGCTCGGAAAGAAGTTGACGCGTTTTTTACCGCGCATCCGGACTTCCCCTTGATGCTTTCCAATAAAGATTAAGCAGCAAGCGAGTCATTTGTATTAAAGTAAATCATTATATTTGTCCTTGAGAACGAATTAATAAGAAAGGAGCATTTGTATGACGGCAATGGAACTAAAAATGCCTAAAGATGGAGTTGGTCGAAGAATTGTTAAGCATCGATGATAAAGACACGCTCAACCGTGTGAAGAACTATCTGAAAAAGCTGAACAATAAAATTAGGACAAAAGCCGAAGAGGAAGAAACGGAATATATCAGCAAGGAAGAGATCTTGGCAGGGATTGATGCCGGGCTGAAAGACATGATTGCCGGGAGGAAACAATCGGCGAGAGATTTCTTAAAAGAAATGAGAGATGGAATATAGAATAGAAGTCTTAGCTCCTTTAAGAAGGAAGCGAAACGTTTGCGGAAGCATTATGCCTCTTTCATTGATGATTATGAAAAACTACTTGGCGAGTTGGAACAAAATCCTCGTTTGGGGACCGATCTCGGCAACGGCCTTCGTAAGATCCGTATGCGTATCTCTTCCAAAGGACGAGGCAAAAGCGGTGGGGCAAGGGTTATCTCTTTTACGGTAGTGGTAGCCATCGATGAGACAGAGATCAACTTGCTCTACATCTACGACAAAGCAGAACGTGAATCTATAAGCTTGAAAGAGATAGAAGAGTTGCTCCGTAAGAACGGATTGAAGTAATATAGATATTGTGATAATATTTTGTCAGAAATATTTGTTCTTTCAATTATTATTGTAACTTTGCGACGTAAATAACAAAAGAAATGAAAATAACGACTACATTATATCACCATCATCATTACAGCGGGCAATAGTTCGGTGGGCTGAATGGTATGTATGTACTCATGATAAAAAGATAAAAGGCTTGCCGTTTTGCGGTAAGCCTTTTTTTGTTGATATTTATAATATAAAAATAAGATATAGTTATGTTGAGAATTGCGGTACAATCGAAAGGCCGTCTGTACGACGAGACCATGATGTTGCTTGAAGAAGCGGGTATTAAACTAAACAGGGGCAAACGCATCCTGTTATTATCGGCAAAAGGTTTTCCGGTAGAGGTATTGTTCCTTCGTGATGATGATATTCCTCAGTCTGTGGCTAACGGTGTGGCGGATATTGGTATTGTCGGAGAGAACGAGTACGTGGAGAAAGGGCAAGAGGCGAAATTGATCAAGCGTCTGGGCTTTAGTAAGTGCCGTCTATCCTTAGCGATCCCCAAAGATGAGGAATATAAGGGGGCTGAGTGGTTTGAGGGAAAAACGATCGCTACTTCCTATCCCGTGATCCTACGGTCTTTCTTAGAGGAGAGAGGCGTGAAGGCGGATATTCATGTAATCAGTGGCTCCGTGGAAATCGCCCCGGGCATTGGTCTGGCGGACGCTATCTTTGATATCGTAAGCTCTGGTAGCACTTTGGTAAGCAATCAATTGAGAGAAGTGGAGGTAGTCCTTCCTTGTGAGGCTTTATTGATCGCCAACAATAATCTATCCAAAGAGAAACTGGAGATCTTGGATGAGCTTCTATTCCGCTTCGAGGCGATTCAAGTCGCCGAGGGCAAGAAGTACGTGTTGCTGAACGCTCCGAAAGAAAAGCTGGATGAGATTATCGAGGTGCTTCCCGGCATGAAGAGCCGACCATCACTCCTTTGGCGAACGATGAATGGGTCTCTGTTCAATCCGTGATCGCCGAGAAGCATTTCTGGGAAATTATTGGTAAACTAAAATCATTGGGGGCTGAAGGTATCTTAGTGCTTCCGATCGAGAAAATGATTGTATAATATGAAGATTATAAAATATCCCGGACGTGAGGAATGGAGCTCACTAATCAAACGTCCCGCATTAGATGTAACCACCTTGTTCGATACGGTCCGTACGGTATTGGACAAGGTACGTGAGCAGGGTGACACTGCCGTAAAAGCGTATGAGGAAAAGTTTGATAAAGTGCTCCTTTCTTCCTTCAAGTCTCGGAAGAGGAGATGCGGGAAGCGGATGCCTTGGTCGCTGAGGACTTGAAACAGGCGATCCGTACGGCAAAGGCGAATATCGAGAAGTTCCATGCCTCGCAGCGTTTCGAGGGAAAGAAAGTGGAGACTACCCCGGGAGTCACTTGTTGGCAGAAAGCGGTAGCGATCGAGAAAGTCGGTTTATATATTCCGGGCGGGACGGCGCCTTTGTTTTCCACGGTATTGATGTTGGCAGTGCCCGCACGTATCGCCGGCTGCAAGGAGATCGTATTATGTACGCCACCGAACCGGGAAGGGAAAGTACATCCCGCTATCCTGTTCGCCGCAGAGGTCGCGGGTGTAAGTAAGATATTCAAGGCCGGAGGAATCCAAGCGATAGCGGCGATGGCCTATGGGACGGAATCGGTCCCCAAGGTGTATAAGATCTTTGGCCCCGGTAATCAATACGTGACGGCGGCAAAGCAATTAGTAAGCCTGAAAGAGGTCGCCATCGATATGCCCGCCGGACCATCCGAGGTAGAGGTGATCGCGGACGAGACGGCGAATCCCGATTTTATCGCCGCCGATTTCCTCTCGCAAGCCGAACATGGGGTGGATAGCCAAGCGATCCTCGTAACCGCTTCGGAAACGATCGTGGAACCCGTGGCCCGTGCCATCCAAGAGCAACTCGATCGTTTGCCCCGAAAGGAGATTACCGAGAAATCATTAGCGCACAGCCGTATCATCGTATTGAAAGATTCGCGGGAAGTCGTAGACTTCACGAACCAATACGCTCCCGAGCACTTGATTATCCAAACATCGGATTACACCGCTATCGCGGAGCGAATCGAGAACGCCGGCAGTGTCTTTATGGGTCCATATACTCCGGAAAGCGCAGGCGATTATGCTTCCGGCACGAATCATACCTTGCCGACCAACGGCTATGCCAAGCATATAGCGGCGTGAACTTGGATAGTTTCATCAAGAAGATCACTTTCCAAGAGATCACTTCCGATGGTATCCGTGCCTTGGGTAGTACGATCCAAACCATGGCGGCCAACGAGCAGCTGGATGCTCACCGCAACGCAGTAACAATTAGATTGAACACGATATGAAAGACCTGAAAGATTTAGTAAGACCGAATGTCTGGAATTTGAAACCGTATTCATCCGCACGTGATGAGTTTCATGGGGATGCCTCCGTTTTTCTGGACGCGAATGAGAATCCGTGGAATATGCCGTATAACCGTTATCCCGATCCTTGCAGTGGAAATTGAAGGATCGTCTGGCCGTGTTGAAAGGCGTGGACCGTAGCTCGATCTTCTTGGGCAATGGCAGTGACGAGGCCATCGATCTGGTGATCCGTGCTTTTTGCGAGCCGGGGTTGGATAGTGTAGTGACGATCTCGCCGTCGTATGGCATGTATGAGGTGGCAGCGAATGTAAATAACGTGGAATGCCGTAAGGTTTCTTTGGACGAAAACTTTGATTTGGATGCGGAAGCCGTATTGGAATCGGCGGACGAGTGGACAAAAGTGATCTTCCTATGTTCTCCGAATAACCCTAGTGGCAACAGTCTGGATCGTGGCTCGATCTATAAGATCTTGAAGAATTATGAAGGAATCGTGGTGATCGATGAGGCTTATATCGACTTCTCCGCTTATCCCTCTTTCTTGAAGGAATTATCCGGGTTCCCGAATCTGATCGTTCTTCAAACCTTGTCGAAAGCGTGGGGAGCGGCGGGTATTCGTTTGGGTATGGCATTCGCCTCTCCGGAGATTATCGGTGTCTTGAATAAGATCAAATATCCGTATAACGTCAACCAGCTTACACAGGAGAAAGCTTTGGAGCTCTTGAACGACGAGGCGACCATGAAGCACCAAGTGAACGAGATCCTCACGGAGCGTAACCGGCTGGAGAAGATCCTGTCCGAGCCTCCTTTCTCCTATCAAGTATATCCTTCGGACGCTAATTTCTTGTTGGTGAATGTCGCCAAGGCGGATGCCATGTATAATGGGCTCGTGAAGAAAGGATCGTAGTGCGTAACCGTAGTAACGTGCAGAAATGCCGGGGTTGCCTTCGTATTACGATCGGTACGCCGAAAGAGAATGATAGCTTATTGAACGCGATGAAAAACATGAAATTATGAGCACGAGGAAAAGAGCGTTGTTTATCGACCGGGACGGCACGCTTGTAAAAGAGCCGCCCGTAGATATCAATTGGATAGCTTGGAGAAACTAGAGTTTGTCCCGAAGGTGATGCGTAACCTCTATTTCATTCGCGAGCGGTTGGATTTCGAGTTCGTGATGGTCTCCAACCAAGACGGGCTGGGAACGCCTCTTTCCCGGAGGAGACTTTCTGGCCTGCCCATAACTTGATGCTAAAGACGCTGGAAGGAGAGGGGATCGTATTCGACGATATCTTGATCGATCCTTCCTTTCCCGAGGATAATTCCCCGAATCGTAAGCCTCGTACGGGAATGCTCACGAAATATATGACCGGTGAATACGATCTGGAGAATAGTTTCGTGATCGGGGACCGCCTTACGGATATGGAGTTGGCCCATAATCTGGGCGCTAAAGGTATCTGGTTGCGCCCGGAGGAGGGAGCGGAGAGTGAGTTGGCGGCTTACGCTACCTCATTGTCTCCCGCCTATATCACGGATGATTGGGATAAGATCACCGAGTATCTGTTTGCCGGCGAGCGTCGTGCGGTCGTACGGCGTGCCACGAAGGAGACGGACATCTATGTGGACTGGAATCTGGATGGAACCGGAAAGACATCGATCTCTACCGGGCTTGGTTTCTTCGATCATATGTTGGATCAGATCGGTAAGCATTCCGGTACGGATCTGACGGTACGGGTAAAAGGCGACCTGGAGGTCGACGAGCATCATACGATAGAGGATACGGCGATTGCCCTTGGCGAGGCGATGCTGAAAGCGCTGGGTGATAAGCGAGGGATCGAGCGTTATGGCTATTGCCTTCCGATGGACGATTGCTTGTGTAGTGTGGCGCTGGATTTCGGTGGCCGTCCTTGGTTGGTTTGGGACGCTGAGTTCCACCGTGAGAAAGTGGGAGATATGCCTACGGAGATGTTCCTCCATTTCTTCAAGAGCTTGAGCGACGCTGCCCGCATGAATTTGAATATCCGTGCCGAGGGTATGAACGAGCATCATAAGATAGAAGGTATCTTCAAGGCTTTGGCCCGCTCGATCAAGATGGCGATCCGACGAGATATTTATCGGTTTGAGCTACCGAGTACGAAAGGCTCTTGTAATCTGTAAAAAACACTACTGTATTTGTGCACGAATACAGTAGTGTTTTAGTCTGAATACTATTGTGTTTATCCACAAACACTATAGTGTTTTCGACTCAGATTCTATGACATCAGATAAACCGATAAAAGCCTATAGAGGATATTCCTCGAAAGCATATAGAACCGTGGAGAGATACCTTTCTCCTGTGTCCGGAAGCAACGCCACGATCGTTTTTCCCTCATTCTCCGGAAGTTTAGCTAGTTCCACGGCGGCGTATACAGCGGCGCCGGAAGATATTCCTACCAGCAACCCTTCCTTCCCGGCCAGTTCGCGGCTGGTACGGATAGCGTCATCGTTCGTTACTTGCAGGATATTGTCAACTACCTCCGTTGTAGGTCTTGGGGATAAAGCCGGCTCCGATGCCTGTATCTTGTGCGGGCCGGGCTTGCCTCCGGAAAGTACCGGTGAATCGCTAGGCTCTACCGCTACGATTTGTACGTTCGGGTTGTGAGCTTTCAATCCGGCACCGACACCGCTGACCGTGCCTCCGGTTCCTACGCCGGCTACAAACAGGTCTACTTTACCATCCGTATCACGCCAGATCTCCTCGGCGGTCGTGCGGATATGCATGGCCGGGTTGGCGGGATTCTCGAATTGTTGTAGGATGATGGAACCGGGAGTCGCATCACGCAGTTCCTCCGCTTTGGCGATGGCTCCTTTCATGCCTTCTGCCCCGGGGGTGAGGACGAGCCGGGCACCTAACGCTTTCAATAAGTTACGACGCTCGGCACTCATGGTATCCGGCATGGTCAGGATTAATTTGTAGCCTTTCGAGGCGGAGACAAAAGCGAGTCCGACTCCGGTATTACCGCTGGTCGGTTCGATAATGGTAGCGCCGGGTCTCAACAAGCCTTTAGCCTCGGCGTCCTCGATCATCGCCAAGGCGATGCGGTCTTTTACGCTACCAGCCGGGTTGAAATATTCCAGCTTGCCGATTACTTGGGCTTTAAGGCCCTTGCTCGCGTTGAAATTAGAGAACTCCAACAGGGGAGTGTTGCCGACAAGGTCGGTCAGTTGTCTTGCTATTCTTGCCATATACAAATGAATTTTGTTGTTTCTGGATTCTTTTATTTATATGACAAAGATAGTGGATGGATTGTTTACGGCATATACCATAAACCGGGTATTTTTTACCTCCTTCTATGCGTCACGCACAAAAGGAGGTTACAATCATAATTATATACAAGTCTGAAAGGACTCTCTTTAATGTCTGCCTCCTCCTAAGGCTTGGTAGAGGTTTACGGTGGCTTGAAGCTCGTCAAAACGATCCGTTACTTGGGAGAGCTGGGCGCTGAGCAGGGTTTGCTGTGCCGTGAGCACTTCCAAATAAGTAGTGTTTCCATGCGTCATCAGCAATTGGGTGCTACGCACGGCATCTTCAAGCGATTCGATTTGGTGTGTACGCAAGTCGATCTTTCCCTTTGCGGTCTGGGCTTGGGTAAGTGCGTCGTTCACCTCTTTTCCGGCGTTGAGCACGGTTTGTTGGAAAGTGAGCTTGGCCTCCTCTTGCTGCGCTTTCGCTATTTTCAATTGGGCGATATTCGCTCCTTTGTTAAATAGCGGTTGCGTGAGGGAGCCGACCGCCGATAGTAATAGTTTACCCGGATTTACGATGTAACTGCCTGCGCTGTTTGTCCACCCTGCGCTGCCGCTAAGACGTAGCGAGGGATAAAAATTGGAGCGTGCGGAGCTGTCCCGTAGAACGCTTGCGCCAATGCGTACTCGGCGCTACGTACATCCGGACGGTTCGATAGCAGCTGCACCGGGATGCCGATCGCCAGATCCGGGGTCAAGGACTGCTCTTCCAATCTTCCTCGCTCGATATCTTGAGGTGTTTCTCCTAATAAGACGGCAAGCGTATTCTCGGTCTCCCGGATGGTCTGTTCCAGATCCTTAACAGAGGTCTCGATGGAGTAGCAAGTAGCCTCGGTTTGCGATACGGCCGCCTCGGTAGTCATGCCGGCTGCCATTAACGCTTGGGTGGCACGAAGCTCTCTTGCCATCTCACGGCGGTTTCCGTCGTGATCTCGCATTGCCGATCCAGCATCAATAGGGTATAATATAAATTGGCGATGTTGGCGATCAGTTGTGTTTGTACGGCTTGGCTATACGCTTGGCTTTGCGACAAGGCGGCTTTTGCTTGTCGTTTGGCGTTTGTCAGCCGGCCGAAGATATCGATCTCCCAACTGGCCGATACCGGGACGTTGTATGTCCACGACGCTTTTGCCTTATTGAAACTACTTGTCGTGCCTGCGGATCTAGGGAGAGCGACGGGAGGTAGGAGAGGCGGGAGGTCATTAACGCCACCTCGGCTTCTTGCACCTTTAGATGGGCAATCCGCAGATCTGTATTATTGGCTAATCCCCGTTCGATCAAGGATTGCAAGGCCGGATCGGTGAATAGGTCCCGCCAACTGATATTCCCGATGGAGAAGGTATCTGCCGGGGCTATCTCCTCCCGATATAGATTCTCCGGGAGGGTGGCGACAGGCTCGTATTTCTTGTAAATGCCGCAGCTATTCAACGCTAGCGTCGCTACGGCAAAGAGTATGATGTTATTCTTCATATACATTATATATATACAACTGGATAGATTATTTCTTGCTATCTAAATATTCTTTTCTTTCTTCGGCGGCCTCTTTTACCTCTTCTTGCACCTGCCAATCAAGGGAACGCTCGAATTGGATCGGGCGTAGTTTCTCTTGCAGGTATTGGAACGTGATGAATAAGCAAGGCACGATAAATAACAAAGCCAATGTACCGATCAACATACCGCCAACGGCACCGGTTCCCAACGAGCGGTTTCCATTAGCGCCTACGCCGTTGGAAACGATCAATGGCAGCAAACCGAATATCATCGTAAGAGCGGTCATCAAGATCGGGCGCAGACGAACCTTCGCCGCGCTAAGAGCGGCCGAGGTCAGGCTCATGCCGGACAAGCGGCGCTGGGTAGCGTACTCCGTCAATAAGATGGCGGTCTTCGCCAACAACCCGATCAACATGATCAGACCGGTTTGCAGATAAATGTTATTCTCCAATCCCATGAACTTGGCGAACAAGAAACTACCCATCAAACCCATCGGTACGGAAAGAATCACGGCGAAAGGAACAAGGAAACTCTCGTACAAGGCACTTAGGATCAAATAAATCATCAAGATACAGATACCGAAGATGATCGTTGTCGTATTACTCTGTTGGTTCTCCTCACGGGTGATACTACCGAAGTCATACCCGTATCCTTTCGGGAGTGAGGTGGCCGCTGTCTCTTTTACCGCCTTGATAGCATCCCCGGAGCTATATCCATTGGCCGGTACGGCATTGACGGCGATCGAATTATACATATTGAAACGGGCTAAAGATTCGGCACCGTATACCTTGGTCAAGGTGATAAACTGACTAAGCGGTGCCATCTCGCCGTTCGACATGCGTACGAACGTATTATTCAAGGAGGTCTCATCCAGACGATATTTAGGATCGGACTGTATCATCACCTTATACACCTTCGAGAAGCGGTTGATATTCGACACATATTGCCCTCCGTAATAACCGGAAAGGGTTGATAGAACAGCATCCGGAGTGATTCCGGCCCGCTTGCATTTCGCCGCGTCCACATCCACGCGCCATTGCGGGTACTTGATATCGAAAGTAGAGTAAGCCGTAGCGATCTCGGGCCGTTCACGCAAGGCGGCGAGATATTGCTGGGTCGTGTTAAAGAAGGTCGTTAAGTCTCCACCGGCCTTGTCTTGCGTATGCATTTCCAATGCGTTACCCATACCATATCCGGGGATCATGGCGGGGGCGATGGCGAAAATCGTAGCGTCCTTGATATCTGCCGTACGGCCATATACCTGTCCGATCACGGCTTGTACGTTATCTTCCTTGTCCGGGCGCTCATCCCAATGTTTTAGTTTCAAGATGAACATACCGAAAGAGCTACCTTGTCCGGCCAGCAAACCATAACCGGAAACCTTGGAATAAGATTGAAGCTGTGGAATCTGGTTGATCCGTTGCTCGATATTCGTCATGATCTTGTTAGTCGTAGCCAAAGAGCTTCCGGAGGCCGTACTTACGTTGACAAAAACCGTACCTTGATCCTCATCGGGCACCAAGCTGGATTTTGTCGTGTTCATCAAGACGATCAGTAATACGATGGAGCATGCCAATAAAGACCAAGCCAGCCATTTCCGCTTGATAAAGAACAACACCCCGTGCTTATATTTCTTGATGACCGAATCGAACGCGGCGTTGAACGCCTTACGGAAACGTGCGGCGAAGTTATTCTTTTGGGTGCCGTCCTCGTTGATGTAAGGCTTCAATAAGATAGCGCAAAGCGCCGGGCTTAACGTTAACGCGTTAACGGTAGAGATACCTACGGCCGCTGCCATCGTCAAGCCGAACTGCGTATAGAACGTACCGGATGTACCGCTCATGAAGGATACCGGAATAAACACGCCCATAAATACCAATGAAGTAGAGACGATGGCGGATGTCAATCCTTTCATCGCGTCCATACTAGCCATATAAGAGGACTTATATCCAACGTCGAACCGAGCTTGGACTGCCTCTACAACAACGATCGCATCATCCACCACCGTACCGATCACCAATACCAAAGCGAATAAAGTGATCAAGTTGATGCTAAATCCGGCGACCGTCATAAAGGCGAACGTACCGATCAAGGAAACTACGATCGCTACCAACGGAATCAGCGTAGAACGGATATCCTGCAAGAAGACATATACCACAAGGATAACGAGGATAATGGCCTCTATCAAGGTTTTTACAACCTCATGGATCGAGGCGTACAAGAAATCATTCGTACTCATCAATTTTACGACCTCGATACCTTTCGGGAAGTCTTTCGAGGCTTCCTCAAGAAAAGCGTCGATCTTATTATTCACCTCCGTGGCATTCGATCCGGCTGTCTGGAAAACCATACAGGAGATACCCGGCTTACCGTTTGTTTGTCCGATATAGGCATAACTCTCCTTTCCTAACTCAATGTCCGCTATCTCTTTTAGCTTCAATACCTCTCCATCCTCGGTGGAGCGGATCACGATATCGCCGAATTCCTCCGGAGTAAGCAGGCGTCCGCTATATTTCATGGTGTACTGATACGTCTCGTCCGAGTTCTCGCCTAAAGAACCCGTGGCGGACTCAATATTTTGCTCGGCCAACACGGAGGTCACGTCCGAGGGGATCAATTTGTATTGGGCCATAACGTCGGGCTTCATCCAGATACGCATACTGTAATCGCCACCCATAACCATCAACTCGCCGACTCCGGAGATACGGAGTATCTCTGGTTTTAGGTTGATGCTGATGTAATTACTGAGGAAGTTCTCGTCATAAGAACCGTCCGGGCTATAGAGCGAGAAGATCTGTAACATACTGGTCTGGCGCTTGGAAGTCGTGACACCCACTTGGGTAACCTCGGCCGGCAATTGCCCGGTCGCTTTCGATACACGGTTCTGTACGTTTACGGCGGCCATGTCCGGATCGGTTCCTTGTTGGAAATAGATCGTGATCGTGGCGGTACCGGAGTTGGTAGCCGTGGAGGTCATGTAGGTCATATCTTCCACGCCGTTGATCGCCTCTTCCAAAGGGGCTACGACACTCTTCTGCATGGTCTCGGCATTCGCCCGAAGTAAGTCGTACTGACCATAACGGTAGGAGGGGCGATATCCGGATATTGTTCTACGGGCAAGGTGAAAAGCCCGATGATACCCGCAACCATAATCGTGATGGAAATTACGGCGGACAGTACGGGGCGTTCTATAAATGTGCTAACTTTCATTGTTCTTAATTTTGTTTTACTTCAATCGGTGTTCCTTCACGCAATAAACCTACGCCTTCGGCTACGATCACGTCGCCGCTATTCAATCCGGCGTTTACGATATACTCTTGTCCTCCGTTCACACGGGTCACTTCTACGGGGGCGGATTGCGTCTTGCCGTCCACTACCTTGAAGACAAATACCCGGTCTTGGATCTCGAACGTGGCGGCTTGGGGAATTACGACGCAGTTATCGTATGTAACCGGAATGATCACATTCCCGGAGCCCCCGCTATTCAATAATTGCTCCTCGTTCGGGAATGCGGCACGCAAGCTGACTGTTCCGGTGTTTTGATCGATAATGCCGCTGATCGTCTCGATCTTTCCCGTTTGGGGATAAAGCGATTTATCGTTCAGTTGAAGCTCTATCTCGGGCATATTCTCCAAGGCTTTGTCTTTCGAGCCGTATTGACGGGTCAAGGCCAATAGCTGATTCTCGGTCATGGAGAAATACACATACATCTCGGAATTGTCCGATACCGTGGTGAGCGATTTGGGCAGGTTTGCGCTTACTAATGCGCCTACACGATAAGGCAGGGTTCCGATGACGCCGTTCGAGGGGCTTTTCACTTCCGTGTAAGAAAGGTTGTTACGGGCGTTTATCTCTTGTGCCTCCGCTTGGGCTAATTGGCTTTTGCCGAGAGTAGAGTGTTGTAGCGGTCTTTAGGTCGAACTCGGAAACTACTTTGTTTTTATACAATTCTTGTTTACTGTCGTAGGTCAGTTGCGCTGTCGCTACAGATGCCTTAGCGGCCTCTACGTTCGCAATGGCGGTGTTTAAGGCCGCTTGATAAGGGACTTGATCAATAATAAATAAGACTTGTCCTTTTTTTACGCTCTCGCCTTCCGTTACGCAGAGCTTTGTAATAAAGCCGGATACTTGCGGATAAATATCGATATCCTGTTTTCCTCGTATACTCGCCGAGTAATTATTGGATAAAGTTTTCTCCGAAGTGAATACGGTCATTGTCGCATACCCTGAACTTTGTTGGATTACAGGGCTTTGTTTACACCCAACAGCTACGATACACCATAAGGCGATCGCAGTCTTCATCAATCGATTTTGCTTTTTCATCTTAACTAATACCTATATTTTCGGATGCAAAGCTACTCGCTTATCGGCGAACCATTGTTTCCACAATGAGGCGATGATTGTTCATTTTGAGATGGAATGATCCGTTATATGCTAATGATCTCTTATATTCGCGGGCAAAATAGTAGACATATGAATCCATTTGAGATAGAGAGAGGAGAGTCGTTCATAATAGGCGATTCCGATTTGAGGGAGTTATTGGATCGTCCTTACAAGAGCGGATATGGCATGATCTTATTTTGCTATAAAGGAACGGCGAATATATCCGTCGATTTGAGCCGATGGGATATCCGGCGCAACACGGTGATCGTATTGATACCGGATACGATCCTGACGTTGAACGCGAGTAGCGAGGATTTCAAGGTACAATATATATCCTTTTCGAAGGTCTTGTTCGACGAGGCCGTATTCCGGCTGGATCCGCCCTTTTTCCGCTTCATAAAGGATAGCCCTTGCTATACGCATCCCGCCGATCAGGAGGAGACCATAAATGTGATCATCCGGCTGTTTTGGCTGATTTACATGGATCGGAATAACGTGTACCGTGATATGATCGTGAAAAACCAGTTGCAATGCTTCTTCCTTAATATGTATGATAAGACAAGGTACTCCTTCTCGAGCCGCCAGCAAAATGGGTGCAACCGTGGGGAGGAGTTGTTCCATAAGTTCATCAATTGCATCCATGCCCATTATCTCGACCAGAAAGAGGTCTCTTTCTATGCGAACGAGCTTTGTATCTCTCCCCGTTATCTCTCCACTATCACCCGGCAAGTGGCGGGCGAGTCGGCGAAGACCATTATAGACCGGCATATCATATTGGAGACAAAGGTGTTGTTGCGTACCACGGAAATGACCGTGCAGGAGATAACGAACCACTTGAACTTTCCCAGCCAATCCTATCTGGGACGGTATTTCAAGAAGCATACGGGGGAGTCACCCATAGAGTATCGAATGAAAAGGAAGTGATACCACTTACTGCAAGGCGGGTTGCAGTAAAATAGCCATGAGGTTTTGTCCTTATAAAGCTGTGGAAGCTTTTCCCGTTTGCCCTTGATCGAACGTATCCGTGATTAAGGTAAGAGCACCATCTCCCGTCACGTTGCAAGCCGTACCGAAGCTATCTTGCAAAGCGAATATCGTAAGCAATAATGCCGTTCCCGCCTCGTCGAAACCTAGGATAGCGATGATCAGCCCAATGAGGCGAGCACCGTACCGCCCGGTACGCCGGGAGCGCCGATCGCGAAGAAACCAAGCAAGATGATAAATACGAACATCGTCGTGAAGTCCGGCATGCTGCCATATAATATTTGCGAGACGGTCAATACGAAAAACACTTCCGTCAAGATAGAGCCGCATAGATGGATGTTCGCAAACAGGGGGACAGTCACGTCAATTACTTCCTCTCGCAAGATCTTGCTTTTCTTGGCGCAGGTCAAGGCCGTGCCCAAGGTGGCGGCGGATGACATGGTGCCTAAGGCTGTCAAATAAGCGGGTCCGTAGTATTTCAATACGCCCCAGCTATTTTTCCGGGAGTAGATCGATGCGACTACATACAGTAAGGTCAACCAGATGTAATGGCAAATGATGACAATCAACAGGACGGATAAAAAGATAGGCAACTGCTTTGTAATCGCCCCCTCATAACTAAGGACACAGAAATTTGCGGCGATGAAAAGCGGCAGGACCGGCATCAAGACCCGTTCTACCAATTAAGTACCATGTTCTGGAATACTTCCAGCAACCTCTCCATCTCCTCGGATTTAACCCATGCGGTAGAAAGTCCCAGCATCACGGCCAATACCAATGCCGACATAACGCTCATCACTGGCGGAATCTCTAGATTAAACAACATGGGAGGGATGTCTTTTAGACCTTCCGAGGCGGTTTGAATATGCAAATGCGGTATTAATTCATAACCCACAACGGCGCCAAAGGTAGCGGCGCCAACCGATGACAGGTATGCGATACTAAAAGCGAATAATAAGACTTTGGATGCGTTGCTTTTCAAGCGGGCGATAGAAGGCGCCACGAATCCTAGAATGATCAACGGAACCAAGAAGAAAATAATCTGTCCCGTAATTTGTTTTACGATCATGACCGCTTTTAACACAGACTCGTTTACGGCAAGCCCAACCAGAAGTCCGATCAAGACGGCCAGTATCAACCGTACGATCGTGTTGGAAAGAATCTTTTTCAGCATATTCGGATGTTTTTATTTTTCAATGACAGCAAATATAAGATATTTTCTTGTGTGAATGGGTGAGTGGACAATTTTGATTACTTTTGTTTGATGAAACAAGATCGTTGGTTTGTATTTTATAATCAAGTAATATGAAAACATGAAACAAGCTTTACTGGTAGCGGGTTGTTTATTGGCTACCACTACGTTATTTGCCCAGACTGAGAAAGGGGACTGGGCTCAGTTTGGTCGTTATGCGGAGGCTAACAAGACCGTGAAAGTTCCTTCGAACGTGGTATTTATGGGGAACTCCATTACAGACGGATGGTGGCCGGCGGATTCGACTTTCTTTATCCGGAATAACTTCGTAGACCGTGGGATCAGCGGACAGACAACCTCGGAGATGCTAGTTCGTTTTCGCCAAGACGTTATTAACTTGAAACCGAAAGCCGTGGTGATCTTGGCGGGAATCAATGATATCGCTCACAATAACGGTGTGATCGCCTTGGAAAACGTGTTTGGGAACTTGGTCTCTATGGCAGAATTGGCGAAGGCAAATCATATCAAGGTGATTTTCTGCTCCGTATTGCCGGCTTATGATTTTCCTTGGAGACCGGGTATGCAACCGGCCGATAAGGTTATCCAGCTCAATAAATGGATCAAGGAGTATGCGGATAAGAATGGTTTGACATACGTGGATTATCATTCCGCCATGAAAGATGAGCGAAACGGATTGCCCGCTAACCTGTCGAAAGATGGTGTGCATCCTACCTTGGAAGGCTATAAGATCATGGAGAAGATCGTGCTGGAGGCCATTCATAAAACCGTGAAGTAAGCAGATGAGAAACTATTTATTGGCTTTATCTTGTTGTACGGCTTTATCTTGTTGTACGCAAGTGAAAGTTTCCGAGGTATATACGGCGGCGGCAGAGAACTCTTTACGTGCTCCGGCCGTTCCTTTGGTCACGATCGACCCCTATACAAGCGCATGGTCGTTTGCCGATCAATTGAATGATGAGTCGGTACGGCATTGGACCGGCCGTGATTATCCGCTTCTAGGCGGTATACGAGTAGATGGTAAGTCATACCGTTTCATGGGAATGGACGATATACAGGTGACCTCGGTGATCGGTATGGCCTCGGATGGCTTATGGGAGGCCGATTATACGATGTCTCAGCCTGCCGGCGATTGGTTCGCCGAGGCTTATGATCCGAAAAGTTGGAAGCGGGGAAAAGCCGCTTTCGGAACGGAAGATAATCCGAATCGTTCCACGCCTTGGTCTACAGGAGATATCTGGGTACGTCGTACGTTTGACTGGCCTTCGGATGAGCAAAAGGATGCCCTCTACCTCCAATATTCGCATGATGATAATATCGAGGTGTATCTAAATGGAAAGCAAATCGCCGTGGCAGGGAACGGTCTGGACTATGATTTGCTGAAAGAGATACCGGAAGCGGTGGCGGAGAGCTTGAAGCCTACGGGTAACGTGTTGGCCGCTCATTGCCGGAACAATGGGGGAGGCGCTTATGTGGATATGGGAATCATGCGGAAGGTGAAACGAGGAGATACGTTCGATGAGAAAGCGATCCAGAAATCCATGAACGTGATGCTACGCAAACATTCTATACCTTTGAGTGCGGTGGCGTGAGTCTGGACTTGATTTTCACGGCTCCTTTCTTGCTGAATGATCTGGAGGCTATGACTTCTCCGTTTAATTATATAACCTATCAAGTCCGTTCCATCGACGGTAAAGATCACGACGTGCAACTATACCTGGAAGCCACGCCGCAATGGGCCGTGAATACGATCGATCAAGAGGTGACTTTCGAGAAAACGGAAACCCCTGATTTAATTTACCTGAAGACAGGAACAATCGATCAAGAGGTTCTGGCGAAAACCGGGGATGATGTACGGATTGACTGGGGATATTTCTATTTGGCTATCCCCAAGAAACCGGGAGTCTCCGCAACGATCGACGAGTATTATGCTACGAAGAAAGCTTTCATGACTACTGGTAATTTACCGGCTGGATCGCAAAGTCTCTCTTCGGATATGCGTGAGCAAATGACAGTCCTCGCTTATACGGACCCGATCGGCAAGGTCTCCAAGGAAACCGTCTCCGGACATTTGATGATCGGTTACGATGATTTATATTCGATCCAGTATTTCCAAGACAACCGGATGCCTTATTGGAAGCACGACGGAAAGGTGGATATTCATCAGGCGTTCGAAAAAGGGGAGGCTTCTTACGAGGATCTGATGCGGCGTTGCGGTTCCTTCGATTCTTCTTTGATGAGCGAGACGAGTGCCGTAGGAGGGAAGAAATACGCCGAGCTATGCGCTATCGCATATCGGCAGGCGATCGCCGCCCATAAGTTGGTGACTGATAAGGAAGGGACTCTCTTATTCCTTTCGAAAGAAAATTTCAGTAACGGTTCTATCGGAACAGTGGATATTACGTATCCTTCCGCCCCCTTATTCTTAGTATACAACACGGATTTATTGAAGGGAATGATGAATCCCATTTTCTATTATAGCGAGAGCGGACAATGGAAGAAACCTTTTCCGGCTCACGATGTGGGTACCTATCCGGTTGCGAACGGTCAAACCTATGGTGCGATATGCCCGTGGAAGAAAGTGGTAATATGCTTGTGCTAGCGACCGCTATAGCAATAGTGGATGGCAATGCTGATTATGCCGCCCAACATTGGGAGGTCTTGACTACATGGGCGAATTACTTGTTGAAGGAAGGCCTTGATCCGAAGAACCAACTTTGTACGGATGATTTTGCCGGACATTTCGCCCATAACACGAACTTGTCCATCAAGCAATTATGGGAGTTGCCGGCTACGGAAAATTGGCGGAGATGTTAGGTAAGGCCGATATCGCTAGACAATATACGGAAGTCGCCCGTGAGATGGCCGCTAAGTGGGTGAAGATGGCGAACGATGGTGATCATTACCGCCTGACTTTCGATAAGCCGGGCACTTGGAGCCAAAAATATAATCTGGTCTGGGATCGCTTGCTGGGCTTGAATATCTTCCCAAAAGAGGTTGCCGCTACGGAAATGGCTTATTACAAGACAAAACAAAATAAATATGGTTTGCCGTTGGATAACCGGGAGGATTATACGAAGTCCGACTGGATTTTATGGTCCGCTTGTTTGACCGGATCGATGGAGGATTTCAATGCGCTGATGGTTCCGGTCTGGAACTACGCCAACGAGACGACTTCACGTGTTCCTCTAAGCGATTGGCATTTTACTTCCGATGGTACGCAACGAGGTTTTCAAGCCCGTTCGGTTGTCGGGGGATATTTTATGAAGATGCTGGAAAAGAAGCTAGGAAAATAATGTCATTCTAAGAAACGGAAGGAGGTCATTCCTTCCGTTTCTTAGTTTTGCGCATATGGATATTCACAGGGAGCGATGCCTGTGATCTTCTTAAATATAAGGCTGAAATACTGTACGTTCGGATAACCTAATTGTCGTGCTACCAAAGCGGGAGTATTACCGTTTTTCAGTAGCATTGTCTTAGCCACGCTCAATCGTTTGAACTGAAAATATTCCTCCAGTGTTTTGCCGGTCTCGAATCTTAACAGGTCGTTGAAGTAAGCGACAGAAAGGTCCAGTTCTGCCGTACAATATTCGGCGGTGGGTAGCTGGCCGTTCTCTAATTTACCGGAAATGATATACTCGTCGAGGAGCCTTTCCAATTTCTCCAAGATAGCCTTGTTCTTATTTTCCCGGGTAATGAACTGTCGCTCATAATAGCGTGTACAATAATCCAATAATAATTCAATGTGGCGGGATAGAATGGTACACTGTGCGTATCGATGGCATGGTGAAGCTCGTCCTCGATGTTTTCCAGACAACACGTAACTTTGGCTGTCTCACGTTGAGAGAGATGCAGAGCCTCTTCTTTGTGATAAGCGAAGAAGGTATAGTTCTTAATAGGGTTGTCCAATGACGTGTGGAACAATAGGTCGGGATGGAACGCTAAAAGGTACCCTTTGTTGGGTAGCGTATTATTCTCGCTCATGCGGAAAATCTCACCGGGTGTAAGAAACACCATCGTAGCGTTGGAATAATCGTAATACTTACGTCCGCAACAATAGCAACCGTCCGGGCAGTCTTCTATCAAGAGGATCGCGTAGAACTCGAACTTTACGGCCTCTTGCTCTAGGTTCGGGCTCTCTAGATTGATGAGGCTTACTTGTGGTGCAGCGTCTTGCATCCCAAGCACCGGTTACATTCATATACAGTCTTAATATCTAACATCTTCTTGAACGCCTTCTATAGATTCGTTGATAGACCGATCTGCGCACGGTATTCACTTGGCGTGTACCCTACCCGTTTCTTGAATAGCCGACAGAAGTGCTGCGGATATTGGAAACCGAGGGAATATGCGATTTGGCTGACTGTGTCCGCCGTGCCGGAGATACGTTCTTTGGCTAGCTCGATTACTTTCTCTTGGATGTATTCCTGCGGTGATTTGCCGGTTTCCTTCTTGAACATGTCACCGAAATAGTTCGATGAGAGGCAAAGCTTGTCGGCAAAGTATTTCACCGTAGGCAATCCGTCCTGTTCGGCGAGTGTACTTTCGAAATACTCATCCAACAGGTTTTCGAAACGTGTCAGCACATCCCGGTTTGTCTTGCCTCGGGTGATGAACTGCCTTTCATAAAAACGCATACAATAATTAAGCAGCAGTTCGATATGGTTTACAAGTAAGGTTTTACTATGTTTATCCACGCCATGTTCCAGTTCCATACGGATGATCTTCAGGCAATCCATCACGATAGATCTTTCTTCTTCCGAGAGATGCAACGCCTCGTTTACCTCGTAAGAAAAGAACGTATATTTCTTTATATTCTTTCCGAGTGACGTTCCACGCAGTAAATCGGGATGGAAAAGAATACCATGTGCGTTTACTTGGACTTTATCGGTTGTCGGATTTGTTTCCGCAGTTTGTCCGGGGGCGAAGCAAACGATCGTGCCTTCTTGGTAATCGTATGTCTGGCGTCCGTATTTGATATCGCAGGCTTTCTCTAGTTTTAGATACAGTGCGTAGATGCCGTAATTGAAGCGGATGAGATCTACACTACTCGTCGCTTTATTCAAATCTATGACACTGACAAGCGGATTTAGGGTTTCGAGGCCGTATAGTTTGTTATATAGGTCTACACTATCTAAGTTAAGTATCTTATCCATAAGCCGTACGTATTTAATCAATAATTCTGTACGCAAAAATAGAGGATAATTCATATATAGTTATAACCCTAATTACGGATTATATAACCATTGTTACGGATTATGTGTATTTACAGGCTTTCTGGCTGATTCCACAAAACCTGTAATTGAGGTCATGACATCCGTAATTTGTCTACAAAGGGATGCTATTTGAGCCTCTATCTTTGCCTTCGTAAAAATAAACAAGGAACGACATGAAGAAGTCATTAAGAGAATTATGTACGGCAATAGCCATATGCTTTTGCGCTACGGGAAATCTGTTCGCTACAGACAATCAAATTAATACCGATCATACAATGGACAAGAATTTGAATCTAATTAAGGAGTGGGATAAAGTATTCCCACAGAGTGACAAGGTGAGCCATAGTAAAGTTACTTTTCGTAATCGCTATGGCATTACGCTTGCCGCCGATATGTACAAACCCAAGCATGCGGATGGAAAATTGCCTGCTATCGCTATTAGCGGTCCGTTCGGTGCCGTGAAGGAACAATCCTCGGGTTTATATGCGCAGGAATTGGCAGAACGTGGATTTCTGACGATCGCTTTCGATCCGTCATATACAGGCGAGAGTGGCGGAGAGCCTCGTTATGTAGCTTCTCCCGACATCAATACGGAAGATTTCTGTGCGGCCGTCGATTTCCTTTCGACACGTGATGATGTGGATGCGGAACATATCGGTATCCTCGGTATCTGCGGATGGGGAGGCATGGCTCTTAATGCGGCGGCTATCGATACTCGTATCAAAGCGACCGTAACCTCTACGATGTACGATATGAGCCGTGTGAACGCTAATGGTTACTTCGATGCGATGGATGCGACGCACGTTATGAATTGCGCAAGCAACTCAATGAACAGCGTACCGCTGACACAAAGAACGGCTCATACGCCCTTGCGGGAGGTTTGCCCGATACGTTACCCGACGATGCGCCCCAATTCTTGAAAGACTACTACGCTTATTACAAGACGAAGCGTGGTTACCACAAGCGTTCGCTCAACTCGAATGGCGGATGGAACAAGACCTCGGCTTTATCGTTCATCAATATGCCTATACTCTCGTATAGTGACGAGATTCGTAGCGCCGTATTGATTATTCATGGAGAGAAAGCGCATTCACGTTACTTCAGCGAGGATGCTTTCAAGAAACTGAAAGGTGACAATAAAGAATTGCTAATTATACCCGGAGCGAATCATGTCGATTTATACGATCAGATGAGTGTCATTCCCTTCGATAAGATTGAACGGTTCTTTGTAGAAAACTTTAAATAAGAT
>ENA-OQEB01000280-OQEB01000280.1-human-gut-metagenome-genome-assembly--contig:-NODE-280-length-21904-cov-2.696010_pt1 | contig 21904 bp, 24 predicted proteins | sample MGYA00242787_ERZ504619 | MGnify/ENA primary metagenome ERZ504619 (study PRJEB26092, sample SAMD00036317) | human gut metagenome | host: Homo sapiens | study: EMG produced TPA metagenomics assembly of... | reverse complement strand
CAACACCACCAGCGCTGTGGCCCGGGACAAGGCGCGGCAAGGTGCTCACCGTCAGCCGCATCCGGACCCGGAAAAGGGCGAACTGAGCTATGCCGAGGCCGTTTCCAGCGGGGCACAGATCGTGGTAAACACCACCCCGGCGGCATGTACCCGAATGTAGGTGTGTGCAATCTGGACGTTGCCGCCATGCCGGACCTTGAAGCTGTGGTGGATGTGGTGTACAACCCCGACAAGACCGAGCTCATCCTCCGCGCCGAGGAAGCGGGCGTGCCGGTGGCTGTGGGCGGCCTTGAAATGCTGGTGGCGCAGGCAGTGTATGCCGCAGAATATTTTCTGGACCGCAAGTTTGAGGATGCGCCGGTTGAGATCCGCCGCATCACCGCCGCACTGCGCCGCGACATGCTGAACATTGCTCTCATCGGGATGCCTTCCTGCGGCAAGACCACCCTCGGCAGGATGCTGGCAAAGAGCCTTGGCCGTACCTTTGTGGATCTGGATGAGGAGATCGTAAAGACCGACGGCCGCAGCATCCCGGATATCTTTGCAGCCGAGGGCGAGGACGGCTTCCGCACAAAGGAAACTGCCGAAACACAGCGCTTTGGCAAAGAGGGCCGGCAGCTCATTTCCTGCGGCGGCGGCATTGTAAAAAAGCCGGAGAATCTGCGTGCTCTGCACCAGAACGGTGTCATTCTGTTCATCGACCGGCCGGTGGATGCGCTGGCCGTGGGCGGCGGCAGGCCGCTTTCTTCCAGCATGGACGCCCTGCGCCAGATGGAAGCACAGCGCCGTCCGCTGTATCTGGCAGCGGCAGATGCCGTCATTCCCAACAACGGCACGCTGGACGATGCCCTGCATGCCGCCATGGAGGCACTGGATGAAATTTTTGATTCTTAACGGCCCGAACCTCAACATCATGCGCTGGTCGGAGCCGGGCGTACCCGGTGAGCTGGATTATAACGCCATCATGGACTATGTGCAGGCAGGCTGCGAACAGCTGGGCATTGAGACCGACTGCTGCCAGTCCAACCACGAGGGCGACCTCGTGGACGAAATTCAGGCCGCAGCGGGCCGGGTGGACGGCATCGTGCTGAACCCTGGTGCCTACGCCCACTACAGCGTGGCCATTCTGGATGCGCTGCGCTGTGCGGCGTACCCGCCGTGGAAGTGATGCTGCACGCCCCGGACGAGCGGGAGCCTTCCGCAAAACGGATGTGGTGTCCTTTGGCTGTCAGGGCCACTTCATCGGGGAAGCCCGCAGCTACCTGCACGCCTGCATTTATCTGGCCCAGCTGCTGCGCACCGACGGCTCCAGCAAGGCGCATATCGTGATGTAAAAACGAAAGGAAATTATCACCATGATCATCTCCACTAAAAAAGGGACTCCGAAGGATGAACTGGAAAAGATCGTTGACAAATTCGAGAATCAGGGTCTGGACGTGACCCTGATCACCGGCAAGGACTACAACGTGTTCGGTCTGGTGGGCGACACCACCAAGATTGACGAACGGGATGTGCTGGCAAACCCGTGGATCGACAATGTCACCCGCGTGTCCGCGCCCTATAAGCGTGCAAACCGCCTGTTCCACCCGGCAGATTCCGTGATCGACTGCGGCGGCGTGAAGATCGGCGGCAAGGAAAAGATCGCCGTCATGGCAGGCCCCTGCAGCATCGAGGGCGCAGAGCAGGCTCTGCGCATTGCACAGGGCGTGAAGGCCGGCGGTGCCACCCTGTTCCGCGGCGGTGCCTACAAGCCCCGCACCTCTCCCTACTCCTTCCAGGGCCTTGAGACCGAGGGCATTCTGGATATGGTAAAGGCCCGCGAGGCCACCGGCATGCCCATCGTCTCCGAGCTGATGAGCGAGGACCGCATCCCGGAGTTTGAGGAGTACGTGGACGTGGTGCAGATCGGTGCCCGCAACATGCAGAACTTCCAGCTGCTCAAGGCCGTTGGCAAGATGCACAAGCCCGTGCTGCTCAAGCGCGGCCTGTGCAACACCATCGAGGAGTGGATCATGAGCGCCGAGTACATCATGGCCGGCGGCAACGAGCAGGTCATTCTGTGCGAGCGCGGCATCCGTACCTTCGAGAAGTACACCCGCAACACCCTCGATCTCTCTGCAGTGCCCATCATCCACGAAAAGACCCACCTGCCCATCATCGTGGACCCCAGCCACGCCACCGGCAAGGCCAATCTGGTCGAGCTATGATGATCGCTGCCGTGGCCGCCGGTGCCGACGGTCTGGAAGTGGAGGTCCACTACGACCCTCAGCACGCATGGAGCGACGGCGCACAGTGCCTGACCCCGGATTCCTTCGCACAGGCCATGGCAAAGTGCCGTCAGGTAGCATGGGCCATTGGCCGGGATATGTAAAAGCTAAACGTCCTCGCCCTCTCAGTCTCACATTCGTTCGACAGCTCCCCCAAAGGGGGAGCCCTTGGCAAAACCGGAAACTTTGCCGTACTGCCAAAGCCTCTCACTTTGAGGAAAGACTTCCCCGCTCCGGGGGAAGATGGTCACCGCAGGTGGCAAAAGGGGGAGTGTGGCATCGCGTAAGCGATGACGGAGAGGGCGAGCCGCCTAAAGGTTTATCTATGCTTGTAACAATAACACGATCCCCGAGTAAAATTTCCGGCACTATCACTGCCCCGCCCAGCAAGAGCATGGCCCACCGTGCTGTGCTCTGCGCGGCACTGGCCGAGGGCCGCAGCCATATCACGAACCTCGAATTCAGCAAGGACATTTCTGCCACGCTGGGCGCAGCGGCACAGCTGTGCGCCCGTGTGCGCACCGGCGCAGACGACGCCGTGGTGGAAGGGCTGGGGCATTTTGTGCCCCTTGCCGCGCCGGTGAACTGCTGCGAGAGCGGCAGCACCCTGCGCTTTCTCATCCCCATCGCCAGCCTGACCGGACAGGCAGTTTCCTTCACCGGCCGCGGGCGGCTGATGGAGCGGCCTCAGTCGGTGTATGAAGCTCTGTACCGGGAGCAGGGCCTGCGGTTTGAGCAGAGCGCTGCCGGGCTGACCGTGGAAGGGGCACTGACCCCCGGCGAATACCGCCTTGCAGGCAATGTATCCAGCCAGTTCATCAGCGGGCTGCTGTTTGCTCTGCCGTTGCTTTCCGGCAACAGCACGCTGCACCTCATCCCGCCGGTGGAGAGCCGCAGCTACATCGATATGACCGCTCTGTGCAGGCAGCCTTCGGTGTGCAGAGCCATTGGCTGGACGAAAACACTCTTGCCATCCCGGGCGGGCAGCACTATCACCCCTGCGATTACACCGTGGAGGGCGATTACAGTCAGGCCGCGTTCCCGGCGGTGCTGGGTGCAGTGTGCGGCGGCGTGACCATCACCGGCCTTGCCCCGGAAACGCTGCAGGGCGATGCCGCCATTCTGGATATCCTGCGCCGCTGCGGCGCAAAGTTCACCCAAACAGAAGCGGGCATCCCCTTTACAAAGTCACCGCTGCACGGGGTGGACATCGACCTTGCGGACTGCCCGGACCTTGGCCCTGTGCTCATGGTGCTGGGCCTGCTGTGCGAAGGCACTACAGTCATCCGCAACGCAGAGCGTTTACGCCTGAAGGAGAGTGACCGCATCGCTGCCATGGAGGCCGAGCTGCGTGCCTGCGGCGGCGTGCTGGAAAGCGAGGGCGGCACCATTACGGTGCACGGCTGCGCGAACAGGCTGCACGCTCCGGCAGGTGTTCTGCATGGGCACAATGACCACCGTGTGGTCATGAGCCTTGCGGTGCTGGCCCTGAGTACGGGCATCCCCCTGACCGTGGACGATGCCGAAGCCATCACAAAAAGCTGGCCGAATTTCTTTGAAGCCATCAAGCCCTTGGGCGCGGAGGTGGAATATGCTTGATAAAACAAAACGTTATCTCGTGGTGGGCCTTGGCCTGCTGGGCGGCAAATACGCGCTGGAACTGACGAAAGCCGGCTTCCATGTGGACGGCATCAACCGCAGCGAGGGGCATTTGCAGTACGCGCTAGAGCACGGCTATATCGCCAGCGGCAAGACCCACGATTTTGAGGACCTTGTGAGCAGCGCCGACCACATCATCTTTGGTCTGTACCCCACGGCCTCATCGAGTGGTTCCGCACCTACGGCCATCTGCTCAAGCCCGGCTGCATTTTTACGGATGTTTCCGGCGTAAAGACCGGCCTTGTGGAGCCGGTGCAGGCCATGTGCCCGGCGGGCGTGGAGTTCATTGCCAGCCACCCGATGGCAGGCCGTGAGACTTCCAGCGTGGAGCACGCCGCCGAGGTGAACTTTGCCCCGGCCAACTTCATCATCACCCCCACGGAAAAGAACACGCCCGAAGCCATTCAGTGGGCAAAGGACCTGGCCGAAGTGCTGGGCTTCCACCACATCTGCACCCTGACGGTGCAGGAGCACGACAAGATGATCGGCTATGTGAGCCAGCTGTGCCATGCCATCGCCGTGAGCCTGATGTGCGCCAACGATAACTCTTCGCTGTGCGAGTACACCGGCGACTCCTTCCGTGATCTGACCCGCATTGCACGCATCAACGATAAAATGTGGGCAGAGCTGTTTTTGTGGAACAAACAGAACTTGATCAGCGAGATCGACCAGTTCGATGCCGCTCTGCAGCAGATGCGCTCTGCTCTTGTGGCCGACGACCGGGATAAGCTGGAAGAGATGTTCCGTCTTTCCACCCAGCGCCGCGCGGCGTTCGACAAAAAACTGCCCGAATAAACCGGAGGTGCTCCCATGCCCAAGCAGGAAGGCCAGAAATCCAAGCTTTTGACCCTTTTGCGCATTCTGGAACAAAAGACCGACGAAGAACACCTGCTCAATGTACCGCAGCTGGTAGAGCTGCTGGAACAGCAGGACATTCTTGCCGAGCGCAAAAGCATCTACAGCGATATCGACACCCTGCGCAGTCTGGGGTATGACATCCAGCTGCGGCGCGGGCGCGGCGGCGGCTACTGGCTGGCCAGCCGCACCTTTGAGCTTTCTGAGCTGAAGCTGCTGGTGGATGCCGTACAGGCCAGCAAGGTTGTGTCGGCACGCACCAGCAGTAAACTCATCCATAAACTGGAAGCCTCTGCTCCGACTACGAGGGCACCCAGCTGCAGCGTCAGGTGTACGTGGACGGCCGCCCCAAAAGCGACAGCCACATCCTGCTTTACAGCATCGATGCGCTGCACAGCGCCATCAATGCGGGCAGAATGGTGCGATTCCGCTACAAGGACGGCGGCACCCGCGCCGTCAGCCCGTGGCAGCTGGCATGGGAAAACGGCTGCTACTACCTTATCGCTTATCAGGACGAGAAAGAGCCTGCGGGCATCCGCAACTACCGCGTGGACCGCATGTCTTCCGTGACGGTGCTGGGCGATGCCCGCCGGGGCAAGGCCGAGTTCCGCCAGTTTGACCTGCCCGCCTATCTGCGCAAGCACTTCAACATGTTCGGCGGGCCGGAGTACCGGGTCACCCTGCGCTGCACCGCCGACCTGGAAAGCGCCATGCGCGACCGCTTTGGCAAAACGCCGCTGTTCGTGCCGGAGGAAGACGGTGCATATTTTCACTTTGATGTGCCGGTATGCGTCAGCCCCCAGTTCTACGGCTGGGTGTGCGGCTTTGGCGGCAAGGTGGAAGTAATGGCTCCCGCCGAGGTGCGCAAGGGGATACACGATATGGTACAGGCCCTTGCGAAGCAGCACGATTAAAATGCCTCCGCTTCGCTCTGGCCATCATCAGATGAAATGATATTTATAATCAGGTTCGATCTGCGGATTTTTCCGGAACCTTTTTTTCACAGGGAAGGCCCGGACCGGGAGATGCAGCGTTTCCGGCAGGAAATAATTTCACGGCACCGTCCTGCCCTGTGGAGCCAGAGCGCCAGATGCTGCTTTCCGGTACGACTCCATCCGTGAAAAATGCAAACCCCGGAAGGCCGCAGCCTGCCGGGGTTTGCTGTTCCTATAAATAATTCTTCCGCTGAGCATGGCCAGAGCGAAGCGGAGGCCATTCTGAATCTCTCACTCCTCAAATTCCAGATCGCTGGGCAAAATCAGGTCCAGCTCGGCGGCAGGTTCTGCCACAAGGCGGCGGCTCTGGTGGAAGATGGCCTTTTCCAGCGTGTTGCGGGCAAGACGGCCGTTGCCGGCGGTGCGGCTGTCCAGCGCCTGACGGCGCTTGTAGTAGCCCAAAAGCGGGAAGGTACAGCCCTCGGCAAGGCGGTAGCCTTGCCCTTTGCCAGCACGTTGGTGATGTCCAGCAGCTCATCTGCCGTGTAGTCCGGGAACTCGATCTTGTTGGGGAAGCGGCTGGCAAGACCGCTGTTGGCGGTAAGGAACACCTCCATCTCCCGGGTGTAGCCCGCCAGAACGACCACCAGCTCGTCCCGGTGGTCCTCCATGCCCTTCACAAGGGTGTCGATGCTTCGAGACCAAAGCTGTCCTGCTCGCCGCGGTAGAGGCTGTAGCTTCATCGATAAACAGCACACCGCCGAGGGCACTCTCGATGACGCTGTTTGTCAGCGGGGCGGTGTGGCCGGTGTAGCGGCCCACAAGGTCGGCGCGGGTCACTTCCACCAGCTGGCCGCCCTTCAGCGCGCCGATGGCCTTGAGGTACTTTGCCACCAGCCGGGCAATGGTGGTCTTGCCGGTGCCCGGGTTGCCGGTGAAGATCATGTGCATGGAAAGGCTGGCGGTCTTGAAGCCTGCCGCCGCGCGGCGCTGCTGCACCTGCAGGTTATCCGCCAGACCGAACACATACTCCTTGACCGCCTCAAGCCCACAAGGCCGTTGAGTTCGGCGCGGATTTCATCTACAGCGCCGTGTACTCGGCAGGCAGCAGGGCAGACAGCTCCTGCTCGGGCTGGTCGTTCAGGCAAAACCATACGCCTCCGGTTTTGCGGTCAGGGTGACGGTGCCGGTAAGCTTTGCATCGGTCTGCAGGCAGTATTCGCTCAGGGCGCGGAACATTTTATCGCAGCATTCCGCAAGGCCCGCCGCACCCTTTTCCTTAGAGCACTGGGCGGCTACATAGTCCCGCACATCGGCCCCGGCAGAGAGGGTCAGCCCAAGGCGTACGCTCACCTTCTGGGCCAGCGCATTCAGCTGCTGCGCCGCCAGCGCTGCAAGGTCCTCGCGGGCAAAGGCGCTGGTGGCGCACACATCGCCCACCGCCGCCACAAAGGGCGCACCGAACTTATCTGCCAGCGCGTCCCGGCCCTTGCGGGAAAAGAAGATGAGGTACTTGCCGCAGGGCGTGATACTGCTCACCGCGCCCGGTGCCAGCGCCGTGCCTGCATCCACAAGGATGCCCTCCTTGTTCACAAGATACCGGCTGGAAAGCGGTGCGCTGCCCTTCACAGCAAGGTCTGCAAGGGTCTTGAGGAAGGCCGCATGGCAGCTCTCGTAATGCTCAAAGATCACGATCTCCCCGGGGGCGTGCAGGGCCGCATACAGATCCTGCAAAAACAGCCTTTCCGCACCGGAATTGGGGTAGAGGGCAAGGTCCACCACCGCAGTTTTGTCGCTCTGCAAAAGGCCCCGCGCCGCATGATGCGGGCGGTCTCTGCCAGCGCAAAATGCCGCCCGGTGCCTGCACCTCCGCAGATCAGGATCACATTGCGTGCTGCCGGGCGCTCGGTGCCCAGCACAAAGGGCCGGCGCATGGCGCGCACCACGCTGTCCACAAAGGCATCCTGCCCGAGAACGGTCTTTTTCACCTCGGCGGCAAGGCCTCAAAGCTGCCAAGGTGCTCTGCGGTCACATCGGCAGTGCCCTTGGCAAGCAGGCCGTCCGCTTCCATATCCCGCAGCATCTGGCGGCTGTCCTCCAGAGCAGACTGCACCGCAGTGTCCTGCGTTTTCAGCTGGGCGTTCTGTTTTTTGAGCAGGGCATCCAGCTGCTTCTGGTTTTCCAGCAGAGCCGCATTCAGATCCGGCACTTCAGCGCTTTGGCCTTTGGCGTTTTGCTTTCCGGCTGAGCCGTGCCGCCAAAGCGCGGCTTTCCCCCTGCGCCGAACACACCGTTCATAAGGTTTTCCCAATCGTCGGTATATGCCATGGTTTGCCCTCCGTTTTTGTCGTTTTCTTCCAGTATAGTGTACCCGGACAGGTTTTGCAATTCCCTCTTGCAAAAAAGACCGCCGGTGTTTACACTTATATCTGATAGGAAATCTGCAAGAAGGAATGAAGAAACTATGACCGTCAAAACGCCCGCCGAACTGAAAACGCTATACGAGAGCATCTCCTTTGACCTTCAAACCACCTACACCGGCCCGCTGGGGCAGGAATATGCTGTTTCCGGCACCCATCTGCGCCTGTGGGCACCCACGGCGCAGAGGGTGGAGGTCAGCCTTTACCGCAAAGGCAGCGGCGGTGAGCCCATAGGCACTCTGCCGCTGGAGCGGGGGCAGCAGGGGGTGTGGAGCATCTATCTGCCCGGCGACCAGCACGGACGATACTATACCTATACGGTCACAGTGGATGGCATTTCGCGCCAGACCGGCGACCCCTATGCCCGTGCGGCAGGCGTGAACGGCACCCGCAGCATGATCGTAGATCTTGCCCGCACCGCCCCCTCCGGTGGGAGCGGGATGTGCGTCCGGTCATCCCGCCGGAGCAGCGCGCGGTGTGGGAGGTGAGCGTGCGCGACTTCTCGCAGGACGCTGCCAGCGGCGTGCGCCCGGCATGGCGGGGCAAGTTCATGGCCTTTACCCAGCAGGCACCACCCTGCACGGGGACGGCATCCACCCCACCTGCCTGAACTACCTCCGGCGTCTGGGCGTGAAGTATGTGCAGCTAATGCCCATTTTCGACTTTGGCAGCGTGGACGAGGCAAAGCCGCTGCTGCGGCAGTACAACTGGGGCTATGACCCCACCAACTACAATGTGCCCGAAGGCAGCTATTCCACCGACCCCACCCGCGGCGAGGTGCGCATCCGGGAGTGCAGGGAAATGATCGCAGCCCTGCACGCGGCGGGCATCGGTGTGGTGATGGATGTGGTGTATAACCACATGTACCGCAATGAGAACCCGCTGAACGACACCGTGCCCTGCTACTTTTTCCGCCAGAACGAGGACGGCAGCTTTTCCAACGGCAGCGGCTGCGGCAACGAATTTGCCAGCGAGCGGCCCATGGCCCGGCGGTATATGATCGATTCCATCCTCTACTGGGCGCAGGAATACCACATCGACGGCTTCCGGTTCGACCTGATGGGTCTGTACGACGTGGAGACCATCAACGCGGTGCGCGCCGCGCTGGATACGCTGCCCGGCGGGCGGGATATCCTGATGTACGGTGAGCCGTGGCAGGGCGGCGGCAGCCAGCTGCACCGGTACGAGGCCAACAAGGCGAATCTGGCCATGCTGAACGACCGCATCGGCATCTTCTGCGACGACACCCGCGACACCATCAAGGGCGGCTGTTTCAACGCCCGGGAACCGGGCTATGTGGAGGGCAGGCCCGGCAGCTTCTGGGACATCGGCGGTGCGGTGGCGGGCATGGTGCCGCAGCGACCGTCTGCCGCCCCACGCGCCCAGCCAGATCGTGAGCTATGTTTCCGCCCACGACAACTTCACCCTGTGGGACAAGCTGCTGCTGGTGCGGTACGAAAAGCCGGAGTTCACGGCGGCAGACAGCACAGCCCTTGCCCAGAACCGGCTGGCGGCGGGCATTTACCTGACCAGCTTCGGCCTGCCTTTCCTGCAGGCGGGCGAGGAGTTTGCCCGCACCAAAAAAGGGAAGGGCAACAGCTACCGCTCTTCGCCTGCGCTGAACCGGCTGGACTGGGAGCGGGCCGAAAAATACCATGCGCTGGTGGACTACTACCGCGGCCTGCTGGCGCTGCGGGCAAGGTTTCCGCGGCTTTCCAGCACCGACCCCCACGCGCCGGATGCCTGCACTTTTTCTCGCTGGAGCAGCCGCTGGTGGGCTGGCTCCTTCCGGCACAGTGGGGCGATGGTGCGGCATGGCAGGCGCTGTGTGTGTTCTACAACCCCACCGATGCCAGCGGGACCGTGCCGCTGCCGGTTGGGCGCTGGCAGATGCTGAGTGACGGCATTTCTTCCAGCCTGTGGCGCGGCCCGGCAAGGGTGTGCGAGCACGAGGCTGTGCTGATGCCTTACAGCGCTACTATCTTTGGACAGATATAAAAAAAACAGGAGCGGATGGAAAACTCTCATCCGCTCCTGTTTTCTATTTTGTTCAGCTGTTGGAAGCCGTCTTTTCGCCCAGCGTCACATTGACCGTCTGCATCTGGCCTTCACGTGCGATGGTGATGGAGAGGGTGTCGCCTGCGGCATGCTTCTGCATCAGGGTGCCAAGGTCGTCTTTAGAGGCGATTTCGGTGCCGTCCACGCTCACGATGCGGTCTCCGGCCTGCAGACCCGCCTTCTCGGCAGGGCCGCCCTTGACCACCTCCACAACGTAGACGCCGTAGGCGTCACGCCAGCTGGGCTGCGGTCTGTGCATCCTCAACGGCCAGATAGGTGATGCCCAGATAAGGCCGTCCGGTCACATAGCCGTTCTCCAGCAGCTCCTGTGCCACCTTGATGGCATCGTTGATGGGGATGGCAAAGCCCAGACCCTCTGCATCGCTGGAAGAGGATTTTGCATTCACAATGCCGACCAGCTCACCGTTCATATTGAACAGGCCGCCGCCGGAGTTGCCGGGGCTGACCGAAGCATCCATCTGGATCAGGGACATGGTGTTCACAGAGCTGCTGCCCTGAATGGTGACGCTGCGGTTCAAAGCGCTGATCATGCCGCCGGTCACGGTGCCGCCCAGCTCACCCAGCGGGTTGCCCACAGCCATCACGCTCTGGCCCACCTTCAGGCTGTCGCTGTTGCCCACGGTGGCGGGGGTCAGGCCGTCAGCATCGATCTTGATGACTGCGATATCGCTGGTGGTATCTTCGCCCACGAGGGTGGCGGTGTAGTCCTTGTCACCAATGGTCACGGTGATGGTGGAAGCGCCGTCCACCACATGTGCACAGGTGAGGATGTAGCCGTCCGAGCTGATGATCACGCCGCTGCCGGCGCCGCTCTCCACCTGATTCTGGCCGTACCACACCACTGAGAGTAGACCACCTGCTCCGTAGTGATGACCACCACGCTGGGGCTGACCAGATCAGCACCTGTTCAGTGGTCAGGCTGCTGCCGCTGCTGGATGCTGCGGTGATGGAACTATCCGAACCGGATGCACTGTCGGCCGTAGAGGAAGGTGCCACCTGCTGAATGACCACCTTGCCGCTGCCGCCAAACTTTGCCCCCACAAAGCCGCCGGCAAAGCCCATGGCTGCGGCCAGCACCAGCGCCACGGCGCTGCGTGCAACACGCTTGCCATTGAACTTTTTCTTCTTTTTAGGGGGCTGCGCGTCCTGCGGCTGTACCGGATGTACCGGCGGCGTTGCACCGCCTGCGCCGTTGTCTGTCTGCGGGGCGGTGTAAGCGGTCTCCGGTTCCGGCTGCGGGTCGTTGTACTGGTTGGCGGTGTTCATGCCGCTGCTGCCCACATTGGGATAACCGGTATCTCCGCTTTCGTTTTTATCCTGAGAGGAATAATCATATTCCCATTTGTTCTCATTGTCCATGCTGATACTTCCTTTCCGTAAGGGATACGTCCACAGGAGCCCTGTTCCTTTGAACTGCTCCTATTGTAACCGTCAATTGTGAAAATCAATCGCGCGCGCCGTGAAGAAACTGTGAAAAAAAGACGCACTTTCCGCCCTTGACAGCGGCCTTTGCGCTTGCTATTGTAAAAGCGTAAATTCAGGAGGAACACACCATGGAACTGCACCGCACAGACGAGGGCTTTGCCCTCTATAAGGAAAAAACACAGATCGGCTTCTGCGCGCTCACGCCCGCCGCAAAGGGGGCTGCCATCACCGCGTTTGGCATCGTACCGCAGTGGCGGCGCAAAGGCTACGGCTCCTATCTATTAAAAGAAACTTTGCGCGCCTACGCCGGATACGACCGCGAAACGGCTACCGTATTTACCGCCCCGCTGCCCGCCGATGCCGCAGAGCTTGCGTTCTGGGCAAAGTTCGGCTTTGCGGCAGAAGGCAGGCAGCTGGTGCGCCGCCGCACGCCCGGACCTGACCGCCGTCAAGTTCGTGCAGGACTTCTGGCCGCGCGGCTGGCACAGCCGCGCCTTTGCATCGATGCTACCTGCGGCAACGGCGGCGACACGGCCTTTCTGTGCGGCATCACCGCGCCGGAAGGAAAGGTAATCGGCTTTGACGTGCAGGAAGCTGCCATTGCATCCACCCGGAAGCATCTGGAGCAGCTGGGCGTGCCTGCCGCCCGGTATGAGCTGCACTGCCAAAGCCACGCAGACCTTTTACAGGTTGTGCAGCCCGGCACGGCAGATGCGGTGATGTTCAACTTTGGCTGGCTGCCCGGGGCCGACCACGCAGTGTTCTCCACCGCGCAGAGCAGCATCCCCGCCCTGCAGGCGGCTTTGGAAGCCGTGCGCCCCGGCGGCGTGGTGAGCGCCATCCTCTACAGCGGGCAGGTCATCGGCACGGATGAAAAGCAGACGGTGCTGGAATATCTCCGGGCACTTCCGCTCAAAAGTTTTACCGTTCTGGTGTGTGATTTTGCCAACTGGGCCGAAACCGCCCCTCTGCCCTGCATCATCCTGAAAAAATAACGAAAACACTTGCATTATGGAGCGTTTTCGGATAAAATAGGGTACGTATGTGTAAAAATATACTCCTTCCGTCATCGCTGCGCGATGCCACCTCCCTCTGAGAGGGAGGCTTTGGCAGGGCGAGAAGCTTTTCCTTTTCGCCAGAGGCTCCCTCATTGAGGGAGCTGTCACGGCATCAGCCGTGACTGAGAGAGTTCCATCCATTTCAGGAGAAATACTAGTTTATGACAAATCGTGAAGAAATCGAGCGCCGCCGGACGTTTGCGATCATCAGCCATCCCGACGCCGGTAAGACCACTCTGACCGAAAAGCTGCTGCTGTACGGCGGAGCCATCAATCAGGCAGGCTCCGTCAAGGGCAAGCAGAGCGCAAAGCACGCCGTGTCCGACTGGATGGACATTGAGAAGCAGCGCGGTATTTCCGTCACCTCTTCTGTCCTGCAGTTCAACTACGCGGGCAAGTGCGTGAACATTCTGGACACCCCGGGCCATCAGGACTTCTCGGAGGACACCTACCGCACCCTGATGGCGGCAGACTCTGCGTCATGGTCATCGATGCCGCAAAGGGCGTTGAGGCCCAGACCATCAAGCTGTTCAAGGTGTGCACCCTGCGCCACATCCCCATCTTCACCTTCGTCAACAAGATGGACCGCGAAGCCCGCGACCCCTTTGAGCTGATGGAGAACATTGAGGAGATTTTGGGCATCAAGACCTACCCCATGAACTGGCCCATCGGCTGCGGCAAGGAGTTCAAGGGCGTGTTCGACCGCAACACCGCAAGGTGCTGGCATTTTCCAGCGACGGCCGCGCCAACGGCGTGAAGAAGGTGGATGAGACCGAGGCCGAGCTGGGCGATCCCGCACTGGACGAGCTGCTCACCCCGTATCTGCACCAGCAGCTGGTGGATGAGATCGAGCTGTTGGACGGTGCCGCCGAGGAATTTGACCTCGACAAGGTGCTGCGCGGCGAGCTGAGTCCCGTGTTCTTTGGTTCTGCCCTGACCAACTTTGGCGTGGAGCCTTTCTGGAGAACTTCCTGCGGCTCACTCCCACCCCGCTGGCCCGCGTGGACAGCCTGACCGGCGAGACCGTGGACCCCTGCCGCGACGAGTTCTCTGCCTTCATCTTTAAAATTCAGGCCAACATGAACAAGGCCCACCGCGACCGCATCGCCTTTATGCGCATCTGCTCCGGCAAGTTCGAGCGCGGCATGGAGGCCTTCCATGTGCAGGAGGGCAAGAACATCAAGCTGGCCACCGGCACCCAGCTGATGGCGCAGGACCGCGCCATCGTGGACGAGGCCTACGCCGGCGACATCATCGGCCTGTTCGACCCGGGCATCTTCTCCATCGGCGACACGTTGTGCACCGGCAAAAAGAAGGTCCAGTTCGCAGGCATCCCCACCTTCTCGCCGGAGCACTTTGCCCGCATTGAGCAGAAGGACACCATGAAGCGCAAGCAGTTCGTGAAGGGCATGGAGCAGATCGCGCAGGAGGGTGCCATCCAGATCTTCCGCGAAGTGGGCGGCGGCATGGAAGAAGTGGTGGTCGGCGTGGTTGGCGTGCTGCAGCTGGAAGTGCTGGAGTACCGCCTGAACACCGAGTACAACGTGGAGATCCGGATGCAGCAGCTGCCCTTTGAACAGCTGCGCTGGGTGCAGAACGACCCCGACACCTACAACCTGCGGGATCTGGACCTGACCAGCGACACCAAGGCTGTGGAGGATATGAAGGGCAACCGCCTGCTGCTGTTCACCTCCGACTGGGCGGTGCGCTGGGCTGAGACCCACAACGAAACGCTGAAACTGAGCGAGTTCGGCAATATCTGAGTTGAAAGAGAGCTGCGGTGCGGGAATATCCCGCAGCTGCGGTTCTTTTTTTCATAAAACGCAAAAAATACAACGAAGAATGCCAGCTACGGAATGCGCTGCTCCCATTGCGGGGAACACTGCTGGCATGGAGGGAAAATATATGCAAAACATCAATATTGGCAAAAGCGGCATTCAGGTGCCGTTTCTCGGCATGGGCACCTGGGCCATCGGCGGCGGCTCCTGGTGGGGCGACAACGACGACGCCCTTTCAGTCAAGGCCATCCAGACTGCTGTGGAGCAGGGCATCCAGTGGATCGACACCGCCCCCATCTACGGCCTGTACCACAGCGAGACCGTGGTGGGCGAGGCCATGAAGCACATCGACCGCGACAAGGTGGTGCTTTCCACCAAGTGCGGTCTGGAGTGGCGGCATGAAACACCGGTGCTGCACAAGGTCGTGGACGGCACCACCGTTTACCGCGACCTTTCTGCAAAGAGCATCATCGAGGATGTGGAGGACAGCCTGCGCCGCCTGCACACCGATCATCTGGATGTGCTGTACACCCACTGGCAGACCCCCGATTTCGGCATCTACCCGCTGGAAGAGACGGTGGAAGCCATGATGAAGCTGAAGGAGCAGGGCAAGATCCGTGCCATCGGTGCATCCAACGTCACTGCGGACATCATCCGCGGCTACTGCAAGTACGGCCAGCTGGATGTCATTCAGGAAAAGTACAGCCTGCTCACCCGCCGTGTGGAAAAGCAGCTGCTGCCTACCTGCAGGGAGCTGGGCGTTTCGGTGCAGGCATACTCTCCGCTGGAGCAGGGCCTGCTGACCGGCAAGGTGACCATGGAAACCACCTATCCCGAGGGCAGCACCCGCAACTCGAACCCCAGCTTCCAGCCCGCCCGCCGGGCACAGGCGCTGGACATGCTGGCAAAGTGGGGCGACCTGACCGAGAAATACGACTGCTCTCTGGCACAGCTGGTGATCGCCCTGACCGCCCGCATGATCCCCGGCCTGCATGTGCTGTGCGGTGCCCGCACCCCGCAGCAGGTGATGGACAACGCCGGTGCGCTGAACATCAAACTGGACGGTGCCGATGCCGTCCGCATGAAGTGGGACGTGGATGCCATTTCCTGATGATTTGACCATCGAAACAGCCTCCGCTTCGCTCTAGCCGTATTTAGAGGAATTATTCTTTTATGTTTGGGTCCTGAAAAGCCTGCGGGCTTTTCAGGACCCTTTTTTCACGCAAAAGATCGAAACCGGCAGATGATGCCGTTTTTCTTTATGACTCTTTCTGTGAAAATGCAATGCCGGACAGCCCGCAGGCCGTCCGGCATTGCTCTTATAAAAATAAAAATTCCGCTGTTTATGGCCAGAGCAAAGCGGAGGCCATTTAAAATCGTCAGCTGTTCTCCTTCCAGAACAATCCGCCGCTGGTCTGGAACAGCATCCACGGGTTCACGCTCTTGCTGCCAAGCTTGAAGTCCATGGTCAGCTCCTCGCCCAGCACGCCTACAGCCTGCCCCTTTTCCACCGTCTGCCCGGCAGAGACGGAAAGAGTCTGCAGCCCGTACAGGTAGCTGCGCATCCCGCAGCCATGGTCGATGACCACCGTGTTGCCGGTAAGGGCCAGCTCTGCGGCCAGCACCACCACGCCGTTTGCCGGGGCGCGGCAGGGCTCGCCGGGAATGGTATAAAGCTTTGTGGAGTTGGAACGGCTGCCCTGCCTGCCGTTCACCACCCTGACCTGACCGTAATCCACAAGGGTGGTGTAGCTTTCCACCGGGTTCACAAAGCCACCCTGCCACATTTTTTCCCGCGCGGGCGCTTCGTACAGGCCCCAGACTGCATTGCGGAACTGGGTGTTTGCCGCTTCCGATGCATCCGGTTCCGGCTCCACGTCCACCGTGCCAAAATCCTTGGGCAGCACGATGATGCTGCAGGTGATAGTCTCGCCATTCACGGTAATGTTCACCTCATGCCCGCCGGAGGAAGCGTTGTATGCCGCCGGGATGTAGGCCCGCCAGCCATCGGCTGCACGCACGCACTGCACATTGCCAAGGTCGGTCTCCACAGTGGGTGCTGCATCGCCGGTCATGCCGGAGATGCGCAGGCCCACAATGCCGCCCTGCTCCACCCGCTCGGCGGAAAGCTCCACCTCCGCGCTGGCCTGCAGGGTGAACCGGAAGGCATAACGATACCAGCCGGTGGGCTTTGCAGGCTTTTCCAGCCCCAGATTTCTGCGCACTGCGCCGGTGCTGCCGCCCTCAAATTGGGTGGCCATGCCGCCCTCCGGCACCCGCCAGACCGATAGCTCTGCCTTATATTCGCCGTTGGCCGGGAACAAAAAGCTTTGATAATCGCTCACACTGCCCACAAATACAATGCTGCCATAGGCGTTCTGGATGGTGAGGGTGGTGTAGCTGGCCCAGTCCGGCAGGGTGATGGCCGGGTGGGCCGTGTACAGCGTGCCCAGCTTCTGCACCGTGAGGGTGGCGGGGCTGGCAAACACCTTATCGAGCTTTCCGCCGATGAGTGGCACCTGCCAGCACCAGCCGTTGGGTTCCAGCGCTTCGGTGCCAAACTGCGCGGTGCTGTCCGGGCAGCCGCCTCAGTGGTAAAGGCATAGCTCACGCCCATCACCGCGCCAGAAAGATGCCTACGCCCAGCACCACACCCACGAGCCAGAGCAGAAAACGCTTCATGATACACTCCTTCTATGTAGCAAAAAGGGCGCACCGGCACAGCCTTTTGCAGACTGCCGGTGCGCCCGAAGGTTTACGGTTCGTGTTTTTTATTCTGCAGCATCCTCTGCAGGGGCAGCCTCTTCGGCAGCAGCTCCGGCTCTACCGTTGCAGCATCGTCCTCGCCGAACAGCAGACGCTCGTACTCGTCCAGCTCCTTCTCACGGCGGTGCAGGTAAACAGCAACAGCAGCAAGGGCACCGGCAACAGCGGCCAGAACAGTGATCACAGCGACCAGACAAGATTTCTTCATAGGTTCAATACACTCCTTTTTTCGTTGAAACGATGTTTCAGCTTTCATTCCAGTGCTTGTTGGCTTTTATTATACCCGTTCCTGTCAAAAATTACAACCATTCAGGTCAAAAAGGCCAAAATTTCATACTATAAGCTTCCTGTATGCCTTGAATGCGCCGGGCAGCGTATACTCGGCCTGCAGGGCTTCCCGGCTTGCCCACACGCAGCCTGCCGGGGCATCTTGGCGGGCACATGCAGCAGGATGCCGTTCATATGCCACTCGATGTGGCTGAAGATGTGCTTTGCAGCGGGCAGCGCTTCCGGCGCGGCGGTGCCGGTATCCACTCCCATGGCCTGCAGGCGGGCAAGGACCTCTCCGGCGGCAAGGGTTTCACCCTCCCACAGTACCGGCTGCCACAGCCCGGCAAGCAGGCCCTTTTGGGGCCGCTGCTGTAAAAGGAAACCTGCCGGGCTTTCCAGCAGGGCCAGCGTCACAGGCTGCAGTCTGCGGGGCTTGGGCGCTGCTTTGCGGGGCAGCTCCAATGCAGTGCCAGCAGCACGGGCGGCGCACAGGTGGGCAAGCGGGCATTTTTCGCACAGGGGTGCACCGTTCGGCACGCAGACCAGTGCTCCCAGCTCCATAAGGGCCTGATTGTAGTCGCCGGGCGCATCCGGCGGCTGGTGCTCCATCACGCGGGCGGTGAACGCTTTTTTCGCTGCCGGTTCCGTGACGGCAGCGGGGTCGTTGTACAAACGGGAGAACACCCGCAGCACATTGCCGTCCACGGCGGGCACCGGGATGCCGAAGCTGATGGACGCAACGGTCCCGCCGTGTAGTCCCCGATGCCGGGCAGGGCCCGCAGGGCATCATAGTCGGCGGGCAGCTGTCCGCCGTACTGCTCGCAGACGATGCGTGCAGCCTTTTGCAGGTTGCGCACCCGGCTGTAGTAGCCAAGACCCTCCCAGAGCTTGTGCAGCTTTTCCTCTTCGCAGGCGGCAAGGGCCGGAATGTCCGGCAGGGCGGCGAGGAAGCGTTCGTAGTAGGGCAGTGCCGCCGAGACCCGGGTCTGCTGCAGCATGATCTCGCTGAGCCACACATGGTAGGGACTGGGGTCGGTGCGGAAGGGCAGGATGCGGTGGTTTTTGTAAAACCAGTCCAGCAGGGCAGGAGAGATATTTTCCACTTGTTTTGTGCTCCTTATCAAAAAACGGGCCGCCGCAAGGTGCAGCAGCCCGGTAAAAGTATGCGCGCTTATCAGAAGCCGTATGCAGTGCGGGGGAAGGGCAGCACGTCACGGATGTTCTGGATGCCCGTGAGGTACATGATCATGCGCTCGAAGCCCAAGCCGTAGCCAGCGTGCTCCACGCCGCCGAACTTGCGCAGGTTCAGGTACCAGTCGTAGTTGGTCTTGTCCATGCCAAGCTCGTCCATGCGGGCCACCAGCTTGTCGTAGTTCTCTTCACGCTGGCTGCCGCCGATCAGCTCGCCGATGCCGGGCACCAGCATATCTGCGGCTGCCACGGTCTTGCCGTCCGGGTTCTGCTTCATGTAGAAGCTCTTGATCTCCTTCGGGTAGTCGGTGACGAACACAGGCTTCTTGAACACCACCTCGGTCAGGTAGCGCTCGTGCTCGGTCTGGATGTCCACGCCCCACTCCACAGGGAACTGGAACTTCTTGTTGTTCTTCTTCAGGATCTCGATGGCCTCGGTGTAGCTGATGCGGCCAAACTCGCAGTTTGCCACCAGCTCCAGACGCTCGATGAGGCCCTTGTCGATGAACTGGTTGAAGAAGGCCATTTCATCCGGGCAGTTGTCCAGCACGTAGCGGATGACGTACTTGGTCATGGCCTCGGCGGTGTCCATGTAGCCGGACAGATCGCAGAATGCCATCTCCGGCTCGATCATCCAGAACTCGGCGGCGTGACGGGTGGTAAAGCTCTTCTCGGCACGGAAGGTGGGGCCGAAGGTGTACACCTTGCCGAATGCCATAGCCATGGCCTCGGCTTCCAGCTGGCCGGAAACGGTCAGGTTGACCGGCTTCTCGAAGAAGTCCTGGGTGTAATCCACGGTGCCGTCCTCGTTCTTGGGCACATTCTCAAGGTCGAGGGTGGTCACGCGGAACATCTCGCCTGCGCCCTCACAGTCGGAAGAGGTGAGCAGCGGAGAGTGAGAGTAAACGAAGCCGTTCTCCTGGAAGAACTTGTGGATGGCGTAGGCAGCGGCGCTGCGCACGCGGAAAGCGGCGTTGAAGGTGTTGGTGCGGGGGCGCAGGGTGGGCATGGTGCGCAGATATTCCATGCTCATCTTCTTTTTCTGCAGCGGATACTCGTCCGCCGGGCAGTCGCCCAGGATCTCCACACTGTCGGCATTCAGCTCAAAGGGCTGCTTTGCCTGCGGGGTGAGCACCAGCTTGCCCTTGACGCGCAGGCTGCTGTACAGACCGGTGTGGATCACCTCATCGTAGTTTGCCAGCTTGCCTGCTTCCAGCACGACCTGCAGGGTCTTGAAGCAGCCGCCGTCCGACAGGGCGATGAAGCCGATGTTCTTGGAGTCGCGGATGTTCTTTGCCCAGCCGCAGACGGTGATCTCGGTGCCGTCGGCGGGGGTGTTTTTGAACAGCGAAACGATCTCAGTGCGTTCCATAGTGTTTGTTCTCCCTTTCGATATAAAATGAAAAAGACAGCTTTGTTCTCCCTGAAAGTTCAGGGCGAACAAGCTGTCTTGTAATGTCCGCGGTGCCACCTGAATTACCGGAAGTGTCCGGTCGCTCACGCGCTCCTTTGTAAGCGCTGTCCCGGTAACGCAGGACCTGCGGCGCACCTACTTGCGGCAAAGGCCGGTTCAGTTTGCTGCTCCCGGGTGTTCGTTCACGCGGCGTGCGGGCGCGGCTCTCAGCTGTGCCGCACTCTCTGGGCCGGACGGCCCGCGCTACTTTTCCCGATCTTTGCATTTGACCCTTAAAAAATAGCACTTTGGCGGCGTTTTGTCAAGCACCGCCCAGCAATGCGGCAGCAAGGCCCTTTGCCGCCAGCTGCCCGGCATAAAGAGCCTCGTTCAGGTTATTGCCGTGCCCGCCGATCTCAATGAGCAGGCTGCCGGTTGTCAGATCCTGATTGTAGAACCGGTAGCTGAACAGCACCGGCCGGGTAAAACCGGGGTACATTCCTTCCATGCTGCGCTCCCACGCAGCGGCAAAGCGCAGATTCTGCCGCCAGCCCGGCAGCTGAACGGTGGTGCCGTTGTCGCACCCGCAGATGATCATGACCTGTGCGGCCTGCCGCCCGTCCACCGTGCACACCGGGGCATAGCGGCTGCCGCTTTCCGTCTCGATGGCATCCCGGTGGACATCCAGCACCACCTTGATGCTGGGATACCGGGCCAGATACTGCTGCACCACGGCCCGGCTGTTGGCATAGCTTCCGGTGTAGCTGGGGTAGTCGTTCAGGGTCTCGTCGTGAAGGGTGTTGATGCCTGCCGCATTGAGGGTATCGGCCACCACACGGCCCACCGCGCACATGTTCATGCTGCAGTCGGTGCTGCGGGCACCATCGCCGGGGGCAAACCACAGCCCGGCCGAAAGGCGGTAGTCCTCGGTGGCGTGAGTGTGCATCACCAGCACCTGCGGGTCGGGGCTGTTCGGCTCAATGGCAAAGGGCAGCGGATTCTCGATCTCCGCCGCAATGTCTGCCGCCGTCTGCCGGGTATTGTTTTTGATGCTGCCTGCCCCGCAGGGAATGTACTTTTCGCCGCTGCCCTGCGGATAATTTTTTTCAATGACAGTACCTGCATCCGCCGGGCGGGCTTCCTCGCCCAGCAGCGGCACAAGGTAGTCCTCAATGTTCCCGGTCAGCGCCTGCACGGCCTGCGGCAGAGAGGATGCCGCCGCTTCCGGTGTGCTGTCCGGTGCGGCTTCCACCTGCACAGATGATGCGGGCTGCTCCTGTGCGGACTGCGCCCCAGCCAGAAAAGAGTTTCGGCCATTGGCAGCGGTGCAGTAATGGCCGCAGCCAGCATCAGTGCCGCCGTGCGGGCAAAGATGCACAGTGCGGCAAACAGAGCAGCCGCTTCCAGAAATGGCACGATATGCCCCTGCGCCCGGGCGGGCGGCAGTTCTTTGCTGCGCATAAAATAACCTCCCTTCCGGCCCACCGGTGTTACCCCGCCAGCCAGAACAGCTGCGCACGCTGAGCCTTGGCTGCAAGGCCCGGTTGATGCACCGGCCAGAAGAGCCGAGCCGTGGGCGATCACGCTGTCCAGCGCCGGGCGTGACCACAAGATCTGCTCCTTCGTCCGAATCCATCAAGGTGGGGATGCCCGCCGCGATCACCGGCACGCCCAGCGCTGCCGCGTCCAGATGCTTTGCATGATCCGCCTGCGCCGGGTACAGCCCGGTGTCGGAGAACCTGCACGCTGCGGCCCAGCCGCGCGCCCTCGGCACTGCAAAGCTGTCCACGCAGATCAGGCCGCCCGGC
>ENA-OQEB01000279-OQEB01000279.1-human-gut-metagenome-genome-assembly--contig:-NODE-279-length-21943-cov-2.212459_pt1 | contig 21943 bp, 34 predicted proteins | sample MGYA00242787_ERZ504619 | MGnify/ENA primary metagenome ERZ504619 (study PRJEB26092, sample SAMD00036317) | human gut metagenome | host: Homo sapiens | study: EMG produced TPA metagenomics assembly of... | reverse complement strand
GGTCCTAATGGGCACGGTCAGGTTTTCGGATTTTAGCGAATCAAAATCACCCCCTTCGGTGGAAGGCCATCGCGTCAAAGTCATGGTTCGTTCGATTTTGATAGACTAGCTGCATTGTGTCGGTGCGTTGTACAGAGAGGCAAGCAGATATTGTTTCATGTTTCGGATCGGGCTGCTGTTCTCTGCAAGGCACTTCAACACAAATTGGATGTGGTCGGCGTTCAGCTTCATAAAGCGGCTGCGCACGACTTCGGCAGGCTTATCGTCCCCAGCAATGCGCAGCATCTTGCGATTGGTGGCGCAGGTGTCCACCAGCAGATCTACGATCTGATAGATGGTGTCCTCATCGTCAGGGCAGAGCCGGAGCAGGGTATCCACCTCCAAAGACTGTGAAAAATATTCTTCCAGTTGTTCGCGTTTGCTCATCCCATCCTCTTCTTCCGAATAGAATGGATAAGTTTCACTCATTTCAGTATTATTCTCCTCTGTCTTATTACATCGTGGTTTTGCAGGGTCTTGACTTGCACTTTTGAAGCCTCCAGAATCGTGAAAATCACGATTCTGGAATATTGATTTTGACGATTCTGCCGAAAAGTTTTTCACATACACCAAACTTGGTTTGCCCAAACCTCTGCGTTTTCGTTCAATCAAACCAAATTCTTCAAGTTCCCGCAGCAGCTTGGTGGCTTTGTTGTCTGCGCAACACAATGCCTCTTGACATCTTCGATTGTGAAGATGATGAACACCCGGCCTTGTTCGTCCAGCCAACCATTTTTAGCAGATAGGCTCATGCGGTCGAGCAGGATACCGTACAGTGTTTTGGCATCGGTTGACAGGCTCTGGAATCGTGGTTCCTGAAACAGTGCTTTGGGTATGCGGTAGAATGAGAAAAGCTCTCCGGCTTGTCCATAGAAGTAATCAAGGGTCATGCGGCTGTGCTCTGAAATAGCGTCGGTAAGATGTTGACATTGTAGAAAACCTCCTCGCAATAGATTTTTTGAAATAAAAAAGCGCAATTCCGATTTTTGAAAATCAAAATTGCGCTTTTCAGCTTGATAAATAAGAAGATTTCAACCTGTTTGGTACCGAAAGAGGGATAAAACATCTTGACAACACCTAGAGACAGGTTGTAAACTATACATCGTCAATAAAACTCGTTTAAGCAACAGAGTTGCTTCTGGGTGAGAATGCGTCTTTCTCGAAATAAAGCGTTATAACGACGAATATTGATCATCCCCGCACCTTTGTGTGGGGGTGCGTGAGTGCGTGGTTCGGGAGAGCGCTTGCATGGCATGCAAGAGGTCACCGGTTCGATCCCGGTATTCTCCACCAGAAGGAAAAGCACCGCACGGAAACGTGTGGTGTTTTTTGTTGTTACCGACCAAAGGAGAAACTATGAGCTACGCGATCGTATTCAGCAGTAAAACAGGCAACACAAAATTATTGGCAGACACGCTGCACGCCTGTCTGCCACAGGAAAACTGCTGCTATTTTGGCACCCCGGACCCTGCTGCCATGGAAGCAAGACGACCTCTATGTGGGCTTCTGGACAGACAAGGGAAACGCTGACGAAAGCACTTTGGACTTTTTGAAGCAGCTGCACGGCAAAAATATCTTCCTTTTTGGCACCGCCGGCTTTGGCGGCAGTGAGGAGTATTTCAACAAGATCCTGAAAAAGGTGGAGCGTTCACTGGACAGGAGCAACACGGTCTTCGGCCGTTATATGTGTCAGGGCAAGATGCCGCTTTCGGTACGCCAGCGGTATGAGGGCATGAAAAAGCAGCCGATCCATCTGCCAATCTGGATGCACTGATCGAGAATTTTGACAACGCCCTTTCTCACCCGGATGCAGAAGATCTGGAACGGTTAAAGCAGGCGGTAAAATGATCAAAAGGCAGCGGTTTTCCTCAAACAGAGGAAGCCGTTGCCTTTTTTGCTTAGCGGATGGTCCTACGCTCCTGCCTGCGGCTCCGCGGTTCTTATCCCACGCTTCTTTTATAAAAGAACAGGTACTGCTGCACGATGCCTGCTTCCAGCCCGAACTGCGGGAACGGGTCCTGCCCGGCAAATTCGTCCCGGATGAGCCGTTCGATCCAGACATCCACCGGCACACGGCCCACACGGCCATAGCCGAACAGACACACGCAGTTTGCCACCTTTGCCCACACCGTCCAGTTCCATCAAACGGGCAAAAAGTGCTTCATCGGGCAGGGAAGCCAGCTTCTTCAGGTCCAGTGTGCCTCTGCCGCCCTGCTGCGCCGCATGCAGCACGTAGCGGGTGCGGTAGCCAAGACCGCACTCCTGCAGCGCCTGCTCCCGGCACCAGCAGAGCGCTTCTGCTGTCGGGAACGCATACACCGGCCCTTCGCTATCGCTGCCCAGCCGCTCGCCAAACCGCTCCGAAAGCAGCTCTACCGCCCTGCGGATAGCCGGGATGCTCTTTCGCTGCGAGATGATGAAGCTGACCAGCATCTCCCACTCATCCTGACGCAGCACCCGGATGCCCCGGCCATATTCCATGGCACGCTGCAGAAAGTCGTCCCGGCTGTCCAGCTTTCCGCGCAGGGCGGCATAGCTGCGGCCAAGGTCGAAGTAACCGTGCCAGAAGGTTTCCCATGCGCCCGACTCGCACCGCACCGTGTAGGTTCCGCTGCGCAGTGGTCTGAGGTAAAGCAGCTGTCTCCCGGAAACAAACCGATACCAGCCCTCCGCCTGCTTTCGGGGGCGAAAGCACTGGCCGCTTGCCAGAATTTTGTCCGGGTCGAAATCATCCCGGATCTGAACCGTTTTCTCTTCCAGCTCCATTGCCCCCATCACAGCTCCAGCTCCCGGTACACTTCGCCTTCCAGCGTTTTCCAAAGGAAAGTCTCCCCTTCCAGTGTCATATAGCTATGTGCACTCCCCTCCTTCGGGATGCTCACAGAACCGGGGTTCAGGTAAAGATTGCCTTCGCCGAACTCTGTCCACGCCGGAATGTGGGTGTGGCCATGCAGCAGGACATCCCCCGGAGCCAGCGGTGGCAGGTTCTTCAGGTTGTGCACATGACCGTGGGTAGCGTAAACGAGCCGCCTGCCCACCGGCAGCACCGCATAGTCGGCCAGAATGGGAAAATCCAGCACCATCTGATCCACCTCAGCGTCACAGTTGCCCCGCACGCACAAAAGCGTCGGCTTCAGCCGTTCAGGAGCGGGATGACCTCCTTCGGGGCATAACCCTCCGGCAGGTCGTTGCGGGGGCCGTGATACAAAAGATCCCCCAGCAAAAGCAGCCGGTCTGCTCTCTCCCGCTCAAACGCTTTGATCATTTTTTTGCAATAAAACGCCGACCCGTGCAGGTCGGATGCGATCATCCATTTCATGGCAGGATTCTCCTTATTTTATAAAGTATCTATTTTTATTTTAGCCTCCCGGTGAAAAATGGTCAAGTCTATAAAAGTCATACTTTATCCGTTTGACCTCTTGACATCTGCCGGAAGCCGTGTTATCCTACAGTTAATAAAATTCGTGTGGATTTTTACAGCAGTATGCTACTTTTCGCCACACAATGACTTCAAAAAAGCCATTGTGTGGCTTTTTTGCGTCTGCGTTTATCTTCGAGCAGTCTCGCCTTGACGATTCCGCGGCTGCAGTAATTCATTTCTTTTCTCTACAGGAGCAATGCAAACACTATGAACGAGACCTTTATGAAAGAAAAACCGGTGCTGCCGCTGTTGGTATCCATGGCGCTGCCCAATGTTATTTCCATGCTGGTGAACAGTCTGTACAACATTGTAGACAGCCTGTTTGTGGCCCGCATCAGCGAAGACGCCATGACTGCGTTGTCGCTGGTGTTCCCGATCCAGAATTTTGCCAACGCCATCGCCATCGGCTTCGGTATCGGCATCAATGCATGATCGCACTGTACCTTGGCGCGGGCGACCACAAAAAGGCCGAGACTGCCGCCACCCACGGTATGGCGCTGAGCCTGATGCACGGCATTCTCATCACCATTGTCAGCATTGTCATCATGCCGGGCTTTTTGCGCCGGTTCACCAGCGACGCAGGCTGATCGCATCCGGCATCACCTACTCCACCATCGTATTCCTGTTTGCCACCATCAACATGGCGGCACTGGCCTTTGAAAAGATGTTTCAGGCCGTGGGCCGCATGAAGGTGACTATGGCGGCGCTGATCTTTGGCTGTGTGTGCAACATCCTTCTGGACCCCATCCTGATCTTCGGCCTTGGCCCGGTGCCTGCCATGGGCATTGCGGGTGCGGCCCTTGCCACCGGCATCGGCCAGCTGCTGAGCCTGTGCGTTTACCTTTTCGTTTACGTCCGTACTGAGCTGCCTATCCGACTGCGCCGCAGCTGCCTGCACCCGGATGCCGCACTGGACGGCAAACTGTATGCCATCGGCGTGCCGGCCATCCTCAATCTGGCCCTGCCTCTCTGCTGGTCACCTTCCTGAACGGCCTGCTGGCGGGCTTTTCCCAGAGCTACGTGGTGGTGCTGGGCATTTACTACAAGCTGCAGACCTTCCTGTATCTGCCCGCCAACGGCATCGTGCAGGGTATGCGCCCGCTCATTGGCTACAATTACGGTGCCAAACAGCACGCCCGCGTGAAAAAGCTCTACGAACTCACCCTCATCATGAGTGCTGCTATCATGGCTGCGGGCACGGTCATCTGCCTGTTTGCTTCCCGCCCGCTGATGCAGCTGTTCACCTCCAACCCCGAAACCGTCGCCATCGGCCAGACTGCCCTGCGCATCATCTGTCTGGGCTTTGTGGTTTCTGCCGTATCCACTACCTCTTCCGGTGCACTGGAAGGCCTTGGCAAGGGCGCAGAATCGCTGGTCATCTCGCTGTGCCGCTACATCGTATTCATCATGCCGCTGGCCGCTGTGCTGTGCCATTTCCTTGGTGCCAACGGCGTGTGGCATGCATTCTGGATCACCGAAGTGCTGTCCGCCATCGTGGCTTACCCGGTGTACCGCAAGGCAGTTGGAAAGTGCTGAGCCTTCTTGAAAGCGCTGGACGGCGAAGGCCAAGTAAAATAAAATAGTTTCAAGCAGTTGAGGGAGAGTTTGCCAAAAACCCTCCCTCTTTTTTGTGCATTTTATTTGACAGTGCGCAACGCGGTAAAATAAGGTGTTTGTTTTCCGGCATTTCGGCTGGAAAAGCGCAATTTAACAGAGGATGTGGGAAAAATATGATCGAGACGATCACGGCCGTCAATCAGGCGGTCAACCAATTCATCTGGGGCGTGCCCGCCATGGTGTGCATCATCGGCGTGGGCCTGCTCTTGAGCGTTCGCACGGGCTTTTTGCAGATCCGCAAATTTCCCTACGCCATCAAGATCACCATCGGACGCATGTTCCGCAAAAAGACGCTTCCGATGGCGCCATGACCCCCTTTCAGGCGGTGTGCACCGCGCTGGCCGGCACCGTGGGCACCGGCAACATTGCCGGTGTGGCAGGCGCGATCGCCATTGGCGGACCGGGTGCCGTGTTCTGGATGTGGTGTTCTGCCTGCTGGGCATGTGCACCAAGTTTGCCGAGGTCACGCTGGCGGTGCACTACCGTGAGCGCAGCGAGGCGGGCGAATGGGTAGGCGGCCCCATGTACTACATTAAAAACGGCCTGAGCAAGCATTGGCAGTTTCTTGCTGTGCTGTATTCCCTGTTTGGCGTGCTGACCGTGTTTGGCACCGGCAATGCCACACAGGTAAATACTATCGTTGCCGCTATCGATACCGCTCTGCTGGAGTACGGCGTGGTGGGCGGCGGTGCGCTTTCTACCCTGAACCTCGTGGTTGGCATCGCAGTGGCCATGCTGGTGGCCATGGTGCTGCTGGGCGGCATCAAGCGCATTGGCAGCGTGAGCGAAAAGCTGGTGCCCTTTATGGCTCTGTTCTACATCGTGCTGTCCGTGGGCGTTATGGTGCTGAACTTTGAGCGCCTGCCTATGTGTTCGAGTCCATCATTGCGGGTGCGTTCAACCCGGCAGCGTTCACCGGCGGCACCATCGGCAGCCTGTTCGTCAGTATGCAGAAGGGTGTGTCCCGCGGCATTTTCTCCAACGAGGCCGGCCTTGGCACCGGCTCCATTGCCCACGCCTGCGCCGACACCAAAAAGCCGGTCAAGCAGGGCATGTTCGGCATCTTTGAAGTGTTTGCCGATACCATCGTCATCTGCACCCTGACTGCATGGTCATTCTGTGCAGCGGTACCACCGTGAACTACGGCACCGCAGCCGGTGCAGAGCTGACCATCAGCGGCTTTACCACCACCTACGGCGGCTGGGCTTCCATCTTTACCGCCGTGGCCCTGTGCTGCTTTGCTTTTTCCACCATCATCGGCTGGGGCCTGTATGGTTCCCGGTTCCTGGTGTTCCTGTGCCGCAACGATAAGGTGGCAAAGCCCTTCTTTCTGGTCTACTCCTTTGTGTCCATTCTGGGCGCAACGACGGATCTGGCCTGCTGTGGAGCATTGCCGATACCTTCAACGGCCTGATGAGCATTCCGAACCTGCTCGCGCTGCTGCTGCTTTCCGGCACGGTGGTCAGGCTGACCAAAGAATTTTTTGCATCGGAGGCTGATTGCCCACAACAAAAAGAGGCTGTTGCACTTTCGGCTAAAACGATGTGCAACAGCCTCTTTTGTTATTCGGGCATGTGTGCCGGTACCCGCGCCACACAGTGCACCCGGCAATCGCCGTCCTTGCGGGTATTTCCTGCCGCGGGAGCGGGTGGTGCGCCTGTGGGAGGGCTTCAAAAAGCGTCTCGGCCTTTGCCGATAAAAGCATCCGAACATGCGAAAAAGCTGTTGCAAGACAGCTCTCCAAAAACATTGTACGAAACCCGGAACTTTTTTCAGGGCTAAACAGCTCTAAAAAGGTTCCGGGTCTTTGATTTTTCGCAATTTCCCTGCGCAGGCTGCTACCGCATTTTTTCAATCCCCTTATTCTGCCCGCGTCCGGCTCTTTTCAACCCGGACAGTTCATGTTACAATATACATTAGAAATAAAAAATGAATCGAGGGAATGAACCTTGGATTTTTATGGTACCATCGGCCCGGCCTGCGCACAGCCGGCGATCTTGCAGCACATGGTGGAAGCCGGCATGACCGGCATCCGCATGAATCTTTCCCACGGGCCGCTGGCGGCGCACACCGACTGGCTGGCCATGATCCGCGCAGCCGGCATCCGTCAGCTACTGATCGACCTGCAGGGGCCAGAACTGCGCATCGGCACGCTGGCAGAGCCTGTTGCTCTGGTTGAGGGCAGCTCTGTACGCCTTGGCGCAGACGACGTACCTTGCCCGGCAGCTCTGGTACAGGCGGCTGCGCCCGGACAGCAGCTTCTGCTGGACGACGGCAAGCTTCTGGTGCAGGTCACACAGGCATTGCCGGAAGCCCTTGTGTGCACCGTGGTGCGCGGCGGCACCCTGCAGAGCCGCAAAAGCATTGCTGCACCGGGCCTTGCGGTGCCCTCGCCTACCCTGACGGAGGAAGACCTGCAGAACCTGAAAATTGCAAAGCAGTGCGGTGTTACCGGTGTGATGCTGCCTTTTGTGCGCGGCAAAGCAGATATTCTGGCCCTGCGCCATGCGCTGGAAGAAGCCGGGGCTGCGGATATCCGTATCTTTGCCAAAATTGAAAACATGACCGGTGTGCGTGCCTGCCGGAATTCATCCACCTTGTGGATGAGGTGGTGATTGCCCGCGGAGACTTGGCAATGCCATGCCGCTGTGGGAGCTGCCCCGCTGCCAGAAGCAGCTTTCCGCCGCCTGTCGGGCTGCAGGCGTGCCCTTTATGGTAGTGACCCAGATGCTTGACAGCATGTGCACCCGCGCCGTGCCCACCCGTGCCGAGGTGAGTGACATTTACAACGCCGTGCTGGACGGCGCGGCCAGCGTGATGCTGACTGGTGAGACTGCTGCCGGACAGTACCCGATGCAGGCCATGGAATATCTGGTGCGCACAGCGCAGACAGCCCTTGCCTGACCTTTGCGGAGTTTTTGCGCAAAAGGGATGGCGCATTGTGTCAGAATACGGTATAATAGACGTAAATATTTCTTGTTCAGAAAGGTTTTTTGCTATGGGAATCGTTGTGCTCGGTGCTGTTTTTGTGGATATCAAAGGCTATCCCCTTTCCGCCTATATTCCGGGCGGGCGCAATGCCGGCCGCATTGAGCAGGTACACGGCGGGGTGAGCCGCAATGTGGTGGAGGATATCGCCAATGTAGAGCTGCGCCCTACCTTTGTCAGTCTGGTGGACGACACCGGCATGGGACAGGATGTGATCAACAAGCTGGAAAACCACAAGGTGAACACCAAGTACATCCAGCGCGTGCCGGACGGCATGGGCACCTGGCTGGCCATCTTTGACAACGACGGCGATGTGCATGCAGCCATTTCCAAGCGGCCGGACACCACTCCCCTCACCGGCCTTTTAAAGGAAAAGGGCGACGAGATCTTTGCCGACTGCGATGCCATTGCGCTGGAGCTGGATCTGGAAAAAGATACTGTAAAACAGGTGCTGCACTACGCCAAAAAGTACAACAAAAAGGTTTTTGCGGCCATTTCCAACATGAGTATTGCCATGGAGCGCCGGGATTTCCTGCAGCAGATCGATTGCTTTGTGTGCAACCAGCAGGAAGCCGGGCTGCTGTTCTCCGATGATTACGGCCATCTGGCTCCGGACGAGATGTGCAGGGTTCTGGCCGCCAATGTGCACAGCGCCAACATTCCCAGTATGGTGATCACATGGGCGGTCAGGGTGCCGTATATGCCCGCGCCAACGGCGAGTGCGGCGTGGTGCCTGCCAAGAAGGTGGATGTGATCGACACCACCGGCGCAGGCGATGCCTTCTTTGCCGGCACTACCATCGGCCTGACCTACGGCAAAACGCTGGCCGAGTCCTGCGAAATCGGCAGCCGGCTGGCCGCATCGGTCATCTGCATCACCGAGAACGTCTGCCCCCGCTTCCGCCCGCTGGAATTCGGCTGAACATTCCGGTGGTAGATTAAAGTAATATCAGAAAGCCGGGCAGACTGCGGTCTGCCCGGCTTTCTTTTTAGGATTCGGGGAAGAGGTTTATATCATGCTTCCAGCACCTTTTTGCCGGTAACTGGATCAGGGATATCAAGCAACGCCAGAATGATGGCCATGCGGATATACACGCCATTGTGCACTTGATCAAAGTAGGCGGCACGCGGGTCGTCATCCACATCCTTTTTGATCTCGTCGATGCGGGGCAGCGGATGCAGCACCGGCATATCCTGCGGTGCTTTCTGCAGCAGCGCTTCGTCCAGCTGGTAGCAGCCTTTCAGGCGCAGGTATTCTTCCTCGTTGAAAAAGCGCTCCTGCTGGATACGAGTCATGTACAGCACATCCAGATGCGGCAGCTCGGCTTCAAGGTCATCCGTTTCCTTATAGATCTGATGGGTCGGCTCCAGCGATTCATTCTTCACATACTGCGGTAGGCGCAGATCTTCCGGCGAGATGAACACGAACCGGTTGCCCTCAAACTGGCTCAGCGCAGCGGTCAGGGAGTGGACCGTGCGGCCAAACTTGAGGTCGCCGCAGAAGCCGATAGTCAAATGATCCAGCCGCCCCTTGCGCTGGCGGATCGTCATGAGGTCGATCATCGTCTGGCTGGGATGCGCGTGCCCACCGTCGCCTGCATTGATCACCGGCACACGTGCAGAAAGGGATGCCCGCAGCGGTGCGCCCTCTTTGGGGTGGCGCATGGCAATCACATCGGCGTAATTGCTCACCACGCGGGCGGTGTCCTCCACCGTCTCGCCCTTGCTGGCGGAAGAAAGCTGTGCCCCTGCAAAGCCCAGTGTCTTGCCGCCCAGCCGCAGCATGGCCGATTCAAACGAAAGGCGGGTGCGGGTGGAAGCTCATAGAACAGGGTGGCCAGAATGCGCCCATCGCACAGGTGGGCATAGGGTGCCGGGTCGGCCTCCATCCGGTCGGCAAGATCCAGAAGGGCCAGCTGCTCTTCCAGAGAAAAGCTGTTGGGCTCAATAAAGTGTCTCACAGCCATGCTCCTTTCAGCACGAACTTCTCGCGCTCGGCTCCGGTGGAGACGAACTGGATCTCATGGCCCAGCTGCTTTTCCAGAAATTCCACGTAAGCCTTGGCCTCTTTGGGCAGCTCATCCCAGCTCTTGCAGCCGGAGATGTCCTTGTTCCAGCCTGGCAGCATAGTGACCACCGGCTCTACACGGTCAAGGTCGGACAGCGGGTCGAAGCTGGGGACTTGCACGCCATCCAATGTGTAACCGGTGATCACCGGGATCTCTTTCATGCTGCTGAGTACATCCAGCTTCGTCAGGGCGATCTTGTCTGCGCCCTGACAGGTAAGGCCGTAGCGGCTGGCCACACAGTCGAAGGGGCCGACACGGCGCGGACGGCCGGTGGCCGCACCATACTCGCCGCCTGCCTTGCGCAGCTGTTCATTCCAGTCCTCGCTCATGGCGTTCTCGGCGGCAAAGGGGCCTGCACCCACGCAGGTGGAGTAGGCTTTCAGCACGCCCACCACATGGTCAAGACGGCAGTTCGGAATGCCTGCGCCCAGCGGCGCATAGGCTGCCAGCGTGTTGGAGCTGGAAGTGAACGGGAAGATACCATAATCGATATCGCGCATGGCACCCAGCTGGGCTTCCAGCACGATGCGCTTGCCGCTGTCGTGAGCCTGCTGCAAAAATGCACCCACATCACAGATATACGGTGCAAACTGTCCGGCCTGCATCCGGCACCATTCCAGCAGAGCATCGTAGCTCATGGGTTCCTGATGATAGCAGCCACCCAGCTCCAGATTCTTGGATTCCAGGATCATGTGCAGGCGGTCCTGCACGCGCTTTTCGTCCAGATGCAGCAGATCGCCCAGACGCAGGGTCTTTTTGCGGTATTTGTCGCTGTAGGCGTAGGCAATGCCGCGGCGGGTAGAACCAAAGGCCGCACCCTTCTGGGCAAGGCGGTCCTCTTCCAAGCCGTCCTGCACCTTGTGCCACGGCATGGAGATGGTGGCCTTATCTGAAAGTTTCAGGTTTTCTGAGCCTACCTTTACGCCGCGCTCCTCAATGGCATCCATTTCTCCGGCCAGATGGTCGAGGTCGATCACCATGCCCGCACCCAGCACACAGACAACATCCGGGTGCAGGATGCCGGAGGGCAGCAGGTTCAGGATGAACTTGCCCTGCTCCGTTACAACGGTGTGGCCGGCATTGTTGCCGCCCTGATAGCGGGCAACAACATCGGCATGTTCGGCTAACAGATCGATGACGCGGCCCTTGCCCTCATCGCCCCAATTGATACCAGTAACTGCGGTAAGCATAACTTCTTATTTACCTTCTTTTTCGTTATTTACAATAGCCTGTACCTTGGTGGGCAGACCATAGATGCTGATAAAACCGGTAGCATCACTCTGCTTGTAGTCGCCGCCGGCAGCAAAAGTTGCAATGTCCTCACGGTAGAGGGAATACGGTGACCAGACACCGGCATTAATCATGTTGCCCTTGTACAACTCCAGACGCACCTTACCGGTAACGTTTTCCTGCGTGGAGGTGACGAAGGCACTCAGAGCTTTGCGCAGGGGGCTGAACCACTGGCCGTCATAGACCAGTTCACCAAATGTGATGGCCAGCTCGCGCTTTTTGTGGGCAGTGAGCTTATCCAGCGTCAGAGTTTCCAGCACCTCATGAGCTTATAGAGGATGGTACCGCCGGGCGTCTCGTACACACCGCGGCTCTTCATGCCCACCAGACGGTTCTCCACCACATCGTACAGGCCGATGCCATTGCGGCCGCCGATCTCATTCAGCTTGGCAATGAGGACGGCGGGCTTCATCTTTTCGCCGTTCAGGCTCACCGGCACGCCCTTTTCAAATGCCAGCTCCACAAACTCGGACTTGTCCGGTGCGGTCTTGGGGCTGACACCCAGCTCCAAAAAGCCCGGCTTATCGTACTGCGGCTCGTTGCCCGGGTCCTCAAGGTCAAGGCCCTCATGCTCAGGTGCCACAGGTTCTTATCCTTGGAGTAGTTGGTCTCGCGGTTGATCTTCAGCGGGATGTGATGTGCCTCGCATAGTCGATCTCTTCGTCACGGCTCTGGATATCCCACTCACGCCACGGAGTGATGATCTTCAGGTCCGGTGCAAAGTGCATGATGGCCAGTTCAAAGCGCACCTGATCGTTGCCCTTGCCGGTGCTGCCGTGCACACGGCATCTGCACCCTCGGCGCGGGCGATCTCCACCACACGCTTTGCCAGAATGGGTCGTGCAAAGCTGGTGCCCAGCAGATAGCCCTCGTAATCGGCCCCGGCCTGCATGGTGGGGATGACGTAATCCTCCACAAATTCATCGGTCAGATCTTCTACGTACAGCTTGGAAGCACCGCTTGCCTTGGCGCGCTCTTCCAGACCTTCCAGCTCGCCCTTCTGGCCCACATTGCCGCACACTGCAATGACCTCGCAGTTGTTGTAATGCTCTTTCAGCCATGGGATGATAATGGAAGTATCCAGACCGCCGGAATAGGCCAGCACGACCTTTTTGATCTCAGACATAAGAACCGCCTCCGTTCAAACCACTTTATACTTTTGAATTCCCTCTTGCAATTTTTGATTGCGGTGTTATTATACTAGCAAGCAGAGAATGTGTAAAAAGTATCCTGCACATGATCACGATACGAAATTGACATGAAAGAGGGCATGCCGCCATGTATGTGGACTGGGAATATTACAAAATCTTTTATTATGTCGCGAAATATCAGAATTTCACCAAAGCCGCGCGGGTGCTGGGCAACAACCAGCCCAACATCACTCACTCGATGAACCGGCTGGAAAGCCAGCTGAATTGTGTACTGTTCATCCGCTCCAACCGCGGCGTTACCCTTACCCCGGAGGGTGAACTGCTTTACTCCCGCATTGCATCTGCGGCGGTGCAGATCCAGGATGCAGAAGAAGAGCTGAGCGCCAGCGCCACGCTGGAACACGGTGCGATCAGCATCAGCGCTACCGAAACTGCGCTGAACATCTACCTTGCAGAAAAGCTGCGCGCCTTCCACACGGACTATCCCGGCATCCGCTGCGCATCTCCAACCACTCCACGCCGCAGTTTGCAGGCCGTGAAAAACGGCGAGGTGGATTTTGCCATCATCACCACCCCTGCGAGGTGGAAAGCGGCCTGAAAATGGTGGAGCTGAAGCCCTTTTATGAGGTGCTTGTGGGCGGCAGGACCTTTACTGCCCTTGCCAGCCAGAACCTTTCGCTGAAGGAGCTGAACAATTATCCGCTGATCTCCCTGAGCGACGAAAGCATGACCCGCGCCTTTTACCGGCAGTTCTTTCTGGATCACGGTGCGGTGCTGAAGCCGGATACCGAGCTGCCACCACCGACCAGATGCTGACCCTTGTCAAAAGTGAGCTGGGCATTGCATTCCTGCCCCAGACCATGGCACAGGATGCACTGGCCCGCGGTGAGATCGTGCAGCTGCATCTGCAGGAGATCATCCTCAGCGCTCCATCTGCCTTGTGTACGACCATCACCGCCCGCTGAACACGGCAGCCCGCAAGTTCCAGCAGATGCTGACCAAGGCGGCCCCCACGCGCCCGGAACACAGATAACCGCCGGGCCTTTCCCTGCAAACTGATCTATACGGGACTGTTGCAAAATAGCTTTCTGAAAAACCAATGCACAAAACCCGGAACCTTTTCACAGCCAAAACGGCTTAAAAAAGGCTCCGGGTTTTTGATTTTGTGCTATTTCTTTGTGCAAGTTTCTATCGCATTTTTATTTTGCAACAGTCCCCTGTTTTATTTTTACTTTTCCTGGATCTGTTTGCCGGTGAGGTGTTCAATGGTGATCTCGTAAAGCTGCACGGCCTTGATGTCCAGCGCAATTTCCTTTTCCACCTCTTCCTTGCCGGGGTAATACTTCATGCCAAGCTCCCGCACGCGGGCCTCGGTAGCAGCGGCATCGTCGATCAGATGGCAGCGGCCAAACACCACGGTGCTCTGCACATAAGGTGCCCAGTCGCCCGGCTCAAAGTGTTCGTTGCCGTAAACGGTAAAGCATACCTTATCATTCTGTTTCAGCGCGTCCACCTTCTGGCCGGACTTTGCACCGTGGAAGTAGATTTTGTCGTGCTCCTGATCGTAGTAATAATTTACCGGGATCGCAAAGGGATAGCCGTTGTCGCCGTTCACTGCCAGCACGCCCCGCCGGGACTGCTGCAACAGGTGCTTTGCAGCTTCTTCCGGGATGGCGCGGCTGGCTCTTCTCATGGGTCTGAACATTTTTGTTTCCTCCATGTATCGCAGGTTTGCGGTGCGCACTCATGCACCCTTGATAATGCGGATGAGGGTCTTATCCAGCTGATGGTGCGGTTCCACGGGTTCAGGATGATGCCGCTGATCTCCGGCACGGCAAGCGCTGCATCAAACAGCTTGTCCATATCCACAAGAAAGGTGGACTGCACCGGCTCGGCTCCCTTCATTTCCTCGTCAAAGCTGGTGAATGCATACCACCAGCTTGCGCCATCGGCCGTCCGGATGGCCCGCAGCTGCATCTGTTCACTGCCCAAATTGGGCTCCACCGCCACGACAAGCTGGCCATGCTCCTTTATGCGCCGCCGGATCACAGTAAGGGTGTGGGCCAGCTGTTCCTGTGTGGGCTCCTGCTGCAGGGCGGCTACCGCCTGCTCGATCTTTTCGTTGCCGTTCAGGCCCTTGTCTCTGGGTTGATTCATTGAGGTTGGTTCCTTTCTATTGTATTTTGGCAGAGGGAATAAGCGCAGCTCATCACAGCAGCAGATCGAACAGGCCGATCATTACCGGCATAGACACAATGGAAAGCAGAGTGGTCAGCACATACAGCGCGCTGGAATGCGCCGCATCGCGGTCATAGAGCTGAGCCATGGAGGTAACAGTAGCACAGGCAGGGGTGATGGCGGCAAGGTAGACCGTCATCAGGATGTTCTTGCCGTCGGCCACCCAACTGGATGCATGGCAGACCCACAGCAGCACCAGAACCACCAGCGGGCATACCACCAGACGCAGCACTGTGGCAGATAGTTGCGGCGGGTGCAGAACACCTCCCGCAGCGGCTTTTCTGCAATGGCCATACCGGCCAGCAGCATGCCCATCGGTCCCATCATGTTGCCCACTGTGCTCATGGTATTCTGCAGCGGTGCAGGCAGCACCACACGGAACCAGTACAGCAGTGCACCGGCTGCAATGGCGATCATGTTGATATTGGTGAGCACCTTTTCCAGTCCAGCGCACTGCTGCCCTGCAAAAGGGAACTGGCGTGGGTCCACAGCAGCACCAGCTGCACAATGATGAATGCGCAGGAGTAAATGACATACGCATCGCCCATCAGAGCCTTGACCAACGGGATCACCAGTGCAGCGGCGTTGCTGTAGATCACATTCACCTGCTCCACGGCATCCAGCTTGAGCGGGCGGCTCAACAGGGCGCTGAGCACCAGCAGCACTACATGGATAACCGCCGCAATAGCCATGGAGTACAAAAGGCCCTTGCGGATCTCCGGCGTATCGTCGATCTGGAATGCGTTGATGATCACGCAGGGCGTGACCAGATACACCATGACCACCGAGAGCACCCGGCTGTCGCTGGCCTTCAGCAGCCCTACCTTGACCACAGCATAGCCCATGATCAGAATGAGGAACAGCTGTGCGATCTGCTGCATCAATAACAGACTTATCTCCATTGTTTTTTCCTTTTCCCTTCCCTTTTTCAAAACCCAAAGGGAGAGCCGCCTTCCGCAAGGCAGCTCTCCCCTTTTTCTGATTTTATTTGCCGCTCGTCAGCCGCGCCACATGCAACGCCAGATAGGCGGTTTCCTCGTTGGGCAAAAACACGCCGTACTTGCGCAGCACAAAGGTGCGTATTTTTTCCGCGCAAGTCACCGCTGCCGGATAATTCTGCTGCATCTGCTGGAACAAAAAGTCGTCTTCGCTGTCCATCAGTTTGCCGGAGAAGAACCGCTCGGCAAAATACTGCAGATGGCTCACGAACCGCGCATAGTGGATGCTCTCGGTGCTCACCGGGCAGTGCATACTGTAGGTGACAATGTTGGACAGCTCACCGATCAGCTGCGCTGCCCGCATGGCATCGTAGCCGGCCTGCGGGTCCTGCCGGGCGTGACGATATGGAAGGCGATGTTGCCTGCCTCTTCGTCCGGCAGCTCAATGCCAAGCTTTGCCTTTACCTTCTGCAGGCCGCGCTGGCCCACCGCGTACTCCTTGGGATAAAAATGCTTGATTTCCCAGAAGATGCGGTTGGTCACCACAAGACCCTTTTGCTGGCGCTCCACTGCAAAATGCAGGTGGTCGGTCAGCAGCAGATAGATGTGCGCCGAAAGCTTGACTCCCAGCGACTGCTCTGCGTCGTCCACAATGTCCTGCGTCAATTCCAGATAGGATGCCGGAATGCTGGAAAACAGCTCCAGCATAGGCTGTGCGTCCGGGTTGGACAATGGAAGGAACACGCGGTCTGAGGGCTGCCGTTCAATGGGCTCGCCCGCCTTACGGCCATAGCCGATGCCCTTGCCCAGCAGGATGGATTCCTCGCCGCTGTCATCCTGCACCAGCACAACACTGCTGTTCAGCACCTTCTGAATGTGCATCGGTCCCTCCTCCTTCCGTTGAAACCTTAAGACTGCCGCTTAGTCCAGATCTTCGCCGTTGGAAGCAATGACCTTCTTGTACCAGTAGAAGCTGTCCTTACGGCTGCGGGCCAGAGTACCGTTGCCATATCATCCTGATCCACATAGATAAAGCCATAGCGTTTGGACATCTGGTTGGTGGATGCAGAGATCAGGTCGATGGGTGCCCATGTGGTGTAGCCCCACATCTCAACACCCTCATCGATGGCCTTGCCCATTTCGCTGATGTGCTGGCGGAAGTACTCTACACGGTAGGGGTCGTGGATGGAGCGTCGGCCTCCACCACGTCCTTGGCACCCATGCCGTTCTCCACCACCATCAGCGGCTTGCGGTAACGGTCGTACAGCTCGATCAGGCTGTAGCGCAGGCCCTTGGGATCGATCTGCCAGCCCCAGTCGGTGGAGGGCAGATACGGGTTCTTGACACCCAGCACGGTGTTGCCGGGGGTACGCTCTGCGTTCGGGTCCACAGACTCGGTCATGGTCATATAGTAGCTGCAGGAAACAAAGTCCACACAGCCTGCCTTTAGGGTGGCGGCATCCTCGGGCAGCATTTCCACATGGATGCCCTTGCGCTCGAACATCTTGAGGATCAGGCGGGGGTACTCGCCCCAGACATGCACATCGGCATAGAACAGGTTTTCCAGATTCTTTGCCTGAGTAGCCAGCTCATCATCGGGTGCGCAGGTGCGGGCATAGGTGGTGAGCTTGGTCAGCATGCAGCCCACCTTGCTGCCGGGGATGATCTCGTGGCAGTCCTTTACTACCATAGCGCTGGCCACCAGCTGGTGGTGCAGGGCCTGATAGCAGGTCTCCAGCATCTTATCCTCGGGCACGCGGCTGGGGATGATGCCGGCGGTGGTGAAGGGGTGACGGATCACGCTGTCCACCTCGTTGAAGGTGAGCCAGTACTTGACCTGATCCTTGTAGCGCTCAAAGCACGCATGGCAGAACTTTGCAAAGCAGTCGATCACGCGGCGATCCACCCAGCCATTGTACTTGGTGGCCAGTGCCAGCGGCATTTCATAGTGGCTCAACGTGACCAGCGGCTCGATGCCGTTCTTGTGCATCTCAGCGAACAGGTCGCTGTAGAACTGCAGGCCCTTTTCGTTCGGCTCTGCTTCCTCGCCGGTGGGGAAGATGCGGGTCCATGCAATGGAAACGCGCAGCATGGTAAAGCCCATCTCGGCAAACAGCTTCAGGTCTTCTTTGTAATGATGGTAGAAGTCGATGCCGCGGCGCTTGGGATAATAGGTATCATCCGGGTCGGCCATGGCGGCAGCAATGTGTGCGTCGTCCATGGCAACATGGGACTTGTAATCCTTCACGTCGGTGTTGGGCTTGTAGGTGGCAACATCGGCCACGCTGGGGCCTTTGCCATCCACGTTCCATGCGCCTCTACCTGGTTCGCGGCAACAGCGCCGCCCCAGAAAAAGCCTTTGGGGAAACTCATTTATTTGCCTCCAGTTTCAGCAGTGCGGCACCGGGCACCACAGCGCCCTCGGCCACAGTCTTGATGGTGAACTCATCGGCGTTGGTCACGACGATGGGGGTAGTTACATCATAACCGTCTGCTTTGATTCCGTCAAGGTCAAACTTCATCAGCAGCTGGCCCTTCTTGACAGTCTCGCCGTCCTTGACCTGCGGGTCAAAGCCCTTGCCATCGCGCTTGACGGTGTCCATGCCGATGTGCATGAGCAGTTCAGCACCGGCATTGGTCTTCATGGAGATGGCGTGCTTGGTGCCGAACACGGACTCGATCACGCCGTCAGCGGGAGCGTACAGCTCACCCTTCTCGGGCACCACGCAATGCCGTCGCCCAGGATCTTCTGGGAGAAAACTTCATCCTTGACCTCTTCCAGAGCAATGGCCTTGCCCTGCAGGGGGCTGCTGATGGTGGAATCCGCAGCTGCTGCGTCTGCAGCAGTCTCGGGAGCGGGTGCAGCGGTCTCATCCTCTGCGGGGGTCTCGTCCTTATACAGGAAGAAGGACAGTGCGAAGGAAACAACAACGGAGATCACCAGACCAACTGCAGCCCACAGGATGTTCTTGCCGTTATCCGGGTCAACGAACATGGCCATGCCAGCCAGACCGGGGCCCATGGCAACGAATGCCTTGACCTTCATCAGCCAACGAACAGACCGCCGATGAAGCTGGAGGCCACAACGGACATCATGACCTTCTTGTGCTGCAGGGTAACACCGTACAGAGCAGGCTCGGTGATGCCGAACAGGCCGGAGATGCCAGCGGAAATTGCGGTAGCGCGCAGGTTCTCGTCCTTGGTCTTCAGTGCAACGCCGAGGCAGGCACCGCCTCAGAGATGTTGTGTGCCAGAGAAGCAGGCATGTACAGCATTTCAAAGCCGGGGTCAGAAATAGAAGCAACTGCGTAGGGGACCAGAGCCTTATGCATGCCCATGGAGATCATGAAGGCAGCACGGCAGCCAGCAGAGCAACGGCCAGCCAGCCAGCGTGTTGTACAGAGCCAGGATCACGGTGGTCAGCAGAGCACCGATGTTGTAGCCCAGAGGTCCGAGGACGACCAGTGCCACAGGGAAGCCAATGCCGAAGCACAGCATGGGCACAAAGAACACGCGGATGGCCTTGGGGCACCACTTGTTGGCCCACTTTTCAATAAAGGACATGAAAATGACGGTCAGGATAGCCGGGAATACCTGTCCGCCGTAAGCGATGTTCTGCAGCTTGATGCCGAGGAAGTAAGCACCGCCCTCGGTAGCCAGCAGAGCGGAAACGCTGGGGTGGATCATGGCAGCAGCCAGAGCCACAGACACCAGCTTGTTGCAGTTGAACTTGGTTGCAGTGGTGAAGGCGACCATGACGGGCAGGTAGTACAGAGCTGCATCTGCCACGCCGACGAACACCTTATAGGCGATATCTCCGCTGCTCATCAGGCCCAGAGTGCTCAGCAGCACCATCAGAGCCTTCAGAACGCCTGCACCTGCAATGGCGGGGACCAGCGGCTGGAAGATGCCGACCATGTAGTCCAGAATAATGCCGCCGATCTCTTTTTTGCCCTTGGGGGCAGCGGGAGCTGCAGCCTGACCTGCGTTGAAGGTGCCCAGCTTGAGCAGCTCATCGTACACTTCGATGACATCGTTGCCGATGACCACCTGACACTGCGGGCCGCTGGAAATAACACCCATAACACCGGCAGTCTTTTTCAGGGCTGCAGCATCCGCCTTGGAGGTGTCTGCCAGAGTGAAGCGCAGGCGGGTGGAGCAGTGCTCGACCTGCACAACGTTCTTCTCGCCGCCAACCAGACGCAGCACGTCGGAGGCAGTCTGCTTGTAGTTCTTCATTTTGTTCTCCTTTATCTTGTGTGTGGTGGCATTTCCCTGCCGCCCGGCCGAAGCGGACAAAAGAAAAAAGACCCAACAGAATGACCCCGTGTACAATTTCTCCCGGAATCATAGTATCTGGCTACAATTCACCCAAAAGAAAAGGTATTCGTCATTCCATCAGATCCTGCCTGCATTACCAGTAACATGTCCAACTGGATATTGTGGTATTAGTATATCAATCCTCTTTTCGTTTTTCAATATGACTTTTTCACAAAATAACTCTTAAAAAAATATGAAGTTCGCACATTCATTTGTTTTTTCACATATCTGTCGGTGTGTGCTCGTGTACTCCTTTCACCTCCTGCACTGATGCCGGCCGCACATCTTGCGCACCGCGCCGCCGCTTGTTATAATAAGTGTAACGATCTGTTTATTACTTTTTACATACAGGAGGTACAATCCATGCGCATTGCTTACGAGACGATGCTGGCCGAATTTGAGCGGGTCCTGACCAAATACGGTTTCAGCCCAAAGCGTGCCCATGAAGCGGCCGAGATCTTTGCCAGAACAGTCTGGCTGGCGTGTTCAGCCACGCTGAACCGCTTCCCCCGCGTGGTGGAATACCTGCGCAAGGGCGAGATTGATCCCGCCGCTGAGGCCGAGTGCATTGCAGCTTTGGTGCCATGGAGCGCTGGGACGGCAAGCGCGGCTTTGGCCCTCTGAACGCCAAGCACGCCATGGACCGTGCCGTAGAGCTGGCACATCAGTTCGGTATTGGCATGGTGGCGCTGGGCGAACAACAACCACTGGATGCGCGGCGGCACCTACGGCTGGCAGGCCGCAGACGCGGGCTGCATCGGCATCTGCTGGTCCAACACCTGCCCCAACATGCTGCATGGGGCGCAAAGGACAACCACATCGGCAACAACCCGCTCATTCTGGCCGTGCCGCGCTCGAACGGGGAGCACATCATGGTGGATTGTGCCCTGAGCCAGTTCAGCTACGGCAAGCTGGAAACGATGCGTCTGGCCGGCAAACAGCTGCCTGTGGTAGGCGGCTACGATGCAGACGCAGCCTGACCACCGACCCGCTGCCATTGAAGAGACCCGCCGCATGATCCCATTGGCTACTGGAAGGCAGCGGTCTTTCCATCCTGCTGGATATGATCGGTACTATCCTGACGGGCGCAAACTCGGTGGCAACGATCGGCACCTTTGGCGATGAAGTGGGCCTGACCCAGATCATGATCGCCATTGATCCTGCAAAGTTCCAGTCCGCCGACCTCACCGATGCCGTCATTGATGCCATTGCCGCCGATGTGGCATCCAGTGAACCTGCAGAGCCGGGCCGTGAGGTGCGCTGCCCCGGCATGGGCGAGCACCGCAGCCGCAAGGAGAACATGGAGCTTGGCATCCCGGTAGCCGAGGAAAAGTGGGCCGAAGTTCTGGCGATGTGATGCAATGTTAAAAGGGGTGTCTCTCCGGCAGACAGAGAGACACCCCTTTTCTTTTTATCTGTGGTTTTCCGCAAATATCCGGCCCAGCTGGGACAGGATATCATGCGGCAGCATTCCGTACTCGCCAAGCGCAGCAGCGGCACGGTCGGCAGCGGCACCGTGCAGATACACCGCGCAGGCGCAGTTTCGTATGCAGGCAGGCCGCAAGCCAGCAGGGCCGCCGTCATACCGGCCAGCACATCTCCGCTGCGCCCCGGGCAAGACCGGGGTTTCCGGTAGGGTTTGTGCACACGCGGCCATCTGGTGCAGCCACCACGGTACGGCAGCCCTTGAGTACCACCACAGCGTTCCATTTTTCTGCATACTGGCAGGCAGTATTTTCACGGTCCGCATTGATCTGCGCCACCGAAAGCCGGTGAGCCGGGCCATCTCGCCGGGGTGCGGGGTCACGATCAGCTCTCCCGCCGGGTGTGGCAGCGTTTTGCCTCGGCCAGCAGCTGCGCGGCGGCGTTCAGG
>ENA-OQEB01000278-OQEB01000278.1-human-gut-metagenome-genome-assembly--contig:-NODE-278-length-21944-cov-6.223862_pt1 | contig 21944 bp, 23 predicted proteins | sample MGYA00242787_ERZ504619 | MGnify/ENA primary metagenome ERZ504619 (study PRJEB26092, sample SAMD00036317) | human gut metagenome | host: Homo sapiens | study: EMG produced TPA metagenomics assembly of... | reverse complement strand
TTTCTTTTTTTGTTTCTGTTTATGTTTATGATTTCCTGTTACGATTTCTGCTTTTGCCTTATTTCTCTTCTTTTGATTCATTGTTTTTGGTTTCCGGAAGATGCTTAATGGAAATTCCGGTAAATCCATAGAAAATACTGAAAACCGGGGTCAGGTAAAGCAGGAATAAGTACGGGAAAAATGCCGACCATGCAACACCAAGTGTGCCGGCCATGTATACGCCGTAGCCATGCCATGGAATCATAGGACCAGCCATAGTTCCGGAGTCTTCGAGGCAGCGGGAAAGAATTTCCGGTGCAACCTTGCGCTCTTGAAAGACAGGTGCCATCAGACGGCCGGTCAGAACGTGTGCCATCGGCTGGGAGCAGCTGATGAGGCTGGTCACGTAACCGACAATCATCGTTGCCAGGATCATACTTCCATCGCTGTTGATTCTCTTTACAATCGCCTGAAGAATGTGATCCAGTACACCGAGTTTTTCCAGCATGCCGCCCATGCCGACAGCAAAGCAGATAATGGCTACGTACTGGAGCATGCTTCCCATGCCGCCGCGGTTTAAGATGGATTGTAATACCGGTTCTTCGATTGTGGTTGTGTAACCGTTGTAAGCTGTGCGGATGATGCCCTGCAGAGTATCGTGCTGCACAAAATAGGAAACAAATCCGGCAGCGAAGCTGGAAAGACCAAGTGCAGAGATCGCATTTACTTTGCAGAGGAGCAATACAATAATCAGGATGGCAGGGATCATGGTAATCCATCCGAGCTGGAATTCATCGTTTAAAGCATCGATGTAAACGGTAATGCTTCCCTCGGTATAGCTTCCGCTGGTCTGCTGGAAACCGAGAATAGTAAAAAGAATTAAGGTAATCACATACGTTGGAAGGGTGGTCCAGAGCATCGAGCGGATATGATCGCCAAGTTTGGCATCTGCAACGGCCGGAGCAAGGTTTGTGGTATCGGAAAGAGGACTTAATTTGTCACCGAACATGGCACCGCAGATGACAGCACCGGCTACCATGCCAGGATGGATACCCATGGCGTTTCCGATCGCCATCATGGCAACACCTGCGCTTCCGACGGAACCATAGGAAGTACCGGTTACAATACTCAAAATGGAGCAGAACAGCAGCGTCAGAGGCAGCAGCCAGGACGGGTTAATTATTTTTAAGCCCCAGGAAATGATGGTGGCAATGGTGCCACTCTGCAGCCAGGTGCCGATCATGACACCGATGGCCATCAGAAGGCAGAGCGTCGGGACGACCATACGGATGGCATCGTATGCGCCGGCAACAATTTTGGCGTAAGAAATACCGAAAATCTTACAAAACAGATAGATAAAAATCCAGCTTGCAAACAGGCCGATCATAGGACCGCCGGTTTTCAGGCGGATACAGACTGCGACGGATACGATGATCAGCAGCAGCAAAAGCAGTGACTGTGGCAGATTGAGTTTTTTTTCTTTCGTTCCACTCATAAAAAAATCCCCCATTCATAGGTAAAATAATTTGCCCATTCAACGCGTTAAAGTAGAAAAGACATGTAATATATTATAATGGTGAAATGCAGAAAAAGCAAGGGAAATTCTCTTGATTTTTTGTTCTATGGTTGCTATAATAAGCGTGAGTGTGGGGCGGAGGATAAACTTCGGCCCTTTTGCAGCTAACTATAAACGGAATCAACAAGATAAAGAGGTTAAATCAATGACAAGAATAGACATTATTTCAGGTTTCCTGGGCGCAGGAAAAACAACCCTGATCAAAAAACTCCTCGGAGACGCACTGAAAGGCCAGCAGGTTGTCCTGATCGAGAACGAATTCGGTGAAATCGGAATCGACGGAGCTTCTTAAAAGATGCCGGTATCGAAATCCGTGAAATGAACTCCGGCTGCATCTGCTGCTCTCTTGTGGGAGACTTCGGCGCAGCATTAAAAGATGTTATCACCAAATATCACCCGGACCGCATCATCATCGAGCCGTCCGGCGTAGGTAAACTCTCCGACGTCATCAAGCTGTAGACGGTGTAGAAAAAGAAGCAGGCGTAGCCCTGAATTCCGCAACAACCGTAGTCGACGTTATGAAATGCAAAATGTATCTCAGAAACTTCGGCGAATTCTTCGAGAATCAGGTAAAGAGCGCAGGAACCATCATCCTGAGCCGTACCGATAAAGCCGATACGGAAAAAGTAGAGGCAGCAGTAAAGATGCTCCGCGAACTGAATCCGGAAGCACACATTATTACCACACCGGTTGAAGTACTGGGTGGTAAGAAAGTACTCGATACGATGGAAGGTGCCATCATCAACCTTGCGCAGGTAGAAGAGGAAGAGCATCATCACCATCATCATGACCACGACGAGTGCTGCTGCGGCCATGACCACGATGAGGAGCATGAGCACCATCATCACGATCATGATGAGGACGAACATGAACATCATCACCACGACCATGACGGCGAGTGCTGCTGCGGCCACGATCACGACGAGGAGCATGAGCATCATCACCACGACCATGATGACGAGTGCTGCTGCGGCCATGATCACGAGCATGAGCATCATCATCACCACGATGGCGAGTGCGGCTGTGGTCATGATCATCATCACCATCATCACGCAGACGAAGTTTTCACAAGCTGGGGTCAGGAGACTGTGAAGACCTTCACCAAAGAGCAGATCGAAGGCATCTTAAAGAAACTTTCCGAGGATACCGCTTATGGTATGGTTCTTCGTGCCAAAGGTATGGTAGCAGGCGCCGATGGACAGTGGATCTATTTCGATATGGTTCCGGAAGAGTACGAAGTACGTGACGGAGCACCGGAATTCACCGGAAGAATCTGTGTCATCGGTTCCAAATTAGCAGAAGATAAGCTGGCAGAGCTGTTCGGACTGTAAAAATACAAAGTAGCTGCGAAAATTACGGTCCGCAGGGTACCTGTGAACTGTAGTGAAGCTGCCGCATCAGAAACAAAATCCGATGTGGCAGCTTTTTTCTTGATTTAGAGACAAAGCAAAAGGTACGCCCGGAATCTTAGCCGCAAAAGCAAGTGCAGAAAGATTCCGGGAGTACGTCAAAGACAACGGAGGTACAAAATGTACGAAGAAGACGAAGTAGAAATTCCGATTTATCTCATAACAGGATTTCTGGAGAGTGGAAAAACCTCTTTTATCAATTTTACCGTAGCACAGGACTATTTCCAGATCGACGGACCGACCCTTCTGATCACAACCGAAGAAGGTGAAGTAGAGTACGACGAAAAAGAACTGCTCAAACACAACACCGTCCTGGAAATCGTAGAAGGACCAGAGCAGTTTACCCTGGATTACCTGAAAAAACTGAACCGCAAATACCGCCCGGAGCGAATCATTCTCGAATACAACCCGCTCTGGAGCGTAAAAAAACTCGAAGAAATGGAACTGCCGCGCGGTTGGGGCATCGTACAGGAGATCGTGACCGTCGACGCAAGCTGCTTCCAGATCTATATGCAGAATATGAAATCCGTCTTCATGGAGATGCAAAAAATGCGGATATGGTTATGTTCAACCGCTGTCGTCCGGAAGATCCGCTTCCGGCATTCCGCCGCAGCATCAAAGTAGTCAATCAGGCATGCGACGTTCTGTTTGAGAATGAAGAAGGCGAAATTGACAACATTTTTGAGGATCAGATGCCGTTTGATACCGATGCCGATGTGATCGAGATTGATGACGCCGATTACGGGATCTGGTATGTCGATATGGGCGACAACCCGGAGCGTTACGAGGGCAAGACTGTTCATTTCCGCGGTATGGTATTAAAGAGCAAGGATGTCGGAGCCGATTTCTTTGTTCCGGGTCGTATGGCAATGACCTGCTGTGCAGATGATACTTCTTTTATCGCTATGTCTGCAAATGCGCAAGCGCCAAATCTCTCGTAATGGGTTCCTGGGTTGACGTGACTGCAACGGTAAAATGGGGCTATATGAAGGTTTACGATGGCGAAGGCCCGGTTCTGTATGCAAAAGAAATCAAACCGGCCAAAAAGCCGGAGAGCGAGCTGGTATACTTTAACTAAACATTGCCGAAGCATTTCAGCGAATAAAAGAGCAGGAAAAAGGCTGCTCTTTTGTTCGTGTTCTTTCTTTATGACAGATGGAAAAACAATATATCATTTTTCGGTGCGGCGAAGCAGCTATTCGGTTATGCGCAAGTAGCGAAGTGGATGGAGAATATCCGTTTTGACCGTGACGTGAACAAAAACTGCGCCGGAAAATGGTCTGATGACAGGAGAATTTATGTATATTATAGTAGGTCTGGGAAATCCAACGCGCCAGTACGAAGGGACGAAGCACAATGTCGGATTTGATACCATCGATTATCTGATCGATGAATATCAGATCCCTTCCTCCGGTACAGGCCACAAGGCTCTGTTCGGAAAAGGCATGATGCAGGTCAGAAGGTTATCGTTGCAAAGCCGATGACGTATATGAATCTGAGCGGTGAGTCTGTGCGGGAGCTGGTGAACTATTACAAAGTGGATCCGGAGAGCGAGCTGATCGTGGTTTACGATGATATCAGCCTGGCGCCGGGACAGATCCGTATCCGCAAAAAAGGAAGCGCGGGCGCCACAATGGCATCAAAAACATCATCGCCAATCTTGGCACCGACCATTTTATGCGTGTGAAGGTCGCGTCGGTGAGAAACCGAAAAACTGGGATCTGGCGGACTACGTGTTAAGTCCGTTTACGAAAGACGAACGTCCCCTTGTAAATCTGGCGATCGAGCATGCGGCAAAAGCAATCGAGCAGATGCTGAACGGGGATGTGGACGCAGCTATGAATGAGTATAACCGCAAATCTGCAAACCCGGCAGAGTAAGGAAAATGAAAGCGTTATTAGAACCGATCAAAGAAATTGCCCGTTTTGACGAGCTGTTCCGTGATCTGAAAAAAGGAACCGCAGGTGTGACGGTGATCTCGGGCTGTCTGGAAAGCCAGAAAGCCCATATGATCGCAGGTCTCTCCGAGGATGCCCCGGTGCGGCTTCTGATCGCGGAAAATGAATTAAAAGCAAAAGAATTATATGAGGATTACCGGCTGTACGATGCGGAGACGCTGTATTATCCGGCGAAGGACCTGATTTTCTATCAGGCAGACATTCACGGAAATCTGCTGATCCGGCAGCGGCTTCAGGTGATCCAGGCACTTCTTGAGCGGAAGGAAGTTACCATCATCACCAGTGTAGGGGGATGTATGGACTTTCTTCTGCCTCTTGGCGTGTTCGAAAAACATTGCATCCATCTGCGCAATGACAGCGAACTCGATCTGGATAAAATAAGAAAAGAGCTGGTGCGGCTCGGCTATGAGAGTACCTTTCAGGTGGAGTCGACCGGTCAGTTTTCCGTCCGCGGCGGCATTCTCGATATTTATCCGCTGACGGAACAGAACCCGATCCGGATTGAGCTCTGGGGCGATGAGATAGATTCCATCCGAAGCTTCGATGCGGAGAGCCAGCGGTCGATTGAAAACCTCGAGGAAATCACAATCTATCCGGCATCGGAGCTGATTTTAACAGAGGACACGATTGCGCGCGGCGTAAAAGCTATAAAAAAAGAGGCGAAAGCGCAAAGCACAAAATTCCGCGACAAGATGATGACAGAGGAAGCGGCAAGGATCCGCCATGCGGCAGAGGAAATCTGCGATCAGATCGGCGAGGGCGAAATTCTGCAGGGAGCGGAGCAGTATCTTCATTATTTTTATCCGGAGACCGTCTCGTTTCTTGAGTATCTGCCGGAGAACAGCCGCATTTTCCTCGATGAGCCGAACCGCATCATCGAGTGTGCCGATGCGCTGGAAGCAGAATTTCAGGAGAGCGTGAGCCACCGTCTTGAAAAGGGATACCTCCTGCCGGGACAGGCGAAGCTGATGTGCAGTACGGCGGAGCTTGTGGCAAAACTGAACCGCCGCGGCTGTGTTGCCGTATCGCTGATGGAGCCGCAGAAGGGCGAGTGGAACATCCGCGATGAGTTCAGTGTGACGGTGAAATCGGTCAATTCGTATAACAATCAGTTCCCGCTTCTGGTAAAAGATCTGAAATCCTGGAAAAAAGCGGGTTACCGTATTGTACTGGCGAGTCCGTCGCGGACGAGGGCGCAGCATCTGGCAGAGGACCTGCAGAATGAGGAGATTCCGGCCTTCTACAGCGAGAATGAGGAGCGTGTTCTGAAACCGGGCGAGGTCATGCTGATCCACGGCGCGGCCCGCAGAGGCTTTGAATATCCGATGCAGAAATTTGTGCTGATTACAGAGACGGATATTTTTGGAAAAGAGAAGAAGAAAAACCGGAAGAAATCGGAGTATTCCGGTCAGAAAATCCAGAATTTTGCGGATCTTTTGATCGGTGACTATGTCGTGCACGAGAGCCACGGTCTTGGTATTTACCGCGGTATCGAGAAAATTGAGATGGATCGCGTAACGCGTGATTACATGAAAATCGAGTATGCGGGCGGATCGAACCTCTATGTGCTGGCCACCCAGCTCGATACGCTGCAGAAGTATGCGTCCGGCGAAGCTGCAAAGGTGCCGAAGCTGAATAAAATAGGCGGTCAGGAATGGAATAAGACGAAAACACGGGTTCGCCATGCGGTAAAAAATATCGCACAGGATCTCGTGAAGCTGTATGCCGAGCGGCAGGCGTCATCCGGCTATCAGTTCGGAAAGGATACGATCTGGCAGAAGGAATTTGAGGAACTGTTTCCGTTTGAGGAGACGGACGATCAGCTTGCGGCGATCGAGGCGACAAAGGCGGACATGGAGAGCAAAAAGATCATGGACCGCCTGATCTGCGGCGATGTCGGATACGGCAAAACCGAGGTTGCAATCCGTGCAGCGTTCAAGGCAGTACAGGAGAGCAAACAGGTCGTCTACCTCGTTCCGACCACCATTCTGGCACAGCAGCATTACAATACGTTCGTTGAGCGCATGAAGGACTTTCCGGTGCGCGTTGATCTTCTGTGCCGGTTCCGCACGCCGGCAGAGCAGAAAAAAACGCTGGAGGATCTGAAAAAAGGACTCGTGGATATTGTCATTGGAACACACCGCGTTCTTTCAAAGGATGTGAAGTTCAAAGATCTTGGCCTTCTGATTGTCGATGAGGAGCAGCGGTTCGGCGTGACGCATAAAGAAAAAATCAAACAGCTGCAAAAAAATGTGGATGTTCTGACACTGACGGCGACACCGATTCCGCGTACCATGCATATGAGCCTGATTGGCATCCGGGATATGAGTGTGCTCGAGGAAGCACCGCAGGATCGCCAGCCGATCCAGACCTTTGTCTGTGAATACAATGAAGAAATGGTCCGCGAGGCGATTAACCGTGAACTTGCGCGGGGCGGGCAGGTTTACTATGTCTATAACCGTGTCCAGTCGATTGCGGATATGGCGAACACGATCCAGAAGCTCGTGCCGGATGCAAATGTGGGCTTTGCGCACGGGCAGATGAAGGAGCGCGAGCTCGAGAAGATCATGTACGGATTTATCAACGGAGAGATCGATGTGCTCGTGTCAACAACGATCATTGAGACAGGACTCGATATTTCGAATGTCAATACCATGATTATCCATGATTCTGACCAGATGGACTGTCACAGCTCTATCAGTCCGCGGCCGCGTCGGACGGTCGAACCGGACTTCCTACGCATTTCTGATGTACCGCAGAAACAAGATGTTGAAGGAAGTGGCGGAGAAGCGTCTCCATGCGATCCGTGAATTTACGGAGATGGGAAGCGGCTTTAAAATTGCAATGCGTGATCTTGAGATCCGAGGCGCCGGAAATCTGCTGGGCGCAGAGCAGTCGGGCCATATGGAATCGGTTGGATACGATCTCTATTGTAAAATGCTCGCAGAGGCGGTTAAAGAGGCGAAGGGCATCGCACCGGCAGAAGCGTTCGAGACAACGATTGATCTGAATGTCAGTGCCTATATTCCGGACAGCTACATCAGCAACGAGTCTCTGAAGCTTGACACCTATAAGCGAATTGCGGCGATTGAAAATAAGGAAGAGTATGAGGACATGACGGAGGAGCTGACCGACCGCTTCGGGGAACCGCCGAAAAATGTACAGAATCTTCTGGCTGTTGCAGAACTGAAAGCGCTGGCGCACTGTGCGTATGTGACGGAGCTGAAACAGATGGGCGATTCGGTACGAGTCACCTTACAGCAGCATGCAAAAATCGATGTGGCGCGGATTCCGGAGCTGCTGCAGAAATACCGAGACGAACTGAAATTCCAGATGGAGTCGCTGGCGTTTGTCTACACGCCGCGGCGGAGAAATTCAAAGGAAAAGATCGATCTGCTGGAGAAGAGCCATGCACTGGTGAAGATCTGCTGCAGATCACACAGGAGTGAAATACTCGCATAACCACAAAATCGTGTGAAAAAGGCGTGAACAGGGAAGAAAAAAGTTGCCCTGTATCAACAAAAAGGGTATAATAGGAAAAGCGTTTATAAAAATCGATGCAGGACCGGAAATTCGAACGTGTAAAAAGAAAAACTCTTTTTGAGCATACATTTTGCCCTGCATGAGGAGGAAGTAATGAAAAATTTAAAAGCAAAAGCAGTCTGCGTTATGCTGAGTGCTTCGATGGCAGCGATGGGACTGACTGGCTGCGGTTCCGACAATGTGGACGGAACAAAAACGGCAGTTACTGTAAATGACGAGTCGATTACACTCGGACAGGCAAATTTCATGCTGAGATATCAGCAGGCAACCATGTACAATTATTATTCCAAGATGTACTCGATGTACGGAATGCAGATGCCGTCTGAGATGTACGACAAGGAAGGCGACGATGGAAAGACTACCGGGGAAACGTTCAAGGAGCAGTCTCTTGATACGATCGAAAAAGAGCTTCTGATGCGGCAGCACGCAGAGGAATACGGAATTTCCCTGACAGACGAGGAAAAACAGCAGGCGAAAGAGGCTGCACAGGCATTCGCAGATAAGAACGGTGACGATATGATGAAAAAGCTGCACGCAACCGTTGAGGATATCCAGGATGCACTGGAGCTGTATGTTATTCAGACCAGAATTTATGATCCGATCATCGCAGATGTAGATACCGAGGTATCCGATGAAGAGGCAAAGCAGACCTCCATCAGCTACATCACGGTATCCACAGCAGGAACCGAGAAGGATGACGATGGAAAAACGATTGATTTGACGGACGAGGAAAAAGCGGCAAAGAAAGAAATCGCACAGAGATTCCTGGATCTCTTAAAAGAGTCTGAGGATCCGGCAACCGCATCGTTTACCGATCTGCGCAAGGAGCTGAACGATCAATTAAATGCGGAGAATACCGCAGATTCCACCGATTCTGCCGACAGCTCCGATGAGAGCAGCTCTTCTTCCGATGTTTCCGACACAAGCGCATCCGACGCTTCAAGCGCGAGCACATCGAGCAGTTCCGCCAGCGATTCCTCCTCTGAGGTTTCTTATCTGACCTCTTCCGAGACATCCTTTGGAACCGGATCGGAGAAAGACGATGACGATACCTGTTCTCTTGGAGATAAAGTAGCGGAAGAAGCAGCAAAGCTGAAGGATGGCGAGTATTATGACGGTGTCATCGAAGGCGACGATGCATATTATGTGATCCGTGTAGATAAAGCATTCGACGAGGACAAAACCGAGTCCAGAAGACAGACTATCATTTCCAACCGCAAATCGGATAAGTACAACGATACATTGGATGGATGGGTAAAGGAGAGCGATATCAAGGTCGCATCCAACTGGAAAAAACTTGAAGTAACGGACGCAGATCTGTATAGGATGACAGTTGACAGCGCTTCTACAGATTCCACAGATGGAACCACAACCGACAGTACAACAACGGACAGTACCGCAACGGACAGTACAACGTCTGACAGCACGACATCAGGCAGTACCGAAACGACATCGACAAGCAGCACAGGCACTGCTTCAACGTCTTCAAGCACTGCAGAATAAAAGCATACGATACAGGACAAACGGCAGCCGGATCCGGGAGAGGGATCCGGCTGCTGTTTGTGTCTGAAAATATTTTGGAACAAAAAAAAGAAAATAATAGGGAATTTGTAGAGTAAATTGACAATAGTAAGAAGTTCATTTAAAATGAAATTACAACCAGAGTGTATCTCGCAAATTGCGGAAATAATTTTTCAGACACGCTCTAATGTTCAGGCGAAAACGATGTACCAGGAAAGAAGGTGGAGAAATGAAGAAGGCAGTAATTTCCGTACTTGTCGGTACAGCAGTACTGGCTTTCGTTGCGTGTGGAAAAAATGCTGCAACGGAAAACAGTTCCGATTCGGGTGTTTCAACGGTATCGGCATCCTCGCAGGTGGAAAATGGACAGAAAGCAACCCGTGTGAACCAGGGAACAAATTTGTCTCCGGGGTCACCGAAGAATATCCCGTCCGGTGGGGGGAACAGCTCGGGCAGGACACATCATTCGGAGACGCATCATTCGGAGACACATCATTCAGACGCGCATCATGATTGAGAATGTCGTGGTTTGCTGAACATTCGGGAACAGAAACAGACGAAGGGGTATCCAAAACGGATACCTCTTTTTTTACTTGTCGGGAAAACAATACAATGCTATACTGAACATGAATTTGACGCGAAAAGTGCGGCAGGTTCAGAAAAAACAGCCGGGATTTGTCAGTATACGCGGACATGTGCTGCAGGGAACTCGGGCAGAATGGAGAAAAGAAAATGACAAGAGAAGAATTTGAACAGCTTGCCGGAGCAGGTGTCATTTTATTGGATGGCGCAACCGGATCAAATCTGACAAAAGCGGGAATGCCAAAAGGAGTCAGTACAGAACTTTGGGTTCTGGAGCATCCTGATATTCTGGCAAATTTACAGAAGGCTTACGTGGAGGCGGGAAGCCAGATTGTCTATGCGCCGACCTTTGGTGCAAACAGATTGAAATTAGCGGATTATGGAAGAGAAAACGAGGTGGAGGAGCTGAATGCACGCCTGGTGGACATTTCGAAAAAAGCGCTTGCCGGAACAGGTGCGCTGATTGCGGGAGATTTTTCTACACCAGGAAAAATGCTGCAGCCAAAAGGCGATCTCTCTTATGAAGAGCTGCTGGAATCCTACACAGAGCAGGTAACAGCGGTAGCAAATGCAGGCGTTGATCTTCTGGTAGCGGAGACGATGCTGAGCGTAGACGAAACGTGTGTCTTTATGGATGCTGCACTTTCTGTCTGCGATCTGCCGATTATGTGTTCTCTGACGCTGGAAGCAGACGGTTCTGCCCTGTTCGGCGGAAACGCTGTGGAAGCAGTTGAGACACTGCAGGAAATGGGAGCATCCGCCGTAGGACTGAACTGCTCGGTCGGACCGGATCAGCTTGAGGCAGTCGTAAATTCCATGAAAAAAGTGGCAAGAGTACCGGTTATCGTAAAACCGAATGCCGGCCTGCCGAAAATCACGCCGACCGGTGAGGCAATCTACAGCATGGATGCGCCGACGTTTGCAAGATATATGAACATTCTGGTAGACGCGGGTGCAGGCATTGTCGGCGGCTGCTGCGGAACAACACCGGAGTATATTCGTCTGGTGAAAGAAATGCTGGATGCGAGAAAGTAAATCAAAGGTTACAATTTGCAGAAAACTGTGAGATGTAATGAATTCCCCTGTTGCGGACAAAATCTGTACAGGGGAATTTTTTTGCGTTACCGGAAACTTCGTTGAATTTTCCGATAAAGTAAAAAGCCCTCCGGGCAGGATTCTTTCTTACAGAGAGCAAGACAAAACAGGTTTCAACGATCTGGTTTGATGGACAGTCTGGGTGGAGAAAAAAAGATAGGAAGTCTGGAAAAAAGACATGGAATTGTGGAGAAAAGTCTGGTAGAATACGTGTCGTGTGGAAAGCTTTCCGTAAGAAAGGATGATGAAGGATGTATCAGAATTATATTTTTGATTTATATGGAACTCTGGTAGATATACATACGAATGAAAAGAAAGCGTATCTCTGGAAAAAAATGAGCCTGTTCTTCGGCATGAAAGGGGCCGCCTATGAGCCGAAAGAACTCCGGATGGCGTATGAGACAAAAATCAAAGAGCAGGAAGCTGCGCTTAAAATGGAATGCCGCGGCAGCCATGTACCGGAAATCGACATTGCGGATGTGTTCCGGCAGCTGTTTGAGGATAAAGCTGTTTCGGTAACGGAAGAAGAAATTGCAGATCTGGCGAAAATGTTCCGTGCGATTTCGATAGAAGAACTGAAACTGTTTCCCGGCGTGCCGGAAATGCTGCAGCGTTTAAAAGACGCAGGAAAGAAGGTTTTTCTGCTGTCCAACGCACAGGCGCTTTTCACCGCGCCGGAAATTTCCCTGCTCGGCCTTACGAAATACTTTGATGGAATCCTGCTCTCATCGGATGCCGGTGTGAAAAAACCGGATCCGGCGTTTTATGAGATGCTGCTGAAGCAGTATCACCTCGATCCGGCAGAATGCCTGATGACAGGAAATGACGATATCGCTGACTGCCACGGTGCAGCCTCTGCCGGAATTGCAAGCCGTTACGTGGCAACGCGCCAGTCACCGAAAATAAACGACCCGCTGCCGGAAAACTGTGAGAAGATCGCGGCGATTGCGGAGTTATTTTAACTGAAGAGCATTCAGCAGCACTCCTGAAAAAATAATGCGAAAAAAGGGGCTGTCGCACTACGTTTGAACCGCTCCCCGTCAAGTAGACAATTGAAAAAATATAAATTTTTCCTGCCAGTAGAAATTTATCTGCTGGCAGTTTTTATGCAGCTTGCAAGTAATTTCATGTTTTTCCATTGGCGTTAAAATTCCAAGATTCCTTTGCAAGCGTTTATTGTTGTAGTAATCTATATAATCTTCGATCATTTTTACGAGAGTACCTCTATCAGTGAATCGTTTTCCATAATATCGCTCTCTCTTCAGAATTCCCCAAAAGCCTTCCATTGGTCCATTGTCGATACATTTAGCAACTCGCGACATGCTTTGTATTATTCCAGCAGTTACAAGTTTTGTATGAAATGTCCTGTTCGTATATTGGAATCCTCTGTCACTGTGAAACAGTGGCTGCGCACCAGGATTTCTAAGTAAAGCATTGTCTACCGTATCAAACACCAAAGCATTGTTGCTCTTATCACGAATAACATACGAAACAATCCGTCTATCATATAGATCCAGTATTGCACTTAGATAAATTTTATGCTTTTCCATCCCAATATAATAATGGAATTCTGTCACATCAGTGATCCATTTTTCATTTGGTGCTTTGGCAGTGAACTCCCGATTAAGTATGTTTTCAGCTATATACTGAGGCTTGCAGCCTGTCTTGTGCATCCGTTGTTAGAATACTTGATAGTTGATTTTATATTAAGTTTACGGCAAATGCGTAGCACACGTTTATCGTTTACATCAATACCATGATATCGTTCCAAATCATCCCTGATCCTTCGATAGCCTTTATCCGGTGAGTCTGTGTGAATCTTTTCTATCTCGTCGGCAATAAGCCTATTCTTTTGCTCACTTTTAGGAATTTCTCTGTGTAGCCATTTATAATAAGCTGCTCTAGAAACTTTACCAAGTTTACAAAGTGCAGCGATTGGATAATTATGTTCTTTGTGTTCTTCTTTGATTGCCTGATATATATGTTCATGACGGATCAGGCTTAGCCCCGCCTCCTCTCTATTTCTTCGAGTTTTTTTAAAAAAGATGCCTCCATTTCAGCACGTTCTTTCTCTGCTTTTAAAATTTTAACTTCAGCACGCAGCTTTTCTAATTCACTCATCTCATCGGGACGTTTTCGTTTGCCACGGTTATCTCTTAAAGCTTCCACTCCACCAGCTTCATATTTGACTATATAATTGCGAGCCTGTTGATAGGACACCTGGTATTGTTCTGCTGTTTGGGCATAATTACGATCATGTGCGATACAATACTGTACTATTTCAACCCGTTCTTCAAAAGTGGTTTTTCTTCCTTTGGTCATGATAATGTTTCCTCCTGTTCCAGAAGATTTTAATTCTTCATGACCATTATACTTCTTTATCCAGATTTGTAACTTAGCTTTTGAACGGATTCCGTATTTTTTGCAAATATCATCCTGAGAACCATAGCCTGCTAAATAATCTAAGACTGCTTGTTGTTTCAATTCTTTGGAATATTTTTTATTTCCTTTCAATGTGAATGCATTTGCTCCCATAGATTCATAGTTTCGAATCCATTGTTGGACAGATGCGAGACTTACATCAAACATATCGGCAATTCGCCGTTGGCTTTCTTTTCCATCCAGATATAGATTTACAGCATATGTCTTATCCTCAACAGATACTTTTCTTTTGGACATAAAATATGCTCCCTCCTAAGTGACAAGTTTTTATTATTTCACTTGTCTACCTAGAAGGGAGCATATCATTTTCTTAGTGCAACAGCCCCTTTTGCTTATGTCAGGAAAGGAATCCTTCAGCTTTTCCGCATTCCTTTATCCCATCGGAATTTCCGATAGCAGGCATAAATCAGAACACTGCATACCAGCCATCCCGCCGGATAACCAAGTGCAATCGGAATGATGGAATCAAATATATGAGACATCACAAACAGGTAAATCTGGCGGAACACGACGAAGCTTCCGAGCATTACGATCATTGGTGTTCTGGTGTCTCCTGCGCCACGCAGGACGTTAGAATAAACCTGGTTGACGCAGCAGAGAATGTAGAACGGGGAGAGGAGATACAGGAACAGGGTTCCGTAACGAATCACAGCTGCCTCCTGGTTAAACAGATAGACCATTTGCGGAGCGAAAATCAGCAGAGGAATCATCATCACAATGGTTACAAGCTCAGCAAGCAGGAATGCGGTTGTAGCACCCTTCTTTGCACGGTCAATGTAGCTGGCACCGACGTTCTGTCCGGTGAAGGTGGTCGAAGCAAGACCAACACTCATCATCGGCAGCATCATAAACTGGTCGATTTTCATGCAGGCACTCCAGCCTGCCATAACATCCGAGCCGAATACATTGATATAGGACTGCACGAAAACGTTGGAAACGGAAGTCACCATCTGCTGGATCGCTGCCGGCAGTCCGACGCAGACGATGCGGTACAGCAAAGACCAGTCCATGCAGAGCTTTTTCCAACAGATGCGGTATGGGCCGTCTGTTGTGGTCAGCACATACAGCGTCAGAACCGCCGAAAGGCACTGTGCAATAACGGTTGCAAGCGCCACACCCTCGATTCCCATGCCGAAGGAAACGACAAACAAAAGATCGAGCACGGTATTGACAACAGCGGAAAAAATCAGGAAATACAGCGGATGGCGGGAATCGCCGACAGCGCGGAGAACGCCGGAGCCCATGTTGTAGAACATCAGACCGGCAACACCGCCAAAGTAAATTTTAAGATACGTTGCTGACTCGCGGATGACGTCGTTCGGCGTACTCATCATGCGGAGCATGTACGGTGTAATGAAGATGCCGAGAATAGTAAAGACAATAGAGAGAAAAAATGTCATCACCAGTGTCGTGCTGACGGTGCGGCTGACCTTTTCATCCGCCTTTGCGCCATAATACTGAGAGATAATGACACCGGCACCGGTGGAAAGTCCCATGAAAAAGCCGATCAGAGAATTGATGATCGGACCGACGGAGCCGACGGCGGCGAGTGCTTCCTTGCCGACAAAGTTGCCGACAACGATGCTGTCAACGGTGTTGTAAAGCTGCTGGAAGAGATTTCCGGCCATCAGCGGAAGCGAGAAGAGAAGAAGCTGTTTCCAGATAGAGCCTGGGTCATATCGCGGGCTTTGCTCTTTTGTACTGTTTTCGTCATAGTAGTCCCCTTTTTTACGTTGATTTTACCTTCTTTTTTATTGTAGCACTTTGAAGTTGTGATGGAAATATCCATTTTTGACGTGATTTTTCGGACTTTGTTGATATAAACAGCCGAAAACGGAAGTGAAAAGAATTGTTTCCGAATAAATTGTCTGGTATAATAAGAAACAGATGCGTAAATGCAAAAACGACAGTTGTTTCGAAGCCTGATGAAACGGAAGGATCGTGAAGATTTTGCAGCAGTTTTTGGAAACTGCGCGTCACAGAACAGGATAGAAAGAAGGTAGCTGAAATATGGGAGATTATTTTGTATGCAGTAAAACAGATCCGGTAGTAGAGACAAAGGCGGGAAAGGTACGCGGCTTCCGCCTGAATACGACATACGCGTTTCATGGAATCCATTACGCTGAGGCGGACCGTTTCCAGATGCCGCAGCCGGTGAAACCATGGAAAGGAATCAAAAATGCGCTGGCGTACGGCTATGTATGTCCGCTTTTAAAGCAGGATGAGCCGAACATGGAGGTGCTGGTACCGCATCGTTACTGGCCGCAGGACGAGCATTGCCAGAACCTGAATGTCTGGACACAGAGTCTTGATCCGGGTGCGAAAAAGCCGGTCATGGTATGGCTCCACGGCGGCGGCTTCAGCGCCGGCTCTGCGATTGAGCATGTGGCATATGAGGGGGATCACTTAAGCGAGTTCGGTGATGTCGTTGTTGTTTCCGTGAACCATCGGCTGAATATCCTCGGTTATCTCGATCTCTCGCCGTTTGGCGAAAATACAAAAATTCTGCGAATGCAGGAAACGCAGATATGGTAGCTGCATTGCAGTGGGTACATGACAATATCGCGGCATTCGGCGGAGACCCGGAGAATGTTACGATTTTCGGTCAGTCCGGCGGCGGTATGAAGGTGGCAACGCTGATGAATACGCCGGCAGCAGACGGCCTGTTCCAGAAGGGTATCATCGAGAGCGGTGTTTATGAGGCAAAGGTTTATCAGAAAGAGGATGGAGACGGCACCGCGATTGTGAAGGCTCTGTTAAAAGAACTGAATCTGGACGAGTCCGAGGTGGAGAAGCTTGAGACGATCCCGTATTATGAGCTGTCAAATGCGTACAATAAAGTTGAGGCAGAGGTTGCTGCGAAAGGCTGCTATATCGGACAGGGACCGATGGAGAACGGCTGGTTCCGCGGAAATCCGATCAAGTGCGGATTTACGGATCACGCTAAAACGATTCCTGTGCTGGCAGGAACCAACATCGGTGAGTTTGATTTTGGACCGGTTGTGCCGGGAAAACATGAGATGAACCGTGAGAAACAGATTGCGTTCCTGAGAGAAAATATGGCGATGCAACGCCGGAGCTGATTTCTCTTTTTGAAAAAGCATATCCGGACAAAACAATTGCCGATTTGTGGTCTGTGGATACGTTCTTCCGTCCGGACACGATCGAATTCATTCGTCAGAAATCGGAGTTTACAGAAGCGCCGACTTATTCCTATCAGTTTACCTATGAATTCCCGATCGATGGCGGAAAAGCCGCATGGCATTGTGCGAGATCCGTTCGTATTCCATAACATCGACCGCATCGCCGTATGCAATGTCCCGGGCGAAACAGACCGTCTGCAGGAGCGTATGGCCACCGCCTGGATCAACTTTGCCCGCTACGGAAGTCCGGAAACCCCATCCCTCCCGAACTGGCCGGCATGCACCCCAGGGGATGAAGCAACCATGATTTTCGACAGAACCTGTGAAATCCGCCGCAACTTCGATCACGAGCTGGTGAAAAAATTGGTGGAAACCGAGTATAACCCGATGACACCGGTTGTGGAAGACGAGGAAGAGGACGCGTTCTTTATTCATTAATTAATTGACTCATAGCAATCCCAGAAAAACAGCCAGAATGTTTTGCCTCAGTTAAAAACATTCTGGCATTTTTCAACTTATGCTAAATTGAACTTAAGGCAAGAATATCGTATGATAGAGGTAGAAAGAGAAAGGCGCAGGTGGAATATGGGAGTTTATCTGAATCCGGGAAATGAAAAATTTGCAAAAGCGGTTCAGTCCGAAATTTATGTGGATAAAACAGGGCTGATCGAGTATACCAATCAGGTGATTAATACTGTGCAGAGATATGTCTGTGTCAGCCGTCCGCGGCGCTTTGGAAAATCTATGACGGCGGATATGCTGACGGCTTATTATGGGAAGGAATGCGATTCCAGAGAACTTTTTTCTGGATTGAAAATTTCTCAAAATGCTGTATTTGCACAGCACTTAAATCAATATCCTACGATTTTTTTGAATATGCAGGAATTTCTGAGCCGGAGCAAGGAAATTGGCCAGGTGATTGACCGTGTTCGAAGAATGCTGCTGCGGGAACTGAAAAACAGTTATCCGGACGTGGACTACTTTGACGATACGGATCTGGTAGAATCGCTGCAGGATATTTATGCGGCAACAAAACAGTCGTTTATCATTATCATTGATGAATGGGACTGTGTTTTCCGGGAATATCAGCAGGATAAAAAAGCACAGGAAGAGTATCTTGATTTCCTGCGGGATTTTCTGAAAGATAAGGTTTACGTAGCACTTGCCTATCTGACGGGTATTCTGCCGATCAAAAAATATGGAACCCATTCTGCACTGAATATGTTTGATGAATTTACAATGCTTGATCCAGGGCCGCTCGCAGAATATGTAGGATTTACGGAGCAGGAAGTAGAAGAACTCTGCGGCCGGTATCAGATGGATCTGGCAGAAATTAAAAACTGGTATGACGGCTATTCGTTCCCGGGAGAAAGTTCGGTTTACAGCCCGCGTTCGGTTGTCAATGCCATGCGATTCCGGAAAATCGGCAATTACTGGAATCAGACAGAAACATTTGAAGCACTACAGTGGTATATTGATCTGAATTTTGACGGCCTGCGGGATGACGTACTGCAGATGATGGCAGGGAAAAAGATTCCGGTGAACACGGGCAGTTTTACGAATGATATGACAACTTTCCGGACAGAGGATGATGTGCTGACACTGCTGATTCATCTTGGATATCTTGGTTATGAGGAACAGAATAAATATGTTTTTATTCCGAATGCCGAGGTACAGTCAGAATATGCCAGTGCGGTAACCGTTTCCCAATGGGGAGATATTTCAAAGGCACTGAAAAATTCCGCAGATCTTCTGCAGGCTGTGTGGGAAAAACAGGAAACACAGGTAGCAGAGGGAATTCGGCTGGCACATTTTGAAACGTCACAGCTTCAGTACAATGATGAAAATGCGTTGAGCTATACGATTTCACTGGCGCTGTATGCAGCACGGAATTTTTACACGGTTTACCGTGAACTGCCTGGGGGAAAAGGGTTTGCGGATCTTGTTTTCGTACCAAGAAAAAGATACCAGGACAAACCGGCGCTGGTTGTAGAACTGAAATGGGACAAAACAGCAGAGGGTGCGCTTGCGCAGATTAAGGACAAAGAATATTGCAGAAGTCTGGAAGAATATCAGGGAAACTTGCTTCTGGTAGGAATTAATTATAATAAAAAGACAAAAGAACATGTTTGCAGAATTGAGGAATATCAGAAGTAAAAGGGAGAGGAGGTATTATGAATATTGAAAATCGTAATATTCGTTTTACTTCAACGGTAATTTGCAGGATCTTTTTGGGGATTTACTTGAAGATTTGCTGGTGGGAGAGAATCAGATTCTTGAGGGAAAGACGACAAGGTGGGAAGATGAGCAGAAAAACAGTCAGATCCTGTCTTTCCCGGACACGGATACATCGGAAGAGCGCGTTATTTTTCTGGGACTGGGAAATCTGGCTCACAAACAGATCGTAAAGGGTATTTTATTTCTGGCAGTAGAAATTGCGTATCTCCTGTTTATGATCGAAGGCGGTATCAACAATCTCTATCATCTCATCACCCTGGGCGGCCGTGCGCAGGAAGAGGTGTGGAACGAGGCCAAGGTATTTATGAATATACCGGCGGCGATATGACAATTCTGTTCCTGCTCTACGGAGTAGCAACGATTTTTATTACGGTTCTCTTCTTTATGATCTGGCGTGTCAATATGAAGAGCGCTTATGAGGTAGAGTGTCGTGCAAAGGAAGGGAAACATATCAACACCATCAAAGAGGATCTGGAAGCACTCGTTGACAAGAGACTGCACTGGACCCTGCTGACACTTCCGATTCTCGGTATTGTGATTTTCACAATCCTTCCACTGGTCTTTATGATCTGTATGGCTTTCACCAGCTACAGTAAAGTCGGCGACCATCTGACGATTTTTCATTGGGTTGGACTGAAAAATTTCAGTACGGTTCTTGGCATGGGCAACTCGATCGGCAAGACATTCTGGTCTGTTCTTGGATGGACCCTGATCTGGGCTGTGCTCGCTACCTTCCTGAACTATATTCTTGGTATGATTCTTGCGATTGTCATCAATCGTAAAACAACCCGCATCAAGGGATTCTGGAGATTCTGTTTTATGCTCTCCGCTGCAATTCCGCAGTTCGTTTCTCTTCTTCTGATGCGTACGATGTTAAAGGACAACGGCCTGATCAACAACCTCTTGGTTCAGGCCGGTCTGATCAGCAGTCCGCTTCCGTTCCTGACAAATGCGACCTGGGCGAGAGCAACGGTTGTTATCATCAACCTCTGGGTTGGTATTCCGTTTACCATGATGCAGGTTACCGGTATCTTACAGAACATTCCGGGTGAGCTTTACGAGGCAGCCCGTGTTGATGGCGCAGGCCCTGTGACAATTTTCTTTAAGATTACGCTGCCGTATATGCTGTTTGTCACGACTCCGTATCTGATTACGACGTTTACGGGTAATATCAACAACTTCAACGTTATCTATCTGCTGACTGCAGGAGCACCGGTTCCGGTCGGAGCAACCGCCGGAAAGACGGACCTTCTGGTTACCTGGCTGTACAAGCTGACGGTTGACTTACAGTACTTTAACGTTGGTGCGGTTGTCGGTATTCTTACCTTTGTCATTCTGGCGGTAGTTTCACTGATCACGTACCGGAATACTGGTTCTTACAAGAACGAGGAGGGATTCCAATAATGAATAACAAAGAGAAAAAAACACACTCCATGAAAGCGCGCGGAATGATTTCCGATGTGGTTGTACATGTGGTTCTGGCACTGCTTGCGATTGTATGGGTGATTCCGGTTCTGTGGATTGCACTCTTAAGCTTCAGCACACAGAAGGGATCTTATGTTACCAGCTTTTTCCCAAAGGGATATACGCTTCATAATTATGTGCGTCTGTTTACGGATACGCAGGTGTTAGACTTTCCGCAGATGTTTAAGAACACATTTATCATTGCGGTGTTCAGTTGTCTGATTTCTACAATATTTGTGCTTTCGGTTTCTTACTGCATGTCGAGAATGCGGTTTAAAATCCGTAAGACTTACATGAACATCGCGATGATCTTAGGTCTGTTCCCGGCATTTATGTCGATGGTTGCTGTCTACTATATTTTAAAGGCAGTTGGCCTTTCGGAGGGATCGATGATCCGTGTGGCATTGATTCTGGTGTACTCGGGCGGTTCCGGAGCGGGATTCCTGCTTGCAAAGGGATTTTTTGATACGGTTCCGAAGGCACTGGATGAGGCGGCTTATCTGGATGGAGCAACGAGATTCCAGGTATTTACGAAGGTGACAATTCCACTGAGTAAGCCGATTATTGTGTACACGACTTTGAGTGCATTTCTGGGACCGTGGCTGGACTTTATTTTCGCAAAGGTTATCTGCAGGGCGAATGCAAAGTATTATACGGTTGCACTGGGTCTGTGGAAGATGCTGGAGAAGGAGTATATCGACAGCTGGTATACTTGCTTTGCGGCGGGAGCGGTTTGCATTTCGGTGCCGATTGCGATTTTGTTTGTTGTAATGCAGAGATATTATACAGATGGGCTTTCAGGAGCCGTCAAAGGATGAGTTGTGGAGCAGCCGATGAGGGGTCGGCTGCTCTATTTGTGTGTGGGGGGGGACGGATCTGGCTCCGGCGCGTGGCACCTGCCGCACAGACGGGCGCGGTGGCATCGGCGGGCGGATGATGACGTGTGGGAGGCGGTGGATTGAGGAACCGAGGCTATTCGACAGGAAATCTGGAT
>ENA-OQEB01000277-OQEB01000277.1-human-gut-metagenome-genome-assembly--contig:-NODE-277-length-22007-cov-1.797303_pt1 | contig 22007 bp, 29 predicted proteins | sample MGYA00242787_ERZ504619 | MGnify/ENA primary metagenome ERZ504619 (study PRJEB26092, sample SAMD00036317) | human gut metagenome | host: Homo sapiens | study: EMG produced TPA metagenomics assembly of... | reverse complement strand
TTTAAAGGTGAGATGATGGAACTGAAGATGGACATTCCCTATAAGTTCAGGAACACGATGAAGCTTGGAAGAGTTATGTGTACTTATTAGGGAATTCATCAGGGAAACCGGTATTGACGATAGGAAAATACTCAATATCAGCATCAATATTTCGGGAAGAGTCAATCCGGAATCTGGTTACAGTTTCAGTACTTTCAACTTCTCAGAGCGTCCTCTGGCAGATGTACTGAATGAAGGATAGGGTATCCGGTCTGCATAGACAACGACACAAGGGCCATGACCTATGGGGAGCACATGCAAGGATGCGTCAAAGGGGAGAAGAACATCATTTTTGTCAATATAAGCTGGGGACTCGGAATCGGCATCATCATAGATGGGAAGGTATACATGGGAAAATCCGGATTCCGGAGAATTCGGGCACGTCAATGTATTCGACAATGAGATACTGTGCCACTGCGGCAAAAAAGGGTGCCTGGAAACGGAAGCCTCAGGGTCGGCACTGCACCGCATCCTATTGGAAAGAATCGGTAGCGGAGAAAGTTCCATACTGTCAAAACGGACCGTAGAAAATCCCCCCACATTGGATGAAATCATCACCGCGGTTAATAAAGAGGACTTGCTATGCATTGAGATAGTGGAGGAAATAGGCCAAAAGCTGGGAAGGCAAATAGCAGGACTGATCAGCATATTCAATCCGGAACTGGTAATAATCGGGGGCACACTATCATTGACGGGAGACTATATAGTGCAGCCAATCAAAACGGCAATAAGAAAATACTCATTGAATCTGGTCAACAAAGATGCCACAGTAACTGTTTCCAAGCTAAAAAACAAGGCTGGAGTAGTTGGGGCCTGCATGCTGGCACGGAGCAGAATGTTCGAAATTTAGGACGGCCGCAGCCAGCATAGTGGGATTGACAAAGGGCATACTAAAAATGCAACTATCATATGCAAAAAAGTTGAAAAAGCGAGGCAGTAGCTGGTTACTGATAAAAGCATAGGATAAACCAGCATCATGATAACCGATTTCCAATACTGCCTCATATTGTGGAATTCGAGAATGTAAATTATTAAACTGTCAATAAAGAGAAGATGGATCTTTATAGGATATACTCGAAAATATTACGAGCATAACGAAGATTTTGGAAAGTATACCCTAGGATAGGAGCAGAAAAGCAAGAGAAAGAGTCGGCTAATCCCGGAACTCTCAAACATAAAAATTCAAAAAGGACTGGAAATGCCATTCAGTCCTTCATTTTCACTCCTAAGTATTGAACTTTCATCCCCAGAGGTCTGACACTACTGAATTCCGACATGGTTTCCGGATAGTTCCCGGCAAAGCGGTGGTATTTTTGTCGGAGAGCCTATGCCTCCAGAGAATATGGTACAATGTATAGTGCTCGGTTTCGGCAGAAGAATCAACTGTAAAATTTATATTCTATGATAACGGTAGAAACCATTAGCATAAACTTTTATTTTCTCCGAGAAGAAATAATTCCTTTCAAGCGTTTATCAGGCAAATAAAAAAAATCCATTGTTTTTCATAGTGTGACAGAGATATTGACGATAAAAAAATATTTGTCCTATTCCTCTGCAAACAAAAAAATAAAAGGAAGTGCTATACTCCCGTACAGCGACTTCCCTATATATAATTATAAGAAAAAAATCCAATATCGAGTCTAACCCCCTATTTCACCCTCGTTCTATTATCCGTTTTTATGCCTCTCTTTACATCAAGTATTTATCTTACCTGCACCTCAACACAATGGACCGGGGATTTACCTCCAGGGAAGCGTTCCTTATCCTGCTTGCCCCTAAAATTCTGGCGCTCTTCCGGTATGCGTCCAGAAAATCGGCTTGTCTTATATGATAGGGATATATGCAGCCCGGAATCATAGGGAAAGGGCTGGGCATCCAAAAGCCGTTATATCCATGGGCGGTCATCATGAATGCGTCCGCATCCATTATATCCTTCATAGGGTCAGCATTATAGGAACTGTAGTCAAATCCCCGGTGGAAGGACATGGTGGTCATATTTCCGATTGTGCATAGCTCGAATCTGACCCTGTCCTTACCAATTGCACTGTCCAAATACTCCTGCACCGATGCCTCGACCTCATCCTTGTCCATTGTCTGCAGGTCATATATTTTGCCTGCTATAAATATTTTCTTACCCAATTGTTGGTACTGCAGGAGCGGTTGGAGTCGGTGTCTGTACGTCATCTTCCGGTTCTGTCTGGCCTCCCATATCGAAAATACCGTCACCCAGCTTCTTCTTGAATGCGCTCGTCACCTTCCTGGACTTGTCCTTGGCGGTCAGGTGGGCATAGATCTTATCCAGCATCTGAGTATTTTCATGACCCGTCGCAATGATTATATCCTCCCTCGGAACACCCCTACGGCACATGATGGTAGAAAATGTGTGCCTGGCCGAATGCGTGTGGAGCAGCTCATAGAGGAGTTTGGTGTATTTGACGCCATCCTCCTCGTAGGTTATAGGTTCGTTAAGACCTGCTTCTTTAGCTATTACTCTTAACTCATCATTTAATCCTCTTCGTTTTTCCTTATAGTATTTGATTTCTTTACCAGAATACTTGTCTATGATTTCTTCTGCTAATGGCACTAGAGGATGATAGCCCTGGCTCCGGTTTTCTGTTGAATGATAGATATTGTACCGTTCTCCTCATCCCTTTCGTTATCACCGTTGAAAAACTTCTGCATATCGCTGACGCGTTGCCCCACGAGGCATTGTAGTACGAACAAGTCTCTTATCTCTGTATTCTTTTCGACTTGCTTTTCGGTACCGCTCGGTTGATGTCCATAGAGCTGCTTGATCTGCTCCTCGGTCAACGCTACCTCCTTATTACGCGCAACTCCTTGTTGGATTTGTCCTTTACTAACTCAAAGCTTTCAAGGTTACTTTCCTCCCACTTGAAAGGAATATCAATACGTTTGGAAGCCTTTCTGAGTATCGCAAAGAATGTACTCATGATATTTTTTAATGATGAAGCCTTTCTTACCTTTTTTATTATCTTCCTTACCATCTTCAAGTAAGAATTGCTGGTATCTGGTAAATGTTTCCAGGTTCATACTTTCCCAAGTATCAAGTATGGAGTTCTCATCCAGAAACCTTTTGAACTTGTCGATGTTGAATCGGTACTGGTTCTTTGAACTATCCACAATATCCTTCTCCTCTACAATCTGTTTCATGATGAAGGTGGCAGGTTTTTCCGTTTTTTTCTTCATAGTATCCTTATAGATATATTGTTTGAGTAAGACAATGGCCCTGCGCTCTATCTCTTCAGGGTGGTCGCAAAGATACTGCTTGTATTCCGAAAAATAAAGTTTCAGTTTGCCAATCTTCTCGTTGACGATGGTATTGTTCTCGTTGTCCAGCTCGGTCAACCGGCAACTGATATACGCTTCTTGCTTTTTTACGTTCCACTGGTCCGGATATACTCTTACACCAGTAGAAAGTTTTATCTGCTTGTTTCTGACGCGTGCTACAAAATAGACGTTCGTCGGCTTTTCGGACTTGGGTTTTCTAAGGTTGAAATTGCATCCGATCTCGTTGATGAAAAACTGTGCATTCATAAGGCGGTTCTTTAAGTTCGTTCTTTTTTTACGTTCTTTAATACCGTTCTTTTAAAGCACTAAGTGACGAATCTGATTAATTTATAGCCTCTGAAAATATCCTGGAACAAATATTTTCACTTTCGAACAAAATACATATATTTGTGACTGACGACATCAGAGAGGTTACGAATTATGTATAGGAATTTATTGAACTTGCTTCTTTTGGCAGTGCTGCTCCCTTCCTGCAGCGGCACTTCCCCTCACATTTCCGTTGTATGCGAAGAAAACAATGTGGGCAACTGCATTGTGAAATGGGAAATGGCCCCTCTTGTCAAAGGGAATGTAAAGGTATATGCCTCGACCAATCCCGACCGCATCCCCGAAGACGTTCCCATTGCCATTGCCAACATCTCCGACCTGAAGATGACCGTCATCACTACCGACCTACACAGCGATACTACTACACGCTTGTATTCGGTGACAAATACCGGGTAAAGACCGCCACCCGCAACATCAATATCCCCGGCATACAGAACTTCCGCGACCTGGGAGGCTATGCGTCCTATCCCACCCGGAAGAGAGTGCGCTGGGGCATGCTATATCGCTCTGCCGAAATAGACAAACTGGAACCGTGCTCGCGCAAAGAGCTCAAGAGCATAGGCATAAGGACTATCATCGACCTGCGCTCATTCGATGAAGCGCACAGACAAAGCCCCTTGCAACAAGAATTCAAGGTGGTGCACATCCCCATCCCCACCGGTGACATGGAGCATATCCTGAAAGGCGTGCAGGAGCGGACCATCAAGAGCGATACCGTCTACCGGATGGTGGAGCGGATGAACCGCGAGCTCATCAGCAACTACACCAAAGAATACCGCCAGATTTTCGATATTCTGCTGGACAAGAACAATTATCCCGTCGTCATCCATTGCTCTTCGGGCAAAGGACGCACGGGCATCGTGTCGGCGCTCGTGCTTGCCTCCCTCGGAGTGGACGAGGACATCATCATGGAGGACTACCGCCTCAGCAACGACTACTTCAACATCCCGGCCGCCTCCCGGTACGCTTACCGGCTTCCGACACGTTCGCAAGAGGCCATTACCACTGTATCTCGGCACGCGAAGATTTCCTGAATGCCGCCATCGAAGAAATGGAACGAAGGTATGGAGATACCGACACCTACCTGCAAAGGGGCATCGGACTGACGAAAGAAGAAATAAGGGAACTGCAAGACATTCTTTTAGTGGATAATTGACAATAGTTTATCAATTATCCATTGAAAAACACTATCTTTGTGCCCGAAATATAAAGATATACAGAAGATTTAATGAAGACATTTGAAGAGCTCGGTGTGTCGCCGGAGATACGCCGCGCCATCGAAGAAATGGGTTACGAGCAGCCCATGCCGGTACAAGAGGAAGTAATTCCATACCTTTTAGGAGAAAACAATGATGTAGTAGCACTGGCACAAACAGGAACAGGAAAGACCGCAGCGTTCGGCCTGCCGCTCATACAGAAGATTAACGTCAACAACCGAATTCCCCAATCACTTATTCTCTGCCCCACCCGCGAACTTTGTTTGCAGATAGCAGGCGACTTGAACGATTATTCTAAATATACCGATGGCTTGCGAGTGTTGCCCGTATATGGAGGCTCGTCCATCGAAAGCCAGATACGCGCTGAAACGGGGTGTACACATCATCGTAGCCACACCGGGACGACTGCTGGACCTGATGGAACGCAAAACCGTGTCCCTCGCCACCATACAGAACGTGGTTATGGACGAAGCGGACGAAATGCTGAACATGGGATTCACAGACAGCATCAACGCCATTCTCGCCGATGTGCCGCAGGAGCGCAACACCTTGCTGTTCTCCGCTACCATGAGCCCGGAAATCGCACGCATCTCCAAGAAGTACCTGCGCGATGCCAAGGAAATCACCATCGGACGCAAAAATGAAAGCACCAGCAACGTGAAACACGTAGCCTTCTGTGTACATGCCAAAGACAAGTATGCTGCCCTGAAACGTATTGTGGACTACTATCCGCAGATATACGGCATCATCTTCTGCCGTACCCGCAAAGAAACGCAGGAAATAGCTGACAAGTTGATGCAGGAAGCTATAATGCCGACTCGCTGCACGGCGAACTGAGTCAAGCGCAGCGTGACACCGTGATGCAAAAGTTCCGCATCCGCAACCTACAACTGCTGGTTGCCACGGACGTTGCCGCACGCGGCCTCGATGTGGACGACCTGACACACGTCATCAACTACGGATTGCCCGATGACACCGAGAGTTATACCCACCGCAGCGGCCGTACGGGACGTGCCGGCAAAACCGGGACTTCCATCGCCATCATCAACCTGCGAGAGAAAGGCAAAATGCGCGAGATTGAGCGCATCATCGGCAAGAAATTCATTGCAGGCGAAATGCCCACCGGCAAACAGATATGCGAAAAGCAACTGCTCAAAGTGATAGACGATCTTGAAAAGGTGAAAGTGAACGAGGAGGAAATCGCCGACTTTATGACCGACATCTACCGCAAGCTGGATTGGCTGAGCAAAGAGGACCTGATTAAACGCATGGTTTCGCATGAATTCAACCGTTTCCTGGATTACTATCGCGGCCGTGACGAGATAGAGACAGCAACCGGTAGTGAGCGTGGTGCAAGAAGTGGCGAGAGGGGCGACCGCAACGACCGTAGAAGCAGCCGCAAAGCAGAACCCGGCTTTACCCGCTTGTTCATCAACCTGGGTAAAATGGACAACTTCTTCCCCAACGAATTAATCAGCCTGCTGAACAACAATACACGTGGACGTGTAGAGCTGGGACGAATTGACCTGATGCAGAAGTTCTCCTTCTTCGAAGTGGAGGAAAAGGAAGCCACCAATGTAGTGAAGGCCCTGAACCGCGCCAGCTGGAACGGCCGTAAAGTATCCGTAGAGGTTGCCGGAGACGAGGGTAAGGAGGCTCCGAGGGGCAAACGTCCGGGTACAGCCGGAAGCTATGGGAAAAAAGAGTTTGACAGCAAGAAGCGCAGCTACAAGGAAGACGGCAAACGGAACGATGCCACCGGCAAACGCAGCGAAAAGGCCGAAAGTCCTGCAAACGACAAGAAGAAAGGCAAGCCCAGCCGCGAAGAGCGGGGTTACACCAAAGCCCGTGGCAAAAAGGATGACTGGAAACAGTTCTTCCAGGGCAACAATGACTTTAAGGATGCAGAGCCCGACTTCAGTGAAGAAGGTGGGCAAGACGGACACCGAAGAAGAAGTGATATAAACTATAGAAAGATAATAGGGTGATAAAACCGGCAGCATCCGCTACCGTTTTATCACCCTATCCTTTTTCACAACTCTTTATCCTTTATTTCGTACAGCTTTTCGTACTGAATGCAACGAGCATCCAAACCATTTTCTCCTGCTCTTTCAAGTAGCCGGTCATCAAATCTGCCGTCACGTCATCGCCGGCTTCATTTGCCAGTTCAATTACCTTTCTCTCTTCACCAATCAGGTAGCCGTAAGTCTCGAGGATATGGTCCACAGCCTCACTGCCGCAAGAGATATCGGACACTTCCTTCACGTTAGCAACCTTCAGGTATTCACTGAACTTATTCTCGGGCACGCCACCCAGCATCAAGATGCGCTCTGCAATCTCGTCAATCTTCTCGGCGGTATCGTCATACATACTCTCGAACTTCTCGTGCAGCACAAAGAAGCCGTGTCCCTTGATGTTCCAGTGCATACCGCGCAGATTGGTGTAATGTACCTGGAAGTCGGCCAATAATTGGTGCAATGCTGATGCTACGCCAGCCACTTTCTTTTCATTCAAATGCAAGTAATCTAAAGTTTTCATAATTCTATTGTTTTAAATATTTATACTATTTTTCTTTTGGGTATTGCAAAGATAAGGGGTAAATCAAGGCTTGTCAAACAGATAATTTCTATCTTTGCATAGACGAACTCTATACATAACCTTCAAATGCCTTGTTCATCATGACTTTACAACAATTGGAATACATCCTTGCCGTCAACCAGTTCCGCCACTTTGCCAAAGCAGCCGAATATTGCCGCGTGACACAGCCCACCCTCAGTGCCATGATTCAGAAACTGGAAGAGGAACTGGACACCCGGATTTTTGACCGCAGCCAGCAGCCGGTATGCCCCACTCCCGTCGGTATCCACATCATAGAACAAGCACAGAATATATTGGTTCAAGCCAACCGTATAAAGAATATTATAGAAGAAGAAAAACACTCACTGACCGGCACCTTCAAGCTGGGCATACTTCCCACCGTAGCTCCTTACCTCCTGCCCCGTTTCTTTCCGCAGCTGATGAAGAAATACCCCGACCTCGACATCCGGGTAGTCGAAATGAAAACAAACGACATCAAGAAAGCCCTGCAGACGGGAGAGATAGATGCAGGTATCGTAGCGAGTCTGGCAGGTATGGAAGAGTTGCAGCAGACGCCGTTGTTCTATGAACAGTTCTTTGCCTACGTGTCGCGCGAAGATGCCCTCTTCAACAACGAGGTAATCCGTACTTCCGACCTGAACGGCGAACAGCTTTGGCTGCTCGACGAGGGCCATTGCTTCCGCGACCAGCTGGTGCGCTTCTGCCAGATGAAGTCGGCACGTGCCAGCCAGCTTGCCTATCACTTGGGCAGCATGGAGACCTTTATGCGCATGGTAGAAAGCGGCAAAGGCGTGACCTTCATCCCCGAACTGGCCGTTCTGCAACTGGGCGATGCCCAGAAAGAGCTGGTACGTTCCTTCGCCATCCCCTGCCCCACCCGCCAGGTCGTGCTGCTGACCAATAAGAACTTTATCCGCCACACGCTGCTCGAAGTGCTGGTTAAGGAGATAAAACTTTCCGTACCCAAGGAAATGCTCTCACTGAAAGCAACCCAAGCAGTCGTATAGATTTCATCTATCGCTCCATAAAATCTTTCAATCGGATTTTTTGTTCTATCGGGGAAAAATGCTATATTTTTGCAAACAGAAAAAGCGAAGGTCGGTTGCACCTCAGCATCATCAAGCAAACTGGCTTCTACATTCTGTCTGCACAATCTTCGCATTGGTAAAACAAAAAACTAAACCTATTAAAAGAGAAAAATTATGGAACCGATCATCAACTCACAACTCCCTGAATTCAAGGTTCAGGCTTTCCAAAACGGAAGTTTCAAAACAGTATCCCACGAAGACGTAAAAGGTAAATGGGCCATTTTCTTCTTCTATCCGGCAGACTTTACCTTCGTATGCCCTACCGAGCTGGTAGACATCGCAGAGAAATATGACCAATTCCAAGCAATGGGCGTAGAAGTATATTCTGTAAGCACAGACTCGCACTTTGTGCACAAGGCATGGCACGATGCTTCCGAAAGCATCCGCAAGATTAAGTACCATGCTTGCCGACCCCACAGGCGTACTGAGCCGCGCATTCGGCGTGATGATTGAAGAGGAAGGCATGGCATATCGCGGCACATTCCTCGTAAATCCCGAGGGTAAAATCAAGATTGCCGAGATACAGGACAACAACATCGGACGCAATGCCGACGAGCTGCTGCGCAAGGTAGAAGCTGCACAGTTTGTTGCCACACACGATGGAGAAGTCTGCCCTGCCAAGTGGAAGAAAGGAGCGGAAACTTTGAAGCCGAGCATCGACCTTGTAGGAAAGATTTGATAAGTAATAGGAGGAGCGGGCGCTTTCACCATAGAAAGACGTCCGCTTTCCTTTAAGACGTCCGCAGTACTTGTACAGAAGTACTGTAGTACTTTCAAAGGAGTACCGCAGTACTTTCGAAGGAGTATTGGAGTACTTCCTCACAAGTTCTGCAACTACTCTATATCAAACATATTAAAAGACTATTTTCTCACCCCAAACACCCTATTAATCATGTTAGAAACAACTATATTAGACCAGGTGCGGAGCGTATTCCAGCATTTGGAAGCCCGCTACGTCTTTCACATCACCTATCATCCGGGTCACGAGCAGGCACAAGAGCTTATCGGATTCTTGAAGGATGTGGCAAGCTGTTCCGACAAGCTCTCCTGCCGGATGAGTGAGATAGAGAACCCCGTGTTGGAGTTCACATTGCTGAAAGACGATGTGGAAACCGGCATCAAGTTCCGCGGCATCCCCGGCGGACACGAGTTCACTTCCCTCCTGCTTGCCGTGCTGAATGCCGATGGAAAGGGGAAAAATCTGCCGGACGAAGCAATTCGTCGCCGCATCCGGGCGTTGCAAGGCGACATCAGCCTGCAAACGTATGTATCGCTTACTTGCACCAACTGTCCGGATGTGGTGCAGGCACTGAACATCATCGCATTGCTGAATCCGCACGTCACCCACGAGATGGTGGACGGGGCGCTTAATCAAGAGGAAGTGGATGCGCTGAAGATACAAGCCGTGCCGTCAGTCTACGCTAATGGCAAGCTGCTTCACGTAGGTCGCGGTTCTTTAGGAGAGCTTTTGCAGAAGCTGGAAGAAGCCTTCGGCAGTGCTCCGCAAGAGGACGAAGCACCGATAGAGAGAGATTTCGACGTGCTGGTATTGGGCGGTGGACCAGCCGGAGCTTCCGCAGCCATCTACTCTGCACGCAAGGGCCTACGGGTGGCGATTGTTGCCGAGCGCATAGGCGGACAGGTAAAGGAGACGGTAGGCATAGAAAACCTTATCTCCGTGCCGCAGACTACTGGTGCAGAACTTGCCAACGCACTCCGCACACATATAGAGCACTATCCGATAGAGATTTTCGAGGAGCGTAAGATAGAGAAAAGTAAAGTTGCAGGGAACGGAAAAAAGTGTCTCCACCGTAGGCGGCGAGGTGTTCCATGCATCGGCGGTAATCATTGCCACAGGGGCAAGCTGGCGCAAACTGAATGTGGAGGGCGAAGCGGAATACATAGGACGCGGCGTGGCATTTTGTCCGCATTGCGACGGTCCGTTCTATCAAGGCAAGCATGTAGCGGTTATCGGTGGAGGTAACTCGGGGATTGAAGCTGCCATCGACCTGGCAGGCATCTGCCGGAAGGTAACGGTATTCGAATTTGCCGATACACTGAAAGCCGACCAAGTGCTGCAAGAGAAAGCCCGGAGCCTGCCGAATGTGGAAATCTTTACCTCGTCACAGACCATTAAAGTTGATGGAAACGGGGAAAAAGTAACTTCTATCCGCATCAAGGACCGCCTTACCGGCGAGGAACGCGACTTCCCGTTAGACGGCATCTTCGTGCAAATCGGTTTGGCAGCCAACAGCGCTCCTTTCCGCAACAAGCTGGAAACGACTCCGACCGGGGAGATTAAGATTGACGCTTTCTGCCGTACCACACTTCCGGGGGTATATGCGGCAGGGGATGTATCGAATGTTCCTACAAGCAGATAGTCATTGCCATGGGCGAAGGGGCAAAGGCAGCACTCTCGCATTCGATGACCGTATCCGTGGAGTGATTTAGAAAATATCACCCATAAAAGTATAGGCAGGGGGCACACGTTAAGGATTGGCAAGCTTCAGTTCCTGAATCAGATTTCCTGCCTTCCCATACTTCTCAATCATAAACAGTATGTAGCGTACATCTACCCCGATGGTACGCTGCATCTTCGGCTCATAAAGGATGTCGCTGCTCATGGCTTCCCAGTTCCCATCGAAGGCAAGCCCCAGAAGTTCTCCTTTGGCATTGAACATGGCACTGCCGGAATTGCCTCCCGTAATGTCATTATTGGAGATAAAGCAGACATTCATTTCTCCCTTCTCATCGGCATATCTACCGAAATCACCGGAGGAAAGAAGGATAGCAACTCAGGCTGCACTTCAAAATCCACATCGCCTGCATGGCTCTGACTTTCTCCAGAATACCTTTCGCGGTGGTATAATAATCATATTCCGCTCCGTCGAAGGGGGCATAACCGCAGACAGTGCCAAAACTCAAACGCATGGTGGAGTTGGCGTCGGGATAGAAGTTACGGGATGCGTACATACGTCGCACGGCAGAGTTGAACAAACGTTCATTCCGCTCGATTTCACCGGAAGCTGCTGTACCTGCATATTCATCTCGAATAGCTTCGTGATGAGGTCGATGCCCAAGTTGATGGCAGGGTCATTATATATCTGATAGGTGGTGTCCTGCTCCAGAAAACGCTTCAATCCACGGGGGGTGGTCAGCTCCGAGCGGGCATAAAGACTATCCACATAGGTACGCTCGTTACCTCCGTATTCTGTCGCAATCGTCTGGTAGAGCTCGGGCAGATAGGTGGAATCCACTTGGGAGCGGTATTCTTTCAACAGTGCTGTAAACACTTCCTTGTCAATGCCCAAGTCCAGATTGGCATATTTCTCAACGATAGCTTTCAGATTGGCAACCACCGTTTTCTCTTCCCCCTCAAAGTCGAAGTTGAGGATGGACAAAGCAAGCTGCACCAGTTCCGGACCGTTCAGGAAAGATTCGGCAAAGTAAGCTCTGGCACGATAAGCATCACGGCGGCTCTTGTAGTTCAACTCCAGGTCGGAAAAAAGATGCAGCAGATGTTCCCGCTCCTCCGGTGTCTGCTGTATCCAGCGACGGAGTTCGGTCTCCATGGCACGCTTCTTGTCCAGCACATGCAGTTTCTTGATGGTGCGGTTCACTCCTATGCTGTTCTTCCAATAATTGGAACTTTCGTCGTATTTGGAAGCGTACTTGATGCGGATGCTGTCACGGCTATCCATTTCACGCTTCCAGATGGCCTGCTTCACACCACGGACATCTATCTGAGCCTGGTTGGTGGTGGTCATCATCTCTTCGATGCCAAAAGAGGAAAGATAGCGTTCCGTACTGCCCGGATAGCCCATCGTCATACAGAAGGAACCCTCACGATAGCCGTCCAGGGATATCGGAGCCACGTATTCGGATGGTAGGGAACATTGTCGGGAGAGTAGTCGGCAGGACGGTTGTCTTTGCCGGCATAGATACGGAATACGGCGAAGTCGCCCGTATGGCGTGGCCATACCCAGTTGTCAGTGTCCCAGCCGAACTTGCCCACTGAAGAAGGGGGTGCAAATACCAGACGCACATCATTGTAGTCGCGATAAACGGAAAGCCAGAATTCATTGCCTCCATAGTAAGCATCCACAATGCCTATCAGCGTGGAGTCTTTACGAGAAACCTCTTCGCCAATGACCAGCATCACCGAATCTACTACACTTGTACGCTCAGATTCGTTCATATCCGGTTTTACTGCTCCAAGTACCCGACGGGTCACGTCTTGCTGGTGCAAGAGGAAGCGGACGTAAAGTTCCGGATTAGGCAGTTCTTCACTAAGATTACGTGCCACAAAGCCGTCTTTCAGATAGTCGTGCTCCACAGACGAGTGTTGCTGTATGCTGCTGAAGCCGCAGTGATGATTGGTAAACACCAGCCCGTCCCCGGACACCACCACTCCGGAACAAAAGCCTCCGAAGCTGACTACCGCATCCTTCAGCGACGGGCGTTTCGTATTGTATAGCTTGTTGACAGACATCTGCAAGCCCAACTCTTTCATGGTCTGGCGTGTCTGCTTGTTCAGATTTCCCAGCATCCACATCCCTTCATCCGCTTGTCCCGGCAGAGAAAAAAGGAAGCAGACAGCTATCAGTATAAATCTTATTTTCATTCCGTCAATTCTTGTATTATTCAGTAATCAGCCTCAATTGCTTGGCACCCGTACGCGCCTTGAGCCACTCCGCAATCTTTTCCTTCTCGTGCGCACCCGGATGCTTGCCGAATTTCAAGACGGCAAGGGTCACAGTATCCACCCGTACAGAATCTACCGCCAGTTCAATCGCATGAGATATTGATACGGTCTTTACCGACGGGTAGAGCACTTTCAGTTCTGGGATAATCTTCTTGCCCAATTCATCGAAGGTTTTGTATCTTTCCAAATTCTGCTCCAGTGTGGCAATCTTCTGTTTCTGTTCCACCAGACGCTGCTCACTGTTCTTGTAGAAGTCTTCCATCACCATGGCACGGATGGAAGAAATATCCACCGCTTCATTGTTCATACCTTGGAGGACTATCAGCTTGGTATTGTCCAGCTTATAGTCTTTCATCTTGCTGCGGGCAATGGCGATGGAAGCTTCGGGCACTTCCTGCCCAATCAGCACGACACGTATTTCGTGGCCCTTGCCCTCGTGATGGATTTTCTTGTCCAGCACCTGCGTATTCTCAAAGGAGAGCTGCTCGTTGACAAAACGGTTGGCAGCACTCTCAAAGAAGGTATCCTGGACGATACCTACCGTCAGATAGACAGCGGGACACATGGTCAGGATAGCAATCAGGACGATATATTTACGTACTTTCTTCTCCCGGTTCTTATCCACAAACTCCTTGCGCTGGAAGTGCATCACGCGCACGCCCAGGAAAGTGGCAAGACTGATAAACACGGAATTGATGAAATAAAGATAGAATGCACCGAGGAAATAAATCAAGTTACCCGTTGCCAGCCCGTAGCCTGCCGTACAGAGAGGCGGCATCAAAGCCGTAGCAATGGCAACACCCGGAATCACATTTCCTTTCTCTTTGGTAGAGAGCGCCGTCACACCTGCCAAGCCACCCATCAAGGCGATGAATACGTCATAAATGGTGGGTGACGTACGTGCCAGCAATTCCGACTGCCCCTCGGCAACGGGACTCACCAGAAAGAAAATGGTAGCAGTGGTCACACTGAACAAGGTAGTTATCAAGAAGCTCTTCAAAGACCGCTTCATCAATTCAAAATCATTCAACCCCACAGAAAGCCCCACGCCCATGATAGGCCCCATCAGCGGCGAGATGAGCATGGCACCGATAATCACGCTGTGGAGTTTACATTCAATCCCAACGAGCCATGAATATGGCGAATATCAGAATCCAAAGATTGGCTCCTTTGAATTCCACTCCCTTACGGATGGAATCTACAGTTTCCAGTTCATTGTCCTTGTCTTTACGCAAATCAAGATAGTCTTTCAGAAAAGTCTTGATAGCGAAGGTATTTCTGTTGTCAGAATCCATGATATTTACAATTTGACGATTTACTATTCAGTAGTTTATTTCTTTATCAACCAGCTGATGACGGGTATGCTGCCGAGAGGCATATCACGCCGCACGATATAGGCCACAAAGAGCAGCAACAAAACGGTACGGTACGCCATACGCAGGTAAATATTTTCTATCGGGACATATTCGGCAGCCAGATAGAGAACTGCCGCAAGTAATACATAGCCGCCAATGGCTTTCAGGTCATACTGAATGGGATACTTCTTCTGCCCCACGAAGTAAGACAGCAGCATGGCGATGCCGTAACCGCAGAAGCCTGCCCAGCACAAGCCATATAGCTGTATCGGGGAATCAGAAGTATGTTCATCACTACCAGTACCGTGCAACCTATCAGGGAGAAATAAGCGCCCCAACGCGTCTCGTCAATCAGCTTGTACCAGAAGGAAAGATTGAAGTAGATACCCATAAAGATTTCGGCAGCCATCACGATGGGCACTACCCGCAATCCCGGCCAGTAATCAGGGCCGATGATATAGCGCAAAATATCCAGATAGAACATGACAGCCAGGAATGCCAGCAGTGTAAAGATGATGAAAAACTTCATGGCCTGCGCATATACCTGCTTATTGTCTTTGTCCCGGCTCTTTCCGAAGACAAAAGGCTCGTATGCATAGCGGAAAGCTTGTGTAAGCATCGCCATCACCATAGCAATTTTGCTGGCAGCTCCATAAATGCCCAACTGCACGGTAGCTTCCGCCTCATCCGGATAGACAAAAGGAAAAATAATCTTATCGGCCACCTGATTCAAGATACCCGCCAAGCCAAGTACCAGTAACGGCAGACTGTAAGCAAGCATCCGCTTCAACAGTTTTTTATCCAGCACATAAGCAAACCCGCGTAACTCCGGAATCATGCAAAGCATAATGGTAGAGGTGCATATCAGATTGAAAAGGAAGGCATAGCCACGTCATCCCCTTTCATCCCTACATAATAGACCAGATTCAGTGCTATATTCAGGAAGATAAACAGCAGTTTGAGTGCCGCAAACTTAATGGGACGCTTCTTGTAGCGCAAATAAGCGAAAGGAATGCTTTGAATAGCATCCATCGCCACCACAATCATCATCATGCCCACGTACCAGGGATGCTCACTGTACTCCATCCATCCGGCAATAGGTCGAGAAACAGCAGCCCCAATGCAAGGAAAGTAAGCGCCCCCATACTCACACTGAGTAATGTCGTGGAGTACACACGCATCGGGTCATCCTCCCCTTTATTGGCAAAGCGGAAGAAACCGGTTTCCATGCCGCACGTCAATAATACCAGCATGAGGGCCACCCACGCATATACATTCGTCACTACGCCATAGCCGCCACTCTGTGCGGACATCGCCATGGTATATACGGGCACCAGCAGGTAATTGAGGAAACGCCCCACAATACTGCTCAGCCCATAAATTGGCAGTTTCTTTTGCCAATGATTTTAATCCGGCCACTTCTTTTTAATGATTAATGGTTAGTGATTAATGATTAATGAATCACTCGTCGCCAAACAAGGTACGCTGGCTACTATAGAAACTCCGCCCCAAATGCTTGTAGGCAAGCTCCGTCACTTCACGCCCACGGGGGGTACGTTTCAGGAAACCCTCTTTTATCAAGAACGGTTCATAGACTTCCTCTATCGTGCCGGCATCTTCGCCCAAAGCGGTGGCAATGGTGGTCAGTCCCACCGGGCCGCCTTTGAACTTGTCAATGATGGTGCAGAGTATCTTATTATCTATCTCATCCAGACCGTATTTGTCGATATTCAGGGCTTCGAGGGCAAACTGTGCGATTTCCGTATCGATACTCCCCGAACCTTTCACCTGGGCAAAATCGCGTACACGGCGCAGCAATGCATTGGCAATACGCGGTGTGCCACGGCTGCGGCTCGCAATCTCGGCGGCAGCCCTTACGGAGCAAGGCACATCGAGGATGCCGGACGAACGACGGATAATGCCGCTCAACACATCATCATCGTAATATTCCAGATGCAGGTTGATACCGAAACGGGCACGCAACGGAGCTGTCAACAGACCGCTACGCGTGGTAGCTCCCACCAGCGTGAAAGGATTCAAATCAATCTGTATGCTTCGGGCAGAAGGGCCTTTGTCTATCATGATGTCTATGCGGTAGTCCTCCATGGCTGAGTACAGATATTCCTCCACTACGGGCTCAACCGGTGTATTTCGTCGATGAAAAGTACATCATTGGGCTCCAGGCTGGTAAGCACTCCCGCCAAATCCCCCGGCTTGTCGAGTACCGGACCGGAAGTTATCTTGAAGCCTACCCCCAGTTCGTTGGCTATGATATTGCTGAGTGTTGTTTTTCCCAATCCGGGAGGGCCGTGAAGCAACACATGGTCCAGCGCCTCGCCACGCAGGCGGGCAGCTTTCACAAATATGCGCAGATTGTCCACCACCTTGTCCTGCCCGCTGAAATCCTCAAAATTCAACGGACGGAGAGCGTTCTCGAAATCACGTTCTCGGCTGGTGACGGGCTGCTGGTTGCGTATATCAAAATCTTCTTGTTCCATACTATCTATCATATAACTTATTCAGCCATCCTATAAAAGCTTTTGCTTCTTCTGCATCCGGATTCAATATACGAGCAGTAATAGCTTGTCCGATAGGCTTTCCCGGTTCATCCTGCCATGCCAAGAACGTATGTATTTTTGCCTTGGAGCGATGCACTTGCTTGTAGCGTTGTATCCCTTCTGCTTCCAACTCTGACAGCACTACTTCAACTTTTCGAATCAAAAGGTCTTCTACCGGAATCATGTTCAATGCAAAATCCTCCAACATCCCCTCAAAACGATTATTGGCATAATCCAAATACCTACTACAGCGTCATAGTCATTCAACGGATACAAGACCAGTCCGTCAGAAGGCAAATCTAAGCCATCACAGTCATATTTATTACTGGATTTCAAAATATCAACCAATTGCCTCCAGCGTTTTTCCACATCAGTATCAGCATCCAGCACAACACCGATACGAGGATATGCCGATGGATTAGTAAGTGTCAGCCTGAACAGCCCGATTGCGTTTTCTACACTCTCGCAAACTTTGATATTGAAATTCTGATTCACATGATGTAGTCCGCATAAAGACGAAACTACATGAAGGTCATTTTTCCCTTCAACGAACAAATGATAGGGCAAGCTCTTGCTTAATTTACTCATATCCTATCGTATTTCAACACCATTTTGTGCTATAAATTCCATCTCCTTGTCATCGCTATAGTTCACAGCAACGATCTCTCCTCCCCGGTTGTCCAAGCGAATTATCTGACCTCCCCGGTTCACAGCTATAAAACTATTGATACAATCGTGACTATGCGAAGTGGCAAATACCTGGACATTCAGTTTTTCGGAAAGCATGAAGATAACTCTCCACAATTGGGTCTGTACCGTATAGTGAAGCCCCGTTTCAAACTCATCCAGCAAGAAGACGCCACCTTTGCAATTGACCAACGCAAGAATTACAGTAAGAATCCGGTTAATGCCGTCACCCATCGAACTCAAACGAACACGCTCGCCCGTATCTTTCAAAGTGACAAAAGGAACACGCCTATTGGAATATTCATTCTCATTCAAGAAGTTCAGCCGGTCAATACTTGGTTCGATAATGCGCAGGGCATCCAAAACATAACCTTCTCTATCGGATAGAGAGATACGGTCGAAAAGCAATACATTTTTTCTAAGATGAAAGTCTTGTGCCAATACGTACTCAAACGGAACTCTGTCCTTTACATTGCCCGGAAAGCCACGTCGAAAGAAAGGTATTAGCATAGGGGTATTCGAGCCTGAGACCACACTCAAACCATCACCTATGTAACGAAATAAGTGTTCGCCCGAATCAGCATCGTCATCATTATAGACCCAACGTACAATTGTCCCTCCCCTCTGTTCCTCGGCTATATGTACAAGTTTGATATTCAGTAGGTCACTCTGTTCGCCAATGGAAATAGCCGTGGCATTCCTGAAATCCATCTTACGCCCGGAAAACAAGGAGCTGTAATGCTCCGACAATACTTGGCTGAAATCCACATCCCCTTTAGCGAAATCTACATTCACCATTTCCCCTCTGAAATCCAAAATCGTTTTCAGCCATTCGTCATTCCCGTTTGCCAAATAAATGGAAACAGCTTCCAGCAACGTAGATTTACCTACATTGTTGCACCCTACTATCAAATTGACCCGAGCAAGCGAATCAATAGACAGCTCTCTTAGGTTCTTATAGTTCTTGATATACAATGACTTCATACTCCAAAGCTTTTTGTCTACTGCAAAATAACGAATTTATTTTGAGATAGCACTCATCCCCTTTCTTTTTTCACATAAGTAAAGGGCGTATGACATACCTGGCACGCTCCATACAACGGAATATTATGCTGCTCGGAGGCAAATTACAGAAAAAACGATAGAAGTAGCAAGATATATACTTGAAATATATTTGCAGGTTCACACTTTCTTCCTACATTTGTGTAAAATAACCAGCCATTTACTGACAGCAAACCAAATCTACCCCTGCTGAAAGCACAATGCATAGAACACGCTACTTATGAAAGAAGAAATATCCTTTACCCAAGTCCCCTTCAACTACCCCTTGTGCCTCAACGAACAATGTCCCAAGGCTGCCACCTGCCTCCGCCAACTCGCCATGCAGAGCATGCCTACCGAAAAGGATTACTGGAAAATCATCAGCCCCAAACGCCTTGCCACCGTCAAAGGAGAATGCCCCTTCTACCGCTCCAGTCAGAAGGCACGCTACGCCAAAGGCTTCATGAACATGCTGAACAGCCTACCCTACAACAAGCGGGGAATCGCCATCGCCAACCTGATAGCCGGCTTCGGCCAGCGCACCTACTACCGCGCCCGCAAAGGCGAACGCCTGCTGCTCCCCGAAGAGCAACAATCCGTACTGAACGTCTTCAGACATCTGGATGCCGGCACGACTCCGGAGTTTGATAACTACGTAGAAGGCTACCTTTGGTAATACACTGGCAATCAAAGACTAATTTTGCCAACCCCTTGCCTCACCTTTGGCAAAACTTTGCCATGCCTATGGCAAAGTTTGCAACGCGGTGGCAAGGTCTTGCCAATAAGGTGGCAAAAACTTGTCAACTTGTTGGCAAGAAGAGCAAAATACAGTTTAACGATTTTCATTCCCCATCAGCGCTTCATAACTCCTTGCGCTCCTCCTCCGGAAACTTCTCTATGGCATAGCGCAACATCGTTCGCGGCATCGTCCTGCAATACTTCTCCAAGAATTGTACCAGCAAGTCCTTGTCCCGCTTACCCATCTCCCGGAGCATCCATCCTACCGCCTTTTGCATCAAGTCATGCTTATGATGGAGCAGCCGTTCCGAAAGGGCTAATATATCGATGAAATCACCATTTTTGATAAGAGTATAGGTAGATACCACAGCAATGCGCTGGTCCCAAAGCAGCGGACTATCCGCCAGCCGGTAGAGGTCTTTACGAAGTTTGTCTTTCAAATATTCGCCCACAATGCCGGGGGCAGACAAATCGACCAAATCCCAATTATTGATACGGCCCGTTTGCGAAAGGTAAAAGTCATAAATCTCCTTTTTCCCCTTTTCATCGCTCTTTTTGAATCGCTCCACCAACATCAGCAAGGCACAAAGGCGACACTCGTGCCATTCACTCTGAAGCAAGGTTGCCATTACCCCAAAAGGTTCGTGCTTGTGCTGCTTTGCCACCTGCTGGGTGTTGGGTACCACCACTCCCAGAAACTTATCCCCCTCGCCATACTGCCCCTTTCCGGTCTTGAAGAAACGGGGAAGATACTCCCTTTTCACCGGGTCGATATACGCCTCCAATTCCTGCTGAATCTGTACCGAGATGCACGCCACTTCTTCTGCCGAAAGCACACGTTCGCACAAGACGGTTTCCACTGCTTCATTCTTCTTTTTCATCCTTCTCTCATTTGATTTACACGGATTTGAATTCATCCACCAACGGACAAAAATACGACATTTATATCGGAACTATGGAAAGTTATCTTTAATTTTGCAACCGGTATGTCCAATCCTTAAAACCGTACGACATGTATAAAGCTGTTTTGGGAGCAATCTGCTGCCTTTCTTTCGCACTATCCTTACATGCACAATCTCCACAAGAAAAGGGATTGCAAAGCATCAGCCGCACTTCGGCCGAGGCTATTGTCGGTTTTCTTGCCGACGATGAGCTGCAAGGACGCGAAGCAGGCATGCACGGTTCACGACTGGCTGCCCGCTATCTGGCATCCTGCCTGAAAGAAGCCGGCATTGCCCCGCTGGAAAAGGACAATTATTATCAACCCTTCGAGGCATACAACAAGGAGCGCCAGCAACGGGGACGGTGGCAAGTGCATCCCGACTCCATCGCCATCCTCGAACAAGGCGTCCACCGCATCCTGCAGATGAGTAATGTATTGGGAACCATCCCGGGAGAACGACCGGATGAATATGTCATCGTAGGTGCCCACTTCGACCATCTGGGTGTGGACGAGACGCTGGCAAACGACCGGATATACAACGGTGCAGACGACAATGCCTCCGGTGTCTCTGCCGTCCTGCAGATAGCCCGTGCATTTCTTGCCACCGGACAGAAGCCTCTGCGCACGGTCATCTTTGCCTTTTGGGATGGGGAAGAAAAGGGATTGCTCGGCTCCAAATACTTTGTACAAAGCTGTCCTTTCATCAGCCAGGTGAAAGGTTATCTCAATTTCGACATGATAGGCCGTAACAATAAGCCCGAGCAGCCTCAACACGTTGTCTACTTCTACACCGCCGCCCACCCCGTATTCGGCGACTGGCTGAAGCAGGACATTGCACGCTACAGCTTGCGCCTGCAACCGGACTACCGCGCCTGGGACCGCCCCACGGAGGAAGTGACAATGCTTCTTTTGCCCTGTGCAACATCCCCATCATCTGGTACCACACAGACGGACATCCCGATTATCACCAGCCTTCAGACCACACCGACCGGCTGAACTGGGAAAAAATGATAGAAATAACCAAAGCAGCTTTCCTCAACGCCTGGAATCTTGCCAACGAAAACAAATATTAATCCACTAGAAACAAAGTAACGATACATGGTTTTAAATTACATCTGGGTAGCTTTCTTCGTCATCGCATTCATCGTAGCCCTCTGCAAACTCATTTTTATGGGTGATGTGGAGATATTCACAGAACTCGTCAACTCCACCTTCTCCTCTTCCAAAACAGCTTTTGAAATATCCCTGGGACTGACAGGAATACTCGCCCTCTGGCTCGGCGTGATGAAAATAGGCGAAAACAGCGGCATGATCAATGCCCTCTCCCGTTGGCTGAGTCCGGTATTCTGCCGCCTCTTCCCCGAAATACCGAAAGGACATCCTGCCATGGTTCCATTTTCAT
>ENA-OQEB01000276-OQEB01000276.1-human-gut-metagenome-genome-assembly--contig:-NODE-276-length-22009-cov-4.505438_pt1 | contig 22009 bp, 29 predicted proteins | sample MGYA00242787_ERZ504619 | MGnify/ENA primary metagenome ERZ504619 (study PRJEB26092, sample SAMD00036317) | human gut metagenome | host: Homo sapiens | study: EMG produced TPA metagenomics assembly of... | reverse complement strand
GGGCGGTGAAACCGATGAAAGTACAAACCGAACAGTCAAAATTCGATACAGACGAGCATATCCTTGTCTGCCTATCCTCTTCGCCGTCCAATGCAAGGATCATACACACCGCCGCAAAGATGGCTAAGGTCCTTCATGCAAGATTTACCGCCATCTATGTGCAGACGGATACGGTCATAAATGATGAGGATCAGTCCCGGCTTTCGCAGAACATACAGCTCGCGCAAAGGCTCGGCGCCGAGATCGTTATGACGCACGGCGAGAATGTAGCGCTGCAGATCTCGGAATATGTCAGGCTTTCCGATGTCACAAAAATCGTGATCGGGCAAAGCAGTGCCAGACGCAGAGGGCTGTTCGGAAGACCGACTCTCACCGAAAAGCTGATCTCCTCCGCCCCCGATGTTGACATTCATATTATTCCCGACGCACTGAACTACACAAAGTCGCACAGACGCCGTCTGTTCTTTGGTGCAGAGATACCATCGCTGCGGGATATTGCCGTGACCGTCCTGGCGCTTGCCGTATGTACGGCGATCGGGTTTCTGTTCGACCATCTCGACTTTCCCGATTCCAATATCGTTACTGTATACATCCTAGGTGTGCTGATGATCTCCGTTTTGACCAAAGGATACCTTTGCAGTATAGCAGGCTCACTTCTAAGTGTTGTATTGTTCGGATTTTTCCTTACCGAACCCAGGTTGTCCTTTCAGACCTATGCCGTAGGCTATCCCGTTACCTTTGCAGTTATGCTGCGTCTTCCGTTCTCACCGGCACGCTTGCCTCGAAGCTGAAAGATCATGCAAGGCTCTCGGCTCGCTCTGCGTTCCGTGTGCAGGTGCTGTTTGACACTGACCGTCTGCTGCAAAAAGCAAAAAGCAACGATGATGTTTTAAGCGTGACCTGTATGCAGCTCTCGCGGTTGCTTGACCGCAGTATTGTTGCCTATACGAAAGGCGAAAACGGAATGTTGTCCGGGCGGCTGTATGCCGAAAAAAAGGATACACACGCTGAAAAGCTGCTAAGCGATGCAGAGCGGCAGACCGCAGAATGGGTGCTTCAAAACGGTCACCGTGCAGGAGCAGCGACAGCACAGTTTGGAAAATCCGAATGTCTTTATCTTGCAATCCGTGCAGGCGGCAGAGTCTACGGTGTAATTGGGATACCGATGAAACCCGAAAAGCCCGATTCATTTGAGAGCAGCATCGTACTGTCGGTTGTGAACGAATGTGCGCTGGCAATGGATAATGCTCACAACGCCGCCGAAAAGGAACGGGCGGCAGATCTTGCAAAAAGCGAGCAGCTGCGCGCCGACCTTTTGCGGTCGATCTCACACGATCTGCGCACGCCGCTTTGCTCCGTTTCGGGTAATGCGGACACGCTTTTGCATAACGGAAACTGCCTGGATGAAGCAACCAAGCAGCAGATCTATAAAGATATTTATGACGATTCCGAATGGCTGATCGGCGTGGTGGAAAATCTGCTGTATGTTACACGGCTGAATGACGGACGCCTGAAGCTGGAGCTTACCGACCAGCTTGTGGACGAAGTGGTCAACGAAGCCGTTTCGCATTTGAAGAAAAAATCCGTCGGACACAAGGTGACGGTAAGGTGCGACGATCTGATCCTTGCCCGTATGGACGCACAGCTTATCGTGCAGGTCATTGTCAACCTTATTGATAATGCTTTGAAATATACCGAACAAGGCTCCGAGATCTGCGTAAGTGCGGAAAAACAGGGCAGGGATGCCGTGATCCGAGTCACCGATAACGGAAACGGAATTGCAGACGATATGAAACCGCATATTTTTGAGATGTTTTACACCGGAAAAAATACCGTCGCAGACAGCCGCAGAAGCTTCGGGATCGGGCTTACCCTGTGTAAATCTATCGTAGAGCTGCACGGCGGAACGCTTACGCTTACGGATAACGTACCGCACGGCTGCATATTTACCTTTACTTTACCGCTTAGCGAGGTGACTCTGAATGAATAAACCCCTTGTACTCGTCGTGGAGGACGACCGCCCCATCCGCAATCTGATCGTAACAACGCTAAAGGCTCACGATTACCACTACCTGACCGCGGAGAACGGACACAGCGCTATTATAGAAGCGACCTCCCATAACCCGGATATCGTTCTGCTGGATCTGGGGCTGCCGGATATCGACGGCACACAGGTGATCGAAAGTATCCGCTCATGGTCAAATATGCCATTATTGTGATCAGTGCGCGCAGCGAGGATAAAGACAAAATCACGGCGCTGGATGCCGGGGCGGACGACTATCTGACAAAGCCCTTTTCCATAGAGGAGCTTTTGGCACGCCTTCGGGTCACGCAAAGACGGCTGCTGCTGCTTCAGGCAAGCGGCGACGCCGACTCACCCGTTTTCCAAAACGGCAAGCTTAAAATCGATTATGCCGCTGGCTGCGCTTATCTAAATGGGGAGGAATTGCACCTGACCCCGATTGAATACAAGCTTTTGTGTCTGCTCTCTCATAATGTTGGAAAGGTGCTGACGCACACCTATATCACGCAGCAGATTTGGGGCAGCAGCTGGGAAAACGATATTGCTTCTCTGCGGGTGTTTATGGCGACACTGCGCAAAAAGCTGGAGCCGCAAAAGGACTGTCCGCAATACATTCAGACGCATATCGGCGTCGGTTACCGTATGCTGCGGGTAGACTGAGAAAAGCGAGGAAACAAGGATTTGAACCAATATGCAATAGAAAATCTTTTCGGAATTGAAGGGCTGAATATCGCTTAGTACGGACTCATTTTCCTGTTAGCTATAAAAAAGCACAACGCCACAGAGCTTTAAAACTCTGTGCGTTGTGCTGCTCTCAATCGGTCACTTTTTGAAAGTATCCTTATGCGAGCCTGCCTTTTGCTGGGTTTTCCGGCGGAGTTTTTGGCGTGCCAAAAGGGATTCGAACCCCCGACCTTTCGCTTAGGAGTTCCTCCGGAAGGCTCCCTTTGGAGCTTAACGAATCTCAAATTTTTTCCATTCTGATGCGGTTTTCAACAAGTAAAGAGGTAGTCTGTTACCATCTAAAATGTGCTAACATTAACGAGTTGTGTGTATTCCTGTTAGCAAGGTGTTAGCACACCCTCTAAAAAAGTTGTCGCATAAGGTGGTAGTTTTGGGATGTACTTCTTAAGAAATTATTATGCAATAGTTGTATAACACAAATATAAAACATAGGCAAGGAAAAATTAGGACGCTCCAAACGGAACGTCCTTTTACATTTATATATAGCTTTTATGCGTTATTATGATACTGCTGTAAAAACGCTTGAAACGCTTTGCCCATTTCTGGATTTGCGAAAAGCTGTCCGAGTAACTCTGTCGGATTCATACCGTTATTACTGTCAGATTGTGTTTGCTGGGGCTGCTGGTTATAAACCTGTTCGTCAACTCGGCGAGCGTTGGCAACTCTATCTTCGTCGAGAATATGCGAATACTGTTCCGTTACCATATCAGCGTGCGTGTCCTGAATCGCCCTGAACGGCTTTTATATCGCCGCCTGACCATTTGAGCTTATATGTAATACTCGAATGACGCAGGCTATGGAAGCAAACATCAGGCAAGTTGTGATCTCTGATTAGCTTTTTTAACGCCCTTGTGATTATCTGTCCCTCCATCGGTCTGCCTGTGGAGCTTGAAAACAACAAATTGTAATCGTGGTATTCATCACCAAGCAATTCTTTAATCTCCTGAATATCCTTAATGCGCTGTAATACCATTTTTGCAACGGTTTTTGGGAGATACACTCGGCGTTTACTTGTTTCGGTTTTCGGCTCTTTCAGCACAAGTACCGTATTGCCGCCGGATAAACATCTCGGAAAGACAAACAGCACATCACGCTGGTTGAGCTTTTCAAAAACATCTCGCTTTACCCTTTGCAATTCCTTCTCTATGAAAATGGAAGCCGTACCATTTTCGATTTTATCCTCTGACACATCAATACAGTCAAGCGTGATGCCCAACATTTCGCCCATACGCAACGTACAGGAAAAAGCGAGGTTTAGCGCTAACGATAAATCGTCATCATCGCAAAGCTCAAGCGCCTTCTTGAATGTAGGCAAATCCCACATAGCTCTCTTTTTGGGCTTTTCTTTGGGTATGGTAGCGTGTTCAACGGGATTCCTTGTCATCAACTCCCATTTAACGGCTTGATTAAAGGCATTTCGCAAGAGCTTGTGTACCTCTCTGATTCTTGACGGCGTAAGATATTCGTGCTCCGGTTTGCGGTTGTTGATAACCTTTGATTTGACTTTCAGAAGGTCAAGGTAAAACTTTTCCATCATTCGAGGACTCAGATCGCTCAAAGGAATATCGCCGATAATCGGATTGATATAGTTATTAATCAAGCTGTTTTTTGCATCATAAGTAGACATTGCCCATTTATTTACGCCGTAGATTTCCATATAATCCACAAGCAATTCTCTGACTGTTCTTGCTTCGGGAACGGTAAAAACATTGTTGTCCTGTTCGTACTCAATTTGATTTTTTCGTTTCCTCGCTTCTGCGTTAGTCGGGAATGATTCCCAGCGCTGGTGTGATTTGCCTTTTTCGTCAGTATAGCGATATACAACGCAGTAACTGTTTTTTCTCTTAATAATCGAAGCCATATATTTACTCCTTTCCGTCGAGCCATAAATCAAAGCTCAACCTTGAAATTCTCCATTTGCCGCCGATAAAGGCAGCTTTGAAGTGCCTTTCTTTGATCAACTTATAAACAGTATGCCTTTCGACCTTCAATATCTTTTGGATTTCTGGGACGGAATAGCTTTTTTCTGTCTTGCTGGCTATTGAGCTTTGCGATTTTCTCTTCAAACATCATCAATAACCTCCTTGTCGTCGTTGTGATATTTGCTTTGATTAGCATACCATTCTTCAAAGCTCTTTTTTTCAATTCGCTTTTTGCCGCTGACGGTCAGCACGGTAAACAAATTCTTGCCTATTAGAGAGTAAACCGTTGTCGGAGCAATTCCGAGTATATCGGCTGTTTCACGAATTGACATTGTATGCCGCCAATTCTGTCCCGGCGGCGTTCCGTCCGTCTTTTTGTAATGAAACTGATTAGCGTACCATTCTTCAAAACTGTCCGTCATCACCCTGATCTTTCCGAAAAGCATAATCGTTTTGAAATATCCCTTTTTGATAAGCCAATAAGATTCAGTTTTTCCAAGACCGAGAATACGGCGCATTTCAGGAACAGATATACTTTTCTTATCCAAATACAACACCTCCAAATCGTTATGATAAATCCAAGCTATTGAGCTTGATTATCATAGACGAAAAGAATGGTTTTGTTAATGATGCGATTTTATTCGTCACACACTTGACAAACATCTGAGGCTATGCCGATGTTATCAAGCCATTCATCAAAACTCTTTTTGGATATTCTGTACTGTCCTCCAACTTTCACAGAATGGAAAACACCGGATTTGACAAGAGCATAAGTTGTATTCTTGCTTACGCCCAAGATTGCTTGAATCTCCTCAACAGTATAGACACGCTTATTGTTAGTCAAAAGATTCACCCCCTTTTTTACGAGGGGAACGCTCATATACAAAATAGTCATACCCGTATCCCTGACACTGATCACATTTCTCTTTTACACTGTTAAGCGGATCTACTCGCTTTACAATCAGCTCCGGCAAATATTTGTATTTGTTCAAGCAGCTCGGACACAAACAGCGGATATTTGCTTTGTTATAACGGGCGTAGTCCCAATATCCATACAGCTTCATTAAGCCGTTGTGAATCTTGCGGAGAACATTGTTGTCGTCAATATGACCAACGTAATTAACTAATTCATCCTTGTTAATTGCCCTCTGTTGTTCCAGCATAATCATTGAAGGTTCTGTCAGTCCATACTTATCCTCTACCAAGATATGTGAAGGAAGAAATGTCTTTCTGATAGCTGTGGTGATAGCCGCAACCATAATGGTCGGAGCTTTGGCGTTGAAATTGTCTGCCTGCAAAACTACAACAGGTCTGTATCCGCATTGGATTGAGCCTTCGTTGTCACCAAAATCGTAGAGATAAATATCTCCTCTTTTGATTTTTCTTTCATTTTTGTTGTTCATTTTAAGTCCTCTTTTCATTAAGTATTGTTGAAAGTAATTAACCATTTCACCTATACCCAATGGGAGAGGTCATTTTTTTAAGTCAAATTATAAAATTTTTTCAATTTTTTTATTGCACGGTCTACAGAATACTTTACAGCCGCAGCCGAGCAGCCTTGTTCTTCTCCAATTTGACTAAGTGTCTTTCCGATTATATGGTATTCCAACAAACGCTCCTTTTCGGTTTGTGAAAGAACAGTTAATGCACGTTTTAATTCTTCTGATTCAATCAGTTTATCAACAAAGTCATCAGCTACAAGGCTAAGATTTGCGCCCTCAGTTATCCCATCTTGATAATCATATACTGCGTGATAGAGCAACTCACGCATTTCAAACTTCTTATTGTTATTTCGGAAGTTCCTTCGTACATCAAGGAATTCACTCGTCATAAATAAATACGGCTTGAATACTGAGAGTTCAGAAGAATAGTTTTGCTCAAGATATTCCTGATCGAAATCAGAAATAACAGCATATCTCTCTGTACCTGTCCAATTCTCATATTCAAGAGTCAGGTTGATAATGGAATAGTTTTCATTGCTTTCAGTAATTGTTTTCATCAGTAACTCCTTTCACGGAGCCACCTGATGAAAAGATAAAAAGCCACTTGATGCGTCGCCTACTGCCACAAGATAGATCTATCCCTTGTAAAAGGATAAAATCTAAATCAAGTGGCAATAGAAATCAACGCATCAAGCGGCTCCAAGCTCATACTTGCTTTTTATAGTTTTTTAATATTTGATTTTATTGGATAATATTGAAAAAATTGGTTTATGTTAGTTGTTGGATGCCTTTCTGAACGATATAGGTAGGAAATAGACCACCTCTCCGCAATTAGGGCATTTTTCGCTTGTCCAACTGTGTTCGCCCTTAATAGCGATAGACAGTTTATAGTCGCAATACGGACACAGGCGAGCCAATCGCAACTCTGACTTGCACCGTGTCTGCAACTTAGCCTGTTCTTCTTTCACCCTTGCATAGCGCTCAGGATCGTTTTCTTTTGCGTTAAACTTTGCCAATTCAAATACCTCCATCACAATATATATCTGTTAAGTCGTAGGGATTACCAAAATAGTTTTTGTCAACCAATCTGAGCTGAGTGAGCCGGATGGACAAGGCTGTTTTGGATACACCTAAAAAAACCGCCATAGACGAAAACTGTTCGTATTCCCAAGTAGCATATACCTTATTTATCATTTTTACCCGCTCACCAAAACCAAATAAGAACAGTGCTCGCATTATAACTTCTTTTGGCATAAGAATCACGGAAGCGATAGCGTTAGCCTGCCATTCTAACCAATCCATTTTTCGTTGCTTCGGTGGGTGTGCTAAACAGAAATGCAGTTTTCTGTTATCGCCGCCATATTCTTTAGGAAAAAGAATTTTCAGAATATGATGCCCGGCTTCGTGCGCTTTGGTGAAATTACATCTGCCAATCTGCGAAATGTCCTCATTCAGATCACGCTCGATGAATATTGTTTTGCCGTCAAGATAGCAATAACTCTCCTCATCAGCGTAATCAAATACTTTGTATGTTACAGCACCATACGATGATGTAAGTCCGAGGACAGAACCATCTAAAGATAAGTGGTGATATTCAAGATTGACTCCTAACAAATCAGTAATTAGCTTGTCAGGTGTAATCTTATATACTGTTTTGCCCGTTAAGTCAGGTAATCGGAAATATGCTTTTGTCACTCGTTCACCAATAGCTTCAATATCTTTGCGTGACAAATATTTCAATTATATGTTCCTCCTAAACAGTCTTAAACTCTACAAACCATTTGCCGTTTTCTTCGTCAAAAAGGTAGGTTTGCTTTCCGCAGATAGATACCGTATAACGGATACCCGTACCGCCAACTTTTGTAGCTGCCGCACGGCAGCGATGAATCAGACGGTCAATCTCGAATTTGCGTCCGTCATCCAGCGTAATGAACCGGGGACGACAAGTCCCGTCGGGGTTGTGGTCTGCGTTTACTAATACATAAACTTTGTTCCTTTCCTGTTGCATATCTATACCTCGTAAGACTTATAAGCAGCAACAATCCTGCCGACATAATCATAGCCTTCAAGCTCACATATAAACAGTTTGAATTGCCATTGCTTATTGATAAAACACGATAGTGTGTTTTCCTCATATTCTGCATCTAAATCAATATACAAAGTAGTTCCCTCAACTATTCCATAAGCAAGAAAATGATTTCCATTATCGGCAATTAAGGCGATCAAATTATGATGTTCTTTCAGTAAAGACTTTGGTGTTTCAACATAGCTTTTGATTGATTCTGTTTTAATAGCGAACATAGGCAACCTCCTATTTGACTAATCCTGTTGGCATAGTGATCTCAACATTACCCATCGGCATTCCAAGCTCTTGTAGCAACACAGCATTTCTTATGCAGCGTTTACCAAACCTCTGGCGAAGTTTTTCAACACAGCATCCAGCTTTTCTTGTTTCTCGGCTCGCTCATAATCGCAGAACAAATCAATCTGCTGCGGCATATCCTGCGGAAACAGGTTAATCGCCTGAATAGTTACCGATCTAATAGGATTTCTCCAATCATATCTTTTTTTGAATAGCTGAAAAGCATATTGTGCTAAAACCAATGGTGATTGCGTCACCATCTGCATTTGCGTCTGCCACTGTTTTGAGAACAAGGTATTATCCCTAACATAGATAGCAACGGCTTTTGCAACCTTTTGATGTACACGCAGCTTATGTCCGATGCCTTGTGTCAATTCTAAGAAAACACGCCAAACTTCTTCTTCGTTACTCAAATCTACAACCGTTGTGATTCCGTGTCCGATACTCTTAACAGGTGAAACAAACTTAATATCCTTAACCGTTGAATTATCTCTACCGTTTGCATATAACCATAGTGATACTCCGTTCTTGCCTAATATTCTTTTTATAAAGTCATAGTCAGAATTTGCTAAGTCACCGATTGTTCTTATGCAGTAGTTATTAAGAACTCTTGTCGTAGCTCTCCCTACGCCGAGTAAATCGGAAGCCGGTAAGCCCCAAATCTTTTCCCGGAAGGTTTCTTTTTCAAAGACTGTTACAGCGTCAGGCTTTTTATAATCAGAGCCTAACTTTGCAAATATCTTATTGAAAGAAACGCCGACGGAGATGGTCAAGCCAAGTTCAAACTTTATCCTCTCACGAATCTCATTAGCAACATCTACCGGATTGCCAAACAGCTTTTTTGTGCCGGAAATATCAAGCCAGCACTTGTCCATACCGTAAGGCTCTACCTGATTGGTATAATCACAGTAGATTGCTTTTGCCAATTTGGAATACTTCAAGTATTCTTCGTAATGAGGTGGTACAACAACTAAATCAGGACACTTCTGTTTTGCCTGCCATACTGCGTCACCTGTTGCGACCTTGAATGCTTTGGCTTTATAATTTTTTGCAAGTACAATGCCGTGCCGTTCCTCAACTGATCCACAAACAGCAACGGGGTACTGTTTCAATTCAGGGCTTAGCATACATTCGACAGAAGCATAAAAGTTATTCATATCGCAATGCAAAATATTTCGTGTCATTTTTGTAATACCTCTTGACTTAATTCACAATTTAATGTAGAATACAAGTAGTAATTCACAAGTTACTTGTGAATTACATGCCCATTATACACAAGATACTTGTGAAAGTCAAGAGGCAATTTTAATCATTCACAAGTTAGTTGTGAAATCAAGGAGGTTGTAATAATGACATTTGGTGAGAAACTTCGTGAAAGCCGAGCGAAAAAGGGAATGACACAAAGCGAGCTTGCCAAAGCAGCAAATCTCGGACTAAACACAATTAGTAATTATGAAAGCGGAAAAACATATCCCAAGAAAAGAGAAGTATATGATATACTCGCAGAGATCCTTGAGGTTGACGTTAATTATCTCCGAAATGAAAATGAGGAGTTTATTACTGAAGCATCTGAAAAATATGGATATAGAGGTAAGCAACAAGCCGATCAGCTTGTACAGGAGATTGGCGGCTTATTTGCAGGCGGTGAGCTGTCCGATGATGAAATGGATGGCGTTATGAAAGCTCTCCAAGATATATATTGGGAGTGCAAGGCAGAAAACCGTGAAAAATATACTCCAAAAAAATTAAAAGAATCTAACGAGTAGCGGAGCAAAGTCCGTTTTTTTGGACACTTCTTGATTTATAATTATAGTAGACAGTAAAAAATTCGGGCTGAATTTTCTCGAATTTGCTGTTTTCGGTAAGCGTTAATTAAGAGGTGAGCTTATTGCAATTCATAAAACGACTTAAACACTTGTTCATTTCAAGAAAACATTGCAGTCATAATTGCTTATGGTGTAAGTATTATTCTGACTGTTGTACAGAGATTAAAAGGAATCTATAAGATTATTCCTCTCTGATGTTTTAATCAACTTAATTACTCTTATTAGGGTGGTGATATTATGATTGATTCATTTTACATTTACTCTAAAGCGACCGAAATGGTTAAGCAAACAGGCACTCGCAATCCTATGAAGATTGCTTCCGAAATTGGTGTTATGCTCCGTTATTCAGAGGAATTAGATAAACTGTTGGGACTTTACACATATCGCTGGAAGCACAGAATTATTCTTCTTAATGATAAGATGGAGGAAATAATGGCACGAATGGTCTGCGCTCACGAGCTTGGACACGAAGCCCTTCATAGAGATATAGCCAAAGGCGAGGGGCTTAAAGAGTTTGTTGCTTTTTAATATGAAAGACACAACGGAATATGAAGCCAACGCTTTTGCAGCACATCTGATAATTGACGATGATGACATTTATTCAATGAGTAAGGATAAGTACGATGTCGTTCAGATGGCAAAAATGCTAAATGTGAATATCAATCTTGTTTTGATAAAACTTCAAGAGCTTAATAAACTCGGTTATGATTTTAGAGTTCCTTGTGAAGCCGATAGCTTTTTCTTCTGCAAGCCGAAAACACTGACCAGCAATGAATTGAACTGAATCATTCTCCGTGAAAGGACATAGGTGATTTTATGTTCAACGACAAGGATTTTATGGGCGGAATGTTTGACTTTGACGGAAACGGCAAAACAACATTATACGAGCAGTATGTGGCTTACAAAATCTACGAGAAAACAACTAAGGAAGAAAACAATTTCTCATCTTCTTATCACAAACCTGCGAAGTACAGTTACAATAACAACAATTCAACAAATAGCAAGGGCACAAAGGCGGAACCATCATTGCGGTTGTTGCCGTGATTATCTCCCTTTTCCTTCTCTTTGCTAAATGCTCCTCCACCAAACGTGTATTGGACGAACACCTATTTTTTTAGTGGCGGCTTTGCCGTCAAGGTGATGCTCTAATACGAAACAGAAAACCGCCATCTTAGATTAAGTTCTAAGGTGGCGGTTTTGTTATGACAATTTATATTTTTCTGAAAGTAAGTTTGGAATCTCGTGCCTTTTATCTAAAGAATGTGATTCTCTGAGTATTTCCAAAGGATCGAAGAATGGTGTAAATGAAATAATGTCTTGCCCGGTCTTTCCCGCTTCACAAAGAGCCTTGCTTTCACGAACCTCATTTTCAATAGATTTTGAAAAGTACATATCTTCCGAATACATAAACATAATCAATGTCAATGCGGCAAGTTTATCATCTAATGTAAGTTTATTAAATTGCTTATAAAACTGTCTATAACGTTTATCTCCATCCTCAATAAACATCACGATTACAGTTTCCGATTTCAAAGGTAATATGCTTATATGAATGTTTTGTATTCGGTACTCAGGAGATGGATTATAAATGTTGTTGATGATATTACCGTTAAAATCAACAGCCAATGCTAACGAACATTGCAATGCAATTGGAACCACATAATTTAGTTTTTCGTAATAGCATACATAGTAGTCTATTGAACTGCCTTTTTCTAATGCTTTCTTTGCTTTTTTATAACTGTCCACATATTCCTTTAAATCCATTTTATTTGCGGCGTTTTTTGCATCACTAAACATCCGAGCAGCATCTGTTTTTTTAGCGGAAATATTAAAGAGTTCAATTTCAAAAAGCCGTTTTGCTAATAGATTTCAAACTATTTTTTAATGCCATTTGGGCAATCATTTTTGGAGTAGGTTGATTTGAATAATTATCAGGATTCTCATAGTCTGAAAAAATTTTACTATCGCAATCATTGCAAATTAAATGAAATGTTCCTGCTTTATTCACTCCATTTTCAGTATCCATCAAAGGATTATCCACAACGGTATTTAATGTTAATACATCGCCATTTGTGGCAATGTTTTCAAGACAAAACCTCGGAACGGAATGCGAATTACAAAAACTTGTAACGCTCTTTCCGCAAAAATAACAAGTATCTCTCTTTGCAGCTTGACGTGCTTCTTTTAAAAGTCGACTCATTTGCTTCTTATATGTAAAATCGGTTCTGAGCAATTCTTTTTCCTCATCCGAAAAAGCCCCCAAATTAAAGAGATTAACCATATCATCAAACATCTTTTTCACCTCTTTGAAAACATTATATCATAATTTTAAGCAATTAACAATTAGTAGCTTAAAGGTCAAATCATAATTTCATACATTCGACTATTAAACCGCCTTTGAGTACAATTATGGTAGAAAATCAAAGGAGGTTTTGATATGCGAGGTAAGAAGTATTACATAGCACTTGATGATTCTGAACGGCGGGTGGTCGTGAATTGCTTGAACGAAATGCGAAACAACCTTATTGCTAATGGTAAGTACACCGATGCGGTGGACGAGGTTTTACTGAAAATCATTGATGCAAAGCAAAAAGAATTCAAAGTGATCTACAAGGAGGCGTGAGTATGGAAAAGGTTATTTATGACAAAAAGAACGGTCTTTGGTACGAACTTCAAGGTGACTACTATCTACTATGTTTAAAACTGCCCGAAGGAGAACAACAGCCTGTCGGCTTATGGGGACAACGACATTTGCGATATATCAAGCAAAATCGCAAGGTCTTTTATCTCAATCTGCTAACAAGCGGTAAACTGAACGGTTACCTCCCAGGTCTTGACAAACAGGCAGAAGATATGTTTTCTCGGCTCGCAAAACAAATGGCAGAGTGTGAGGGAGTGACGGAAAAACTCAAGGCTGACGATCAAATGGAATGGGTTGATCGGATGAACAATATCCGCAGCAGAGCAAAGGAAGTCATAAATAATGAATTGATTTTTTCATAAAAGATTAACTGTGCTGTAAACATCAAAAGGATTTACAGCACAGTTTTTGCTATTCATTTTCTGTTTAACAGATTATTCAACCTTCATCATTCGGTAGCCTACGCCGATATGCGTTTGGATATATTGGAGAGAATCTGCGTCCTTCTCCAGCTTTTTGCGGAGCGTTGCCATAAAAATACGCAAGGAAGCAATATCGTTATCCCAACTGCTGCCCCAAATGTTCTGGGTAATAAAGGTATGGGTTAAAACCTTGCCGATATTTCTTGAAAACAGACACAAAAGCTTATATTCAATAGCTGTAAGGTGCAGTTCATCGTCGCGAGATGGGCGCATCCTGCGGCATAATCTATACGAAGCTGACCGTTTGTGAAAACAGACGCTTCGGCGGCGGCCTCGTTCTGTATCATATTAAGCCGCCTTTACAGACTGTTTCGCATGCTCTTTTAACTTCACGGCAAGCGAGCTTGTGAGCAGTGCCGCCAAAAACATAATTAAAAAGGTGACAGGATATCCTTGATCGTAAGCCCGAAGTGTGAACTGCGGATTGGTAAAGAAAAAGTTGAAAACCAAAACGCTGACAATAGAAGAAATCAGGCTGTAAATCCGATGTCTTGTAACGACCGAGGTCACAAGAACGCCGAGAACATATACCGTGATGATATTTGCCTCTGCAACCCCCAATTGCCTGAACAGCATTCCTATACAGCTTGCCAAAATTAAAATGGCAACGTTTTTTAAAAGATCGGATACCGAAAATACACTTTTGCTTTTTCTTCTCGTTTTTTTGCACGGTATGCGGCGTTTTTGCCGCCGGCATCGGGTATGATATGCACATCTAAATTCGGTGCGTTTGCAATCAGTTTTTCTGTAAGAGTAGGTTTGGAAAATATGCTCTTTCGGGTTGCGGAGCTTCTTCCTATCACAATTTTGAAACACCCGAAAGTCTTGCAAATTCGGCGATTTGATAAGAAACATCTTCACCGTACACGGTTTCGATTTTAGCGCCTAATTGTTCTGCAAGATGCATATTGTTTCGCAGGCGTTTTACATCTTCCTCGGACATTACCTGATAATCAGGGGTTTCAACAAACAGCGCGGTAAAAGCGCCCTTAAAGGCATTCGCCATTCGGGCGGCGGTGCGGATAATTTTTGCATTCGACGGTGACGACGAAAGGCAGACAAGAATATGCTCATCGGTATGATAATCGCTGTGACTTTTCGTTCTGACGGTTTCGGTAAGCAGATTCACCCTGTCGGCACAGCGGCGCAAGGCAATTTCCCGAAGCGCCGTAAGATTTTCAATGGTAAAGAAATTCTCTGTTGCACGCTCAGCTTGAGTCGGGTTATAAACTTTGCCCGCTTGCAGCCGTTCAATCTATTCCTGCGGCTCAATATCCACAAGCTCAACCTGACTTGCGTTGTCAAACACCGAATCGGGGATTCGCTCATGTACCATAATGCCCGTTATAGATGTAACAGTGTCATTTAGACTTTCAATATGCTGAACGTTTACCGTGGTATAAACGTCTATTCCCGCATTAAGTAACTCTTCAATATCCTGATAACGCTTTGTATGTCGGCACACGGGGGCATTGGTATGGACAAGCTCATCCACAAGAATTAACTGTGGATGTCTGGCAAGTGCAGCGTCCAGATTAAATTCTGAAAGAGTAATTCCGTTATATTCCGAAACAAGATTCGGAAGACATTCCAATCCGTTTACAAGTGCAGAGGTCTGAAGACGGGCATGAGGTTCAATATATCCGGCAACGACATCAATACCATGCCTCTTTACCGAATGAGCTGCTTTCAGCATAGCATAGGTTTTGCCAACTCCTGTGGCATAGCCAAAAAAGATTTTCAAATGTCCTCTGTTTAGGTTCTGTTTCTCCTTTTCAATTTCTTTTAGAAAATGTTCTGGACTATGCCTTATTTCATCCATATAAACATCCCTGTAAGTCTCATATTTCAAGTTGGAAAAATTAAAAGAATTTTTTCTTTTTGAAGTAGATGATTTCTCCTATTGCGATAATAAGAGAAACAATAATCACCGACAGATAACCGTATCGCCACTTCAGCTCCGGCATATAAGCAAAGTTCATTCCATACCATCCCGTAATTAAAGTAAGAGGCAGGAAAAAGGTGGTGACGATTGTGAGAATCCCCATAATCTTATTTTGCCGCGCATCCTGCATAGACTGATAAAGCTCACGAAGTTGAAGCATATTTTCACGAAGCAACTTTACATGGTTTTGCAATCTCTCGACACGATGGGTAAATTTATCCCAGTCCTGCGTATCGTTTGCAAATGGAGAACACGCGCGGGATTGAAACAACTCTCCGATATCTGTCAGTTGTTCATAGTAAGCATTTAATTCAGACAGCTTTTGCCTGCGTTTTGTGAGCAGAGGGAAAAAGTCTGTCGAACCGCCGGAGCCGATATTTTCTTCCATTTTTTCTGTTTCTGACTCGATGTGAGAAAGATAGAGAACATCATCCTCTATCATTTGCTCCATAAACTGCAAAAGAAGCTGAGCCGGACTGTTCAGCTCCTGAAACATACTTATCCGTTTTTCTACCAATAATTTCAAATCGCCTACATCTTCCACAAATAAGAGCGACTGTCCCGTCAAATAAAAGCTGAAGGAAAGCTGCGGTGAACGCTGTTCGCTTTTTTGAGGCAGGCGTAATGTTCCGATGATGCAGTTTTTGAAAACCTCTGCCTTACAATAACGAATCGATCCAAGACAGTGAAGAAGTTCTTTATAATACGGTAGTTGTTCTTTACATTTGTGAAATTCCGCCGTACTCATAAATGTAAAAAACGGCTTTTTATCGCCGCAGTTTTGGGCGGCTTGCAGACTCCCGTCTTTTGAATTTATAAAGTATTGCATTACAACTCCCCCTTTCTACTTTTTATTATATCACATATATCACAAGTATAAAAGTATTTTCTACTTTACATATTCTGCATTGATCACCGCTTGATTTGAAAAGAGAAAATCAGAGAAGCTATTTGCAAAGGCATTATTTGAAGCCTTTTTCCATATCACAGCGGTCTGAATTACGGAAGGCTCCAGCGGTTCTATCGTACATCCTGCTTTCTCACAGATAATACTATTTTGCTTTGTAGAAATGATAAGACAGCGGTATGTATCGTCATTTGCAGAAGCATTGTTTTCAATAAAGCAAAAGTCAATGCGATTTTTGTTTATCTTATCATATATATCCTCAGTATTTCCAAACAGGAAATGAAGCTGACAATTCGGCTTTCCTTTTTAAAACTTTTCAAATAGCGGTATCAGCGAATCCAAGATCATAGGATTATCAAACGCAATAAAAAGGCTGTTTTCTGCAATTTCTTCGTCAATTAAGTGGTGGTTATTTGCTAAAAAATCGTCAAGCCTTTTCATTATAAAGTAACCGAACACAATCATGACAGCCACTGCGCACACTAACAATAATTCTTTCATGCTTTCCGTCTTCTTTCGGAATTTATATGTGAAAACACTTTTGTATGTTTTTGGTATCACCCAGCACCAAAATAGTGTCACCCGGTATAAAGCTTGTTTCAGACGCAAAATTTAGATTCATTTTACCGTCGCGTTTAATCGCCATAATATTGATACCGTGCTTTTTACGCACATCTGCTTCAATAACGGTTTTTCCGATCCATTTTTCGGGTACGGCAATTTCAAAAATTGCGTGATCGCTGTCCAACTCTATGTAATCGAGGATATGGTCGGCAGTATAGCGGATAGCCGTCCAATCCGCAAGCTGCCTTTCAGTCCTGCGGTTTCATAAACAGGCTGATAAATGGTCGGAATTTCGTTACCTTCATCATCAGTACCGCCGCTGACATTTACGCCGTAGAACACTTCGCCCTCTTTGGCGATGGTAATCTTGCCTTTCTGAGCGTAGTTTGCCTTATTTACCTTAGTCAAAACAATGCTGCCCTCCTCTGTGGAGTTTTCTTCTGTGATGTCAAAGGTGATAGGTGTACTGTCAAGCACATAGCCGTGCGGAGCCTGAACCTCTACAAGCTTGTAGCCCTTATCGTACACGAGCATTTCGGGAGTGATAAGATAGCCCTCGCTGTTGGTGTAGAATGTGTCGATGGTGAGATTCGAGGGGTACGGAACGGACATAGTGATCAGAGTATTATCGGGTGCATAAATCTGGAATCCCGCTCCCTCATAGGGGATGGTTCTTCCTGATTCAGCATCCACCTTAACAACCTTAAGATAGGACTCGAAGATATCATTATTAATGATGAAGCTGTACGGCTTAGAGTTGTCGCAGACGAATACATCGAAGTCGTCAACATAGTGTCTGCCTTCCCAGCCGTAGGTCTGATGGACTGTGTAAGTGCCATAAGGCAGCTTCTTTGATTTTGCGTATCCCTTTTCGTCGCAGATAAGGGTATCACGCTCACTGTCCTTTGCTTTGTCAAAACTCCCTGCGCTTTTGAGAAAGAGCTGAAACGTGGCTCCTTCTTCGGGTGTTTCGATTTTAGTCTGTCCCTGATCGGTGTGCTTAACGATTTCAATCTCGCCCTTGATGATCCGTTCGGTAACGCCGACAGATATGGGGTTATGCTCAACGGTGTAGTTTTTCGCTTCTGCGCCGACATTGTAAATTGTTTCGTTGAGGAGATAGCCCTCGGAAGCTCAATCTCTCTGATAGTCCAATTATCGCCGCAAACATATTCCTTTGTGGTGAATTTGCCGTCCTTGTCGGTGGTGTAGGTATCAACCAGCTTATCGCCGTCATAGATGCCGTACTTTGCTCCAGCAAGCGTAGCGTCGCCCTGTGCCTTCTTTGCTTCAGCGTCGGTCTTTTCTACGGTTACGGTAAACTTCTTCAAAACATTGATAAATTCACGTTTAGTCGCCTTGTCCCAAACAACAGGTGCAGTCTGTGACTTAGGTACAACATAGCGAATGGAAGTATCTACCTCTTCAAGGGTATAGGGGTTATCGCCGCTTACAAGGATATTCTTAAAGTTGGCTATGCCGTTCTTGTCGGTGGTAGCATATTCGTCAACCTTTGCGCCTGAGAGTGATGTGCCGTAAAGGTGGAATTTTACGCCCTCGTTGAAATTATCCTCCGAGGACTTCACGACCTGAAGATTACCACGCTTCAATACATTACTGAATTTGACGGTGGCAGTCTTGCCGCTTTCTACCTTAACGGTCTGTGCTTTCTGATCCTCATATCTTTCCTCAGTAACCTCAGTAACGGTATATGTGCCTACCTTGAGGTCATCGAGCTGGAATTCGCCCTTTGAATTGGTGGTTACGGTCTTGCTGTAATTGTCAGCGCCTGTAATCTTGAATTTTACGCCGTCAACCTTTCCGTCATCAGAGGTCTTGACAATTTTGAGCGAGCCTGCCAAGGTCTTAACAGCGAAATATGCTGTCTTGGTTTCGGTATCGGACTGAACGCCCGTTACAACATCCTGCTTTGAGGAGCTGCCGCAGGCAACAAGGGTAGTTGTAACCTTCGGCATATTCTTTGTTGCGCTGAAAACAACAGCGTCGGGAATAGCCTTTGAGGAAGTCAAAGTAATCTTGTTACCCGAAACGGAAACAGTCACATCGCCTGTTTTCTTGAAGGTGTAGTCGGATAAAATTTTGTTGCTGTCTGTCAGCGTAAGACTGTACTTGCCGTCGCTGTATTTCAGTTCCTTGACGTTACTCTTTGCCTTTGCCTGTGTATCGTAGGAAAAGCTCGGAATGACATTGTAGTCATTCAGCTTGGCGATAATCTTGTTGTAGTTGGTCTTTACGTTAGGATTTGATCCGCCCGAAGTAATGCCGTCGATAAACTTGGAATTACTGAGCTTAAACGTAGAAGCGTCACGGTAGCCCGTGCAGAATTCCCATACAACAAGCTGGGTTGCAATCCACTTCTGTCCGTCAGTACCGACAAGGCTGGAGCTGCTGCCTGACTTTCCGAAAAGAAGGGCGAGATTGACCGCCTTCTTCTGAGTCTTGCTGAGTGCGTTCCACGCAGCCGAAGCGTCGGTTGTCAGGGTGTTGCCTGAATAGAGCGAGTGTCCCGGCTCAATGCAATATGCGTCTTTGCCGTCCGCATAGATACGGCAGAGTTCCTCGCCGACAGTTCCGACGGTATAGCCGCCGTGTTCGGTGTACTTTACGAATGAGATGATATTGCCGCCTGTGTCGTAGCAGTAATCAAAGGTCACAGTGACCTCTTTTCCGGCAGCGCTGGCGGTGGGAATGATGAAAATTGAAGAAACGACAGCTACAACGGCTAAAAGGATCGCCGTAACACGCTTGGCGTTTCTCTTGTTGAAAACTTTTGTCATTGGTTTACCTCCATAAGTTTTGAATTGAAATTGTGTGTTTGAATCGGTTTGCCTGCACCTTTAAGAAAGATATTGTTTATGAGATAGAGTATATTTAAGAGATAGTATTATATCTTTCTTTTCGGATAGTACAGGTAGTCTTAGGGGTTAGAGTGTGAGAAAGGGGGAAGTCAAAAAAATAAGTTTTGCACTTCCTATCTGCTGTCACGCTCTGAACGGTGGCGCAGATACTTGGCGTAGTGTTCCAGAGCCTTGCACACATAGTCCTCCGTGTCCTTTAACTGAACATTTTTCGGAATAAGGCTTCGTACTCTGTCACCACGCAGCACAATGCGCTCACGCTGGTTGGGTTTTTCTTCCGACATAATCGCTTCAACAGCTTCCGCCGTCAGTTTGCCGCTTTCAAACATTTTCCTCATTCGGATTGTCTGGTCGTGCGACGGTGTGCAGTCGTTAATGTCAATCTGCTCTACAACGTCACGCTGACTATCCTCGTCAAGATAGGACAACTCAACGGCAGGACGCATTTTGATTCTGCCCTCGTCCACAAGCTCCAAAAGTTCAGGGACAAGGTTAGTCAAGCGAATATATCTTCGGATTTGTTCACGACTTTCGCCGCTTTCTTCAGCAAGAATATCCCTTGATTTAGAATGGTGCCCCACTGGTGCCCCATTTTCTTGCCGTGGTCTGCCTGCTTGCCTTTTCATAGCTTCCAACCTCATTTTGTAAGCAAAGGCTTTCTCGCTCGGAAGTATTGTTGTACGCTGAAAATTACTCTCAACCATATATACAACAGCTTCGTCACGGGTTAAGTCCTTAATCTCACTTCTGAGGGTGGTAAGCCCGGCAAGCTCACAAGCCCGCTTTCTGCGGCGTCCGCTGACAATCTCATACCGTCCGTCCTCTTTCTGCCTTAAAACAGCAGGGGTTAATACTCCGTTTGTCTTAATGCTCTCCACAAGCTGAACCATATCCTCATCATCTCTGACGTGAAAAGGGTGATCGGGAAAGTCATCAATCAAGTCAAGCGGAATATCCCTGATCTTTTCGAGCCTTGCTTCGTCACGTTCCTCCTGTGTGGAGAAAAGGTCATCGAGCGTCGGCAGAGCGAAGTCGCTCTTTCTGTCTGCCACCTGACAACACCTCCTTTGTGAAATCAGCGTATGCCAGTGCTACCTTGCTGTTAGGCTCGTATGCGTAAATACTTTTGCCTTTGGAAGTTACCTCGCGGCTTTGACCGCCATCGGGATTTTTGCTTTGTAGATTTTAACAACACTTCCAAAGTTGTTCCGTATTGCGTCCACAGTGCTTTTAGCAAGGTTTGTCCTGTTATCGACGAGCGTCAGCAAAATGCCGTCAATCGCCAAATTAGGATTTGTATGTGCCTTTACCTTTGAAACAGTCCGAAGAAGCTGTGTCATAGCCCTTGCAGGCAAATACTGAGCCTGAACAGGGATAATCACGCTGTCTGCTGCCGTCAAAGCATTCAAGGTCAACATACCGAGTGATGGTCTGCAATCAATAAGGATGTAGTCGTAATTTGACTTAACCATATTAAGATAACTCTTTAAGATGTTCTCACGGCTCATAGCCGTCACAAGGTACATCTCCAGCGCTTCCAAATCTGTGTTGGAAGGAATGAGGTCCACACCTTCTTCGTGGTGGAGAATACCGCTTTTTACATCTGTGCTATCGTCACGGATAATCTCGTGCATTTTGGTAGCGAGGGTAACAGGGATTTCATCGACACGCTGCCAACCAAGACAGGTAGTTAAATCTCCCTGTGGATCACAGTCAACGAGGAGCACCTTTTTACCTTTATTCGCCAAGCCAATGCCCAAGTTCATTGTGGTAGTCGTTTTTCCGACACCGCCCTTCTGATTGCATATAGCAATAGTTTTGCAGTTTGGCATTCGTTTTCCTCCTTTCAAATAGTTTTATAGCTGTCCTGCAAAAACAGCTATGTAACTTTTCCGCTTATTTGTCCTCGACACCCCAGCGGATAGATAAATCTATATGGGAAGTTCTTCAAGCGCCTGACTGCTATCAGGCTCATAGGAATCTCACCTCTGCCGGGTTCTCCGCCAGCTCCGTAGAGAAGTATCATTATCGCTTGTGTAGGTCGTCGCCATATCGGGAGCAGCCCGATACTCACAGACGGAATTAGCGCTCGCTCCTGAAAGGAGGTCATGGCGTACCGCTGAGGTAGCTTTACATTTCTGCTTACACAAGTAACGTACTTGAAGAAATGATATTCAGTTGTCAAAGGTCTGTGAAAAGGTCTTTTCCGATTGCTCGGAAAAAAGCCCTTTCACCTATACCTAATGGGAGAGGGTGTTTTTTAAGTCTATTT
>ENA-OQEB01000275-OQEB01000275.1-human-gut-metagenome-genome-assembly--contig:-NODE-275-length-22033-cov-6.825801_pt1 | contig 22033 bp, 28 predicted proteins | sample MGYA00242787_ERZ504619 | MGnify/ENA primary metagenome ERZ504619 (study PRJEB26092, sample SAMD00036317) | human gut metagenome | host: Homo sapiens | study: EMG produced TPA metagenomics assembly of... | reverse complement strand
CACTCAACCGCATCGCCAAGCGTCAGGCCGCGGCCTGCGCCAGATTGATACCGCACACCTGGGCTGGCGCGCAGCTCGGAGAGACGCGTGCCGCCGCAATCGCGGCATGCTCCCTCGCGCAAAAAGCGCGCAACGCGTTTGAGGCCCTTGTCGTCCTTAACCTTGGCGAGCGCATTCTCGACGGTATAGACGGCGTTGTAATAGGTGAAGTCGAGCGGCGTGGCACCCTCGCCGTTTTTGGGAACGTAGAGAATGTGCTTCTTAACCGCCGGGCCGTGGAACACGATGTCGCGTTCTTCAGGCGTGAGCTGGTTAAACGGCACATCGGTGCGCACGCCCATCTCGCCAGCCACTTGCTTCATCAGATCCCACATGAGCGTACCCCAGGGAAGCACCGCGCCCTCGTTGATAGTCTTTGACTCATCGGGCACCAGGCTCGCTTCGTCCACCTCGCGCATGACACCGGTGCCGCCGCAGGTGGGACAGGCACCGCCGCTGTTAAAGGCAAGGTCCTCGGCGCTCGGCGCGTAGAACTCGCGACCGCATGCAGGGCACGTGAGCGACAGGCCCGCAGCCACGTTAAGGCTCGGCTCCACGCGTGCCCCGCAGTGCGGACACACGTGATGGGCGCAACGGCTAAAGAGCAGGCGCAGGCTGTTGTTGAGCTCGGTCATGGTACCAAAGGTCGAGCGCACGCCCGGCACGCTGGGGCGCTGATGCAATGCGAGCGCCGCCGGTACGTGCAATACCTCATCCACCTGGGCGTGTTCGGCCTGCGTCAGGCGACGTCGAGTATAGGTGCTGAGCGCTTCCAAGTAGCGGCGCGAACCCTCGGCATAAAGAACCCCCAGTGCCAGCGAACTCTTGCCCGAACCCGATACGCCGGCAATACCCACCAGCTTTCCCAGCGGAATATCGATATCGATGTCTTTGAGGTTATGGACGCGCGCGCCGCGTACCTCGATAGCCTGCGGGCTCATCTTCTGTTCCGTCACCTTTATCACCCTACTCATGCCATAAAACTCGATCGCGAACGTACGCGCCAGCATGGGCACGGTAAATCGGACGAGGCCGTATCCGGCAGCCTCGATGACACGCTCGCGAATCAGGCTTGCGCGATATTTGCTCGCCCAGCTCTGGGTGCGATCGCAGCGCTCAATGATATCCGCCATGCGAGTCGGTTTGCCCTCGTCAACCGCCATGGCCTCGATAAAAAGGCGCTGTGGACTGCGCAGCCCGTAATATAGAGGCGCGTCAACCGCTTCGTAGAACTCGGAGACGGCATCCGCATGGCCATCCTCGACATCGTGCCTTTCGATGACTTGCGAGCCACGCCGGACAGCAGAGCGCCACATGTAATAGCCCACCAGCTGAACCATATAGGGATGCCCCATGCTCTTGTGTGCCGCAAGATCCGCCGTCCCCGCGTCAACGTAAAGACCAGCGTTTTTGACCGTCTGGATATATGAATCGCGCACCTTGGGCAAAGAAATCGCCCCCAGCGTACGCTGCTGGGCACGCCGCAAAAACGTCACGCTCGGCTCTTCGAGCAGATCGTCAACCATACTGGGTAAGCCGGCAAACACCAGCGCAAGACCGCGCTGGTCGCTATCGGACAAGCCCGTGGCATCCTGGTCTCCGAGCACCTGCTGATAGAGAACGGCAAGGGCCGCCAGCTCCTCGATAGACGCCGATTGTGCCTCGTCAATCGCAAACAGCATGCCTTTGCCTGGATCGAGCTTCTTAAGGCGCTCGTTGACCAGCCCGCGCAGCGTTTCACCCTTTGCACGCGCCGCCTCGACCGACATGCGCCCGAATGATGGACTGAGTTCCATTGACGTCACAACGGGTTTATTCGAGCGAAGTGCATCGGCCAAGCGGTCGCATAAGCCAAGCGAAGCGGAATCGGAGACAACCGCCCATCCGCGCTCATTGGCTAGACGTTGCAGCTCCCGCAGGAGAACCGTCTTGCCGCAACCGCGGTTTCCCGTAATGAGTATGAGCCTGCCCGGCGCTCCGGCGCCGTTATCGAGCCCTTCCTCGAAATCTTCGATGACCGACTCGCGACCGATGAGTATCGGAGGCCGCTTGCCAGCCGTGGGCTTAAAGGGATTTGGATTCATGTCGGCCTCCTCGGATTGGCAAACCTTGGCAATAGTTATACCAACTTGTACCGAGTTATACCAATAGCATGTGACAAAGGAACTGTCCCTTTGTCACATGTGGCCGAAAAACTCGGCGTCTGCTGCTCGCCAGGGGCGAAAGGTGGCGGGATCGACCTTTACGTGCGCCGTGGCGGGGACGTCGTGCCACTTGACGGTGTAGCCGGCGCCATGAGAGCAGAAGACCGAGTCGGGCGTATTGGGCAGATCGGCCTCGGGCTTATAGGCGGCCGCCTCAATTACGCGCTCAGCATCATGACAGGGCGCGTGGCCGGCAAACTCCAGGTACAGATGCCCGCGGCCACTCGTATAGGCAGCCACCTCCAGCGCGTAATCCTGCACTTCGGATGCCGGCACGCGGCCCATGAGCTTGGCGCGGTCTCCCGCCATCGTCGGCGGCTCGTACTCGGCACCCATACGCGTAGCATCCGAAAGCGCCCGGCCCACACACTCCCCCGGCACCTCGAGCTCAAAGTGGTACCACGGCTCCAACAGCACCGCCGCGCCCGCCTCACGCGCCTGCATGAACCCTGGCGAATCGCGCGGTACGTGGCCTGGCGAAAATCGCCGCCCTCGGTGTGTTTGGCATGCGCACGGCCGCCCGTGAGCGTAATGCGCACATCGGTGACGGGCGAGCCAGTCAGCACGCCAGGTGATCGCGCTCCATGGCGTTGGTGAGCGCCAGACGCTGCCAGTTCAAGTCGAGCTCGTCAGTCGAGGTCACGGTGCCAAATTGCACGCCCGAGCCCGCCGGTAACGGCTCCAAACGCAGATGTACCTCGGCATAGTGGCGCAGCGGCTCAAAGTGGCCCACGCCCTCGACCGGCTGCGAAATAGTCTCCTTATAGAGAATGCCGCCGGGCTCAAACGCAATCGAAAGGCCAAAACGATCTGCCAACACCCGCTGCACGACCTCGAGTTGCACGGCGCCCATCAGCTGCAGGTGAATCTGCTCCAGATGAGTATTCCAGCTTACGCCGAGCATAGGATCTTCGTCCGCTAACTCTGTCAGTGCTTTGAACACCGCGTGGACATCGTGTTCGCCCGGAAGCACCGTATAGGTGAGAACCGGCGCAATGACAGGCGCATCGCCCGCGGGCTCCGCACCCAGGGCGTCCCCTGGGCGAACGTGCGCAAGACCCGTCACGGCACAAATACCGCCAGCGGCAACTTCTTGGGCAAGCTCATACTTCTCGCCGTTATAGATGCGCACCTGATCGACCTTCTGCTCCCATGCCTCGGCACCGGAACGTCCGCTAATCATCTGCTTGGCATGCAGCATGCCGCCCGTCACCTTGACCCAGGCAAGACGCTCGCCACGCTCTCCACGACTCACGCGGTAGACACGCGCGGCGAACTCCTGGGGCCATGTTCGCTCGCGCATCAGAGCACATATGCCGTCGAGCAGCTCTGCCACACCCTGGTCCTTGAGCGCCGATCCCGCAAAGCAGGGAAACAATTTGCGCTCGGCAACCATGCGTGACAGCATTGCGACAGAAAGCTCACCCGCCTCAAGAAACTCCTCGAGCGCCGCCTCGTCCAACGCAGCAGCGTCCTCCTGAACGGAGCCGCCCGCCAGCAGTTCGCTGGCATCCAGGCAGCCCTCGGAAAGACGTTGCCCAAGTTGTGCCAGCAAAACATCGCGGCCGGGATTCTCCAAATCGATTTTGTTGATATAGATGAACGTCGGGATGTCATAGCGTGCAAGCAGGCGCCACAGGGTTTCGGTGTGCCCCTGCACGCCGTCGTTGGCGCCCACAACTAAAATCGCGTAGTCCAGCGCGCGCAATGTGCGCTCCGCCTCGGCCGAAAAATCGACATGCCCCGGTGCATCCACGAGCATGACGTGGGTATCGCCATGGTCGAGTACGGCCTGCGACGAGAAAATCGTGATGCCACGCTCGCGCTCGATCGCGTCAGTGTCCAGATGCGAATCACCATCGTCCACGCGGCCGCGCTTGCGAATGCGACCCGCGTTGAACAGCATGGCCTCGGCCAGCGTGGTCTTGCCGGCATCGACATGCGCCACAATTCCAACGACCGCTTGCTTCGACATGGCTCTCCTCTTATTGCAAGCCCATCGCACGCGGCAACGGGCATCCTCGTTCCACACTGGATGATACAATTTACGGGCCGGCGGGCGAAGCGGGCCCTATCCCCCGACCGAGCTCATCGCCCCGCGTTGCCGCGCGGCGATTTTCGTAGGTTCGCGCCTTGCGAAAGCCGGCACCTCCCTTTTTTGTCTGCCCGGGGTCATCTGGGACGGTAGCAACGCGAGCCCCACAACAACGCGTTTTACCAAAAATGGCCCCACTCGGGGCCATTTTCATTTCGGTGAAACGCTGGTATGTGACTCGGCCTTTATGCCTCGCGCAGCCAATCAAACGCGACGCGCGGCGTACCGTCCGACACATATACGATACCGGCGCGCTTAAACCCGGCCTTGGCGATGGCTCCCTGCATGGGCAGGTTGTCCTGATGCGTGTCGATGCGCAGGTGATCGGCACGCTCCTTGGCAAAGGCAAACATCGCAGCCGCGATACCGTGCACGGTGCCATCGGACGCCACACGGTGCAGCACGGCGTACGGAGTGTCGCTGCGCCATTGACCATCCTCAATTACGTCATAGCACTCGTCCGGGCCGGGCAAAAAGCAAACGTCGCCACCACGCGGCCATCGACTTCGCACACATAGCTGCCACCGGCGGCGATATCGGCAGCCAGTTGCTCGGCAGAAGGCGTGCCCTCGGGCACTGTGTGGCGTTGCCATGCGCGCGCATAAAGGCGCGGGCCGCGTCATAGATAGCCATGACAGCGGGAATGTCGGTATCGAGGGTTTTTCTGATCATCACGCGGCGACCTCACGTTTATTGGTATCACTTTGATTGAGCAATGATACCAACGTTTGGAGAGGGGCGCGATGCAGATGGGGAGCAAAAAGCGAGCCGCCTGGTCAAAAGCAAAAAGCGAGTTTTTGAGCACTGCCACCGGCGGCGATATGAGCGACCTGTTTGCACGCGAGGACGAGCGCCGCGACGCCCTGGACGCCGAGCGCGATGAGCCTGGCGCTACAAGTCGTGCGAGCGCAAAAACCGTTACGACACGCGCGCCGAGGCCGAGGCCGTTATGGCCGACTGCGAAAACCGCGGGCGGCGCGGTTTGGCCTGCTACAAATGCGAATACTGCGGCGGATGGCACCTGACGTCGCACCCTTGGAAATAGGCGCCGCATCGGCACGGCATTGACGGAGCGCCAGCATCGCACGCAAGCTACGGGCGCGGCGGCACCAAAACATCGTAACGAACGGCCTTGCCCGCAAGTTGATAGCTCGGCTTAACGCCGGCAAGCAGTGGCCCCTTCACCGGCCGCTTGATAACGACCTTGCGCGGATGCACAGCAAGCGCCGCCTCGACCAGCGATTCCTCATCGGTACATGGCTGTTCCAGATGGTGCAAGAGTTGGAACTTCTTTTTGACCGCCGCACTTTTGGTGCGCTCGGGAAACATGGGGTCCAGATACACCACGTCGGGGGCGGCAAGCTCGCCCCGCCCGATCAACTCAGCTACATGGCGAAGACCGGCAATGCTGTCCTCGCCCGCATGTAAGCGCATGCGCGCCACGGCTGTCGCAAGCGCCGGATCATCTGCCGCGCGATCCAAGGCATCCTTGAGGAGCGCCGCGATCACGCAATCCTGCTCATACAGATCGACGGCAAAACCCGCAGCCGCCAGCAGCAGCGAATCCTCGCCAAAGCCTGCCGTGGCGTCAATCGCCCATGGGCTCTCGATGCCTTTTGTGCGCGCGGCCTTTACCAACAGCTCTTGCTGCAGACGGCCCTGCTTGAGTCGCGGCAGCATGCGGCCAAAATCCGCGCGCAGCTCCATCGTGCCGTCGGTGAGCGTGAGGCCCTCGGGCTTCCCGATCAGCTCAAGCCCCGCGGCCCGAGCAACAGATAAGGGATCGACGACGCCCATGGACACTCCTTAACAAGCAAAACGAATACGCGGGGCACCGTTTATGTCAGCACCCAACCGTTCGCTATTGTCCACATGCGACATGGCCCACAGCATCCCAATGCAAAGCACCGTCATCAATCCCGTGCACACGGCAGCGATCGCAGAATCACTCATGCGCCTTCCCAACGACCGCGGCTCATGCACTTGCCCTGCTCCGTACATCATGGCTCCTCCTTGAGACCAGCTCTTACCATGGACCCATCATCGCAGCGCCGCGCATACGCTGCCATCGATTTGACTTACGCCCAGCCTTCCTTTTTGAAAGGTTGGGCTTGGCTGCGCGGGCTCAATGCGCTTTCAAACGCATGCATCGCCGCGTTGAACTACAATGTGCTTCACCATATGTGCAGTACATTGGGTGCGCCAAGTTGGCGTACTCGTATCGAAAGGACCAGCCATGAGCTTCACTCGCAAGACTCTCAAAATCCTTGCTCTCATCTACTTTGTTTTGGGCATCGCCAGCCTCGTCACCGCCGGCGTCGGTATTGCCACGGGCGGTCTCGATTCCACGTACGGTTCGTACGCCACACTCGCAGCGGTCGTGCTTATCGCCAAGGGTCTCGTCGACCTTGCCGCAGGCGTCGCCGGTATCAAGGGCGCCAACAAGCCTTCGCAGGTGGACGGCGCGTTTAAGCTCGGTATTGTTGCCGCGGTCGCCACGCTTGCCCAAGCGGTGCTCACGCTTCCCGCGTTTGGCGGCGACGCCATCAACTTTGGCGCCTTTGTCATCGTGGTGTACGACCTGTTCTTTGTTCAGCAGGCACACGCCGTTAAGGCCGAGAACAAGGACCGCCTATAAGCGCTCGCTTCTCATAACCCCTGCAGCCAGGCAACTAAAAAGGCCGATCGCGCATCTCCGCGGTCGGCCCTTTACGTTTGCCCAGATAAAACCTACCAAAATAAACCTGTCCCTTTTTGGCAGGTTGTTAGCTGTGGCGGTACTCGGCGATGATGAAGTCGATATCGGTCTGGAGCGTTTCCAGGTTTGCCAGGCGCTCTTTGTCGGCAGGGCGCGTGCGGTAGTAGTACGGCGTCATCTGGAACACCGCCTCGATATCGGCCTGGGTCTGGAGCGTAATATTCGCAGACACCCGCTGCGTTCCGACCAACTCGAGCTCGGTGGTCTTCGGCAGCTTCTCATCGTTAAGGTACGGCGTGTCGTAGAGCACCTCCTTGAGCCCAAAGAGATGACGGGCACCCGGCACCACGGTGTAGAGCGAGCCCTCGGGTGCCAGCACGCGGGCAAACTCGCGCTCGTTAAAGGGGGCAAAGAGCTCGGTCACCATATCGAAGGCGCCATCGGCCACGGGGACGTCCTTCATGTTGGCCACGAAATAGGTCGCATCGCCGCGCTTGGCGGCAAGGCGTACCATCTCTTTGCCCAGGTCGAAACCGTAAGCATCCACACCCGGCACCGCGCCCATGGCGCTGGTGTAGTAGCCCTCGCCGCAGCAAATATCGAGCAACGTCATGGGGCCGTTCGTAGACGCAGCGCACCCAGCCGCCCGCTCACGCACCAGCTCGACCATTGCATCGCGCAACGGCGCATAGTAGCCACGGTTTAGAAAGTCACGACGGCTGCGTGCCTGCGACTTGGGATCGCCCATGGAGTCGCCGCTCTTGGACGAGCGCAGTAGATATAGATAACCCTCGCGCGCACGGTCAAACCGGTGTCCGCCCGCACATGCGGCCCCACGCTCATCGTCCACCAACGGTTCATGGCAAACGGGACACAACAACATGGCAACTCCTTAGCGCGAACAACACAACGCCCACCATTGTCTCACGCCTTCCCCACCTAGTCATTGGGGACGTTCTTGAATGACTAGTTAGAAGAGATAAGGAGTGTCCCCAGCTGCCGGCAGAAAAGGAACGTCCCTAAGTGCCGGCTGGATGTATTAGGAGTATCATCGTCTGCGCAAATAAGCACGAAAAAGCATATTAGAGATTGAGAGCGTATGGCTGATACCGCATCTAAGCACATCGACATGACTACCGGCTCGCTATGGCGCAATATTCCCCTGTTCGCCTTCCCCGTGGCCGCCACGAGCATCTTGGAGCAGCTATCGAACCTCATCGCCACCGTCATCATCGGTAATTTCTCGGGCGACCAGGGAACCCTCGCCATGGCGGCGGTCGGCTCCAATGTTCCGCTTACCAGCCTTATGCTCAACCTGTTTATCGGCATGTCGCTTGGCTCAAATGTGGTCATCGCCAACGCTATCGGCCGCAACGATCAGAACATGGTCAAACGCGCCGTCCATACCTCGATTCTTATGGCACTCGTGGGCTTTGTCGTCATCGCGCTGGGCGAGATCTTTGCCGAGCCCATGCTCGCCGCGCTCAACGTTCCTGCCGAAACCATGCCGCTCGCATCGCTCTACCTGCGCGTCTTTTTGCTGAGCATGCCCTCGATTTTGCTTTACAACTTTGAGGCCGCGATCTTCCGCTCCGTCGGCATCACCCGCATGCCGCTGCAGGCGCTTGCCGTGTCCACCGTCCTCAACATTGGCCTGGACTCATCTTTGTTCCCGTGCTCCACTGGGGCGTCGCGGGCGTCGCCATCGCCACCGCCATCGCCTACACCGTCAGCGCCGCCACGCTCTTTATCCGCCTGCTCAAGACCGACTCCGTCGTCCGCGTCACCCCACGCGACTTAGGCTTAGACCTCGTCGCCCTCAAGCGCATCGTCAAGATCGGCCTGCCCGCCGGCATCCAAAGCGCCGTCTTTGCCGTCGCCAACATCATCATCCAGTCTGCCATCAACAGCCTGGGCACCGAGGTCATGGCGGCCTCGAGCGCTGCCATGAGCCTGGAGTACGTATGCTACAACCTGCTCAACAGCTTTAGCCAGGCCTGCACCACCTTTGTGGGACAAAACCACGGTGCCCGCCAAATCGACCGCTGCACCAAGACGCTCAAGGTCTGCTTGGTCGAAGGCGGTATCGTTGCACTCACCACAATCGTCGTTATTGTCGGCCTGGGACGCGAGATCTTGTCGCTGTTCAACAGCGATCCCAACATCGTCTCAATCGGCTATATCCGCGTGTGCTCGATCTTCCCGGCGTACGCCTTTAGCATGTTCTACGAAAACATGTCAGGCTACCTGCGCGGCTTTGGTATCTCGCTCACGCCCGCCCTCATCACCATGATCTGCGTCTGCGGCATCCGCTTCTATTGGGTGTTCTGCGTGTTCCCGCACTTCCGCACCTTTGCGAACATCATGATGGTCTACCCTATCAGCCTGGGCACCACGGCGTTCTTTATGGTCGTGGCGGTACTACTCTGCCACCCGGCACGCACCTATCGCGCCACCCAAGCCAAAGCGACAGCCCGCTAAACACCGCACTCAACGCCACGTCAGTCATTAATTGACAATATGCGAGCTCATATAGTCGATAAAACGCCTCGTGGCGATAGGCATGGTATCCCAGCTACGCCAAGCTGCCACCACGTCGCGCGAGGGAGCATGCACGATGGGACGTACACGAATATCGGCCCGCATGCCCTCAACGGTACGACGATACAGCATACTCACGCCTAGGCCCTCCTCCACCATCGCCATGATGGTGTAGTCGTCGGTTACCTCACTCATCACGTGCGGCGACAGCCCGTGCGTCGCAAATGCGTCGAGCACCAGGCTCTGTTCGCCTCATCCAGCAGCACAAACGGCTCGGACGCCAGGTCGGCAAGTGTCACCTTTTCCTTTGCCGTCAGCGGATGCGCGGTCGGCAACAATGCCACCAACTCGTCGTGATAGACCACGCGCTTCTCGAGCCCAGCGGTAAACCCGCGCGCCGTAAAGCAAAAGTCAACCACGCCATCGTGCACCCATTGAGCGTTGCGCGTGTAATCGCCCTGCTTGAGGGTAAAGCGTACGCCCGGGTGCAGCGCACCAAAGTCGCGGATCACACGCGGCAGCACGGTACGACTCACGTTGGTAAACGTCGCGATACGAATATCAGTCGAGGAGAGTCCCAGCAACTCCTGACGTTTGCCTCAAGCTCGGCCTCGGCAGTTACGATCTGTCGCAGATACGGCAGATACTGCTTGCATCGCGCGTAAGCGACACACCCTGCTTACCGCGCTCGATAAGCGTGGTACCCAGCTCGCGCTCGAGCGCCTTGACGGCCTGGCTCACCGCACTTTGCGTATAGCCCAGCTCGTCCGCCGCACGTTTCAGACTGCCGCAATCGACCACCATACATACAATCTGATACCGCGATGCCATCGTGCCTCCCCATCGATGTTGCCGTAAAACGTTTTGCCAGGGCTTTTTCTGTCAACATTAGCATTTCTTAATCATACTGAAGATACATTCGCTTTACTACATCCACATCTGGGAGCAGAATCCTTTTTGCGAAACCGTTCTGTAACAAAAGGAGTCCCATGGATCGCAAAAAAGCAATCGCGCTCTCATTTTCCGTTCCCGTCGCATGGGGCTTTTCGTATCCCCTTATGAAGATCGGCATGGACAGCATGAACGCCACGAGCATCGTCGCGCTACGCTGCATCATCGCCTTTGTGGCCTGCCTGCTGCTCTTCCACAAGCGCGCGTTGCGCATCAACCGCGACCTTATGGTCCGCGCCGCCATCATCGGCGCCATCATGGCAACCGAGCTCACCTGCATGTGCCTGGCTCCAGCCTCACTTCTGCCTCCACTGCCGGCTTTTTGCAGAGCCTGACAGTCGTGATCGTGCCGTTTGCCAACGCCGCCCTGCTGCGTCGCGCCCCCGAGCGCAAGGTGCTCGTCGGCACCGCCATCGTCACCTGCGGCATGCTGCTGCTCTCGGGCGCCGACTTCACCAGCCTGAACCCGGGCGCACTCATCATGCTGCTCTCGGCCTTTATCTATGCCGGCCACATTATCGTAGCCAAGCGCTTTGTCGAAGAAGTCGACCCGCTGGCCCTGGGCGTTTGGCAGTTGGGCTTTGGCGGCCTGTTCTCGGGCATCGCCGCATGCACCTTGGGCGGTTTCACGCTTCCCAGCACGCCCAACGAGATCGTCGTGGTCGTCGCGCTGGCACTCATCTGCTCTGCCTACGGCTTTATCACCCAGACGCTCGTGCAGCCCCACGTGCCTGCCGAGACCACCGGCTTTGCTTCTCGCTCGAGCCGGTCTGTTCCGCCGTCTTCTCGTTCTTCCTGGTCGGCGAGGTCCTGAGCCCCATCGCCTTCTTTGGTGCCGCCTCATCCTCACCGGCGTCATGGTGGCAACCGTCGAGCTTCCGCGCCTTCGCGCACATGGACAGGCTCGCATGGCAGGAGCGCCCGAGCACGTCTCGTAGGCCCCACTCTTCATACAGCCGCGGCATAAAGGCAACCGGTGCGCCTTTACAATAGATGACAACAGAGCATCTGCCATAAAGGAGCCCCATGGACACCGCAACCCGCGACCGCAACATAGCGACTTGGTTGGGCGATGCGCCGCAGCCGGTACGTGACACGACGAACCAGCTGCTCGAGCGCATCGCCCTTTTGCGTGCCGAGCAAACCATCTACCCGGCACAAGACGACATCCTCAATGCCCTCGCCTACACGCCGGCCGACCAGGTCAAAGTTGTCATTTTGGGTCAAGACCCCTATCACGGGCCCAACCAGGCCATGGGACTGTCGTTCTCGGTCCCCGCGACGCAAACCAAGTTGCCGCCGAGCCTGCGCAACATCTACAAGGAACTCAAAGCCGATCTGGACTGTCCTATTCCCGCCACAGGAGATCTAACGCCATGGGCACAACAGGGCGTCCTGCTCCTTAACACCACGCTCACCGTGCGCGAGCATGCCGCGAACTCGCACGCCAAACTGGGCTGGAGCACGCTCACCGACTACGTTATCGAACGCTGCTGTCAGCTGCCCAGGCCGGTCATCTTTTTGGCATGGGGTCGCTTTGCCCAGCAGATGGTCGAAGGCAAGCTCGCCGCGACCGGCGCGGGCAAGGCAGCCGGTAAGTTCTGCCTGGCCTCCACGCACCCCTCGCCGCTTTCGGCCAACCGTGCCACGGCAGAACTCCCCGCTTTTATGGGGTCGCGCCCCTTCTCGGCAGCCAATCGGCTACTCGAACAATACGGCTCGACCCCCGTCAACTGGACTAGCCTCGGCTAAAAATCGATACATCAAAAACGCGCCCGACGGCTTTCCATCGGGCGCGTTTCCTATTCGGGCCAAATAAATTGTGTGCGGCCGGCCTCGCCACCGTCAATGAGCAGACTCTGCCCGGTCATAAACCGGTTGGTCACGCCCACAAAGTAGATCCACTCGGCGATCTCTTGGGCGGTGGCCCAGCGCTTAAGCGGCGTGAGCTCCATAATCTGGTTCCACAGGTGTTCGTCTTCCATCACACAACGGTTGAGCGGCGTGATAACGCCGCCCGGGTCCACGCTGTTGGCGATGGCCTGCGGCGCCAGGCGGTTTGCAAGGTTCTTGGTGTAGGCGATAACGCCGCCCTTGCTGGCGGCATAGGCGGGAAACTCCGACCCCGTATGCCCGCTCGCCGACCCCACATTGACCACGGATTTAATAGCCGGCGCCGGCTTGGCGGCAAGCCCCTCCCCCACAAAGGCGTAACGCTCGGTCACGTTGATGGTGCCACACAGGTTGGCGGCAATGTCGTCGGCCGAATCCTGCGTACCGGCAACGTTTACGATTACCTGGGGTTCAAGGTCGTCTGGAAACGAGTCCGGTTCGCGGACATCAACGATCAGATGGCGGTAGCGCTCGTGTTCGATCGCCGCCGGCAGCAGATCAAAACCCACGACCTCGTGGCCCTCGTCCAAAAAACGCTGCACGCACGCGGCTCCGATACCGCCCGAGGCACCCGTGATCAAAACCCGCATACTTGCTCCTTAGGCGGTTGCGTGACGCTCGAGGTACTCGGCGCCCACATTCTCGCGCTCCCAGCCGCGCACGACCTTGTAGCCCACGGGGCTCAGGAAGACCTCGCACAGCAGCTCGGCAACAGCGCCGGTCAGCGAGCACATAAGGACCTGCACCCAAGTCCAACCAAAGAACGTGTGGCTCACCACAATGGCAAAGACCAGGTTGTCGATAAACTGGCCAACACCCGTGGACACATAGGAACGGAAAGCGAAGCTCGCAAAGTTATTCTTTTTGAGCATACGGCCGAGCGACTGGTTGAGCGTGGAGTTAACCACGGCAGAGACGAGCATTGCCAGCGAAGAGCCCAGCACCACATACCAGGTGCCACCGATGGTGGCGTTAAGGGCAGTGTTGACCTCGATCATACCCGTGTCGTAGTAGGCGCCCCACATGCCGGGCGTGAGCGAGCATGCCCAAAAGCACAGGCTCACGGCCAGGTTGACCGCCAACGCGAGGATAGAAATTTTGATGGATGCCTTGGCGCCAAAGCGCTTGCAAATCATGTCCTGGCACAAAAACGAAACCCAGCTCACCACAAAGCCGCAATCGAGTGCCAGATACGGCAGGCTGATAAGCTCCTTGTTGGCCAGCAGGTTCATCATGATAACGCTCACGATAAACAGCGAAACCGTTGCCGCGGGAATGCTCCGCAACAGGACCTTGTAGTCCTCCATGACCTTCTTGATCATTATGTACTCCTTTGGTTTTAGGTTTAACGAGCAGGATATCGGACCCGAACTGCTCGGCCGCCACGGTCTTGAGGCGACGGTGGGTATGATAGCCGCTCACACGGCATCAGGCAAGCAAGCGGCGCGGCAGCCCCACAGGACCACCGCGCCGGCGCACTAAAACGTTACGTTGCCAAACTCCGACAGGACAAGGTCGGGGTTGTGGTCGGTCGCCCAGTCAACATTCCACGGGCTCGTAAACAGCAGCAGTTTGCCGCCGCGCATGTCCTCGACGCGCAAGGTGTCACGCGTGAGCGAAAGGCCCGGGATGTCGATGGTGTCGGGGTCGTTCTGGATCCAGCGGATGTCCGTATAGGGCAGCGGCTGACGACGGACTTCAACACGGTACTCGGCCTTAAGGCGGCGCTCGAGCACCTCAAACTGCAGTACGCCGACCACGCCCACGATGACGCTCTCCATGCCGGCACCCAGCTCGCGGAAGATCTGGATGGCGCCCTCCTGGGCAAGCTCCTCCATGCCCTTCACGAATTGCTTGCGCTTGAGCGTGTCGACCTGCGTGATGCGGGCGAACATCTCGGGGGCAACGTCGGGATCTGCGGATACTGTACGTGGCGCTTGCCAGAGCACACGGTGTCGCCGATGCTAAAGATACCCGGATCGAACAGGCCTACGATATCGCCCGCGTACGCCTCGTCCACGATGGCGCGGTCATCGGCCATCATCGACGTGCCCGTGGCAAGCTTGAGCTTACGGTTGCCCTGCACGTGGAAGGCATCCATGCCGCGCTCGAACTTGCCCGAGCAAATGCGCACAAAGGCGATACGGTCGCGGTGGTTCTTGTCCATGTTGGCCTGGATCTTAAACACAAAGCCGCTAAAGTCGTCGCGGCACGGATCGACCGGCTCGCTGGTGAGCGTATCGGTATAGGCGCGCGGCGTCGGGGCCAGGCGCAAGAACTCCTTGAGGAAGGCTCCACGCCAAAGTTGGTGAGCGCCGAGCCAAAGAACGCCGGGCTCAGCTTGCCGCAGGCCACGGCATCCAGGTCGAGCTCGTCGCCGGCGCATCGAGCAGCTCGATGTCGTCCATCAGGTTCTTGTGGTTCTCCTCGCCAATAAGCTCATCCATGGCGGGGTCGCCCAGCTCGGCCTCGACCTCGGCGACCTTCTTGGTGGCGTTGGCGTGACCGTCGCCCTCAAAGGCGATGACGCGACGGGTCTGACGGTCGAACACGCCGCGGAAGTTACGGCCGCTGCCGATTGGCCAGTTCATGGGGTACGTATTGATGCCCAGGACGTTCTCGATCTCTTCCATGAGCTCAAACGGATCGCGGGCCTCGTGGTCGAGCTTGTTCACAAAGGTAAAGATGGGAATGTGGCGCAGCGTGCAGACCTTAAAGAGCTTTTTGGTCTGGGCCTCGACGCCCTTGGCGCCGTCGATGACCATGACCGCGGCGTCGGCGGCCATAAGGGTACGGTAGGTATCCTCCGAGAAGTCCTGGTGGCCGGGAGTATCGAGGATGTTGACGCAGGCGCCGTTGTAGGTGAACTGCAGTACCGAGGAGGTAACGGAAATACCGCGCTCCTTCTCGATGTCCATCCAGTCCGAGACGGCATGCTTGGCCGAACTCTTGCCCTTGACCGAGCCGGCGGTCTGGATGCTGCCGGTATAGAGCAGCAGCTTCTCGGTAAGCGTGGTCTTACCGGCGTCCGGGTGGCTGATGATCGCGAATGTGCGGCGCGACGAGATTTCATCCGACAGGCTTGCCATGCGGATCCTTTCTTGCATTGAGTGCATTACGTCGATGTAACCGCACTATTGTAGCCGCGAAATCCCGCTCTAGGGCGCCTATCAGGACAAATTCATCAGTTGGGGCCTGGGTAGCCGGCCCAATCCGAATTTGTCTCTTGCGTAACTGTACATAGTGTATATATACTGTGCTTACCGGTTATATACACGTGTAGCCCAACAGCTAAGGAGCCGCTGTGGACATCATCCTATCCAATTCGAGCGACAAGCCCATCTACGAGCAAATAGCCTCGCAAGTCAAAGCTCAGATCCTTTCGGGCGCGCTCGCTTCGGGAGCCAAACTCCCCAGCATCCGTGCACTCGCGAGCGATCTTGGCGTGAGTGTCATCACCACCAAGCGCGCCTACGCCGACCTGGAGCAACTCGGCTTTATCTGCACCGTGCAGGGCAAGGGCTGTTTTGTCGCCGAGGGCAACCAAGAACTCTTGCGCGAAAATCAGCTCTGCCATATCGAAGAGCTGCTTGCGAAAGCGGCGAGCCAAGCCGAAGCCTTGGGCGTCACGCGCGACAAGCTGCACGAGATGCTCGACCTCGTAGCCCCCGAAACCATGCAGTAGCCATCTGCAAGAAAGGCTATACCATGCAAAAGTTGCTAGAACTCAAAGGTGTATCGCGCCGCGTGAGCGACCGCTTTTCACTGCGCGACGTCACGCTTGCCGTGGAGCCCGGCCAGATCGTTGGCTTTGTGGGCGCAAATGGCGCCGGCAAGACGACGACCATTCGCGCCGCGCTTGGGCTTATAAAGCCCGATGCCGGCGAGGTGCATCTGCTTGGACAGCGCTGCGACGCCAACGCGCCCGACGAGACGCAGCGCCATCTGCGCTCCCGCATCGGTCTTGTCCTGGACACGTGTCCTTTCCCTTCCACGCTCAAGGTGGGCCAGATCGAGACGCTCGTAGGCCCGGCGCACCCCACATGGAGTCGCGAAACATTCGCCAGATTTATCGAACGATTTGGCCTTGATCCCAAAGCCAAGGTCAAAGACCTCTCCCGCGGCATGGGTATGAAGCTGCAGCTCGCCTGTGCGCTCAGCCACAATGCCAGGCTGCTCGTTTTGGACGAAGCCACCGCGGGCCTCGATCCCATGGCGCGCGAGGAGCTGCTCGATGAGCTGCTCGCCTTTGTTTCCGACGGCCAGCGCAGCGTACTGCTCTCGAGCCACATTACGTCCGACCTCGATAGCGCCGCCGATCGCGTCATCTGCATCGATAACGGTTCGATTGCATTTGACCTGCCACGCGAGGACATTACCGACCGCGCCGGAATCGCCCACTGCACGCAAGCACAGGCCGCAGAGCTCATGGCTTGCGTCGAAGGCGCCCGTGCTGCCCGCCACGCCTATAGCGTGGACGTGCTCGTGCCCAACCGCCGTGATACGCTCGAGGCTTTCCCCGAGATTCCCTGCGATCGGGCAACCATTGATGACTACCTTCGCCTCATGCTGAAAGGGGCTTCGAAATGAAACGCGCCTTTATGTCCGAGCTCGCCATCGTTCGCACGCTTATCCCGAGCATCGCGGGTGTCGGCTTATTTATATTCATCGTGATAACCCTCGCCAACGCATCGGATGGTGATTCCGGCATGAGTGCTGGCGCCTGCGCAGTCAGCGCCATGTCGCCCATCATGATCATGAACTCGCTAGCCGGCTTCGACAATCAAAACGGATGGGAGCGCTATCGGGCAACGCTGCCCTTCTCGCGCAAAGACATCGTCTGCGCACGTTACCTGTGTATCGTTGCTTTCTCGGCCATCATGGCATGTGCGGCCGCGCTGTTGAACATCGTCACCATCCCACTCTTCAATAATGCAGGCATTTTCCCGACGGGACAGGTCGTATTTGAGATCGCAATTGCCTCGGCAGCCTCGATGCTCATCTCCCTCATGATGGTGTTTTTGGCGCAGCGCTGTTCTTTCGTTTTGGACACATGGAGGCGCTGCGCCTGTCCGTTGGTCTGTTTGCCTTGCTCGGTTGCCTTGCTATGGCCACGCTGAGCTCCTCCAACCCCATCAGCAACTGGCTCATGTCGATTGCCGGAGCGAATCCCGACCCTGCCGTTCTGGGCTGTCTGTGTGCAGGCATCGCCGCACTTGCCCTCGCGCTATGTGCAATCAGCTGCACCGTCAGCACCAAGGTTTATCGAGTACGCGATCTGTAGCCACGCGAGCCTCAATCCACGAAGGACGCGATCGTCCCCTCCCCGCAGATCCGTGGCAAACGGCATGTCCCCGTCGTGCGCCACCGCGCTACTTGCGCAGCGGCTTGGGCAGCGGAATGCCAGCGGCGATGGCTGCGGCAATAATCATGCAGACGATACCCTTGAGCGGGAAGCACATGAGCAGCAGGCCCACGACCATGACCGGCTGACGCATGACGGCGCCCATCGTCGATGCCGTGCAGACGGCGACGCAAAAGACCGGATCTGCGCCGGTGAGGATGGCCAGGCCATAGCCCAGGCTTACGCCCGAGAAGATAACCGGGAAGAAGTGGCCGCCGCGCCAACCAAGGTTGATGAGGGCGGGCGTCAGCATGGCCTTGACAAGACCGGTCGCGATAAGCACGCCGGCGGGAATGGTCAGATAGGTCTCCATAAGTACATCGGCCTGGGTCTCGCCGGCAAACATGGTGTAGGGCAGGACTGTGCCGCAGATGGCGAGCGCCAGACCGGCTAGCATGGCCTTGACGACAGGACGCTCCCCTATTGCATGGGCAAGCGCTTCGCTCGCGTGCTCAGAGACAAAGTACAGCCAGCCGCAGATTGTTCCGATCAACGACAGGGGGACGAGCCAGGTAAGCTCTAGGTTGCCCACCTCGGCGGACTCGAACCTGGGCATGCCCATGCCGCCGCCCATGAGCTGGCCGAGCAGCAGTAGGTGCCCAGGCCGCCGGCAATCGCAATGCCGTAGACCACCGTCTTCTGTGCCTTGGGCAGCTTGATCGTGATCTCGTCGGACGCGGACTCATCGTCATTAGCGCCCTGGCCGTCGGCGCTACCGGCGAGCGGCGCCACAAAGCCAAAGACGGGCGCGGTAAAGAGCGCCGTCAGCGCGGCCTGGGTGCCAACAGTGTGAGCTCCCTAAACTCGGCGCCAAAGCGGCGCATGCGGTCGCCGACCCAGCTGCACAGACCCGCGATAACGCCGGTCAGGCCGGCCTCCGGTCCAATACTTCCGCCAAACAGCAGCGGCAGCAATGCCGCGAGCGAAAGCTTGCCCAGGTTGTCGTACGGGTAGCGCCCGTCTTGTTTGACCTTGGCCATCACCTGGTTGAGGTCGTCGGTCTTGGTGCCCGTAATCTTTTCGTACAGACCGATTAACAGGCCGCCCAGCAGGCAGACGAAAAACGGGTACGGCAGAAAGCCAAACGGGCCGCTGGCAAGCTCGGGCGAGGCGACGCCCAGCATATGCGGAATCTCGGTCCATAAATAGTCGATACCGTGCTCCATCGCAAAGAAGAACAGCCAGACCGCGGCGCCCGCAAACGCACCGGTCACAGCCACGCTCACTAAAAACAGTGCTCGGTTTTTGGGTTTTGCAAGGTTATCCATCGGGGCCTCCCGTGGTCAAAGTCGGCATAGATGCGTTTTATTGTAGAGCGAGCGTTGCCCGAACGAGCCAACCGTCTGCGCTGCAAACGGCACCATTGGGAGTCATAGTGGGGCAGGCTCAAGACTTATCCATTAATAATCGAGGCAATCTCGCGCAAATCGTCGGCAAAGTAGATGCCGTGCTGGCGCTGCGGGCTCGAAAGTCCTTTATCAATCATGTGTCCGAGCAGCGCCTTGAGATCGTTGTAGTAACCGTCCAGGTTATACAGGATGCACGGCGCGCTCAGATGCCCCAGCGACACGGCCGACATGACCTCGGCAATCTCCTCGAGCGTACCCGTCCCGCCGGGAAAGGCAACGAAGGCATCACCAAGCTCGATCATCTTGGCCTTGCGCTCGGCCATGTCGCTCGTCACGATGAGGTCGTCGATACCGTCATGTTGAAACTCGGCCTCGATAAAAAAGCTTGGCTCCACGCCGGTCACGTGTCCGCCGGCATCGAGCACGCTATCGGCGAGCGCGCCCATCAGCCCCGACTTGGACCCGCCGTATACCAGCGCGTGGCCGTTGGAGCAATCCATGCGCCGAGCTCTCGCACTGCAGGCAGAAACGCTGGGTCGTTACCGACGCTGGCGCCCAGATATACCGTGATATCCATATTCAGTCCCCCTCGTCATGACGCGCGGCGCCCGTTCTAGCGTTGCGTCGGCGATATTCGCGCACACGGCGCGATAGGTCGGCAAGCTCGTCACGATCGAGCTCTTCCAAATGCTCAAGATCGTCCATAAAGCGCGCCATGGTGTCCTTTTGGCGCATCTTGATGAGCGTATTGCAGTAGTTCACCGCCACGCCCGTGAGCATGGCGATGTAGAAGATGCTGATGACGCTCAGGACGACGGTGATAGCGCGGGCAACCGGCGTCTCGGCCGGGATATCACCAAAGCCGATCGTCGAGACCGTCTCAAAGCTAAACCACAGGCCATCGCCAAACGTAAGGGTCGTGGGCTCGGACAGCCAGACGGCCGTCGAGCACAGCAGATAGAAGACGAGAAACAGGCCCGTGATGCGCGCAAAGCCAGCCTGGCGCAACACGTCAGCAAGCGTCCTCAACTTGTTCATCGCGACCCCTTTTCCCAGACGCCCAATCACATTCGCTCGGTATTGTCCCACAACCGGCACTTGGGCAACCGGCAGTCAGGGACGTTCCTTTTGTGCCGGCAGTTAGGGACTGCCCCCAACTGCCGGGAGTGACCGTTTAGCGGTGCGGTGGCTGAGTGGGCAGGTTGAACTGGTATCCTTATGTGATACTGTCTCGACTCGATAGGATTTCATGTGAAACCTTCCACCGTCCTTCGTTTGACTCTATATCGCACCCTGGCCGTCGCGCTTGCCGCACTCGCCGTACTGAGCGCCGCCATGCCCGCCCCTGCCTTTGCCGCCGACTCCGACCAGCAGGTCAAGACGGTCCGCGTTGGCTGGCTCGTCAACAACAAAGGCTTCCAGGAAGGCACGCCGGGCGAGCGCCTCTCGGGATGGGGCTACGAGTACCTCCAGACCCTCTCGTATTACACAAAGGCTGGCAATACGAATACGTTAGCGGCACCTTCTCCGAGCTTATGGACATGCTCGAGGCGGGCGAAATCGACCTCATGCCCAACATCTCGTATTCGGCAGAACGCGAGCAGAAGCTGCTCTTTTCCTCAAATCCCGAGGCACCGAGCGCTACTATATCTACGCCAGGCCCGACCGCGACGATCTGGCCAAGGGTGACCCTCAGGCGCTCCAAGGCCTCACCATCGGCTGCAACTCTGGCGTTATGCAAACTATCGTCGGCCAGCAGTGGCTCGCCAACGAAGACGTTACCTGCACCTATAAAGAAATCGACACCGGCAGCGCCTCTTTGAGGCGCTTGCAGACGGCGAGGTCGACGCCGTCATCATGAACGACACCATTTCGTCGCCCGATGCGTCACCCATGTTCTACGTAGGCTCGAGCGACTACTATTTTGCCGTTCCTAAAAGCCGCCCTGACCTGATGAACGACATCAACGCCGCCATGACGACCATCGCCCGCGATAACCCGCGCTATAACGAGGAAGTCAAATCGAGTTACTCGACCCAAAACAGTGGCTCGTCATCGCTCACCGGCACCGAGACCACCTGGCTCAAAGAAAACGGCAATACCATCACGCTCGGCTATCTTAAAAACCAACTTCCCTACTGTACGCAAAATGACGACGGCGAGATGGAAGGGTCGCTCGCCTCGCTTGCAACGACGTTGCACGACAAGTTTGACATTACGGTCAAAACAATCGCACTCTCGAACAACAAGCAAATGATCAAAGCCCTTTCCAACGGAACCATCGATGTCGCCCTACCGTTGTTTCGCGACTACTGGCTCGCCGAGCAGACAGGGGTCATCCAGTCAAACTCGATGGGAACGGTTTCGCTGACCGCCATTCACAGTGGCAAAAACCTGAACAGCGACCTTAAGAACATCGCTTGTACAAAGAGCACAATCGTTAACCGTTTTGAGCTCGAAAGTCTCTTTCCGAACGCAACGGTAACCGAGTATTCGAATGACGGCGAGGTGCTCAAAGCCCTCAATGAGGGGAAGGCACGTTGCATCATTGTCCCCAGCACGCGCCTGGAAACTCTCCGCGACATCTACGACATCGAGGATTTCGAAACACAGGAACTCACCAACACGGCGCAACTATCGTGTTTAATTTCGCGCGGCAAGCCCGAGCTGCTGGGAATCATCAATAAGGGCATCGTCAATGCAGGTGAATCGCTCTCTGCAAACAGCTATTTCCCCACATCGTACTCGGCGCAAGAATCGGATGCGTTCCGACTTCTCTACCGCAACCGCATCGTCATTGCGGCAGTCGTCATCTGCATTTTGCTCACCGGCATCGTCATCCTTGTCTGGTCGCTTTAC
>ENA-OQEB01000274-OQEB01000274.1-human-gut-metagenome-genome-assembly--contig:-NODE-274-length-22035-cov-6.068605_pt1 | contig 22035 bp, 31 predicted proteins | sample MGYA00242787_ERZ504619 | MGnify/ENA primary metagenome ERZ504619 (study PRJEB26092, sample SAMD00036317) | human gut metagenome | host: Homo sapiens | study: EMG produced TPA metagenomics assembly of... | reverse complement strand
CGCGCGGTCCGCATCTGATGGTGTCGACGTCAATGGTATACGGGTGCATCATCGACGTCTTCAATACAGAAAATATCAGTGCGGAATGTTCCGGAGGGAAGCCCCCGTCACGCCCCCGGATTCCCTGCGTTTACGGCCTTGAGGTCGGCGGGCGGAGAAGGACGTGGTCGATAGGGATACGTGTCCCCTTGCTGTTTCGCGCTTTGCGCGAAAGGCGCGCTACTTTGGGATGGATGGGGAACGTGGTTGTTGCGGTGGCTTTTCCCTTTTGCTGTTTCGCGGCTTTGCCGCGAAAAGCGCAGCACTTTGGGATGGGCGGGTACGTTATTGTCGCGCTGCTCTGTCCCGGCCGCATTTCTAGAGCGTTTCCCCCGCCATAAATTACCCTTGGCATACTTGCGCGAAAGCCTACTGGTGCTACACTTGCAATTGCTGTTTCAGGGCGGGGTGAAATTCCCCACTGGCGGTAAATCGGGCGGTGCTAAAGGGGTGCCGTGGCGCAGGCGAGGTGCCTGCGGCCGAGCCGATGAGTCCGCGACCGTGTGTGCGTTGGTTCGCATGCCGGCTGAACTGGTGAGATCCCAGTACCAACGGTTAGAGTCCGGATGAAAGAGGCAGGTGATCTTATGTCTGAACAGTCGCAGCATATCCATTTTGAGAACACGAATAGGTGGAGCACCAAACAGCTCGTTACCATGGCGCTGATGTGCGCCTTGGGCGCCCTGTTTATGTATGTGCAGCTACCCATCCTTCCCTCGGCGCCGTTTTTGACGTATGACCCGTCGCTGGTGCCGGCGATGGTGTGCGGGTTTGCGTATGGTCCCGGTGCCGGTACTGCTGTTGCCGCCATGGCGATCGTTATCCATGCACTCACTACGGGTGACTGGGTCGGCGCGCTTATGAATCTGGTTGCCACGCTGGGCTACATTCTGCCCGCGGCTATCGTCTATCAGAAGATGCACACCTATAAGGGTGCCGTGATTGGCCTGGTGCTCGGCGTCATTGCCGCTACGGCGCTGTCTATGGTCGCAAACCTTACTATTGGCGTTTGGTTCTGGTATGGCTCGGTCGATGTGATCGCCCCGCTCATGATTCCTGCCGTACTGCCGTTCAACCTTATCAAGACCGTGCTTAACTCGGTGTTGACGCTGGTGGTGTATAAAGCAGTTTCCAACCTCATCACGCCTAAAAAGGACCAGGTCAAAGGGCGCGCATGATTGAGTGTCGGGGCGTTTCCTTTAGCTATGACGGTGCCGTGTCGGCACTCGATGGTGTCGATCTGAGCATCGAGGACGGGGAGTTTTTCTGCATCCTCGGTGGCAATGGGTCGGGCAAGTCGACGTTTGCCAAGCATCTGAATGCGTTGTTGCAACCCGATGCGGGCACGGTACGCATCAACGGCATGGATGCGTCCGACCCCGAGCTGGTTTACGACATTCGTTCGACCGCGGGCATGGTATTCCAGAATCCCGACGACCAGCTGGTGGCAACGCTTGTCGAAGATGACGTTGCGTTCGGTCCCGAAAACCTTGGCGTGCCATCGGCGCAAATTGCGCAGCGCGTACGCGAGGCGCTGAAGGGCGTGGGCCTGGTGGCTTTGAGCGCCATGAGACCCACGCGCTTTCGGGCGGACAAAAGCAGCGCGTGGCGCTTGCCGGCGTGCTCGCCATGGAACCGCGCGTGCTCATTTTGGACGAGGCGTCCTCGATGCTCGATCCGCGCGGACGCAAGGGCCTTATGAAGGCCTGTCATGCGCTCCACGATCGCGGCATGACTATCGTGATGATTACGCACTTTATGGAAGAGGCCGCCGAGGCCGATCGTGTCGCGGTGTTTCGGGCGGGGCGCGTTGCCATGCTCGGTACGCCCGAGGAAATCTTGACGCGGGCGGACGAACTTGCGCAGCTCAACTTGGATATGCCGGCGTCGTGCTGTCTAGGTAGGGCATCGTGCGAAGGGCGTGTCCGTTTGCGCGCAGGTGCGTGAGGCGGATATGGTCGCCGAGATTGCGCAGGCTTATGCCGAGCGGAGTGGGGCAGGCACCGCGGGGCAGTCTTCCGCATCCCAGTTGGAAATCGCTGACGGCACTGTTCCGGTAGACAACGAGGGCAACGCGTCGGAGCCCGTCATAGAGCTATCCCATGTTTCGTACAGTTATTCGCTCAGTCCGCGCGAGCGCCGCCGCTGGCATAAGCGCTCGGCCACTGCGGGCAAATCGAGCAAACAGGCTCTCTGGGGAAACGACCCCAGCAGTCCGTGGGCGCTGCGCTATGTATCGCTGACGGTGCGTCGCGGCGAGTTCCTGGGGCTAGCAGGCCATACCGGCTCGGGTAAATCGACTCTGGTCCAGCATCTCAACGCTGATCCGTCCGCAGGAGGGAAGCATTTGCGCGCTGGGGCTCGACCTATCAAACAAGAAAGACGCCGCTGCGGTTAAGGCCAAGGTCGGCGTGGTGTTTCAGTATCCTGAGCGTCAGCTGTTTGCCGAAACCGTGGCGCAGGACGTGGCGTTTGGTCCGCACAACCTTGGCTTGCCGCAAGATGAAGTCGACCGTCGTGTCGAGTCATCGCTCTCGCGCGTGGGCCTCGATCTTTCCACGGTCGGCGACAAGAGCCCCTTTGAGCTTTCGGGCGGCCAGCAGCGTCGCGTGGCGTTTGCCGGCGTGCTCGCCATGGAACCTGAGGTGCTGGTGCTCGACGAGCCCATGGCGGGCCTCGATCCGGCTGCCCGCAGGGATTTCCTGGAGCTCATTGGCCGTTTACATGACGAAGGCCTGACCGTTGTCATGGTTTCGCACAGCATGGATGACCTGGCAAATTGTTGTGACCGTATCGTTGTGATGAACGAGGGCGCGGTGTTTGCCGAGGGAACGCCCACGCAGGTTTTTGCGCATGCGGATGAGCTTAAATCAATCGGCTTGGGTGTTCCCGCCGCCCAGCGCATGGCGCTGCGCTCGCGAAGGCAGGCGTGCCGCTGCGCTTTGACGGCTCTATACGGTTGAGTCGCTGGCAGACGAGTTGGTGGACCTGCTAATCGGTCGCTCGGGCGGTCCTTCTAACGTCGCGGACATTGCTAAATCCAAGACGGTCGCGCGAGAGGAGGGCTGCTAATGGAGGCGTTTTCGTTTGGCAGCTACTATCCCGGCGATAGTGCGATCCACCGCCTAGACCCGCGAACTAAGTTGCTCTTGGGCTTTGTGTTTCTGATCACGACGCTCACAGTCAGCAGCTTCCGCGGACTGGCCCCGGTCGCAATCTTCGTTGTCCTGATCTATGCCGTGTCCCGGGTGCCGTTGCGCCGGTCCTATCATCGATGGCACCATTGCTGGCGATTGTCGTGGTGGTCGCAGTGCTCAACCTGTTTTCCGACCAGAGCGGGCGCATCCTGTGGCAGCTCTGCTTTCTGCAGATAAGCGAGGGCTCGCTGCGTTCTGCCGCCTTTATGGCGTGCCGCCTGACCCTGATGATGGCCGGCATGAGCGCCATTACGCTCACCACGCCCACGCTCGACCTCACCGCGGGCTTTGAGCGTCTGCTCGCACCGTTTGCGCGTGTGGGACTTCCTGCGCACGAGCTCGGCATGATCATGGGTATCGCGCTGCGCTTTATGCCGCAGTTTGCCACCGAGATGAAGCAGACGGCCGATGCGCAGGCGAGCCGCGGTGCGCGCATGACGGGCGGTCCGCTCGGCGGCGTGCGTATGCTCGGCAGTGTGGCGATTCCGCTGTTCACGGGCGTGTTCCGTCATGCCGAGACGCTTTCGGCCGCCATGGATGCCCGTTGCTATCATGGCGAGCAGGGCCGCACACGTTTGCATGCGCTTGCATTTGGCCGCAGCGATGCGTTGGCGGCGGTGGTGACGGCGTTGCTGCTCATCTGCGTCATCGTCATCAATCTTCAACTTGTTTAGGCGCGATTCGAGCGCAAGAAAGGGGTCCCTATGACCGACAACGACCGCACGGCTCAGCTTGAGCGCGCCTGTTCGTATCTCAGGCGCATTCCGGCGTGGTATCTGGCCACGACCGATGTGGCCGACGGGTATCAGCCTCGCGTGAGGCCGTTTTCATTTGCCATGGTCGATGACGGTAAGCTGTGGTTTTGCACATCGCGCGACAAGGATGTGTGGGCGGAGCTGAGTGCGAATCCCAAGTTTGAACTCTCGGGCTGGAAGCCGGGGGAGTGCTGGATCGTGTTGACCGGCGAGGCCGCACTTGAGGACGACGCAGTTGCGAGCGACAAGGTGCGTCAAGCGGGTTTTAAGCACATGGTGGGCATCGGCGAGGAACACGAGAGCGCCAACGACGGCCGCCTTGCGTTCTTCTCGGTCCGCAACATCGCCGCGCGGTTCTGCGATATCGACGGCAGCGAGGAGCGCCTGGAGCTCTAGCTCACACAAACCAGGCTCCCAAACTAGCTAGTACAGGAGGAAACGTGGACGGATTGAATACGGTTTTGGAGTATTTGACGTCGGTGCCGGCGTGGTATCTGGCGACAAGCGTGGACGGGCAGCCACATGTGCGTCCGTTCTCGTTTGCACAGATTCAGGACGGCAAGCTGTGGTTTGTGACGGCGCGCACCAAAGATGTGTGGCAAGAGCTTCTGCAAAACCAGCGCTTTGAGCCACGAGTTGGTGGCCGGGCCATGGTTGGTTGATCTGCGCGGGCGTGCGGGGCTGGAAGACCGGGCTTCGAGTGAAATGCGCGAGGCCGGTTGGAAGCATCTTGAGCGCCTGGGCGAGCACTATGAGGGGCCTAACGACCCCACGCTCGTCTTCTTTAGCGTCGAGGATCCCGAGGCTTTTATCTGCAATCACGACGAATGGGTGCCGGTCGAGCTCTAGCCAGCTGGCTCATCCTAACAACTTGGTTTTCGCATGGGCGGGCCCCGTATTGCCCGGCGCCGTTAGGAGCGCCGGTCAATACGGGGCCCGCTCAATTTGTCAATTCCTTCAAGCGAATGTGTCGGGAATGTTTCAATGCATGAATATGCAAGCCATTTACGTGTTCATGCATCTTTTGGTGCTAAAGTTTCAACCCACTTCATAACGACCACTGCGAAATGCGCATCGGTGCATAAATCGCAGACAAGGAGTCTGATATGTCATTGAAGGTTGGAATCGTCGGCGCGGCTGGATATGCCGGAGCCGAGCTCATTCGCCTCGTCCTCGGTCATCCCGAGTTTGAACTTGCTGCCATTACGTCCAACGCCGATGCCGGCCAGCCGTTGTCTGCGGTGCACCCGAGCTTCACCGGCGTAAGCGATCTTGTCTTTACGACGCATGATGCCCCTGAGCTCAAGAACTGCGACGCGGTCTTTTTGGCCGTGCCGCACACGGCTGCCATGGCACAGGTGCCCGCGCTGCTTGCATCGGGCGTCTCCTGCTTTGATCTTTCGGCCGACTACCGTCTGAACGACGCGTCCGTTTTTGAGGCTTGGTATGCCGCCGAGCATACGAGCCCCGAGCTGCTCAAGACCCGTGCCTTCGGTCTGCCCGAGCTGTTCTGCCAGGACTTAGAGACCGCTGCTTCCAGCCATGCCGACGGCAAACCCGTGCTGGTCGCCTGCGCCGGTTGCTATCCCACCGCAACGAGCCTTGCTGCCGCTCCTGCCGTGCGTGCGGGCTGGGTGGCCGAGAACGGTCCCGTGATTGTCGATGCCATCAGCGGTGTAACGGGTGCCGGCAAGTCCTGCAACGCTCGTACGCATTTTTGCAGCGCCGACGAGAACTTGGAGGCCTATGGCGTAAGCAAGCATCGTCATACGCCCGAGATTGAGCAAATCCTTGGCCTGACCGATCGCATCGTCTTTACCCCGCATCTGGCACCGCTCAAGCGTGGCCTGCTCTCCACGGTGACGCTGCCGCTCACGCCGCAGGCATCGACTCCCTGGCTCTTGAGGACGTTGTCGACTATTACAAGCAGTTCTATGCCGGTCGCACCTTTGTGCGCGTGCTCGACGCCGACCAGCAGCCCAAGACGGCTTCGGTCGTCGGCACCAACGCCGCTCAGATTGGCCTCGCGCTCAACAAGCGCGCAGGCGTGCTGGTGGCGGCGGGCGCCATCGACAATCTGTGCAAGGGCGCTGCGGGCCAAGCAGTCCAGTGCGCCAATATCGTCTTTGGCTTTGACGAGCGACGAGGCTTGCCCACAGTGGCGTGCCCGGTGTAGCACATTCGATTGTTAACGATTTGGTAGTCGGGCATCGAGTGGGGCGCCACTCTTAAGCTGGTCTCATGATTACGACTGGCATGGCGCACCAACCGATGTCCGTTTTTTGTTTGACATAAGGAGTCATAAAGACGATGAATACCGAGCTGTTTGATATCAAGATTCGCGCCGTCGAGGGTGGCGTTACGGCAGCGGCCGGCTTTAAGGCCGCAGGCATCCATGCGGGATTTCGGAAGAATCCCGAGCGTCTGGATTACGCGCTCGTCGTGCCCGATAAGCCCTGTCCCGGTGCCGGCGTGTTTACTACCAATCGCTTTTGCGCGGCGCCCGTGCAGGTGAGCCGCGCCAACCTGGGCGGTGCGGACAAGGGCTACGGTATCATCGCCGGCGTTTCGATCAACTCTGGCAATGCCAACGCCGCCACGGGTGAGACCGGCCTTGCATGCGCGCGCGAGACATGCAGCATCGCATCGCAGGTCATCAGCTGCGAGCCCCAGCAGATTCTGGTTGCCTCCACGGGCGTGATTGGCCAGATTCTGCCGATCGACACGTTTGAGACCGCCATTCCTGCTGCCTACGAGGCGCTCTCCGCCCACGGTGGAGCCGATGCCGCTCGCGCCATCATGACGACCGACACGCACTCCAAGGAGTACGCCGTGTGTTACCGCAGCGAGGCCGCGGGGCACGCAGGTAATGCCTATACGGTGGGCGGTATGTGCAAAGGCTCGGGTATGATCATGCCCAACATGGCCACCATGATCGCAGTCATCACTACCGATGCCCCCGTCGAGCCGGCGGCGCTTCACGCCCTGTTACTCTCCACCGTCAAGCAGACCTTTAACAAGGTAACGGTCGATTCCGACACCTCGACCAACGACACCTGCATCATGCTTGCCTCCGGCGCCGCTGCCGCAGATGCCGACCTATCGTCGAGGGCTCCGATGCCTTCGACGAGTTGGCATTTGCCGTGCACGAGGTGTGCGAGAGCCTGGCGCGCAATATCGCCGCCGATGGCGAGGGCGCATCCAAGCTCGTGACGGTTAACGTCACCGGCGCGTGAACGACGAGGAGGCCGATATCGCCGCTCGTGCCGTCGCCAACTCGCCGCTCGTCAAGACCTGCATTGCCGGCCACGATTGCAACTGGGGTCGCGTTGCCATGGCGCTCGGCAAGTGCGGCGTGCAGTTTAACCAAGAAGATGTGTCCATCGACATGATGGGTATGCCCGTCTGTCGCGATGGCCTGACGGTCCCCTTCGATGAGGACGAAGCCCTGCGACGTTTTGAGGCGCCCGAGATTGTGATCTCGGCAGACCTGGGCGCAGGGGACGCGGCGACACCGTGTGGACTTGCGACCTCACGCACGAGTACATCTCCATTAACGGCGACTACCGTTCCTAGACTCCCGATGTGCCGCGCGTCCCGCTGCAATCGCGGGCAACGAGGTACGGCGCGATAGCTACACGAAAGACGAGGCAGACTATGAAGTTCGCACGCGATTGTCGCTCGAGCGAATCCAACGAAGTTACCGCGCAGCTGCTGTTCGAGGCGCTGCCGTGGATTAAGAACCTGACCGGTAAGACGGTCGTTATCAAGTACGGCGGTGCGCCATGGTCGACGAGCAGCTGCGCCGTGACGTGATGAGCGACATCGTTCTGCTCAAGATTATCGGCATGCGCCCTGTTATCGTGCACGGCGGCGGCAAGGCCATCAACGAGGCGTTGAGCCATTACGATATTCCCGTCGAATTCAAGAACGGCCAGCGCGTGACCACGCCGGATACCATGGATATCGTGCGCGAGGTGCTGGGCGGCAAAGTCAACCAGGAGCTGGTCGCGGCGCTCAACCACCACGGCAACCTGGCCGTGGGCGTGTCCGGCAGCGACGCCGGTACCCTTATCGCCGAGCCACTCGATCCAGAGCTCGGACGCGTAGGCAAGGTCACGCACGTCAACACCGACTATATCGAGCGTTTGCTCGACAGTGAGTACATTCCCGTTATCGCCACGGTCGCGGCGGGGGAGGACGGTGGCTTCTTCAACATCAACGCCGATACCGCCGCCGGTGCCGTTGCGGCGGCGCTTCATGCGCACAAGGCGATTTTTTTGACCGATGTCGACGGTCTGTACAAGGACTTTAGCGACAAGGATTCGCTTATCTCCAACCTGACGCTCGACGAGGTCAATGAGATGCTCTACGGCGGCGAGGTCGACAAGGGCATGATCCCCAAGCTGCGCGCCGCCGTCGATGCACTATCCGCTGGCGTGTTCCGAGCCCACATCATCAACGGCACGACGCCGCACTCGCTGCTGCTGGAGCTGCTGACCGATGCCGCGTCGGTACCGTGATCCACTCCACCGAGACGGCCTACGAATTCGATACGCATCCGCACCCGCTTTCGACGTTTGCCGCGCGCCTGACCGAGAACCTCGACGAGGTCGAGAAGCTCCAGACGGTCTAGCTGACCCGCAGCCGCCCCATTCCTGCACCCATAGCCCCGCGCCGTCTGCGCCCAACGAAAGGCATCCCATGTCACTTGCAGCTCAGCAATCGCTTGAATCCCATTACGTTATGCATACCTTTGGCCGCTCTCCGGTCGAGTTTGTCGAGGGTCACGGCATGAAGCTCACCGGCGACGATGGCCGTGAGTACCTCGACTTTCTTGCCGGCATCGGCGTGTGCAGCCTAGGTCATGGCGACCCGGCTGTGCTCTCGGCGCTCGAGGCACAGACCAAAAAGCTCATGCATGTCTCCAATTACTTCTACATCGAGCAGCGCGGACAGGTCGCGGCGCTGCTGTCCAAGCTTGCTAACGACGACGTAGATGGTGCGCGCGTGCTTGCCGATGCCATTGCCGCCGGCGATGAGACCACGGCAGCTGCTCTTGGTGCCCCGGCTGCGGATGAGCAGGTTTGGGAGACCTTCTTTGCCAACTCTGGCGCCGAGGCCAACGAGGGCTCGATGAAGCTCGCGCGCCTGTACGCCAAGCGTGCCGGTAATGGCGGCAACACCATCGTGTGCATGCGCGGCGGGTTCCACGGCCGTACGCTCGAGACCATTGCCGCCACCATGCAGGATTGGCTGCAGGACAGCTTCCGCCCGCTGCCGGGTGGCTTTGTGGCCTGCACGCCCAACGATGTGGACGAGCTGCGTGCGATCTTTAAGCAGCTGGGGAGCGAGATTTGTGCCGTGATGCTCGAGCCGATCCAGGGTGAGAGTGGCGTGCACCCCATGACCGAGGAGTTTATGGCGGCAGCGCGTGACCTGGCACACGAAGTGGGCGCCGTGCTTATCGCCGACGAGGTCCAGTGCGGCATCTTCCGCTCCGGCAAGCCGTTTGCGTTCCAAACCTATGGCGTGGAGCCCGACATTATGAGCCTTGCCAAGGGCATTGCCGACGGCGTGCCCATGGGTGCCGTTGTGGCAAAGAAGGAGATTGCCGACGTGTTTAAGCCGGGCGACCACGGCTCGACCTTTGGCGGTAGCTGCTTGGCCATCGCGGCGTGTGCCGCGACGCTCTCCGCGCTTGTGCGTGGCGATTATGCCGAGCATGCTGCCAAGGTGGGCGCCTATATGGAGCAAAGCTCGCCAAGCTCCCGCACGTGGTTGAGGTTCGTGGCCGCGGCCTGATGCTCGGATGCGACTTGGATGACGCTGCGGGCGATGCGCATGATATTGTTGCCCGCGCGCTGGCCGCCGGTGTCGTGATTAACGCTACGGGTGCCCATACGCTGCGTTTCTTGCCGCCGCTCGTCTGCGAGGAAGCCGACGTGGACAGCCTGATCGAGATTCTGTCGGGTGTTTTGGGCTAACGCGGCGCAATAACTCAATTTGGACCGAGTTCCGGACTGCGGACGTGCCCTATGCGGCATGATTCAGCGGTCTGGAACCCGTTTTGCCTTAGATTTGCTAAGGCAGGGAGACCTGCTGGTCAAAAAACATCAAATATGAGTACTGTTACCGATTTGGTAGCAGCAATTGTGGACTAATAAGGCAGATAGCAAGTCGAAATGGCGATGAAAGCATGATTTTGATCTAACTGTTAGTCCTTATAATGGACATATGTTGCGTAACTTAAGCAAATGCTGTCTTTTTATATGTTGCAAACAAAGTAGCAGTACTCATTTTTGCCATTTTTTGACCACGGACCTTGAAATAAGGGGTCCTTAGGGTTCGAATCCCATGCACTGGGCCCAAACAAAAACGGTCCCCTTGCGAGGACCGTTTCCAATTCGGTGGTGGGCGATGAGGGATGTCGCGTGCGGCTGACGCCGCCCGCTTTCGCTTCGGGCCTACGGCCCTCGCGTGCTGCGCTGGAAAACGCTTCGCGTTTCCTCAGCTCCGCACCCTGGCGGGTTCGAATCCCTCTGCGATGGGCCCAAAAAAGAAAGGCTCCCATTGCTGGGAGCCTAACAATTCAGTGGTGGGCGATGAGGGATTCGAACCCCCAGCCTTGTGCGTGTAAAGCACCTGCGCTAACCGTTGCGCCAATCGCCCGTGCGGAGAGAGTATAGCAAAACAATCGCCCCATTCACCTCATATCCATTAAAGGTAACCGGCGCGTGTCACAGCGGAGCTGATTCAGTTGAGATTGCCTGAACATTCCGCCCCTCTTTACGCCCTCGGGTATACTCAAAAGCTACTGATTCGATTTGATGCCCAGCAACAGCAGAGGGGATAGTATATGTGCGGTTTTGTCGGTTTTGTCGGTGGGACGGATAACCAATCCGAGGTGCTCACCAAGATGATGGACCGCATCGTCCATCGCGGTCCCGACATGGGCGGTCAGTTTATCGACGGCCGCGTTGCCCTCGCTTCCGCCGCCTGTCGATCCTCGACCTGACCGAGCTGGCGCCCAACCCATGGCCAATGAGGACGGCAGCGTCGTCATTGTCTTCAACGGTGAGATCTACAACTTCCAAGAACTCCGTTCCGAGCTCGAAGCCAAGGCTACAAGTTCCATTGCGGCGCCGACACCGAGAGCCTCCTGCACGGCTACGAGGAGTGGGGCGAGGCCGTCCTCGATCGCCTGCGCGGTATGTACGCCTTCGTCATCTGGGACAAAAAGAAGAACAAGCTTTTTGGCGCCCGTGACATCTTTGGCATCAAGCCGCTTTACTACTATCCCATGGCCGATGCGGGCGACGGCGCTCCGGGCGTGCTCTTTGGCTCCGAGATCAAGAGCTTCCTGGACTACCCGCACTTCCACAAGGCGGTCAACAAAAAGGCCCTGCGTCCGTACATGACGCTGCAGTATTCGGCAACCGAGGAGACCTTCTTCGAGGGTGTCTACAAGCTGCCGCCGGCGCACTACTTTACCGTCGATATCCCGACTGGCAAGATGAACATCGAGCGCTACTGGGATTGCGATTACTCTGCCGTCGAGAAGCCGTTCGAAGAGTATGTCGATGAGCTGGACGAGGTCGTGCACGAGAGTGTCGAGGCCCATCGCATCGCCGACGTCAAGGTCGCGTCGTTCCTCTCCGGTGGCGTCGACTCCAGCTACATCGCCGCTTGCCTCATGCCCGACAAGACCTTCTCGGTGGGCTTTGACTACAAGAACTTCAACGAGACCAACTACGCCAAGGAACTTTCCGATAAGCTCGGCGTCGAGAACGTTCGCAAGATGATTACCGCCGACGAGTTCTTCGGTGCGCTCGAGGACATCCAGTATCACATGGACGAGCCGCAGTCCAACCTGTCTTCCGTGCGCTGTGGTTCTTGGCCGAGATGGCCCGCAAGGACGTTACCGTCGTGCTTTCGGGCGAAGGCGCGACGAGCTCTTTGGCGGCTACGCCTACTACGAGGACACGGTCCCGGTGCGCAAGTACAAAAAGATGGTGCCGCTGCCCATCCGTCGCGCGCTCGGTAACCTGGCGCTGCATATGCCGTACTTCAAGGGACATAACTTCCTGGTCAAGGGTGCCGAGATCCCCGAGAAGTCGTTCCTGGGACAGGCTCTGGTATGGCCGGAGCGCGAGGTCGACGGCGTGCTCAAGCCCGAGTACAACACCGGCGATGGCGCCTTTGAGCTCGCTGCACCCATCTACGCACGCGTGAAGGGTCAGCCCGAACTGGTCAAGAAGCAGTACCTGGACATGAACATGTGGCTCCCGGGCGACATTCTGCTCAAGGCCGACAAGATGTGCATGGCGCACTCGCTGGAGCTGCGCGTGCCCTTCCTGGACCGCAAAGTCATGGAGTTCGCCGAGCACATTCCCGATCGCTACCGCATCAACGAGAACGGCAACAAGCAGGTACTCCGCCACGCTGCCAACAAGTCGCTGCCCGATGAGTGGGCCACCCGTCCCAAGGTGGGCTTCCCGGTGCCGATTGTCTACTGGCTGCGCGAGCAAAAGTGGTACGACTATGTCAAGGAGTACTTCACCGCGCCGTGGGCAAGCGAGTTCTTCAATACCGACGAGCTCATGCACCTGCTCGATCTGCACTTTGCGGGCAAGGGCGATTTCCAGCGCAAGATCTATACGCCGCTCGTGTTCCTAGTGTGGTACAAGCGCTTCTTTATCGACGAGGACCAGCCCGCTGTTCAGGCTGCCTAGCCTCGGCTTACGAACGCCTGCGCGTAACGGCTCCTCCGGGAGCCGTTTTTGCGTGGGTGCGTTTCAGTTACTATAAAACCGTCCCTGCCAAATGGCTGAGAAAGGTGAAAGATGCACCATTCGGATTCCGCGACCGTGACCACGGTCGATACGCTTGCCAAGCTTCTCGATGTGTGCGGCGAGCTGCGCGCATCAGAGCAGGTTGACGAGCGCGCCGTGACCGGCTGCTCGTTTGATTCGCGCGCGGTCTCGGCAGGTGACGTATTCTTTTGCAAAGGTGCTGCCTTTAAGCCCGCGTTTTTGAGCATGGCGCTCGATGCGGGCGCCGTCGCATTTGTGTGCGAGGAGTCGCTGGTCGAGTCTCTGGAGCCGCTGGCGCAGGAGAGCGGTGCTGCGATGCTGGTTGTTGATAGTGTTCGCACGGCCATGGCCCTGTTGCCGCCGGAGGTCTACGACCGTCCCGACCACGACGTCAAGATCGTGGGTATCACCGGTACCAAGGGAAAGACCACGGCCGCTTTTATGCTCCAGTCGATTATCAAAGCGGCGGGCGAGTCCTGCGGCATGATCGGCTCGGTGAGTACCGACGATGGCATCGAGTGCTACGAGAGCACCAATACTACGCCCGAGGCCCCCGAGGTCTGGCGCCATATCGCCAACTGCCGCACGTCCGGTCGCCAGTCCATGGTCATGGAGGTTTCGAGCCAGGCGCTCAAGTACCAACGCGTCGAGAATCTGCCGTTTGACGTGGCGTGCTTCCTCAACATCGGCCGCGACCACATCTCGCCGATCGAACACCCCACGTTTGAGGATTATTTTGAGAGCAAACTCAGGATCTTTGACCAGGCAAAGACCGCCGTGGTGAATCTAGGCACCGAAGAGGTTGACCGTGTGCTAGAGGCAGCGTCGACGGCCGATCGCTTGGTGACCGTTGGGGTCGAGCATCCCGAGGCGAGCCTGTGGGCAAGCGACGTACGCATGGTCGGCTTTAGCATCGAGTTCAACTTGCATGGCCTGTGTGCCGACGAGTCCGAGACGGGGGAGAAGGTCCTGCTGGGCATCGCGGGCGACTTTAACGTGGAAAACGCGCTGGTCGCTATCGCCGCTGCGCGCGAGATCGGCATCGGTATCGAGGCTATCAAGAAGGGCCTCTCCAAACTGCGTGTGCCGGGCCGTATGGAGGTCGTGGAGTCGAAGGACGGCCGCGTGATCTGCGTCGTCGACTATGCGCACAACCAGCTTTCGTTCCGTTCGCTTTTCTCGTCGGTCAAGCGCGCGTTTCCCGCTAGCCCCGTCATTGCGCTGTTTGGCGCTGCCGGCGGCAAGGCGCAGGAGCGCCGCGAGCAGCTTCCGCGCGAGGCCGCACCGTATTCCGACCTGATGATCTTTGCCAACGAGGATCCAGCTCACGAGGACCCGATGAAGGTCTGTCGCGAGCTTGCCGAGCATGTTCCCGACGATACGCCGAACAAGATCATCCTCGACCGCGAAGCCGCTGTGCATGCGGCGTTCAAGGCGGCGCGCGAGGAGTACGTCAACCCCGATGCTCCCACCATTGTCTTGCTGCTGGCAAAGGGTGACGAAGAGCTCATGCACGTGGGCGACGAGTTCGTGCCCATCGAGAGCGACCTTTCGTTGGCCAATCGCCTGATCGATGTTACCCAGTTTGACTAATGAACCATGATGGCGGCGGCGCCTGAGTGCGCTGTCGCCATAAGCGTGTTCCCTCAATCAAAACATGCCGTCCAAGTCCAAACCCTTCTACGTAAACGGAGTAACCATGTCCCACAACACCCTGCCGACCGTTGCCGAGCTTTCGGGCGAGATGCGCGAGCGCTTGGCCAAGGTCAAGTACGTCTTTACCGACCTGGATGCCACGATGCTCGCACCCGGCTCGTGCGTGCTACGCGACAACGACGGCAACCCCTCGACCAAACTCGTCGAGGCCGTCGTGGCGCTCGCTCGCGCTGGTATTCAGGTGGTTCCCACCTCGGGCCGCAACCGTACCATGATCCACGAGGACGCGCGCGTGCTCGGTCTCAACTCCTACATCGGCGAGATGGGCGGCCTGGTCATGTACGACCTCAAAGCCAACGATTGGGAGTATCTGACCGGCGACATGCCCTACGACTCCTCTTGCGGCCTCACGCCGCACCAGGTGATCGAGCAGACCGGCGTGTGCGAGAAGATCCTCGCCCGCTGGCCGCACAAGATCGAGTATCACAACGACATGTCGACCGGCTACAAATACCGTGAGGTCACCGTCGGCATGCGCGGCGATGTGCCCGACGATGAGGTTCAGGCCATCCTGGACGAGGCCGGCTGCGGTCTGATCTGGGCTTGCAACGGCCATCTGACTCACCTGTCCAAGCCGACGACGCTCGAGCTCGATCGCGTCGAGGACGGTCGCGCATTCAACATCAACCCGCGGGTCTCAACAAGGGCGTTGCCATCGCGCGCTTCTGCGAGCACCTGGGGATCGAGCGCGAGGAGACGCTCGCGCTCGGCGATTCCGAGTCCGACTTCTACATGGCCGATCACGTGGCACGTTCTGCCTGGTCGAGAATGGCCTGACGAGCGCCGGCGCGCCCGAGTTCCTGGCTGCTTGCGAGAACGCTTTCGTTACGCGCGGCAAAATTGTCGACGGTTGGGCGGCGACGGCAGAGCTGCTGGTCGCGGCGCGTTCGTAGCGCGGCGTCGCCGCACTTGGACATGTCTTTTCGAGAGAGACTGGTGAGGTAATGTCCGATATCGAGAATCCGGCAGGCGACACGCGCCCGATTGGCGTGTTCGATTCTGGTTTGGGCGGTCTGACGGTTGCGCGCGCGATTGCGACGGCGCTGCCGCACGAGTCCGTCTACTACTTTGGCGACACCAAGCGCTGCCCCTACGGCACCCGCACCGAGGATGAGGTGCGCTCGTTTGCGTTGCAGGCGGGCCGTTGGCTGTCGAAGCACGACGTCAAGATTATGGTCATCGCCTGCAACACGGCGACCGCTGCGGCCTTGCGTCTGGCCCAGCAGGTGCTCGACGTTCCCGTGATCGGCGTGATCGCGCCGGGTGCCCGTGCGGCAATCAACAGCACGCGTACGCGTCGCGTGGGCGTGCTCGCCACCAACCTCACTATTCGCTCGGGCGCCTACACGCGCGCCATTCAGGACCTGGATGCCGGCGTCGATGTATACGGCTGTCCTGCCTCGAGCTTTGTCGAGGTTGTCGAACACGAGCTCGCCTCGGGTGCACATCTGCAGGAACAGTGGCTTGAGAACGAGGACATCTTCGATACGCCTGCCGTGCGTGCGCTGGTGGGTGCCACGGTTGAGCCGCTGCGCGACCACGGTATCGATACCGTGGTGCTCGGCTGTACGCATTTCCCGCTGTTGGTGGGACCTATCCGCCATGCGCTGGGGCCTGGGGTGCGCGTCGTGAGTTCCGCCGAGGAGACCACGCGCGAGCTGACCGATATCCTCACGCGCCGCGAGCAGCTGGCGGGCGACGCCGCCGAGCCGCAGCATCGTTTTGCCACGACGGCTGATAACATTGCCGAGTTTGCGGTGGCGGGCAGCTTTATCTTTGGTCAGCCGCTCAAGAGCATTGAGCATATCGATATCGACGAACTGAAATAGATATAGGGTCGCCGACCAAAGGCTCACGTTCACCTTTTGCCGAAAGGATTTTTCCATGGAGTATATGCAGGTCAACCGCGCCAACGGCCGCGCCGCCGATGAGCTGCGCCCCATCAAACTGACTCGCGGCGTCATGAAGCACGCCCACGGCTCGTGTTTGGCCGAGTTCGGTGACACGCGCGTGCTGTGCGCCGCCACTATCGAGGAGGGCGTGCCGGCTGGCGAAAGGGAGCTAAGGCCGGCTGGGTGACCGCGGAATACGCCATGCTGCCGGCGTCGACCGGCAAGCGCTGCAAGCGCGAACACGCCAACCGCAAGGGTCGCTCCATGGAGATCGAGCGCCTCATTGGCCGCAGCCTGCGTACCGTCGTCAACATGAAGGCGCTCGGCGAGTACACCGTCACCGTCGACTGCGATGTGATTCAGGCCGATGGCGGCACGCGTACAGCGAGCATCACCGGCGCTGGGTGGCGCTGCACGACGCCCTCGCCATGTGGGTCGAGGCGGGCAAGATCGAACGCATCCCGCTTATCGGCCAGGTGGCTGCCATCTCCATGGGCGTTGTCGACGGCAATACTCTGCTTGACCTCGATTATTCGGAGGACAGCCATGCCGAGGTCGACATGAACCTCGTCGCCACCGACACCGGCGAGATGATCGAGCTCCAGGCACCGGCGAGCAGGCGCCCTTTGACCGCAAACGCCTCAACGCCCTGCTCGACCTGGGCGACAAGGGTATCGCCGAGCTCATCGAGCTTCAGCGCCAAGCCATCGCCTAACCTGCCAAAAGGGACGGGTTTATTTTGGTAGGTTTTATCTGCGGAGACGTCTAGACACAAGACTGCCGTTGATTGAGAGGGGAGAGGCAGAGGCCCTCGTCGCCCTCGGCGCGGCATTGCTATAGAGACAAGGAGGCCACTCATGGCACTTGAGAAGATCGACATTGACACTCTCGACCCGGCGGCGACCATCGTCGTGGCAACGGGCAACGCCCATAAGCTCACCGAGATCGAGGCCATTTTGGGCAAGGTCATGCCCGAGGTGCGCTTTGTGGCGCTCGGCCAGCTGGGCGATTTTGAGGACCCCGAGGAAAACGGCACGACGTTTTTGGAGAACGCCATCATCAAGGCGCAGGCTGCGGTTGAGGAGACGGGCTTATGGCCATCGCCGACGATTCCGGCCTGGTCGTCGACGCGCTGGACGGCGAGCCCGGTGTGTATAGTGCGCGCTATGCGGGCGTGCACGGCGACGATGCCGCCAACAATGCAAAGCTGCTCGTTAACCTGGAAGGCGTGGCGGACGAGGATCGCACCGCGCGCTTTATGAGCGTCGTTGCGCTCATCGACACGGATGGTCTGGTTACCTATGGCGAGGGCGCCTGCGAGGGCGTTATCGCGCACGAGGGCCGCGGCGACCATGGTTTTGGCTACGACCCGCTGTTCCTGCCGGTCGACACGCCGGGCAAGACCATGGCCGAGCTGACGGCGGACGAGAAGAACGCCATCAGCCATCGTTTCCACGCGCTCGAGCATCTGTCCGCCAAGCTGACGGGCGAGGAGTAGACCGTGCGTGCGGTGGTGCAGCGCGTGCTCAACGCCGGCGTGACGGTCGACGGCGAGTGCGTGGGCCGCATTGGACGCGGCTACCTGGTGCTGCTGGGTGTGGGCCATGGCGATACGCGTGCCGAGGCCGACAAGCTGTGGGGCAAGCTCCGCGGGCTGCGTATCAACGAGGACGAGAACGGCAAGACCAACCTGGCACTTGCCGATGTCGACGGCGAGGTGCTCGTGGTGTCGCAGTTCACGCTGTTTGCCGACTGCCGCCACGGCCGCCGTCCGTCGTTTACGGATGCCGGCGCCCCCGATGTCGCCAACGAGCTCTACGAGTACTTCTTGACGCTTGTGCGCGAGGACGTCGAGCAAGTAGCACATGGCATCTTCGGCGCCGATATGAAAGTCGATCTTGTCAACGACGGTCCGTTCACCATCGTCTTGGACACCGATAGTCTGTAAGTAGTCAATTTGGGACCGGGCTTTTTAAGCTACTTGCGTATGACGGCAGCAGGGTGCTATAGTATTAGAGTTTTGTCTATCTTAGGGGTATTATCCCCTTTTTGAATTACACCTTCTGGAGGCCCTGTTCATGGAAGAGATGGAAGTCAATCACGTCGACGACATCCACGAGAAGCTGACCGATATGGTGGGCGATCGCGTTAAGGTGAAGGCCAACATGGGCCGCACCCGCGTCGTCGAGCGCATGGGCACCATCAAGAGCGTGCACCCCGCCGTCTTTATCGTCGAGGTTGACGAGCGTCGTGGCCGCAAGTCGCGTCAGTCCTACCAGTACATCGATGTCCTCACCGGTCAGGTCGAGCTGTTCGACCCCGAGAGCGGCGAGCACATTTTTACCCCGCTCGGCAATCAGCTCGAGGAGCACTAGCGGTGACCGATTGGTCCCTGACCTTTCCGCGCCGGCAAAGATTAACCTCTACCTGGGGGTTCATACCGAGCGCGATGACCGCGGCTACCACAGGGTCGATTCCCTGATGGCAGCCGTCAGTCTTTCCGATACCGTGACGGTCACGCCGGCGCAGGCGCTGACTGTCCAGACGGTTCCAGCATCAGATTTTCCCATGCAAAAGAATACGGCGTATCGGGCTGCGATTGCTATGGCCGAGCATTATGGTCGCGAGGCAAACATCTGCGTGACGATTGAGAAGCGCATTCCATTGTGCGCCGGCTTGGGCGGCCCCTCGACGGATGCGGCCGCGGTCATTGTCGCCTTGGCGGAGCTCTGGGGAATTGATCGCACCGACCCCGTGCTCGACGACATCGCGCGCGGCATTGGTGCTGACGTCCCGTTCTTTTTGCACGCGAGCCCTGCGTTCTACGTAGGTGGGGGAGACGTGCTGGCAACTGAGTACCCCGCGCTGCCCGCAACGCCCGTCGTGTTGGTCAAGCCGCGCGAGGCAAGTGTTTCGACAATTGAAGCCTATCGACGTTTTGACGAGGCCCCGGTGCCTGCGGACGAGCCCGGCGCGATAGCTTCTGCCTTGCGTGCTGGTGATGCCGAGACGGCATATGCACTCATCCATAACAACTTGGGTGTCATTTCCGCACAGATGGAGCCGCAGATTCAAACGGTTCTCGATTGGCTGCGTAAACAGGACGGCACCGTTGCTGTAGATGTGTGCGGATCGGGTGCCTGCTCGTTTGCCATTTGCGGCACCGCCGCCATGGCCGAAAGGCTTGCCGACGCTGCCCAGCAAAACGGCTGGTGGTCCTGCGCGACGCAGTTCATTCCCAACACGGTTCGCGTCGAAGTGCCAAAGAAGTAAAAATTTCTCTAGCACACGACGGAAATCTTTGTTACTATAGTCGAGCTAACGGGTTGTGGCTCAGTTTGGTAGAGCACTGCGTTCGGGACGCAGGGGTCGCTGGTTCAAATCCAGTCAACCCGACCAGAGCATGAGGAGGGACCGCTTCTTGCGGTCCCTTTTTTTAGCTATTGTTGTGATACCGCGATACCCGCGGTATACTCATTCGAGCTTGTCTCGCTGTATTGTGGAGGTCTACATGTTTGGACTGAGGGCTCCTGAGCTCATCATTATTCTCGTCGTTGTCCTGATTATCTTCGGGCCCAAGAACCTGCCGAAGCTCGGCAAGTCCCTCGGCTCTACCGTCAAGAATATCCGCGAGGGTATGGAGGGCGACGATAAGGCCGAGACCAAGCAGGCCGAGGAGGTCGTGGTCGAGCAGTCCGAGGAGGACAAGGAGATCGCTGAGCTCGAGGCCAAGCTCGCTGCTGCCAAGAAGAAGCAGGCAGAGGACAGCGACGCGGACGCAGAGTAGTCCCATCCCTTTGGGGTGAGCACCTGACCGGCTTGCCCGCAGGCTAGCCGGTCTTTTTCGTTTTGTTGACAGTTGATTGTTTGATCAGAGTTGGGGAGATATCCGTATGGACGCAAGCCAGATCGTACTGACCGCTGAGGGCCGCCAGAAGCTCGTCGAGGAGCTCGCTTGGCGTGAGGGCGATTACGCCAAGGAGATCGTCGAGGACATCAAGGAAGCCCGCGCGTTCGGCGACCTTTCGGAGAACTCCGAGTACGACGCCGCTAAGGACAAGCAGGCCCAGAACGCCGCTCGTATTGCCGAGATCCAGGCCATCCTCGCCAACGCTCAGGTTGCTGCCACCACGGGCGACCTGACCGTCTCCATCGGTTCCACCGTTTCGCTGATTGATCCCAACGGCGAGGTCATGGAAGTCACGCTCGTCGGTACCACCGAGACCAACTCGCTCGAGCACAAGATCTCCAACGAGTCTCCGGTCGGCCACGCCATCATCGGTCACGGCGAGGGCGACTCCGTCGAGGTCGTTACGCCTTCCGGCAAGACTCGCGTCTACACCATCGCCAAGATCGCACGCTAGACCACGGTCCCGCGTAAAGGTATGTTTTCGCTCCCTGGGACCGAATCCTGGGGAGCGTTTTAGTTTGAGGAGCTAACTTATGGCAGAGAACCAGAACGCCGCCGATCAGGCATCGACGCTCAACGACGAGCGCGCCACCCGCCTGGCCAAGCGCGCCGCCCTGTTCGAGGCGGGCCAGAACCCCTATCCCGAGCACTCTGAGCTTGAGGACTACGTCGCCGATATCGAGATAAGTACGCCGATCTTGCCGATGGCGAGGACACCGAGGACGTCGTGAAGATCGCCGGCCGTGTGGTCGCCAAGCGCGGTCAGGGCAAGATCATGTTCATCGTCGTGCGCGATGCGACTGCGAGATTCAGCTGTTCTGCCGCATCAACGACATGGACGAGGCTGCCTGGAGTACGCTCAAGGCCCTCGACCTGGGCGACATCCTGGGCGTGACCGGCGTGGTCGTGCGCACCCAGCGTGGCCAGCTTTCCGTTGCCCCTAAGAGCGCGACCCTGCTTGCCAAGGCCGTTCGTCCGCTGCCCGAGAAGTTCCACGGTCTTTCCGATAAGGAGACCCGCTATCGCCAGCGCTATGTCGACCTGATCGCCAACGACGACGTTCGCGAGACCTTCCGTAAGCGTTCGCAGATTCTCTCCACCTTCCGTCGCTTTATGGAGTCCGACGGCTACATGGAGGTCGAGACCCCCATTCTGCAGACCATCCAAGGCGGCGCTACTGCCAAGCCGTTCATTACCCACTTCAACGCGCTCGATCAGGAGTGCTACCTGCGTATTGCCACCGAGCTGCACCTCAAGCGCTGCATCGTCGGTGGTTTTGAGCGCGTGTTCGAGATCGGCCGCATCTTCCGTAACGAGGGCATGGACCTTACCCACAACCCCGAGTTCACCACGATGGAGCCTACCGTGCCTTCTCAGACCTCGAGGGCATGAAGGCGCTCGCCCAGGGTGTCATTAAGGCGGCTAACAAGGCCATCGGCAACCCCGAGGTCATCGAGTACCAGGCCAGACCATCGACCTTTCTGGTGAGTGGGCCAGCCGTCCCATGACCGACATCGTCTCCGACGTGCTCGGCAAGCAGGTCACCATCGACACGCCGGTCGAGGAGCTTGCTGCCGCCGCGCGCGAGAAGGGCCTGGAGATCAAGCCGAGTGGACCTGCTGGCAAGATCATCGCCGAGATTTACGATGAGCTGGGCGAGGACACCATCGTCAACCCGACGTTCGTGTGCGATTACCCCATCGAGTCAGC
>ENA-OQEB01000273-OQEB01000273.1-human-gut-metagenome-genome-assembly--contig:-NODE-273-length-22060-cov-4.306296_pt1 | contig 22060 bp, 34 predicted proteins | sample MGYA00242787_ERZ504619 | MGnify/ENA primary metagenome ERZ504619 (study PRJEB26092, sample SAMD00036317) | human gut metagenome | host: Homo sapiens | study: EMG produced TPA metagenomics assembly of... | reverse complement strand
GGAGACCGGGGCGCAGAGGGTCTCGCGGGGGAAGGCCAGCCCCTTGACGGCGGCCAGTCCGATGCGCAGGCCGGTAAAGCTGCCGGGGCCTGCGTTCACACCGAACAGGTCGATGTCTGCACAGGTCAGGCCGCACAGCTTCAGGCAGTGATCCACCAGCGGCATCAGGGTCTCGCTGTGGGTCATGCCGCCGTCCAGATAGCACTCGTACTTCAGGCGGTCGTCCTGCAGCAGGGCCACGCCCAGTGTTTTACCGGCGGTGTCTACGGCTAAGATATTCATACGCTGACCCCCTTGATGGTGATGCGGCGGGTGGTGTCATCCACCCGGTCGATGTTGATGTAGATCGGGTCTTCCGGGGCCAGCAGGTCGGCGAAGTTTTCGCTCCACTCAGCGGCCACAATGGCACCCTGATCCAGATAATCGTAAAAACCGGCGGCACACAGGTCGTTCTCGGTGGAGATGCGGTAGAGATCGAAGTGGGCCAGCGGACGGGGGCCGCGGTAATAGTTGACGATGGCAAAGGTGGGGCTGCTGACCGGGTCGGTGCAGCCCAGCCCCTCGGCCAGGCCCTCACAAAAGGCGGTCTTGCCCGCGCCCAGCCCGCCGGTGAAGGCGATCAGTGCCCCGTCCGGCAGCACTGCCGCCAGTTTCCGGCCAAGCGCCACCGTTTCTTCTCTGGAGTGTGTAATATATTCGCTCATAGGATACCTCGATTATTTGATCAAACTTCAGGAGTTCAGCAGAAACGAAACCGTTTTGCCAAGGGCTCCCCTATTAGGGGAGCTGTCGCCGCAGGCGACTGAGAGGTTTAATCGTAATACAAAAGGGATGACAGAAGCTTCTGCCATCCCCCAGTATAATATAAATCGAGCAAAAGTGCAACGCTCAAGCGGCCTGCTGTGCTTCCTGCGGGGCAGGTGCCGCGTTCGGTTCGATCAGTCGGACCCAACATCACCGAACAGCAGCGGGTAGCTGCCGCCGCATGGGGACGCTTGCCGCCCTGCGCGTTGTACCAGACCAGATCATCCGCGCCATAGGTATCCATGGAATGCTGAACGGATTCCTGCAGGGTCTGGCCCAGGATCAGGTGGTTGACGGTATCCCACAGCATACTGCGGGAATACACGGTGTAGACATTGTTTACATAGCCCGCCACTGCTTTGGCACCACCGGCCAGCAGGGCATCGGCCATGGAGGTGTCCAGACTGCGCTCACGCCAAGGAACTCGCAGGTCTCGGAGAGTACCACGGTGTCCTTGAGCTGGCCGCCCCGGTATGCCGCCCGGAAAAAGCTGGGCGTGATGCAGTACAGGCCGTTGATCTTGATGACCCGGTGGGTCAGCAGATCGATGCCGTAGTAGAGGTCCTTGTAAAAATCCGATTCCTCCGTCAGCAGGATGACCGGCTCGGTACGGGTCTGTTTGAACAGAAAACCGGAGGTGTAGGTGTAGTAGGAGCCGTGGGCGCTGAGGATGCACAGCCCGTAATCGTTCATCCGTTTCAGGTCAGAGACGGTGACTGTGGTATCGATTCGGGTGTGCAGGCCCATCGCGGTCCAAAAGCCCTTCATATAGGAGTAGTACGGGTAGCGGGAGCTGTTCACGGTGTTGTCAAAGGCGTAGTAGATCATGGCGCTGCCAGATCCCCCTGCGGGGCGTTGGACATTTCGTGCAGATCTGCAGCGGGCAGTTCGGAAGGGGCGAAGGGAGTATTCTCTTCGTCCGGATCCTCCACCAGAACGCCGCCCAGCGCGCCGCAGCTGTAGGCAAAGCTGACCATGCCGTTTTCTTCGTCCACATGGAGAGAGCGTACCGAAACAAGCCCTTCCTCGGCCAGCTGCTGCAGCTGTGCCACGGCGGCATCCAGCCGCTGGGCACGGGTCATCTCAGCGTAAGCGTCGCTGCCGGTCAGGGCGGTCACGGCGCTGTCGGCCTGCTGCATCTCCCGGGCATCGGCAGTGGTCAGCGTGGTCTGGGCCACGGTGTCGGCTGCCTGTGCGGCAAAAGCAGAAGCAGGGAAGAGCGCGGAAATAAAAACAGTCAGTGCGCAGAGCGCGCACAGAAAGCGATGAGAGTTTGTTTTCATCTTGGAAGTTCCTCCGGAAAAATCCTGCCGAAAAAGCAGGTCTCCAGCTTTCATTTTAGAAGGTGGAGGGGGCTTTGTCAAGGCTGCGGCAAATATTTTGCAGAGTTGTCACAGGATGAAAAGATCTGTGGAAAAAACTTCCGCAATCTTGCGCAAAAAAGGGCGGTGCGGTATACTTATATAACATAATGGAGCAGTTTACGCCCTCTCCGGCATTGCGGACGAGCGAAGCAGACCTGAGCGGGCGATCCAATGAAAGAAAGAGGTGTTTTCGTTTGGAAAACATTCGGCGCTACTTCAAGCGCACCGATAAAACTTACCTGCTGCTGTGCATCTTCAGCAGCGTGATGGCTGTGACAGCGCTTTCGAGCTGGGCAGCCAAGCAGGGCAATGGCTTTGCCGTGGATGAGATCACAGGCCAGATCACCGGGCTGGGCGATTACCGCCGGGCGGCGGTGCAGGCGGGTGCAGCCCTCATCGGGCTGGTCATTGCGGTGCTGCTGTCCAATATCGATTACCGCAGCCTGGTGAAGGTGTGGCCGGTGCACGTGCCCTGACCTGGGGCATGGTGCTGCCCACGCTGGTGCTGCGCAATGTGAGCATCGGCCCGCTGACCATCGGCTACAACGCGGGTGATACCGACAACTATTCCTGGTACAAGCTGGGGGGCTTTACCCTGCAGCCCACGGAGCTGGCCAAGATCAGCTTTATCCTGACTTTTGCCATGCACCTGAACAATGTGCGCACCCGGCTCAACGAGCCAAAGGAGCTGGGCAAGCTGCTGCTGCATCTGGCCGTGCCCATCCTCATCATCCATGTTCAGGGCGACGACGGCACCGCCATCATCTATGCCATCATCGGCTGCTGCATGATGTTTGCGGCGGGCCTGAGCTGGAAGTATATCCTGGGGGCGGTCTCGGCGGCGGCAGTGGCTATGGCGACGGCGTTCGCCTTTTTCAGCGATAAGATCGGCAAGGGATACCAGTGGTACCGTATCCTTGCTGTCATCGATCCCGATAACAAGACCGGCTGGGCCCCCAGCGAGACCATCTGGAAGAACATCATCTACCAGCAGCAGCGCGGCGAGATCGCGCTTGGTTCGGGAGGCATCTTTGGCAACGGGCTGTTTGGCGGCAGTTATTACAGCGTGCCCAACGCCCACAACGATTTCATCCTGAGCTGGATCGGCAACGCGGCGGGCTTTGTGGGCTGCTGTGTGGTGTTGGGCGTGCTCTTCGCACTGGTCATCAAGACCTTCCTCACCGGTGCCCGCAGTGAGGATCTGCTGGGAACTTTCATCTGCGCGGGCATCGGCGGCGCTCTGCTGGCCAGATCGCCGTGAACGTGGGCATGAACCTGCGCGTCCTGCCCGTGATCGGTGTCACCCTGCCGTTCTATTCGGCGGGCGGCAGCTCGGTGCTGATGCTGTACATCTGTGTGGGCCTGGTGCTCTCGGTCTATACCCACAACACAAAAAAGCTGTTCGGCTGAGCCGGAACAGAACGCGGCCCCGGAGAGAAGGAAAAACTCTCCGGGGCCGCATTTGTGTGTCAGCCAAAGACATTGCGCAGCTTGTTGACAAGCCGTTTCAGCAGATCTGCTTCCGTGTAAGCCCGCAGGTATTCCACATCCAGCGCACCGCCCTCCGAAGCAGGGGTGTTCTGAATGTTCAGAAAACGCAGGTCAGGAGAATGGGCAAGGATCTGTTTGCAGAACTTTGTGGTGACCCTGGTGTGATTTGTCAGGTTCAGACAGACAGATCGGGCAGCTGGGACAGGGGCGAATAATCAATTTCTTTGTAAAGCCCGCTTTGCCCGACCCCGAGGCCGAGATCAAGAACGGCAAGATTGGTCTGAGCCAGCGGCTCCAGACTGGGAACTGCTGTGCCGGAGCTGAGGGAAAGCGACCGCAGTGCAGGGAGTTTGGTGACCGGTTCCAGCGAAACGATCCTGTCGTTTGAAGAGAGGATCAGCGATTCCAACTGGTCCAGACCTTCCAGAGGTGTCAGGTCGAGGGTGCCGCATTCGGTCAGGGAGAGTTGTTTCAGCTGGGACAGGTGAGAAAGCGGTTCCAACGTTTCGGGCCGTGCCCCGTTCACGCTGAAGCGTTCGAGATGGGACAGCTCTTCAACGCCGGAAAAGTCCGTGAACGCCTGATTGGCCGTCGGCGAGGTGGAATAGGAAAAGGTTTGCAGGCTGTCGAAATACTGAAGATCGTGCAGAGAGGCCAGCGCAGGAAGCGGACTTTCTTTTCCGACTGCCGATATCTCCTGTTCCAGCGTGGCATCTCCCTGCTGGGCGGTCACGGTCACGATGGTGGTCGTGCCCGAATCGCCCTCAAACATGGTTCGTTCGGTAATAGTCAGCGTGTTGAGATTCCAGACATCGCTGCGGCTGATGGTGCCCTCCGGGCGGTTCAACAGGAGCCGGACAGCGGCTTCCATTCCGGTATCTTCCCAGACAATAGGGGTGTCCTCGCCGTGTTTGATTTCTATGGTGGAAAGCGGTGTTTCCAGCGAAGCAAGATATTCTTTCAGAGCGGTATCATATTCCGTTTGAGGGTTGGAAATGGTGGATGCTTTGGAAAGCGAAAGGTAGTCAGAACAGCCGCAAAACAGGAACACACAGGCAGTGATGAGAGCAAAGATGTGAGAGCGGCTTTTCATACCGTTCCCTCCTTTCATGGAAACGAACAATGCGGAATGAGAGCCATTGCACTCTCTTTCGGTTTTGGAGAAAAATACCATACCATTCTGATTTTATTGTAATGGACGGTGGGAGGTGCGTCAAGAAAAGAAGGAACAGTTCCCGATGGGAGAACCGCTGAAATTTGAGGGAGAATTTTGGTGGAGTTGACAGTTTTCACCCGTAAAAGACGGCGTGTGTGGAATTTGCCCTTGACCCCGGGGCGTTCCGTGTTACAATATTTCCGGTACAGCCTGTCTGTTTGGGCTGCGGAGCACAAAAAAGGAGTATTGAACGGTAAATTTTATGGATACGAACGCGGAATCTTCCATGCAGAACAAGGTCATTGAATATGTCAAGCAGTATGCAATGATCACGTTGAGCATTTCCATCATGTCGGTGGGTGTGTACTTTTTCAAATTCCCCAACAACTTTGTCTTTGGCGGCGTGACCGGTATGGCGGCGCTGGCGGCCAAGCTCACCCCGCTGTCGGCTTCGGCCTTTTCCTCGGCGGCCAACATGATCCTGCTGGGAGTGGGCTGATCTTCCTGGGAAAAAAGTTTGCCATGACCACCGGCTATGCCACTGTGGTCATGTCGCTGGAGCTGATGGCGCTGGAAAAGATCTGCCCCCTGCGCGGCCCCTTGAGCAACCAGCCCATGCTCGACCTGATGTTTGCCATTGCCCTGCCGGCCATTGCGTCGGCTCTGCTGTTCAATGTGGCGCTTCCTCCGGCGGCACGGATGTCATTGCCCTCATCGTGGAAAAGTATACCCACATCCACAACGTGGCAGTGGCGCTGTTCCTGACCGACCTGTTCATGGTCATTGCGGCCTGCTTCGTGTTCGACCTGTACACCGCCCTCTATTCCTTTGTGGGTCTGACCGTGAAATCGCTGGTCATTGATGCCGTGCTGGAAAAGATCAAGATGTGCAAGGCCATCCTCATCGTCTGCGACGACAGGAAACCCATCTGTGATTTTGTCATGTGCAAGCTGATGCGCGGCGCAACCTATACACCCTGCTTCGGCGCGTATACCGATAAGCCCACTACATCATCTACACCACCCTGACCCGCCGCGAGGCCGACCAGCTGCAGGATTTTATCCACAAGCAGCATCTGAACGCCTTCATGTCCATGCTGAGCACCACTGAGGTGTTCGGCAAGGGCTTCAACCACGCATAAGGAGGAACGTATGGTACAGGTCGATCTCATCACCGGTTTTCTGGGTGCGGGCAAGACAACGTTCCTGCGCAGATATGCTGCGTATCTGACCGCACAGGGGCATCATGTCTGCATTCTGGAAAATGACTTTGGCGCTGTGAACGTGGATGCCATGCTGGTGCAGGATCTGCTGGGGGAACGCTGCGAGATTGAGACCATCAGCGGCGGGTGTGATTGTGATACCCACCAGCGCCGGATGCGCACCAAGCTCATCTCAATGGCCATGCGCGGGTTCGACCGGGTGGTGGTGGAGCCCAGCGGCATTTTTGATGTGGACGAGTTTTTTGACGTTCTGCGGGATGAGCCGCTGGATCGGTGGTATACACTGGGCAATGTGTTTGCCGTTGTGGATGCCCTGCTGCCCGGGACGCTTTCCCCGCAGGCAGAGTACATTCTGGCATCGGAAGCCGCCAGCGCCGGACGCATCCTGCTCTCCCGCAGTCAGCTGGCCACCCAGGCCCAGCGGGAAAGCGCCATCGACCACCTGAAGCGTGCCCTTGCGGCCTGCAAGTGCAGCCGTACCCTGACGGAAGAAGATTTTCTGATCAAGGACTGGGCCGACCTGGAGGATGCGGATCTTGCGGCGCTGGATGCCTGCGGTTATCAGCATGCCGACTGCGAAAAGCTCTGCTTTGATGCGCACGATGCATTCGGTTCGGCGTATTTCCTCGAGCTGGGCCTGCCCCGGCAGCAGCTGGAAGCGCGCATTCCCAGCCTGTTCACGGATGCCGCCTGCGGCCGGGTGCTGCGGGTCAAGGGCTTTGTGCAGGATGCCGCCGGCTGGGTGGAGCTGAATGCCACCGCCGACGGCCTGACCACGGCTCCCATTCCGGCAGGGCAGGAGGTGCTCATCATCATCGGCGAGGGGCTGGACCGGGAACGGATCGAAGCTGTTTTGCGGAACTGAGGGAGCGTGCGGGAAACACAGAAAAACACCGCTTTGCGGTGCATCGGCCCGGCAGATCGCGGCACGTGGGTGTGCGCTTTCTGCCGGGCCCTTTTCTTTTCCACAGTTTTTCCGGCAAAATATAACAATCCTTGTCAGATATTGCTGTTGCGCCCCCGGAGGTTTTGGGCTATAATTTTGACTTAGCTGTTAGACAAGGGGGATTTTTTACGAATTATCTGTTTCAATTTGCGCGTATCCTCGCGTTTTGCTTTCTGGGGGAAGTATGTCATGCTGTGCTGCCGCTGCCGGTTCCGGCCAGTGTGTACGGGCTTGTGCTGCTGCTGCTGGCCCTGAACTTCCGGCTGATCCGTCTGGAGGATGTAAAAGAGGTGGGCGTGTTTCTCACCGGTATCTTCCCGCTGCTCTTTGTGCCCGCCGCCGCAGGCGTGATGGAGCTTTGGGCGGAGATGGGGGAGATGCTGCTGCCCATCATCATCGCCATCATCCCGGTCACGGTTCTGGTCATGGTGACCGCCGGAAAGACCACCCAGCTCTGACCAGCCGCAAAAAGAACAAGGAGACTGCTGCCAATGATGGAATTGCTGAATGAGTTCCTTTCGGGCTCTGTTGCCTGGGGTGTGTTGCTGACGCTGGCCGCCTTTGCACTGGGAGCCCTCGTGAACAGAGTGACCGGAAAGGCATTTTTTAACCCGCTGCTGCTGGGTGCGATCTTTGTGATCGTTTTCCTGTCGGTATGCGGCATCCCCTATGCCGACTACAAGGTCAGCGCCGCCCCGGTGAACTACCTGCTGCTGCCCGCCACCGTGGCGCTGGCTATCCCGCTGTATGAAAAGCTCGACCTGCTCAAGGCAAACGCCGCCGCCATCATTGCAGGCATCTCGGTGGGCACGCTGGTCAGCCTGGGCAGCGCGCTGGCACTGGCACTGGCGCTGCACCTGACCCAGGAGCAGTACGCCACCCTGCTGCCCAAATCCGTGACCACCGCCATCAGCATGGATGTAGCTGCAGAGCTGGGCGGCATTGCAGCCCTGACCGGTGCCATCGTCATCCTGACGGGCATTGTGGGCAACCTGCTGGCCAAGACGGTCTGCAAGGCGTTTCACATCACCGACCCATTGCCAAGGGCGTGGGCATTGGCACCTCAGCCATGCCGTGGGCACCAGCAAGGCCCTGCAGATGGGTGAGGTGGAAGGTGCCATGAGCGGCCTGTCCATCGCTGTGGCCGGTGTGCTGACCGCAGTGCTCTGCCCGGTGTTCGTAAGCCTTATTGATTGATCGCATAAAAACACCCCTCTCCGCTGTGCGGCCGCACGGACGGAGAGGGGTATTTTTATGCGTTCTCTTTTTTCAGAACTCTGGTCACCATGAACACACAGTAGAGCAGTGCCAGACCCCAGGCAATGGGGTTGGCAATGCAGATGCCGAAGTAGCCCAGACTATGAACGGCCAGCCAGCCGCAGAGCGCGCGGCCGATGAGCTCGCCCACACCGGAGATAACGGCCTGCACACTGTATCCCAGACCCTGCAGGGTGTTGCGGAAGACCATCAGCAGGCCGTTGATGCAGAACAGCACGCTGATCACGGTCAGGTATTCCACAGCACCGGAAGTCACGGCAGGGTCGGCATCGCCAGAACAAGGCCCACGGCCCAGCCCTTGACGAAGAAGAGCACCACCCAGGCAGCCGCGCAGTAGCACAGCTGGAGGATGCAGCCATCCCGGATGCCCTGCCTGACGCGGTCAGTGCGGTGGGCACCGTGGTTCTGGCCGACATAAGTTGCCATAGCCGTGCCCACGCTTGCCATGGGCACGGTGAACATCTGGCGAATCTTCTCACCGGCGGTCTGGGCGGCCACGGCGGTGCTGCCCAGCAGGTTGATGGCATCCTGCATGATGAAGGCACCGATGGCAGAAACGGAATACTCAAAGCCCATCGGAAGGCCGATATAGGCCAGCCGCCCGCAGTGCCCCGCCGAGAGGACACAGTTTTCCCGGGTGAAATGGATGCCCTCCACCCGGGTGAAGAACCACCAGGTGCAAAGCAGGCCGCTGAACAGCTGGCTGACAACGGTGGCGATGGCTGCGCCCTCCACGCCCATACCCAGCGGTACGATGAACAGCCAGTCCAGCCCGATGTTCAGGAAACTGGAGATTAGCAGGAAATAGAATGGGTGCTGGGAATCGCCCAGACTGTGCAGGACGGTGGAGGTGTAGTTGAACAGCATCGTGCCGGAATGCCGAGGAAGATGATGCGGATGTAGGCCACCGCGTCCGGGAACAGCTCGGCCGGGGTGTGGATGAGCTGCAGCAGCGGGGCAGCAGTGAGGGTGGTGACGATGGTGAACACCACGCTCAGGACCACGCAGAGGACCGCGCCGTTGAACAGATACTTGTGCATATCCTCGCTGTCCCTTGCACCAAAGCTCTGGGCCACCGGGATGCCAAAGCCCGTGCAGGAACCCAGCACAAAGCCTAAAATGAGAAAATTCAGAGAGTAGGTGGTGCCCACCGCGCCCAGTGCATCGGTGCCCAGACAGCGCCCCACAATGACGGTGTCCACAAAGCTGTACAGCTGCTGGAACAGGGTGCCCAGCACCAGCGGCAGGGCAAATTTCAGGATCTGGGCAGCGGCCTGCCCACCGTGAGGTCGGTGGTGCCGGAACCCTTTTTGGTTTTTTCCATAAGTTTTACATGCTCCCTCCGGGTTTGATCTGCCACTAAGGATATCATGGCATCCGCTCCCGGTGTTAGCATTATTTTATGGAAAACCCGGATAAATTCTGGTTTTTCTCACCAAAGGGGCAGGGAACTGACTTCATCCCGGAGCTCCAGTGCCTGGGTGTGGGTCAGCTTTTTGGCGCGCTCCATCCGCTCCACTACCACAAGTGCGCGCCTGCGGGCCAGATCCCCGTTGGCGGCGTAGACCGAGGGCGCGTTGGGCAGGCCGGCCAGTACCACACACTCGGCGCGGGTCAGCTCCCGGTGGGTTTGCCAAAGTAGCCCTGCGCAGCCTGCGCCACGCCGGACCACTGGTTGCCGAAGTAGCAGCTGCCGGCGTACATCTCAAAGATCTGCTGTTTGGAGTAGTAATCCTCTATGTCCCTGGCGGCAAACATCTCCGCTGCCTTGCGGGCCATCTGCTTTTCCTGGGTGAACAGCTCGTTTTTGGCCAGCTGCTGGGTCAGGGTGCTGCCGCCCTCGGCCAGAGAGCGGGTGCGCAGGTCGGCCCAGAGCGCCCGGACAATGGCCGCCGGGTCGATGCCGTGGTGCCTTTCAAACCGGCTGTCCTCCACGGAAATGACCGCGTCGATATAGGTCTGGGGCAGCTGGTCACAGCTGGCAAAGCCGGGCCGGGAGCTGATCTCATCATAGAGGCCGGCAATGGCTTTTGCGCCGCTGTGGCGCGGTAGAGCCGCCAGCCCTGCACGCCCAGTGTTCCGCCAATGACCACCAATACAAACAGCGCCGCCAGCAGCAGGCAGCTGAGCAGCCGCTTTACAAAACGTTTCAGCATCTTCACGTTCCCCTTCGGTTTTGATTCAACGTTATCCTACCCGATTTGACGACAGAATGCAAGTTACATTTTTGTGAATACGGCTGCACAAGAAAAAAGCGCCCTGCCGGGGCAAACCGGCAGAGCGCTTTTACAAGTTATGGAAAGGGGATGCAGAGGCGCTGCTTACAGAGCGAAGTAACGCTTTGCGTTGTCGAAGCAGATGCCCTTGACGATCTTCTCCAGAGCCTTCTCATCGTTGGGATACTCGCCATCCTCGACCCACTGGCCGATCAGGTTGCACAGGATGCGGCGGAAGTAGTCGTGGCGGGTGTAGCTCAGGAAGCTGCGGCTGTCGGTCAGCATACCAACAAAGTTGCCCAGCAGGCCCAGGTTTGCCAGGCTCTTCATCTGGTTCTCCATGCCGATCTTCTGGTCGTTGAACCACCAGCCGGAGCCGTGCTGGATCTTGCCGGGGATCTCATCATTCTGGAAGCAGCCCAGAATGGTGCCGATCTGCTCGTTGTCAGCGGGGTTCAGGCTGTAGATGATGGTCTTGGGGCACTCATCGGTGTCGTTCAGGCGCTCAGCAGAGCAGCGATCTCGCCGCCGCACTTGGCAGTGTTGATCATGTCGAAACCGGTATCGGGTCCCAGCAGGGCGTTCATCTTACGGTTGACACCGCGCAGGCAGTTGTAGTGCATCTGCATGGCGATGTTCAGGCGGTGATACTGCTTGCCCAGGTGGATCAGGATGTAGGTCTGGTACTTCTCAGTCTCTTCAGCGGTCACAGCCTCACCGGCCATAGCCTTCTGGTAGATGGCGTTGACCTCCTCCTTGGTGGCCTCACGGTAGGCACATAGTCCAGGCCGTGGTCAGATGCGCGGCAGCCCATCTCGGCAAAGAACTCGATGCGCTGGGTCAGAGCGTCGGTGACGCAGTTGATGCATTCCAGCTTTTCCTTGCCAACGGCTGAGCCAGCTTGCCCATGTACTCCACGAAGCCGGGCTTCTGGATGTTGAGGGCCTTGTCGGGGCGGAAGGAGGGAGCAACGGTGAACTTGATGGACGGATCTTCCTTGATCTTCTTGTGCCATGCCAGATCGTCGATGGGGTCGTCGGTGGTGCCGATGAAAGCAACATTGGACTGCTCGATCAGCCGCGGACAGTCATGCTGTCGTCGTGCTGCAGCTTGTCGTTGCACAGGTTCCAGACTTCCTCAGCGGTGTCGCCGTTCAGCACACCCTGATAGCCGAAGTACTTGCGCAGCTCCAGGTGGCACCAGTGGTACATGGGGTTGCCAACGCACATGGGCAGAGCCTCGGCAAACTTCTGGAAACGCTCGCGGTCGGGCTTGGTGCCGGTGATGTACTCCTCGGGCACGCCGTTGGAACGCATCACGCGCCACTTGTAGTGGTCGCCTGCCAGAGAGCCATCGGGCTGGTGGCCGCCCAGCCACACCTGAGCGATGTTCTCAAAGCGGCGGTTCTCGTAGATCTCCTTCGGGGAGATATGGCAGTGATAGTCGCAGATGGGCATATCAGCAGCTAGGTGTGATACAGATGCTGAGCCACAGGAGACTGGAGCATGAATTCCTTGTCCATAAATGCTTTCATGGGTCGAAAACTCCTTTTCATTCTAATGTACTAATATATCACTATGGGGTACCTTTAACAGCGCCCAAGCAGGGCGTGTTAAGCCTATCTTTAGTATAGCGGAAAACGATAATGTATACAACTGAAAAACTGACAAATTTTCAGACTTTTCCTTGTAAAAAACGCTGGAATTTATAAAAATAGCCTGTTTTGGGCCAAAAATCTGGCAAAAAACACTTGACTTCTTTGTATACAACAGCATACAATAGAGACAGAGTGCGGGGCACAAATGGGTGCCCCGGAGAGAAGCAAAGCAAGCTAAAAGGAGAACACGTGATATGGAAACTTTGAATTACAAGGTTCTGTCTGAGACCGGCTACAACGGCTACATCCTCAAGGATGCCCCTGTCAAGGTCATGCAGTTTGGCGAGGGTAACTTCCTGCGCGCATTCGTGGACTATTTCTATGATATCGCCAACGAAAAGGCTGGCTACAACGGCAAGGTCAAGCTGGTGCAGCCCATCGGCAACTTCCCCCAGATGGCTGACTGGATCAACGAGCAGGAGGGCCTGTACACCCTGTACCTGCGCGGCAGCGAGAAGGGCCAGAAGGTGGATGCAAAGCGCGTGATCTCCTGCGTGGCTGACTGTGTCTGCCCCTACATCGATGGTAAGTGGGATGAAGTGCTGGCTCTGGCCCGCTCTGAGGATCTGGAAACGGTTGTATCCAACACCACCGAGGCCGGTATCGCTTACACCCAAGGCGACAGTGCGTTCGATCAGGTTCCTCCCAACAGCTTCCCCGCAAAACTGACCCGCGTGCTGTACGAGCGCTACAAGGCATTCAACGGCGCTGCGGATAAGGGTCTGGTCATCCTGAGCTGCGAGCTGATCGACAACAACGGCAAAGAGCTGAAGAAGTGCTGCAACAACTACGCCAAGGACTGGAATCTGGAAGCTGAGTTCATTGACTGGATGAACAACGCCAATACCTTCTGCTCCACTCTGGTGGACCGCATCGTTCCGGGCCGCATCCGTGACCCCAAGGAGCTGGCTGCCATGGAAGAGGCCAACGGCTACCACGATCAGGTGCTGGATGTCGGCGAAGTCTTCGGCGTGTGGGTCATCGAGGGCCCCGCAGGTCTGGAGGACAAGCTGCCGTTCAAGAAGGCCGGTGTCAACGTTATGGTCGTGCCTGATGTTACCCCCTACAAGAAGCGCAAGGTCCGCATCCTGAATGGTGCACACACCGGTTTCGTTCTGGGCGCATATCTGGCTGGCTTCGACATCGTCCGTGACTGCATGCACAACGATACTGTCCGCGGCTTTATGAATAAGATGCTGCATGAGGAGATCATCCCCACCCTGCCTCTGGACAAGAAGGATCTGGAAGAGTTCGCTTCCGCCGTTGAGGACCGCTTCAATAACCCCTTCGTCAACCACGAGCTGATGAGCATCTCCCTGAACTCCACCTCCAAGTGGAAGGCCCGCAACATGCCTTCCTTCCTGGCTTACATCGAGGAGCAGAAGCAGCTGCCCAAGTGCCTGACCATGAGCCTGGCTGCTTACATTGCCTTCTACTCCAATGATATCCAGGAGCGCACTGCCGACGGCCTGATCTGCAAGCGCCCTGCAGGCAACACCTACAAGATCCAGGACGACGCATGGGCACTGGACTTCTACTATGCGCACAAGGACGACACCGACGCTCAGCTGGTGCACGCCGTTCTGACCAACACCCAGATGTGGGATCAGGATCTGACCAGGATTGAGGGTCTGGAGGCCGCTGTTCTGGCTGATCTGGAGCTGATCCGCACCCAGGGTGCCGAAGCTGCCTACAAGAGCTGCCTGTAAGCTGGAACATCACCTGCACAACAAGGGGCTGCTGCTTTGGGCAGCGGCCTCCTTGTGCTTTGTAAATGTCATTAAGGAGAATAACTATGCCGCAGGCGATTCATATCAGCCCATTGACAACGTGGTGGTTGCACTGCACCCCATTGCCAAGGGCACTCTGGTGGAGGTGGACGGCCTTGCCGTGACCGCGCTGGAGGATATCCCTCAGGGCCACAAGATGGCAGTAAAGCCCATCAAGAATGGTGAAAATGTCATCAAGTACGGTTTCCCCATCGGTCATGCCACCGCCGATGCAGAGCCGGGCACCTGGATGCACACCCACAATGTCCACACCAACCTGTCCGGTGAGGTGGAGTACAGCTATCACCCCGCCCCCGACCTGGCCCCCCTGCCCAAGGTGGAGCCTGAGACCTTTATGGGCTTCCGCCGCAAGGATGGCCGTGCCGCCATCCGCAACGAGATCTGGATCATTCCCACGGTTGGCTGTGTCAACGACATCGCCAAGAAGATGGTGAACGACAACCAGGATCTGGTCACCGGCTCCATTGAGGGCCTGTACACCTTTACCCATCCGTTTGGCTGCAGCCAGACCGGACACGACCATGCACAGACCCGCAAGCTGCTGGCCGCGCTGGTCCGCCACCCCAATGCCGCCGCTGTTCTGGTGCTGCATCTGGGCTGCGAAAACTTGCAGCACGACCAGTTCGTGGAAGAGCTGGGCGAGTATGACCACGACCGGGTCAAGTTCCTGACCTGCCAGGATGTGGACGACGAGTTCACCGCCGCCCGTGAGATCCTGAAGGAGCTGGCTGCTTACGCCGGTCAGTTCAAGCGTGAGCCTATCCCTGTGAGCGAGCTAGTGTGGGCATGAAGTGCGGCGGCTCGGACGGCCTGTCCGGCATCACCGCCAACCCCACCATCGGCCGCTTCTCCGATATGATGGGCCAGCGCGGCGGCTCCACTGTCCTGACCGAGGTGCCCGAGATGTCGGTGCCGAAGGCTTCCTGATGGACGCTGCATCAACAGGGAGGTATTCGTTAAGGCCGAGCACATGATCAACGGCTTCAAGGAGTACTTCATCAGCCACAACGAGGTGGTTTACGACAACCCATCTCCGGGCAACAAGCAGGGCGGCATCACCACCCTGGAGGACAAGAGCTGCGGCTGTGTCCAGAAGGGCGGCACCGCCCCCATCATGGATGTCATCGGCTACGGTGACCCCGTGGTGACCAAGGGCCTGAACATGCTCTACGGCCCCGGCAACGATCTGGTGTCCGCAACGGCCATGACCGCTGCAGGCGCTCACCTGATCCTCTTCTCCACCGGCCGCGGCACCCCGTTCTCTGCCCCGGCCCCCACCCTGAAGATCTCCACCAACACCCCGCTTGCCGAGAAGAAGTCCGGCTGGATCGACTTCAACACCGGTGTTATCGCGGACGGTGAAAAGACCATCGACGAGGCCGCCCACGACCTGCTGGATCTGGTCATCCGCGTTGCAGGCGGTGAGCAGACCAAGGCCGAGAAGCACGGCTTCCGCGAGATCTCCATCTTCAAGGATGGCGTTGTTCTTTAATTGAAAAATGGCTGCTGTGCGTGCTTTTTGCGCGTACGGCGGCCTTTTTGTATCAAATGATATGGAGGTACAACTTATGAACCAGATCACCACCCAGTACGTCACCGAGGGCGGCGCATGCTTTGAGCAGTATGTCATCACCGACCCCGTGGCAAAAACTGCCCTGACCATCACCCCCGAGCGCGGCGGCATGGTCACCGGCTTTACCCTGGACGGCGACGAGTACATCTGGACCCGCCGCCCCAACTTCAGCGAGTGCAACCGCCCCCGCTTCGGCATCCCTGTGCTGTTCCCCAACTGCGGCAAGCCCGACAACGGCGTGCACATCTTCAACGGCCAGGCCTATCCCATGGAGATCCACGGTATGGCTGACCTGTGCCCCTGGGAAGTGGAGAGCGTCGGCCCCGACGGCGTGACCCTGATCCTGGAGTCCAGCCCCCTGACCAAGTTCCTCTACCCCTTCGATTTCACTGTCCTGATGAACTACAACCTGCAGGGCAACACCGCTTCCCTGAGCATGACCGTCATCAATGAGGGCGATGTTCCGATGCCCTTCAGCTTTGGCTATCATCCCTATTTTGTGGCCTCTGCTCTGGAGAATGTGGACTTTGACATCAAGTGTGCCACCTGCTCCGAGGATGCCAAGGGCGAGCAGCCTGCCGCACCCGAGAAGATCACCCTGACCCGCAAGGAAGGTTCTGACAACTCCATCCGCCTGATGACCGGCGTGGAGTTCCCCATGACCTTTACGGATAAGGGCAACGGCCACAAGGTCACCGTGGATGCTGACGAGAGCTTTACCAACGGTGTGCTGTGGCAGCAGGATGCCGAAAACTTCGTCTGCATGGAGCCCTGGAACGGCTGGGCCAACAGCGTGAACGAAGAGGGCAAGCACGAGGTGCTGGAGCCCGATGAGGCCATGACCAGCGAGTGGACCATCACCATTGAGAAGGTCTAAGACCCCGCTGCAAAACCTTTGATACGCAAAAAACTCCCCTGCATTCCGGTAAAATGGAGTGCAGGGGAGTTTTTATGTTACAGGCTCAGGCCTGCGTTTTTTACTGCTCCGGAGCGGTGAAGCTGATAGGGGTAGCACCTGCAGCAGCATCAACGCTCAGCAGGGAGATGGGAGCAACCTCGTAGCTCAGGGTGTCGAAGCTCTGGGTGTCGCCGTTCTCGGTGGTGAACTCCAGGACATACTCAGCGCTCTTGTCAGCGTCCTCGGGCAGGGTCAGCACAACGCTGTCGCCGTCAGCCAGGCCGTCAGCAGCCAGGTTCTCGCCCTTGTCCTCAGAGCCGGCAACGTACAGGTACAGGTCGGTGACGTTCTCGCCGGTGGTGTTGTAGACAGTGTACTCGGCGGGCTCGACCTCAGCCTCGCTGGAAGCTGCCTCAGAGCTTGCAGCCTCAGAGGAAGCGGCAGCGGAAGAAGCAACGGAAGAAGCAACGGAAGAAGCGGTGGTGGAAGAAGCAGAACCGCCGCAAGCGGTCATACCAACAGCCAGTGCCAGAGCAACGGCAACAACAGCAACATTCTTGAGTTTCATTGTGTAATCTCTCCTTGTTCGTAACGAAAATCTTTTCTCGTGGGCAGCTCTCGTGAAAGGCTGCCCACAAACAGCTATTATACAAGGATGTGTCGAAGAATACAATAACAAATCCTTTACAAAAGTGTGAAAAGTATGACAAAGACCCTCTCCATCCTGCTGATGCCCGCCAGCACCTCCAAAAGGGAGGGGCGGCATTGCGAAGCAATGACGGAGAGGGTCTTTTCTATTTCGAGGTGCTTTACTTACTTGGGCTGCTTGCGATGTAAGCCAGGATGCCGCCATCAGCGTACAGGATCTGGCCGTTGACAAAGTCGGAAGCATGGGAAGCCAGGAACACGCAGGGGCCGACCATGTCCTCGGGGGTGCCCCAGCGGCCTGCGGGGGTCTTGGCGCAGATGAAGGTATCGAAGGGATGGCGGCTGCCATCGGGCTGGATCTCGCGCAGGGGAGCGGTCTGGGCGGTGGCAATGTAGCCGGGGCCCATGCCGTTGCACTGGATGTTGTACTCGCCGTACTCGGAGGCGATGTTGCGGGTCAGCATCTTCAGTGCGCCCTTGGCGGCAGCGTAGGCGGAGACAGTCTCGCGGCCCAGCTCGCTCATCATGGAGCAGATGTTGATGATCTTGCCCTCGCGCTTGGCGATCATATCGGGCAGAACAGCCTTGGAGCAGTTGAAGGCACCGCCAACATGCACGTCGATGACGCGCAGGAAATCGGTGTGGCTCATCTCGATCATGGGCACACGCTTCATCAGACCGGCGTTGTTCACCAGAATGTCCACGGGGCCCACCTCAGCCTTGATCTGGGCGATCATGGCGTTCACGGCAGCCTCATCGGTGACATCGGCCACATAGCCGTGTGCGTCGATGCCGGCAGCCTTGTAGGCGGCCAGGCCCTTTTCCAGGCTGCCCTCGTTGGAGCAGTTGAAGCAGACGGTAGCGCCGCACTTTGCCATGCCCTCGGCAATGGAGAAGCCGATGCCGTGTGCGCCGCCGGTGACCAGGGCAACCTTGCCCTTCAGGTCAAATGCAGTAAGATCCATAAGTAGAACTCCTTTACTGAAAAACCCCGCGCCGGATCGCCGGTGCGGGGTCTTATTTGTGTTTAGCGCAGGTCGGTGGTAGCGATGTTATCCATGTCGTCAAACTCCATGTTTTCGCCGCCCATAGCCCAGATGAACGTATAGTTCGAGGTGCCGACACCGCTGTGGATGCTCCAGGAAGGGCTGATGACAGCATCCTCGTTGTGCATCACGATATGGCGGGTCTGGGTAGCTCACCGCACATGTGGAACACCACCTGCCCCTCGGGCAATTCAAAGTAGGTGTAAATCTCCATCCGCCGCTCATGGGTGTGGCTGGGCATCGTGTTCCAGTTGGAACCGGGGTCCAGCTCGGTCATGCCCATGCTCAGCTGGCAGGTCTTCAGCACGTCCGGGTGGATGAACTGATTGATGGTGCGTTTGTTGCAGGTTTCCACGCTGCCCAGAGGACGATGGTTTGCATCGGCCATCTTGATCAGGCGGGTCTCATAAGCGCAGTGTGCCGGAGCAGACACCATATAGAACTTGGCAGGATGCTCGGGATCGGCGGAAGCAAAGGTCACTTCCTTGGTGCCCTGGGTGATGTACAGGCAGTCCTTGTAGCCCAGCTCATACTTCACGCCGTCAGCCACCACGATACCGGTGGAATCCTTGCCGATGTTGAACATACCAATCTCGCGGCGCTCCAGGAAATAGTGGGTGCCGAAGTTTGCCCAGATATCGATGCCCTTGTCGATGGACACGGTCTCGTGCACCGGCATACAGCCCAGCGTGACCATGCGGTCCACATGGCTGTAAACGGCAACAACTTCATCCGCCTTGTACAGGCCGGTGATGAGCATCTCGTCCCGCATTTCCTCGGTGGTGTAGCGCTTGAAATCTTTCTGGTTGCAGGAATAACGGATATCCATTGCGGACGACCTCCTGTAACGCTTGCTTAGCGCTGGATACGGCCGGAACCGTCGCCGCCAGCCAGCTTCTCGACCTCGGACACGGTCATCATGTTGTAGTCGCCTTCGATGGAGTGCTTCAGAGCAGAAGCAGCAACAGCGAACTCAACAGCTTCCTGAGTGCTCTTGCCGGTCAGCAGGCTGTAGATCAGGCCGCCGCCGAAGGAGTCACCGCCGCAACGCGGTCGATGATGTGCAGGTCGTACTTCTTGGAGAAGCAGTACTCGTTGGAAGCAACATCGTACAGCATAGCGCTCCAGCCGTTGTCGAATGCGCTGTGGCTCTCACGCAGGGTGATAGCCACCTTCTCGAAGTGGAACTTGTCAGCCAGCTGCTTGGCAACGCTCTTGTAGCCCTCAGCATTCAGCTTGCCGCCGTAGATATCGGTAGCCTCGGCCTCGATGCCGAACACGTCCTTTGCGTCCTCCTCGTTGGAGATGCAGACATCAACGTACTGGCACAGATCGGTCATGGCAGCACGAGCCTGCTCACGGGTCCACAGCTTGCCGCGGTAGTTCAGGTCGCAGCTGATCTTCACGCCGTGAGCCTTAGCAGCCTTGCAGGCCTCGCGGCAGATCTCGACAACGTTCTCGCCCAGAGCCGGGGTGATGCCGGTGAAGTGAAACCAATCCACGCCCTCGAAGATCTTATCCCAATCGAAATCGGAAGGCTGTGCCAGCTGGATTGCGCTGTTGGCACGGTCGTAGATGCAGACAGAACCACGCTGAGAAGCGCCCTTCTCGTTGTAGTAGATACCAACGCGGTCACCACCACGGGTGATCATGCTGGTGTCAACGCCGTAGCGGCGCAGGCTGTTGACAGCGGCCTGACCGATGGCGTGTGCGGGCAGCTTAGTGACGAAAGCTGCGTCCAGGCCATAGTTGGCCAGAGAAACAGCAACGTTGGCCTCGCCGCCGCCGAAGGTGAACTCCAGGCTGTTAGCCTGGACAAAGCGCTCATAGTTGAACGGCTGCAGACGGACCATCAGTTCGCCAAAAGTAACGACTTTCATTGTGGTGTACTCCTTTATAATCAGATGTGTTTTATATCACCCGCCGCAGGGTGGACCGGTGCGGCGGGAAACGCCGTGGAAATGCGCAGGAACTCAGGCCTGGACCAGGTGCATTGCAAAGCCGGCGATCTCGTCAGCAAAGTAGCAGGCGATGGTCTTGCCGTTCTTGACATTCTTGCTGTCCAGATCGAACTTCACGCCGCGCTGAGACAGGTGATAGATGGCACGGTCAACGTTGTTGCAGGCGATGGCAATGTGGCCATTGGTGCCGCGGCCGGGCTTCTTCATGATCTCGAATTCCTTGTTGCCCACAAAGATGCTGGAGTTGCCGGGAGCAACCTTCATGTTCAGCAGACCGCCCAGCAGGGTGGCGACCTTCATGGCCTCTTCCTCGTTGCCGGTGTTGATGCCGACATGGTGCAGGCGCAGGCCCAGCATGGTGTCAACAGCTTCCTTGCTCTGAGCAGTGATCTTTGCCCAGTCGCCAGCCTTGATGACATCGCTCTTGCACATCCAGGTGCCGCCGACAGCGAAGATCTGGTCGTAGCCCAGGTAATCGTTGACGTTCTTTGCGTTGACACCGCCGGTGCACATCCAGCGTGCGCCCTTCAGGGCAGCGCCGATGTTCTTCAGCATGCCGACACCGCCGTTTGCCTCAGCGGGGAAGAACTTCAGGGCCTCGCAGCCCATGTTCATAGCCTGCTGCATCTCGCCTGCAGAGCAGGTGCCGGGGCATCATGATGCGCCCTTGTCGATAACGTGCTTGCAGACTTCGGGATCGAAGCCGGGAGCAACGATGAAGGAAGCACCAGCTGCCATTGCACGGTCAGCCTGCTCGGTGGTCAGGACAGTGCCTGCGCCCAGCAGCATCTCGGGCATCTCCTCGTGGATCTTGCGGATGCACTCCTCAGCGCATGCGGTACGGAAGGTGACCTCAGCTGCGGGCAGACCGCCGTCAGCCAGAGCCTTGCACAGGGGCAGGGCTTCATCAACGCTGTTAAAAGCGATAACAGGGATAATGCCGATCTGATAGACCTTTTCTACGATGGGATTCATAAATGCATTTCTCCTTTTAGTTTGAACTCTCTTGGTGCGCGTGGGCTGCCGTTTAGGCATGGTGCACCCACTGTGCGCTTGTAATATTAGTATAAACGACGGAAACAAGTTTGGTAATGCTCAACAAGCACAATGTTTTGCATAAGAGCTTGTATACATTGCACAAAAATGACGAATGACCTGAAAAGCAGGGCCGTTTTGCCCCGGTTTGCTCAGATGCCGAGCCTGCCGAACAGCTCTGCAACGCCGTCGTGATCGCAGTCGGCTTCGCTCACAATGCTGCCAATGGCCTTGATCTGGGGCATTCCGTTGGCCATAACAGCGGCGATCCCTGCCTTTTCCAGCATGGCGCGGTCGTTCTCGCTGTCGCCCACGGCAAGGGTGTTCTCGTGGGGGATGCCCAGCAGGTCGGCCAGAGCCAGCAGGGCACTGCCCTTATCCACACCGGCAGCGGTCACTTCAATGTTATCCGGCGAACCCTGCACCACGGCCACGCCCGGGATAGCCTGAAACTTTGGCAGGGCAGCGGCGGTCTTTTCGGTGCTGTCGAAGAACATGCACAGTTTTTCAATCTCGTGCGCATGGCGGGACATCCAGCTCTCGATGCCGGGAATGACGGTAAAGCGGCCGTCGGTCAGGTTCTGCCGCGCCTCGGAGGAGAGAAAGCGGGCGGTGCGGGAGGTGAGCTTTGCAATGCCCTCCGGAGTCTTGATGGCAAGGCCGTCGCTGAATACGCTCAGCTCGCCATCGTACTGCTGGAACAGGTCAAAAGCTTCCCGTGCACTTCTGTCGGCATCAGGCGGTGCAGCAGGCAGGCGGGTTCGCTGGTGTGGCGCTGGGCAGCGTTGGCATAGCGGCTGTGCACAGCACCCATGGGTCATCGCCAAGGTCCCACACGGCGCACCGTTGGAGGTGATGGCATACCGGATGCCGGGCAGCTTTGCCACAACAGGCGGCAGGCTGGCCAGCGGGCGGCCTGTGGCGGGCACCACCACCACGCCATGCTCTACAGCGCGGGCAATGGCTTGACGGGTG
>ENA-OQEB01000272-OQEB01000272.1-human-gut-metagenome-genome-assembly--contig:-NODE-272-length-22065-cov-7.829702_pt1 | contig 22065 bp, 20 predicted proteins | sample MGYA00242787_ERZ504619 | MGnify/ENA primary metagenome ERZ504619 (study PRJEB26092, sample SAMD00036317) | human gut metagenome | host: Homo sapiens | study: EMG produced TPA metagenomics assembly of... | reverse complement strand
GGAACACATTGTTTACGCTACGGGAACCGCTGTTTTTCTTTCCAGCGGACATCAGCTGCCGATCAGCAGGAGGAAGCGTCAGGAGTTCAATCAGAACTTTAACGCTTATTTGGGAAGATGATATATTATTTTGTTGAATTTGCCGGGAGCTTTGCCAACATCGCACTGCTTGTACTTTTCGTTGACCGTTTATTCCAGAAAAAAGATTTATCTTCACGATGGTTCTATCTTTATATTGCGCTTCTAATCGTTGGGCAATGTCTCTTAAGTCTGTTTCCAACTTGGGTGATGCCACGAACGATTTACTTTCTGCTGGGAGGCTTTCTTCCGGCCATTTTGTTTTATGAAGCACAAATATGGCAAGCCATCTTTGCAAGTGCTGCGTTTTTCACGCTTGTAGCAGTAGTTGAAGTTCTTGCGATGCTTCTTTATTGGGCTACAAGTTTCTGATACTGATGCCTTAATGCAAGCAGGATCGGCCAGATTGATTTATGTGGTGTTCTCAAATCTGATTCAGATTCCATTGCTGATCTTAATCTCGCATTTTTTCAGTCGAAAAGAAAATGTTCTTCGTATTCTTTGGCTGCTGCCGATCATCGCTATCCAAATTGCCAGTATCGCAGTTTGTTATGTGGTACAGTACCATGCAGCGGATGAAAATTTTCCAGACTACCTGATTGGCTTGATGGTAGTGCTCCTCTTAATGAATATCCTGATTGTTTTCTATGTAGAGGCTCTCCGAAAAAATGAGCAGGAAAAATTCAGAGCGGAATTTAACGAGCAGCAATATCGCTTGCAGATGGAGTATTACCAGCAGCTAAAGGAACGGCAAGAAGAAACAAGAGCCCTTTGGCACGACATCAAAAAATATATTCTGGCAATGCAGGCGGTGGCGGGGCGTGGGAATTCCGAAGAACTTCACAAAATTGTACGAGATGCAACGGATGCCTTTGAACGTTCCAAAAATATTTCTACGATTGGAAATCCAGTTGTGGACGCACTGTTAAATCAGTGTTTACATACAGCAGAAGAAAACGGCATCAAAGTAACTCTGGACGTAACGATTCCAGAAGTTCTATCTATATCTCCGTTATCTTTAAGCATCCTGATTGGAAACACATTCGACAATGCAATTGAAGCTTGTTGTGGCTTGCCGCCAGAACAACGAAAGATCCATTTGCAGCTGCGCAAACAGTATCGAAGCCTTTTCTACCGCCTTGACAATCCATACAGTGGTACCTCGCGCAGCCTTCGGGTTGGCAGCCACCATGGATATGGGCTGAAAAATGTAAAACGTGTGGTACGGGAAAGCGATGGCGATTTTTATGCCGAAAAGAAGAATGGAACTTTTACCGTAAAAGTTCGATTAAACTGCGAAAATTAAATATGTTTCCACAGCCAAATGATCAGCCTCCATACTGATTGTTTGGCTTTTTATTTTCTGAAAAAGGAGTGTGATACCATGACCCAACCAAAACCGACCTTGCTATCTCCACAACGAAAAAGCCAAAGCAGAGCAGAAGCTGCGCTCTTGTCAGCACCGTGAGAAGATCCTTGAACGCAGGATGTCGGAGCTGAACCGGAGAGAGCGTGTGCATCGTCTTTGCACTCGTGCCGGAATGCTGGAAAGTTTTCTGGTCTGTCCGGGAGAATTGACCGATGATCAGGTGATGGAACTGCTGAAAATCTCGTTCCGTCAGCCTGAAGTCGTGCTGGCTCTTGCAAAGATGGTGCATGACGTTCACGAAAAGCAGAACGTTCCGAACCCCCTATGAAATAGGCGCAATTATACACCGTTCCGGTGAAATTGCGGTCTTGCAGACGGCTCGATGAAATCGAAGCTGGCGTTTGTGCGCCAGCCCGATTCCATCCCAAGGAAAACTGCATTTTCCTTGCGCTGCTTTGCAGCTATCCTTTTGCGGCTCCCGCCTGAGATCGAAGCGCATGGCACTCCGTTCTAAGGCGGCGAGCAAAACCGAATACAATTCCAGACCGTTCACCAAGAGCAATCTTGCTGGGCGGTCTTTTTGTTTGGGGGTGATGCCTATTCCGTGTCCGCATTTCAAAATTACCATCGTCAAGCGCAGCCAAGGGCAGTCCGCTGTTGCCGGGGCCGCTTACCAAAGCGGCGAACGGCTGTTCAGCGAGTACGACCAGAGAACAAAATTCTACAACAAGAAGAAAGAGCTTGTCCACGCTGAGATCATGCTGCCATCCTATGCGCCGCCCGGATATGCAGACCGGGCGACCCTCTGGAACGCCGTAGAAGCTGTGGAGAACCAGTGGAACTCCCAGCTTGCCCGGCGCATCGTGCTGGCGTTCCCGGTGGAGGTGCCGAAGGAGCAGTATTTGTCCATGATAAAAGAGTTTTGTCAGGAGCAGTTTGTTTCCAAAGGGATGATTGCCGACTTTGCCATCCACGACAAGGGAGATGGAAACCCACACGCTCACATTCTGCTGACGCTCCGGGCAATAGATGAACACGGCAAGTGGCTCCCGAAAGCCAGAAAGGTGTACGACCTTGACGAGAACGGTGAGCGCATCCGGCTCGCTTCCGGCAACTGGAAGTGCCACAAGGAAAACACGGTGGACTGGAACGACCAGAAGTATGCCGAGGTCTGGCGGCATGGCTGGGAGACCATTACCAACCGCTATTTGGAAGCGGCTGGCCGCCCGGAACGTGTTGACCTGCGCTCCTTTGAGCGACAGGGCATCCAGCAGATACCGACCGTGCATCTCGGTCCCGCCGCACACCAGATGGAAAAGCGTGGAGTGGAAACTTTTCTCGGCAACCTGAACCGGGATATTCGCGCCGCCAATAGCCTGATGCAGTCCATCCGCAGTGCGATTCGTGGGCTGCAACGCTGGATCGCAGACCTGAATGAAAGAAGCAGATTCTTTTGGATGCACTGGAACAAGCCAAGGAGCCAATGCTGTCCGACCTGCTGGTGGATTACTTCAACCTCCGCAACGAGCAGCGCAGTGATTGGTCTGGCAAGGCAAAACTGAAATGCACTGTCCGGGACTTTGAGGAAGTCAAACGGGCGGTGGACTACCTGAAAGCCCATTCTCTGAACGCCATCGAGGATTTGGACACCGCAATTTCTAACCTGAACCAGACTGCCGCCCCTCTCCGCAGGCAGTTGAAGCAGAACGAAAACCGTATGCGGCAATCGCCCAGATCAAGGACGCTGCCGCCGTCCATGCCAAGCTGAAGCCCATCCATGACACCTTTATCAAGAAGAACTTCAAGCTGACCAAGGACGCTTATGCCGCCCAGCACAAGGAGGAACTTGACACCTTTAATAAAGCTGTCCGCACCCTGATGAAGCTGAACGGCCGCACAGCGGTGGACTTTTCGGCATTGGATGCCGAATTTTCTGCGCTGCAATCTGGCAGCGCAGAACTGCGTACCAAACTGGAAACCTTGCAGCCGGACATCTCTGCACTGAAAAATATCCGCAAGCATATCGACATGGTGCTGAATAAGCAGCAGCTTTCCGCACCGGGCGGCAAGACCCCGGAGAAGGAATCGGTGCTGAAAAAGCTGGAAGAAGCCAAGGCGATGCAGACCACAAAGAAAACGGAAACGAAAAATCACACACAGGAGATTTAAGGAGGGAGCAGCATGACCTACACCCAAGCCCAGATTGACAAAGCCAATGCGGTGGATCTGGAAAAATTTCTCCGGGCACAGGGCGAAACGCTGGTGCGCAGCGGAAAAGAATACCGCTGGAAAGCCCACGACAGCCTGACCGTTTGCGGAAACAAATGGTTCCGGCACAGCCAGAGCAAGGGCGGCTTGCCGGTGGATTTCGTGATGGAATTTTACGGCAAGTCTTTCCCCGAAGCGGTGCAGATGCTGACCGGAGAGCCGGGCGAAGCCAGCCGGAGGCTGGTCCCGCCCCCTCTCCGGCGTTTCGTCTGCCGCTGCGGAACGTCACCAACGCAACATCCTGAACTATCTGACACAGGAGCGGAAACTCAGCCCCTCGCTGGTGAACTTCTTTATCGCTGCCGGAGATATTTATGAGGACGCCGCCCACCACAACGTGGTCTTTGTGGGGCGGGATGCAGACGGGCATCCCCACTACGCAAGCAGCCGTGGGATTCGGGAAAAGTTTCGGCAGGATGCAGCCGGTGCAGAAAAGGCGTTTGGCTTTGCCCATCGTGGCACCGGCAAACAGTTGCTGGTCTTTGAAGCCCCCATCGACCTGCTGTCCTTCATCGAGCTGTTCCCGAAAAACTGGCAGCAGCACAGTTATCTGGCACTGGGCGGCGTGTCTGCAAAGGCATTGCAGCAGTTTCTTTCTGACGCCCGGACATGGAACGTGTGTTCCTCTGTCTGGATGCCGACAAAGCCGGAGAGGATGCCTGCAATCGGCTGGCGGGGCTGCTGCCGGACACGGTGAGCGTGACCCGTATCCAGCCCTGTATGAAGGACTGGAACGATGTTCTGATGCGCCGGGCAGAGATCCCGAACCGCAATTATTTCAAAAGCATCGTGCTGAAAGAGCCGTCAAAACCGGAAACGGTGAAGATCATCCGCATGAGCGACGTGGAGCTGACCCCGGTGGAATGGCTCTGGAAACCGTATCTTCCCTTTGGAAAGCTCAGCGTGCTGCAAGGCAATCCGGGCGAGGGCAAGACCTACTTTGCCATGCACCTTGCAGCCGCCTGCACCAACGGAAAGCTGCTGCCCAACATGGAGCGCATGGAACCCTTCAACGTGATCTACCAGACCGCAGAGGACGGTCTGGGCGATACGGTCAAGCCCCGCCTGATCGAAGCCGGGGCAGACCTTGACCGGGTGCTGGTCATTGATGACAGCGATGTGCAGCTGACGCTCTCCGATGAACGAATTGAAAAAGCCATTATTGAGAACAACGCCCGACTGGTCATTATCGACCCGATCCAGGCGTATCTCGGTGCCGATGTGGACATGAACCGGGCGAACGAAGTCCGGCCCATCTTCATGCGGCTGGGACAGGTAGCGCAGCGAACAGGCTGCGCTATTTTGCTGATTGGGCACCTGAACAAAGCCGCCGGAATGCAGAGCCTGCAACGGGGCCTCGGCTCCATCGACATTGCTGCCGCCGTCCGCAGCGTCATGTTCATCGGCAAGCTGAAGCACAACCCCACCATGCGCATCTTGACCCACGAGAAAAGTTCTCTTGCCCCGCCGGGAGCGTCACTGGCGTTCTCTCTGGGGGACGAGGGTGGCTTCCGCTGGGTCGGCGAGTACGACATTACCGCAGACGAGATGCTGTCCGGCATCGAGCCGCAGCGGGAAACCAAGACCCAGCAAGCCAAAGACCTGATCTGCACCCTGCTTGCCGGAGAAAAGCAGGTGCTCAGTGAGGACATCGACAAGGCAGCGCTGGAAAGGGGCATCCCCGGTCGAACTGTCCGGGATGCCAAGCGGGAACTGGGCGATGCCCTGAAAAGCAAGATCGTGGAAGGCCGCAAAAAGGTCTTTTGGATGGAATAAGCCATTTGACTGGCAGAAAATTTTGGCTGGCAAGAACTTCATGGTACACCCACAGTTGCCAGTCTGCCAGCCAAATTCAGAAAATGACGATAAAAGGAGAAATTCAATGGAAAATCAGAATTCGAGTTATTCGGTGCAGATTGGTAAAACCACCTTTATTGTGTGCGTGAAGCAGTCCGAAACTGCCAAAAAGCCGATTGAAAAGATGTTCAAGGATATGTGCAGACACGAAATTACAAGGGACTTCCTTGCGGACAACCTGATGAATTTAGAAAAATTACCGAAAACCTCTTGACGAAGTCCAGCCCGAAGGAACCGGCTACCGTGCGCGCACACGTTTTGCCAAGTTCTTTAACCTGCCGGAGCTGATGAATATGTTCAAGGAGGCAGCGGACATCAAGACTTCCGACCAGTTGCATCTGCCTGTTCCGGAAGCCAAGTTTGAAACTGTCGTGGTCAAACCCTCGGAAATCCAGCAGGACATGGTGAAATCCCTGAGCGAACGTGCTGCTGAGGTGCATAGCGGTGCGGTTGACCCCTCGGTGGACAATATGCTGAAGATCACCTCGGACGGACGTAAAATCGGCCTTGACCAGCGGCTGATGAATCCGCTCACCCCGGATGACCCGGACAGCAAGCTGAATGCCTGCGTCGACAATGTTCTGCGTATCTGGAACGAAACCAAAGAGGATAATCTGACGCAGCTGATTTTCTGCGATATGTCCACGCCCAAGGGAGACGGCTCGTTCAATGTCTACGATGATATTCGCACAAAGCTGCTTGCCGCCGGGGTGCCGGAATCGGAGGTCGAGTTCATCCACAACGCTGATACTGAAGGTAAGAAAGCGGATTTGTTCTCCAAAGTCCGCAGCGGCAAGGTGCGTGTCCTGCTGGGCAGCACTGCAAAGATGGGCGCAGGCACCAATGTCCAGACCCTGCTGGTGGCCGTGCATCATCTGGATGTAGGCTGGCGACCGTCCGATATGACCCAACGCAACGGCCGAATCATCCGTCAGGGCAACAAAAACAAACAAGTTTACGTCTATAATTACGTCACGGAGGGGACATTCGATGCCTACCTCTGGCAAACGCTGGAAAACAAGCAGAAGTTTATTTCGCAGATCATGACGAGCAAATCTCCGATGCGCTCCTGTGATGATGTGGATGAGCAGGCTCTTTCGTATGCCGAGGTCAAGGCCCTATGCGCAGGCGACCCGCGCATCCGGGAAAAGATGGATCTGGATGTGCAGGTAGCAAAGCTCAAGGTGCTGCGCTCGGATTACCAGAACCAGAAATATCGTCTGGAAGATAAACTGCTCAAGCATTACCCGGAGGAAATTCAGAAAGCGAAGAACCGTATTGCGGCTCTGAAAAACGATGCCCAAATCGCAGACGCACACCCGCAGGATAAGGAGAACTTCTGCGGCATGACGATCAAGGGCATGGTGTTCGATGAGAAAAAAGCAGCTGGTGAGCGGCTGATGCTCGCCTGCAAGGAGATGCCGAATGCGGATATGATGCTGCTGGGCACCTATCGCGGCTTTGAGCTGAACATTCGCTTTGACAGTTTCAAGAATGAGCATCAAATCGTTCTCCGCGGCGAGCTGAGTTATCCGGTACCGCTGGGCGATGACCCTCGCGGCAACATCGTCCGTCTGGACAATGCCATCGGCAATTTTGCCGACCGCATTGCCGATGCTGATGCCGCACTGGATTCTCTGGAACAGCAGAAGCAGGCCGCAGAGGTTGAAATCGCCAAGCCGTTTGCGCAGGAGGAAGAACTGCAAACCAAATCTGCCCGCCTTGCAGAATTGGATGCGCTGTTGAACATGGAGCATCAGTCCAGCCGGACAGAACCCGAAGCGGAAGAAAAGCCGGATGCCCGCCCCTCTGTGCTGGCAGCTCTGGAAGAAAAGGCTGATAAAGTGGAGCCTGTCCGACCATTCAAATCTTACTTGGATAAGGATGGTGATGCCCGGTGACGGAGCACCGTGACCAGCAGATCCATTTTCGTGTCAGCAAAGTCGAACTGGAACGCATTCGTCAGAAGATGGAAAGTTGCGGTATTTTGAGCATTGGCTCTTATCTGCGAAAAATGGCTCTGGATGGTTACTGCCTGAATCTTGATTTACCACAGCTGCGTCGGATGGCGTACCTTCTTCAGAATTGCAGCAACAACCTGAATCAGGTGGCGAAACGGGCCAGTGAAAGCGGGCAGCTCTATGCCGCCGATTTAGAGGACTTGCGTAGTCAGTTGGATGAGCTGATAGCTATTGGCAAGCAACTTCTCGCCAAACTCACCGAACTCTAAAAAATTTCCCGCAGTAGGAGGCTGCGGGTTTACATAACGGTTGACACCCTTGCAAGGCAAGGGGCGATACCTTTATAATAGGGGCGAAAAAGAAAGGCTGGTGTTTGATATGAGGTTTTTATTCAAGATGATGCTTGCCCCGATCTCTCTGTTCGTGGCTTTTCTGGCTCTGATGGCAAAGTGGCTGCTTACTCTGTCCAGCTATGTTGTCGCGCCGTTGATGCTGTATATCTTTGGCTGCGGCATCTACACCGTCTACCGCCAGACTTGGGATCAATTTCTGATTCTGCTGGTTGCCGAATTTCTCTGCTTTGTCCTTTTTGTCGGCGCAACTGCAATGGTGGAGGGCGTTGAACGATTCAGCGGTTGGCTCCGGGACGTGATTTGATTTTGAATCTTTTGCCGCCTTCGGGCGGCTTTTTCATTTAGGAGGTGATCTGCTCTGGCTGCTACTCGTCTGATCGCACTGCATCAGCACAAAGGAAAATCTATTGCCGCCTGCCTGAAAGACCGCACCAACTATGCACAGAATCCTGACAAGACTGAAAAAGGCGAACTTGTCAGCAGCTATCAATGCAGCCCGCTTACTGTGGACGAGGAGTTCATGCTCACAAAAAAGCTGTACGAGCAGGCCACCGGGCGCAGCCAAAAAAGTAACATTATCGCCTATCAGATACGGCAATCTTTCCGACCTGGTGAAATTACGGCTGAAGAAGCAAACCGCATCGGTTATGAGTTGGCCTCCCGGTTTCTGAAAGGCAAACACGCTTTTATCGTTGCAACGCATACCGATCGGGAACACATTCACAATCACATTATCTATAACTCGACCACTCTGGACGGCACAAGAAAATTCCGGGATTTTTTCTTTTCCGGTCTGGCAGTGCAGCGGTTGAGCGACCTGATTTGTCTGGAGCATCAGCTGTCAGTCATTGAAAAGAAGCCTTACCGGGAACGGCAGAAGCGCATCACTTACCCACCAAAGGAGAGCAACCGCGACCGGCTGTGCAGTGTAATCGACGAGATTTTGCAGCAGAAGCCCACCGACTACGAAGATTTTCTGCAAAAGCTGGAACAGCAGGGCTATGAAATCAAACGCGGCAAATACACTTCCGTTAAAGGCGCACGGCAGAAACGCTTTATCCGGTTAAAGACACTGGGTGCCGGGTACAGCGAGGATGAAATCAAAGCAGTCATTGCCGGAAAAGCCGAACACCGCCCACATCAGAAGCAACCTCCCAAAGAGCAGCCGTTCCAGTTGCTGGTTGACATTCAAGCAAAACTTGCCGAGGGCAAAGGTGGCGGCTACGAACGCTGGGCGAAGAAGTACAACTTGAAAGAGATGTCCAAAACGCTGATTTTTTTGCAGGAGCAGAAAATCGGCAGTGCGGATGACCTGAAAGAGCGTGCTGATGCTGCACTTTCTCGCTATCACAAACTGGGCGATTCCATCAAGGCCGCCGAGAAGCGTATGGCAGAAATCGCCGTCCTCCGGGCGCACATCGTCAACTATGCCAAGACCCGGCCTGTATACGATGCTTACCGCAAATCCGGGTACAGCTCCAAATTTTTGGAAGCGCACCGGGAAGAAGTCACGCTGCATAAGACGGCGAAAGCCGCTTTCAATGAATCCGGCCTGAAAAAGCTGCCCAAAGTGAAAGACCTGAATGCAGAGTATTCGGCTTTGCTCACCAAGAAAAAAGCACTCTACAGAGTACCGAAAGACACGGGATGAGATGCAGGAAATCGTAAAAGCACAGAAGAATGTGGAACTGTTCTTTGCGGAGGAAAAGGACTCCAAGCAAGTCGAGCAGATCCGATAAAACAGTCCCTGAGAACTTTGCCGCTTATCCGGCAGGGTTCTCAGGGTCTTTTTTGCTTATTGCTCAGTCTGTACTTGGAACGGCTTTTCCGGCAGTTTCAATTTGTTTGGCAACCATATTTTCCAATTCCCCCGTAATCGTTGCACAATTTGCAACACGATAATTCCAGAAGTAAGAAACGCCTTCACACTCCTCAACGGACAAATCGCTGTTGACCAAAAGCAGTCGGTCGGAGGTTACTTTCAGCTTTTCGCACAGAGCAGCATATTTTCCATAATCAATGCTTCGGCTGGACGATTTGGCTTCCACCCAGAAGAATTTTCCGTTGATGGAAAACGCAACATCCAGTTCATGCGTGCTCCCTGCGGATGCCGCTTCTGAAAGAATCACATTGGAGCAAAGCGAAACTTCTGCGCCCTGCTCCTCCTGATAGCGATTCAAAATCTGCTGAACCTGATGCTCCACAAAAAGTTCCAGCCACTTCCCGCTCAGGAAATGCCGGACAGTCTCATTTTGCGCAAGCTCATAGACGATATTCTGCGGATAGATCACAATGGATGCAAAAAGTCCCATTTTATCCCACGTCTGAGCGATTTCCGAAAGTGTGGCAAACGAATTCTTGGAAGTACCCTTTGGGATACGAAACGAAAAAGAGCCGTCACTCTGCATATGTGTCCGAATAAACTGCAAGAAATCCACCACTACCGGGTCGCAAAGAGCTTCGCCTGTTTTCCATGCCATCCGCTGAATGGCAATCGGCGGAAGTTTTTTCGGTACGACCTGCTGAACGATTCTATACCCACAGCGTTCCAGATGCTCCAATGCGGTCAAAGGCTTCGGAGGGATTTTTTCTTTAACTTCGGACTTTTCTGCACCGGATGTATTCTCAGTCAGATAGTTAAACTTCCATCCGTATTCCCAAGCAGGCGAACGGGTCAACACACCAACTGCATGAAATCCGCTGTCCGGTTCCTCCATCGGAAATGTGATTTTGTTCTTTTGGATATTGATTTGGAGCGTTTTATTTTTCAGCGCTATCTGATAAGCGTCAAGAAGGAATTCCTTTCCCTTATATGTCAGCTCACTGGAACTATTTGCAGAAAGGCCAGCATTTTTTGCCAAAGAGAGAAGCAGACAGGTCGCTTTGGGCAGCTCAAGGATATGCTCCATCTGCGCAGCGTCCGGAATCACTTCCGCATTTGCGTTATCGGGCTGCGGCAATTCGTCTGCCGGAGTCTCCTTTGCTGGTGCAGAAACTTCGGGTGTCATTTTTGAAGCAGCCTCAGATTTTCCAGACTTGGGCAAAGGTTTCGGCTCCGTATAGACCTCAGCAATAAATAATTCATAGGAATCGATGCACGAAAGTTTTCCTGCCGCTGCAAGTCCCACATAAATCGCAGCCGCCCGTGAGGAATCGCCATAATACTTTTTAGAATCCGCTGCGGCAGCAATATCAGAAAAAGCATTATATCTGCTCAGCGGCTCCGCCTTTTCCGGGAACTGCTTCAACGCACGGCAGTAGAGCCACTCAAAGAACGAATCCATGTACGGCTCTGTCGGATACTCGTTTCCTTCCAGCGAGTAACGAAGCAGCTCTCCACTGGTTCTCAGCCGGGTGTCTTTATGAACCTTGGGCGGTTCGCAGGTCAAAAGGTCAGCAAATGGCCCGCCATGTTCAAATACTTTGGCAGCCTCAAAAACCGTGCTGATGGGTACATCCTGCGCAACAGAATCCAGATGCAGCAAAAGCCGCAGAGAAGAAACAGCTTCACCCTCCGGCTGAACGGATGCAGAGCTGACTTCCAGAATCGAAACATCAGGGTCTGTTGTATGGACGGCATCATGGACGGCACGGATATTCTGCGCTTGCTGCCTTTTATCCATGTGAATGTCACCGGCTGTTCTCTGCAATAGGGATAGCCGGATATGGGAAAACAAATGGTTCGTGTTGCCATGAACACCTCCAACTTTTTAGGACAAACAAGTTTATGTAAATCAAGTATAGCACAATCCCGGATGTGCTGCATAGCACTATTTTCTGCTTCCGGGAATCCATCTGTGCAAAAAGTGCCGATACCACAGGCATCGGCACTCAGATTAAAAAGCATTTTTCAAAAATGTGCAGCCTGCATCCACCGGATGCAGAACACAAGGGGTTTGGGCACAGCCCAACAAGCATTTTGAATTTGATTTTTAGAAATCGGATTCAAAAATTGCAAGTTGGTACCAGCTTGCACTGCTTGCCACAACAATGCGTCCTTTTTGTCCGCAATTTGTAATTTTCAGATTGGAGAAAAACGCCATGGCAAAGACGAAGGCTGAAGAAAAAGCTCTCAACCTTGATTAGATTTTGTTTAACTGCCGGGATTATCTGCGCGCTGCGCGCAACTCCGGCTCGTTCTTTGAAAAGCGTGATATCCCCCGCAGTACAGCCCCGAAGTTCTCAAAAAGGTCATGGAACAGGTAGAGAACTTTGATGAGAACAATTAAGCATTTTCTCGTTTTAACGTGGGATTAGATTGCTGATCTGCCGGCCGTTTTTGTTCCACGGTCTCCACCCCCTGACGAATTCTCTTTAATAGTCAAGCAGGATAGGCACCTGCTGCTCCTCGGCAAACCGCATGGCCCGCCAGAACATGGAGAAGGCAAACTTGGCAAGGGATTGGGTGTCATACTGGGTGTGTTCCGGGATGTCTGCCTTGCTGTACTGTCCATCTGAGTCTACGGTTCCGTCTACCGGGTATCCCTCCGTGTCTGCCCAGCCAAGGATGGTGCCTCATCGGCCTGCCATGCCAGCTGGTTCAGCTTTTCCAGCTCCTTCCGCAGACCTCCCAAGGTGGCGATCATCGTCTGATCATCGGTGGGCAGAGGTGCCTGAAAGAAGAAGGCATCCGCCAGAGGCAGCCACCAAGTCGCGCCCCGAAGCAGGGACCACACCCGCTCCTCGTCCGATGCAAGGCGGGCAATCAGGGGATGCTCCCCGAAGTCCCAGTCCTTCTCCACGGTGAGAGGCACCGGTTCCTCGTATGTATGACAGGCGGCCACCAGCAGCATAGCGCCAAAGGCATCCCAATCTGGCTTATCGGTGTAATAGGGCCGCTCGTTGTCCTCCGGCCATGGAGTGTAGGGCGGTTGGTTCGGCTGGGAAATGGCGGCTAAGATCTGATCCCGCCAGTCCTCCACTGCCGCCTGGATCTCAGCCGGGGACAGCTCCTCCTCGTTGTCGGCGGGTTCTCCATCCGGGGTGATCCGGTTAAAGGTGTATCCGTTTTCCTCCGCCCACTGCTGAACAACAGTTTTCCAGTTGTGAGAATAGTACCGGGTCAGCGTCCCGGCGTAAATGTCAAGTCCCATAAGTTTCACTCCTTTTTTGTCTATATCATTTCATACAGCAGGGCAGCGTCGCCCTGCACCAGTTCCAGATGGGAGCGCAGCGTTTCAAGCCCGCTTTGCACCGCCTCGGTGGGCAGATCCCAGTCTGGGGCAATTTCAGCGGCCAGCAGATGAGTCGCCAGCTCTCCCTTCAGCAGCGCGCAGTCCAGGGTGTCCTCCGTCTGGGGCGCTGAAAAACGGACATCCAGATCCAGCTCGCTCTCGCACCAGTCCCAGATGGCCATGTAGACCGCGCCGGGGCGGCCGCCGTCGGACAGCTCCTGCCGCCGGCCGTCTTTGAGTAGATAAAAGGATGCGATCTGCGACATGGCAATTCCTCCTAAATGTTATTCGCTTCCATCAGTCCTTCGGCCTGCATCCGAATCACATAGAAAGCCCGCACCCAGTCCAGTTCCTGCTCCATGGATTCCTCCAAAGCCAGCAGGCGGCGCTTTCCCAGCCTGCGGTCCAGGAGGGCAAAGATACGAACAAGAGGATTCTCGCTGACAAGGCTTTTCTCAATGCTCTGGTTGTTAAAGATCTCAAACGCCTCATAGAACACCTTTTGGTCAAAGGTGCCCTGCTCCAGCGCAAAGGCATGGGCCTGGTTGATGGCCTCTTTTGCGGAGTCACAATCTTTCAGCGTTGTAGACCGCAAATGATGAAATTTCGTCCACACATTCTCAAAATAGGTGTAGTAGTTGCTCCGGAGCACTTCCACACCGTCCATGCGGATGGCTGCACGCCCCTCATGGTCGGCGCTTTTGCTGTAACTGGTGGCAAAATACTGGATGTGGCCCCGGAGTGCCGGGCACAGGTAGTCATTCTCCAATTTGTTCCGGATTCCACTCCAAGTGGATACTCTACTGTTTGACATAGGTGTTGTTTCCTTTCTGCTGATTCCTACTGCTTTTGGAGATACTCCCGGAAGCATTCGATGAACTCCCGATTCCGCTTAGGGACATCGAACCCCTTCCGATGGGGGAAGAACCCCTCCTGTTCCACATCGTCCAGCAGCTTGGGCAGATTGGAAAACCGGGCAAAGAATGGTAGTGCATAGTCCTGGATCTGCCCGGAAATTTCCTGGATAGAGCGTTCCCGCTCCAGCAGAGTAGATACCTCATAGCGGGGGAAGTCATCATACCGGTGGGTCAGCCGGGCGATGGAGGTACCCACGATACCATCATAGGTTTCCTCCGTCCCTTCCTGCTCACTGCGCCACTGGGCAATCACCTGGGAACTCACATCGAAGAAGGCAGTAAAAGTGGTGGAGCCAAAGCGGATGGAGGGGGAAAAGTAAAAGGAGAACACAAAGATGCCGTCTTTTTTGTAGATGTCATTTTTGCTCTTGCGGTATTTGTAGCCCAGCGGGATCAAAGGCTCCGCGATCCGCTCACAGGTATAGACGAAGATCTCACGGGGCTTGGTTCCCTTGGGAAAATCCTTCTTCTCCATGTTGCCACCTCAATCAAAATCCATCCAGACCAGGTGCTTTCCACAGTGGAGGCACTGGAACAGATAGCATTGCAGATGCCCGCCATTGACGGATTCCCGGATCATTCCCTTCTGCTCCTCGTCCCACATGGGGTCGTCCAGCACCTCCTCCAGCACACCCAGTGCCCGCAGTTCTCTGGCTCCCACATTACCCAAATAGGCGCAATAGTCACCACAATGGGCGCGCCAGTATTCCTGCTGCCAGCCGGAGTAGCCGGGGGTGCGGTGGATCAGCTCGTCCAGCTTCTCCGGATCGTCTACACCATCGTCCACAGAGAAATCATCTTGAAAACTACCGTCATATTTCCGGGCTGCTTCGCCGTTGGCGATGCACTCTGGGCACAGATATGCAATATCCTCCACTGAAAAGAACGGATTGGTATAGAAAATATGGGTCGTCTTGCCACAGCAGTCGCAGACAACGCCGTCTGCGGATTCCTCAAAAGCCCCAGTTTCCAGAGGGTTTGGGTGATACCGGAAGGCGGGCAGGCCCAGCTGGGCCTGCCGTTCCTTCTCTTTCTGCTTTTCCTCCGGCGTTTTGGGCTTGGGGAGAGCATAATGATTGCCCCAGTTTTCCGCATAGTCCTTCAGCGTGCCCAGCCGCTTGAGGGTCTTTTTATCGGAACGATTTCCGATTTGGCAGAGCAGTTCATAGGCATCCTTCTTGAAGTCCAGCAGATCATACACATCCACCAGCACTTCCTTGGCCTGCTGATCCTCACTCTGCTCAAGTTCTTCCTTGAAGGTATATAGAGCGCGGACACTGTCCGGACCTTCATTGGTCGCAACAAACTGTTTTTTTAGTTCGATATAGGTTTTTTGATATTCTGTCATTGGTCGCACCTCCCATCAATCCCACCAGAAATACCAGACGGTGGACTGCCACAGAACATCTGCCAAGGAGCCAATGCTTCCATCCTCATTCTGATCCAGATCTGGGCAGAAACCATATTGCTCCACAGCCACCTCCATAGCTCTTTCCTTGGAGATCGGAGTTGGAAGTTCAAACTCCAATTCATCGTGGCTCATGGCGGCAGGGATGGCACCATGTTGCTCGAACCAGTATTTCGCCACTGCCATCAGGTCCGGTGTGTCGGGACACTCATTCCAATTTCCAAAGGGCAGGTAGGCGAAGATCTCCCAGGGGTTCTTTACCGGAATTTTAGCCAGAATGAGCGGATATGTCATTCCGGTATCATCGTTCCAATAGTTTGCGAAGCGGTCGTTGGGTTCTCCGCCCTCCATCTCGCCCAGGACTTCCTCATCCCAGTCCAGATCATCGTCCTCGGCTTCTTCCTTGCGCTGGCCAGTCAATTCCTCCAAAATCGCCTTTCCGTCCTTGACGGGAGCGGAGAGCGCCTTCTTCCGGTACTCCGTTACGGTTTTGAGGTCAAATTCATAGAAGTCCGCATCATGCTCCGAATCGGCGTTCATTACCAGACACTCCAACAGCGTTTCATCATCCGCCTGGATAAGCACGGGAACAAAGCCCTCCCGTACCCCCAGCCGCTGGGCGTAGCTGTATGCCGACATGATGGGGTCATCATCTGCCATGGATGGGAAATAGGTACACTCGCAGTCCAAATACTCCATGATGGCATGAGCCACCTCGGAAGGCTCCAGCGTGTCCTCGTCGAAGTCCTGTCCCTGCCAGTTGGCAAAGCGTTCTTCGATCACCTCTGCCATAGCCTGATAGTAGTCCTCGTCAAAGGGGATGAACAGGTAGGCTTCATCTTGGAACTCATCGGAGTGATACCGCTCCGGGCCGAAGAAGCGGAGGGCGTTGTCGTCAACATCGGCAGGATAGTAGGGGCTGTCGCCCTCTCCGTAGTAATAGCCTGCAAAGGCACGGCCTTGCTGATTGAATAGCACAGAGAACAGACAGCCGTCCAGCTCATCCCGGATAAACTCCCGCAGATCCACGCTGGCAGGATCAGCCTTGACCTTTTCTACGACCTCTCCGTACTCCACGAGGAATTCTTCACCCATCAGGTCGTGTTCCATGCACCAGCGCAGGTAGATGGCCATGTGGTTATAAGCATTGATGGGGTCAATAGGCAGTTCCTTCTCCTCAATGCTCTCAAGGTGATAGGAAGCGTCGTCCATCTCGCCGTCAAAATCATCATTGGAAAGAGTGCCACGGGTGATAGCATCCTGACGGGTGGGGGTTACGACAAAGCTGATGCCGTTCATTTTGTCCAACAGAGCATCTGCATCATGCTCCATTTTATAGTCCAATTCATCCCGGTAGAGGGGGATCACCTGATAGAAGTTGACCTCCTCGCCGCCCGGCAGGGTGCAGACCTCGCCGCCCTCCTCTGTACTTTGGGGGCCGGTGAGAATGGCGGCACACAGCTTCGTATTTTCCGCAAAGTCTTCCTCATTGTTCATGGTATGACCGAAGCCCAGCCAGGTGTCGCTGGCAATGGGCAGGCGGGCCAGAACCTTCAGCAGGCGGATGGGCCAGTACCACTTTTCGTCTTTCATGGACTCCTGATCCAGCTTCCAGTCCGCAGGCAGCGCGATAGCCAGCTCCGCCCGCTCCAGCTTGTATTCCGCCAGTTCCTCCGGCACATTCATCCGGTGAGCACCCATACCCATGGTGACCAGGGTGTAATAGTCCCGCTCCTCAGTGGGCGGCACCATGCAGATGTCCACATGGATGTCTGGAGAAACCAGCTCGTGGAACACATTCTCAATCTCGCCGAAATACTGCTGGATGTGCCCCTCGACGGCCTCCATCTCCTTCTCGGTGTAGACTTCGGGATTACTGAATTCTTCCTCATCCTGCTTGTCATCATTGTCCGAGTGGTCGCAGCTGTCATCCTCTGGATCTCCCTTTATAGGCTCGTAACCAATCTTCAGGGTCATCTGTTCCTCTGGCAGAGAGACACCGGGGCTGCGGGTGATGGTGTGTTTATCGTCCGCAGAAAAACCGATGGTCTCGCCGTCTTGCAGCGTCACATCACACGCCAGCACATAGGAGCAAGGCTTGCCAAAAAGTCCCGTAGTTCCTCCGGCTCAGCGTCGGTGTTCAACACCTCCATTTCCTCCTTGCCAAACACATCCATGCCGTAGGTGTAGCCGTTTAGGCCCCCCTCGCTCCGGTACAGTCCGAACCAAACCCAGTTGAAGATGGGCAGTTCGTCCTTTTTGAGCATATCGGCAAGGCCTCATAGAAACGAGGCTCAAATACCACGCCGCTGGTGTAGACACCGGTGGCATATTTCTGCTTGCAGCACACTGCCATCGCCTTAGTGAACAGCTTACCCCGTTCCAGCAGTTTTTCCTCCTCGCCCAATACAGCCACCACGATATGGGCCTTGTGCGCTTTGGCCACCTCTACGGCCTCTGGCCACATATAGTTGTTTTCGGCGTTGATCTCCGCTTCATTGTCCGGGATGTGACCGTGGAAGAGTGTCACGATCAGCATCATGCCGCCGACCCGCATTACCACAGCGTCATCGCTGTTCTCATCATCTTCGTCGCCCTCATCCGGCTCCTCATCTACGATGCCCCATTCTTCCCGTAGATTCCGGATCAACTGCTCCTTGTCCCATTCCGCTTTGGAGAGGAGCACAGACCCGGCAAAGGAGCCCTTACGGTCAGTTTTCTCCTCGTCGGCGTCATCCTCAAGATCCTCTACATCTTCATCCGGATCATAGAGGGATTCATGCTCCAGTCCGCGGACAAATTCCTCAAAGCTGTCTGCCAGATGGGTAATCTTGTAGTCGTTTTCCTGATCCACATGGACTACCGCAGGCTCTCCCTGGGGGCCACAAACCCGGTAGTCCAGGAAGATCATATCGTGTCCGGCGCTGGGACAGTCGCAGATGGCCACTCCGATGGCAGGATACTCCCACTCATCGATCATAAACTGGCTTCCCAGCTCTCCGCAGAGGGAGCAGCTCTTTTCCCGCCCGATGCCGAAAATGCCGGTGATGGCCACATGGTCTTCTGCCCAACAGGTCGGCTCATCGCAGGGATAGCAGGTATTCACCGGAATGCCGCCGTTGTGCTGCTTCATCAGCCAGATATAGGCGGCGGGCAGCTTATAGCCCAGTTCCTCCTCCACGCTGGCGATCAGCTCATCGGAAGGCGGATCGCTGACATACTCTTTCAGCGCATACATACTGTCGTCCCAGAAGTTGGTGAGGTCGAAGCCTCGAAGGGGGTATCACCGGGCACGAATTTGGCCTTCTTCCGGCTGCGCTGGCGTTTCCGGATCTCCGCCTTACACTCCTGAATCACCGCCGAGGCATTTTCGTCCTCCGGGTCCAACTCTGCCCACCGCTGGGCGTAGGGAATGGCCTTTTCCTCCTGACCATAGAGATACTGATAGCCGTAGGCCATCCGCATATTCCACTCCGCCTTGTCCTGGCCTTCCTCCCGGACGGACTCCAGCACCTCGATGGCGCGGCACAGGGCCTTGTCTCCCTTATAGCGAGGGGTGCCCTCGTCATGGTCCCCGATAATGGCGTAGTTTTCTAGCGCCCGTGCCAAGCGTAGGCGGTGCGATAGTTCCTCCAGTCCTCCGGGATGGCATTCAGTGCCTGGATACAGCGGGTGTACTCGTCTTCGTCGTTCCACTGCTCCAGCTGAGCGAAGAATGCTTCGGCGTTCTGTTGGGTGTAAGGAATATAGTCCATGCCCGTCAGCGTTTCGTCCAACTCGTCATCCTGATTCTTAGTTTCTGGCCCATCATCTTGTTGCTTTAGGGGTACAGAACCTGCTTCACGGCGGAAGGTGTGGAAGATGGCCCAGGGGATGTCCGTGCCTTCAAAGAACTCTTTCGCCATGTTCAGCGCCTCTCGGATGTCCCAGGCGATGAAGTCCACATAGCCGCAGTAGAGGCCGGTAGCCCCGCCGGTGAGAGTGAGCACTTCCGAACCATCCCCGCCGGTGAGCACTTCCTCCAGTTTGTCCCGGAAGTCAAAAATTTTCTGACTGCCTTCCTCCTCCCGCAGGGTATCCAGGGGATAGCAGAAGAAGCCCGCCACCGCGCCGTCGGCATGGAGATCGTCCATAAAATCATTGTCGGCATTCAGATAGCCGTTGATGAGCGGCACACAGCAGGTGGAACCGGCCATTACATCCAGCCGCCAATCGGCGTCCGGGTCCTGTTTGGGTTCCATTTTGTAACCAAGGTAGCTCTCCAGATAGGCTTCCGGGTCGGTGGAGAGCTCCAGGCCCTGCTCCCGCAGTTTGTCGGGCAGCTGGGACAGGAGGAAGGACGGCTCTGCCTTGGGTTCCTCCAGCACATCAAAGCTGTCTATGTATCTCATGTGGGAGATCTCGCCCAGCACTTGGTCGGTGAGGGTAGTGAGCATCCACCAGGCCCGGCCTTCTTCCTCCCGGAGCATAGGCAGTAGCTTTTCGCAGTAGGCGGAGATGGCGAAGCTGTTTTCACCCTGCTCCTCCAGCCAGATCTGCACATCCTCCCCGGAGATGTCCCAGCCATCCTCGGTACGCAGGCCGATGTTCGGGAGGGGCTGACGGCCCACAAGGATGTTCCAGTGCTCCAGCACCTCCTTGGAGGCGTGTTTCTGGAAGTAGACCAGCTCAAACAGCTTGACCTTGTCACCCTCCGGAGTGAGGATCAGCTCGTACTTCTCGCCGTTGAAGCCCATCTCGAAGGAGATTTCATCAAAAACCAGATTCAGGGTTTCCTGCATTTGGGCCACGAGTTCTGCGCCGCGGGTATGGTCTTTGTCCTCGTCCATCATCTGGCGCAGCTCTGCTTCCATCTCGGCAAAGGTTTCCCACCAGTCCTCTGTCCTTTCCCGGAAGCACTCCGAGAACTGAGGCAGAGAAATACCCTTCTTGCACGAGTCAATTAGTTCCTCCATGTCCTGTCGGGTGTTGAGCTTCGGATCATCACCGGGATGCAGTTCCAGAGCTTTTTCAAAATGCCGCAGAGCGCGGCCCTCCTGATCCAGATAATAATAGGCATACCCCATACGGAAATTCCAGGAATAAGTATCTCCCAGTTCCTCCTCATGGGACTGCATCAGTTCCAGTGCCTGGTGAAGCAGCTTCCTTCCCTCCGGCTCGCTGGGGTCCGCCAGATTGTTGTAGGCGCGGGCCAGCTCCATATCAATTTCCGGGGTACGCTCCTCGGCGGGGATGGCCTCCAGCGCGTCAACGATTTTCAGGTGTTTGTCCTCCTCATGCCACTTCTGGCACTGCTTCAAAATGTCCATATCAGGGTCCTCCTCGTCCTCATCCGGTTTCCAGTCTTTGATCTGCTGGAACACGCCGTTCTCATCCCGCTCAAAGGCGTAGGGGGCGGGGGTGTTCAGCAGAGGAATGATGTCGGGATCGTCGTTGCAAATTGTGTTCAGCTTGTAAATCCCGGCGTTGTTGGGGTCGTCCATGTACGCCTCGCTCTCGTCACCAGCGGTGAAGCGCCAGCCACTGTCCCAGCCGCCGTCCGGCTTCTCCCTGTAGCAGTAGCCAACCTTGCAGCCCTCCACTGTGATGCGGTTGGTGGCGATACAGCCATCGGCACCCTCCCAGTCGGGGAGCAGATCTTTTACATCTTCCGCCTTTACATGGTAGTTCCGGTTGCGGCCAGAGGCTTCGTACAGCTCCTTCCGCAGCGCCTCCACATCCCGAGCCATCTCCTGGATCTCCTCGTTGTCCATCATCTCACTGAGGTCATATTCCAGCGGATTCTGGGCAAAATCCGCCAGTGCCTTGTTCATGGCGTCATGCTCCTCTGGCGTGACGGTGATGCGGATGTGGCGGGCAGGGGTGTTGTACTCGTCCAGATCCTGAAGGTTTACACTGCCGCTGACGCTGCACTCCAGCAGGATGGCGGCCAGATCAGTGACCACATCAATGGCGAAGTGGAAGTCCATCTCCACGCCATCGGAGTGTGTAAACTCCAGATACTCCACGGTCTGGCGGAAGTCCCAGTTTTGTTTGTCCAGCCCAATCTTGGCAAATATCTCGCTGAGGGGGATCTCCTCTTTCTTCTGGTCTTCCAAAAATGCCACAAGGTTCAGACTGTCATCGGAACCGCCAATAAAGTTGCCCCAGTATTTTTTGATATACATTTGTCGTGCCTCCTGTTCTGAATCCAGTCGATCAATGAGCTGATTCAAGTGTTCCAACCACGCAGGAGCGATCTCACCGCTGTCCTCGTTCTTCCAAAGATCCACAATCTCACGGATGCCGTCCTCGTCCGGCACCTCGTTTTTGATGTCGGTGAGCTGCCGCAGCAGGAAAGCAAGGGCTTCTTTGGATGCTGTGAAACCGGTGACTTTATCCCATATAGCTTCTTCATGATCGTAGTCCAGTTTGCTGTTATCCTTCCATTGGAAATACAGCTCCGCCAGAGCCATCGCAGTATTGTCAAAGAGGAAGTCGATTTGTGAGAAGTCAGATCCCAGCATGACTTCCTCTTTCATCAGTTCGATCATCTCGCCCAGATCCATTACCGGATGCTCCGGTACATATTCATTTTTGAGGATGTCCAGTACATCCAACCCTTCGTCACGCTCTAATGCTTTTATGCCCCATGCTCCCATGTCGGCACCTCTCTTTCTTTATTTCGTATCAAGCTTCTA
>ENA-OQEB01000271-OQEB01000271.1-human-gut-metagenome-genome-assembly--contig:-NODE-271-length-22120-cov-2.309144_pt1 | contig 22120 bp, 23 predicted proteins | sample MGYA00242787_ERZ504619 | MGnify/ENA primary metagenome ERZ504619 (study PRJEB26092, sample SAMD00036317) | human gut metagenome | host: Homo sapiens | study: EMG produced TPA metagenomics assembly of... | reverse complement strand
ATAATAATCGCCAAGACCAAAGTCGCATAGCCAACTATTGATTTTCCCCAAGAAAAACTTCCATCCCGTTTATACTCATCAAGTAACCAACGATGAAGACGCATCATTTTCAGGAAAAAACCTTGTCCGTCATCCATCCCGGTCACCTCCCCGGTGTAGGGATCAATAAAACCCGCGGCCTTTTTCCCCGGTAATATCAGTTGATAAGTTCGTCTCGGGTCAGACGATACCCGAATACCGTTTATTCGAACCGAATCGGGTAATTGTTGGCGCGCCGATTCTATCAAGGTGGCAGGCGAGAGAGGTTCCCCTTTTACTTCCTTTACAAAATAACGGGAAGGGTAGCCTAATTCTAATATCTCTGTCTCAAAGACGAGAATCGCCCCGGTCAGGCAGACAATCGCAATAATAATGCCAAAAGGTATCGATAGCCATAAATGTACTTTCGCAAAGAATTTTCTCATTTTCCGAATAATTGTTTAATCCCGTCATATATACCCGGAACCGCTACCGTTCCATGGTTCTCGTCGGGAAATGATTTACTAAAGAAACGCAGGTTCTCCGCTTGCGGTAAAAGCTCCGAAAGAAGATAACTCACTTTGTCAAGATGAATGTCCACCCGGTCCGTCCTTTTTTTAGACGCGACACCGATATACAGGCTTTTCCCTTTAAAATCCCGGCCTGCAACCAAAGCCTCCGCCTCCCGGACCAACCGCCCCTGATCCCCACCACAAACTAGGGTCGACCGCTAGATAGGTATCAAATAATTCCGTATGACGAAGAAACGTATTCAAGGTGAAAAGCCCCGCATACGAATGACCGATAAGCATATTCCAGCCGTTCGTGCGATAGGCACTATCGATAGCAGGGCGAAGTTCTTCCGTAAGAAACTTACTGAAAGCCTCACTTCCCCCTCCTTGCGGAATCGCATCTATGGAGATTTTACCATCCCGTCCGGCGGCTGAAGCGGTAGGCGTAAAATCACGTGTCCGATCCGTATTTAATACCCCGACAATAATACAGGGAGGTAGATATTTACCTCTACCGGATGCCAACGTTTTCCTTATGCCTACCAGCGAATGAAAGAAAGAATCTCCATCTAGCAGGTAAACAACCGGATAGCGTTGTTTCGTATCCATATTATAATGCTCCGGCAGGTGTATCCAATAACTCCGGTCTTCTTGCAATACGGTAGAGTACAAAACCAGTTCCTTTCCTATACAAATATCCTCCTGGCTCCGCAGGGTTAGCGGGAGCAGGAGGAATATTAAAAGAATGTGAGTCCGACTCATACTTGCTTATTACTCTTGAGCGGCAGTCAATTTACCTACACCACTGATTTGCTCTGCCTCAACGGTAAGACCTTTTGTTGCGGTAGCTGTCTTCGGATCGATACGATACACGGCAGGTTGACTTCCATCGGTAGTCGTAACCGCCATATAAGCGATACCATCCTCCGAGAACGGAGTATTGCCAAATCCGGAAATAACATCCGTGGAAGGCAGCCCCTTCACGTAAGTAAGACTCTTATCCTCTCCTTTATAAATAGCCAACTCTTTCGCGGCGAATCCGGATTCAGTCAACGGACGATCATACATCAACAACAAGAAATAATCTTCCGTGATATGCCAACAACGCAAGAATGCCTTACCACCCGTCTGTGCCTCCAAATTACAATAATAATCAGGATCAAACCCCTCCGCGTTAGCCTTAATACGAACTACACCGGCCGGCAAAGTCGTTTTCTGTACCTCCGCGGTCATCGTCTTGGCATAGCTGGGCGAGAACACATACACATCGCCGTTGTCTGCCGTCCAAATGGTCTGGTAGTATTGAGAACGGTTACGTCCGCAAGCATAACTGATCTTATCCGTCTTTATCAGTTTCGGGTTCTCGAATTTCTCGTTCGCATAAATAGCGACCCAAGCCTCGTTCGGATATTGCGTCCATTGCAATTCCCCTTTTTCGTAAGCGCCACTACCGCTTCCTCCGGATTCAGTCTTTACCAGCTCCGGGTATTTAACATATTTACCTCCCTCCGCTTTCACGCCGTACTTACTCAATCCCATCGGGATAGCCGCGGAATAGATCCGGCCGTTCGCTTGGAGAATACCCGCTAACGTAACAAACTCGCCATTTCCCAAATAATTCTCCGACAAGATCGTATTCGTGTTTGTCGTAAACGTCTCTTTGGCCACATCCAGATAAGAGAGCAAGAAACCTTTAGGCAGATAACCATTCTCGTCCGCATATTCCTCACCCAGATCACCGGTAGAAGATGTAATGATATAGTCACCGTAGATACCATAAGAAGTAAACCGCTTGATCTCGTAAGTATTATCACGCTCCTTAACCTTGCCTTCCGTATTCAGTACGTATGAAGAAGTAACACCGGCATTTCCTTGATTGTAAACCAAACGATACAAATATTTATCCTTATAGAAGATCCATTGCGTACCGCTTTCCGTAGTGAGTCCGTTGTTTTTAGCGGAGATAGAGCCATCACCCAGCGTATCGGCTGTCAACAAGTAATTCGCGTCACCGACAGAAGCGGCAACTACATAGCTCGAAACCACCTCCGAGGTCGATCCTCCGCCATTTCCATTCCCGTTGCCTCCGTTATCCGGGTTTACAGGATCGTCGTCACTACAAGAAGTAAATACTCCCCCAACCAATAACGCGGCGGCAAGACCTGTCATTAAATAATTCTTCTTCATGTTGTTTTAATCTATTATGTTTTGAATTAATTATTGATAAATAAAAGATAGTCACACTTTAAATTAATTACCGAAATAAACCCTCACCTTACCATAGAAAGCCCTGCCAGCCTTCTGCAAGCTGAAGTTATCGTATAATTTCTCGTTCGTGAGATTCCTGCACTCGAAAGAGATATTGTAACGCCCGTTCTGTATACCATAAGAGAGTGTCAGGTTATGCGAGAATTGAGTTGGTACCACAAATTCGGATTCACTGCCTACCGCCTCCGAATACAGCGGGAAACTATGCATATATAAATTATCGTAAGTGACACTTAGCGTATTGCCTTTCTTCCACAAATTACGCCAATAGAAAGTCACATCCGAGTTGGCAAACTGATAAGGAAGATTCGGCATACGTGCGCCATATGTCAAGCTCTCTTGGTTCGTCCCGCTGGTAACCGTCTTCACGTTATCCCTCACATTCATCTGCGTAAAGTTTCCTCCTACGCTTACCCAGTTAGCGAAACCGTAGCGAACCGAGATATTGTAACCCTTGGTCTCTACACGACCATGATTCACATAGGTAGCGCCATATTTACCGCCGCTCAAATCCGATATATTCCGTTGGATATAATCTTTCGTATTTCGGTAGATCAATCCGCCTTCCACATATACGGAATGCTTACCGAATGTCTCGTTGTAGCTTAAATTCAGATTCACGTTATCGCTGTTCTCCGGTTTCAAGGATATATCTCCGGTCTCAAGGTCCTCATCGCCAAACATCTCCTCATTGGTCGGCAGGCGGTAGGCTTTCTCATAGGACAATTTCGCTTGCAAGCTTTTCAAGATAAAGTAAGTTCCCGCGGCCCCATATCCCATCGCGCTTACCGAATTGGTCGTACGTATATAGTCATCTTGAGCCGAGGAAGTAGCGACAGGCCCCGCGATAAACTGGTTGTAATATTTACCGAACACAGACAAGTTCCAATGTTCCGTCGGCATCAAGCGATACGAAAGACCGCTGATATTTTTACGGGTTTCCTTCGGGATAGCGTTCGCTTCCGAGTCCTCGTTCAAAAGAGACTGATTCGAACGCCGGAACGCGTTGATCACGTGATTGAACGTGAATGTATGCGCCTTACCGATACGGTAGTTAGCTGTTAAGGTTCCGTTCCAGTTATTATTATCCGACCGAGTGTTCTGATAAGATTGCTCACCGGGCATCCGGAGCGGACGCATCTCGCCACGCCAATTATATTCATAGGAAGAGGTATCTACATTGTTCGTCATGTTCTTATTATAATTCGCCGTCAATACCACATCCAAGCCCCTAACGAAGAAATCACGCTTGCGATAGTCCAACGACGGCATGATCGAGTATCCCTTCCGATATTTGCCGCCAAACACCACTTCTTGGCGTACGCCCGTCTGTATATCTTTATACATATGTGAATAGGTAAACCCGAACATCAAACGATCCGCCCATTTCTTATCCACGAAACCGATTTTCCCGATAACGGCCTCGTTATGATACGTATCATGAAAACGCTTCACATGCTCGATCTTTTTCTTATTGATCGCTCCGGTCGTAAAGTCCTTCACCGGAGTATCCACATAGTAATTATTATCCGAATAATTCTGGAAAACGTTGATCTCATACGTGAGTCCGCTCCGGAAAGTCTGTCCGAAGTTCACATAAGATTTATGCGTATTGAAAGACCCGTATGAATAAGAAGCATCCAAGAACCATTTGTTCCGGTTCTTCTTGGTGATGATATTGATAACACCTCCGATAGCGTCTGTTCCGAAACCCACCGGTACCACACCCTTATAGACCTCTATACGCTCGGCATAATTCACCGGAATGTTATTCAGTCCGAAAGAACTGCCGACACCTTCTTGCGGAACCCCATCGATAAAGATCTTGATATGCTTGCCGGTAAATCCATCCATCATCAGTTGCATATCCGAGCCGACACCGCCGGACTCCCGGATCTTCATTCCGGGCGCTTGAGCCAAGGCTTCACTCAAGTTCTGGGTTGAATTTTGCAAGGCTTTCGTATCGAGGGCCACGGCATTGAACGCAGAACGCTTGAGCCGGGTCACGCCATTAGAAACGACAACCACCTCATCCAACTCCGTAGCTTGAGGCTGATTACCACATTCATCTTCGTCCGTTCCCCACGCATCAGTTTCACGGGTTTCTCTACCGTCTTATATCCGATAGCCGATACTACTAATGTATATTCTCCCGCGGGAGCTTGAAGATGATAGATACCTTCCTCATTCGTAGTCCCGCCGTAATTCGTACCTTTTAGATAAACGGTAGCGAAATCCACGGTTGTTTTTTCCGTGGACAGGACTTTACCCGATATCATTGTTTTATGTTGAGAAAAAGCCGAGATGGAAATAAGCAACAGTAAAAAGGAGAGGAAAAGCCCTCTGATTTTCTTCATCATCATTTAATCAATTATGTTATTTAAAACGTTGCAAAGTTACGATCAGAGACTACCGCCCCACAATACCTAAGAATGGGTAAAATCACATTAAAAATCTACGGAGGTATACCAAACAATCCCCTTATTCAGGTAATTGGATGTATGGAGTAAGTTCGTAAAATTGAGTTATGTCAAATTTTAAATCTATTTAAACCCAATCGTAAGTTTTTGAGGTACTTTTTCTTAATAAACTTCAAAAAGGTTAACTATATTTGCGAGAAACAGATGTTTAATTTTAATTCTTTATCACCATGACAGACAGAAGAACATTTTTGAGAAACATTTCATTACTTACTTTAGGGGGCATAGCCAGCCAAAAAGTAATGGCTTCAAATCCCACCAGATCCATACCCGCCACGGATGCGGTATCCTCGGCAACCGCCGGGAAAAAGATGGGATTGCAAACCTATTCGCTCGGACAGGAGTTACTGCAAGATATGCCTAACGGGTTGAACCGATTGGCAAAAGCAGGATATACCGATCTGGAGATTTTCGGATATAGGGAAGACACTGGTAAATTCGGTGATTATAATCCTAAAAATACGACATTCATCGCCTCCAAGGATTATAAGAAAATGGTGGATGATGCCGGTTTGAGAATCAGCAGCTCACACCTGACCCCTTCTCTTCGTGAGTACACGAAAGAGAATATGCCCAAATTCGACGAGTTCTGGAAAAAGGCAACCGATATCCATGCCGAGCTAGGTGTTAGTTGTATGGTACAACCGAGTTTACCCCGTATCGAAAACGAGGATGACGCCAAAGTAGTATCGGAGATCTTCAACCGTGCCGGAGAGATCACGAAGAAAGCCGGAATCCTATGGGGTTACCACAATCATAGCAATGAGTTCAAACGGGTATTGAAAGCCGGAGAGAAACCGGAACAGAACCCGAATCCGTGGGCACCTCCTAAAGGTACTTATATCGAGGAGTTATTCCTAAAAAATACCGATCCGGATAAGGTTATGTTCGAGTTGGATGTATATTGGGCCGTTATGGGGCAGCAAGATCCCGTGGAATGGATGGAGAATTATCCGAATCGTTTTAAGTTATTGCACATCAAGGATCGTTGGATCATCGGTGATTCCGGTATGATGAATTTCCCGAATATATTCAAAAAAGCGTACGAGATCGGTATCCTCGGCTACTACGTGGAACTGGAAGGTGACAAAAAAGGCCGTACCCAGTTCGAGGGCGTAGAGAAGAGCGCCGCCTATTTGCAAGCCGCTCCGTTCGTTAAATAAAACATCCCGATTTATCCCATAAAAAAGACAGTGTTTCCGTAGGGCGATCATACGCTTGGGAACACTGTCTTTTTATTTATTTTGCCTTCAAAAAAACACGTACGTCTTTTTTCGGAAACACGTACGTGTTTTTCACGAAACACGTACATGTTTTTTCAAAGGGCATTACATGATTAAAAGCTCATCTTTACACCGGCAAAATAACTTCTCGGGCTAGCCGGGCCATAGATATAGGAGGAATCCCGGTTCTTACCTTGGTCAAAGTCGGATTGGTAAGCGTTGAACAGATTCTGCACGCCCCCATTTACTTCTAGTTTCAGCTCTTTGTAAAGCGGGAACTCATACGCAAGCTTGATATTCATATCAAAGAAATCCGGAGTCTCCACCGCCTTATCCAAAGGTATATATCCCGCCAAATGCTGCACCAACATACTTCCCGTATAGGTTCCCGACAGGGAAGCCGTGAAACGTTTGAAAGGCGTGAGAGTAGCCGTAAAATAACCATAGATATCCGGCGTACGGAACATCTTTGTCTCGGCTGGCACATTCTCGTCATCGCTCCATTTCTCGGCCTCTTTATAACGGCTTCGCTGGAAAGTAGCGCCCGCTTGCAAAGATAGCCATGAAGTTAACACCGACTTTCCTTCCAAGGTTAATCCCATCACTTTCGCCCCGGAACCGTTACGACGTTCCTTAATCAGATTGCCTTGCTCATCTTTCCCGCTATCTTCCAAGACAAACACATCACTTAAGCTGGTGTAAAAACCTTCCACCAAGAAGTTCAACTGGATACCATTCTTAAAACGATGGTAAAAATCGACCGAAGCACTCAAGCTCTGCGATTTCTCCTCGGATAAATCTTTCGCACGCTGGATCATAGCGACCTCTCCGCCGACCGCCGAGATATGCATATCCTCATCGAACGCTTGCGGGGCACGGAAACCACTGGAATAACTAGCCCGGATATTGATATCTTCCGTCGGGTTAAAACGGATATTCGCACGAGGCTGAATATTACATGATCCATCATATTATGTTTATCCAAACGACCGCCAATCAAGAAGCTCCATCGCTTATTTTTCCACTCATTCTGCAAAAATGCGCTCTCGATATGCACCTTCTGATTCGTAAAGCGATTATACCCGATCATCTCGTCTTTCAAATGATCGAAACTATACTCCAAACCGGCAGTCAAATCCGATGGCATAAACAAGAATTTATCAAAACTATAAGCATATTGCGTACCGGCCATAACCGTCAGGTCCGTAGTCTTGCCGTAAGCGTTCGGATCTTGGTTCGTCCCGTAATAACTATCCCGGTCTGTATTCTGGGCAGAAGTGAAAACACTCCATTTATGTTTGTAATCCTTGGAGAAAAGATCGAATTTCAGACCTCCTCCATCAATCGAATGCTCCAACTGTTCGGCGATATCCGCTTCATGAGGCGGACGATCCAACAGATTTCCTCCCCTGCGGTATTCATTCATATGATGATACTCGAATGTCAATTTACTATAAGTACTCGTTTTCAGGTACGAACGGAAACCGACCGTTTGATTCTTCAATTTAGGCAACTCCGTAAAACCATCTCCATCCTGATCAAAACCGGAACGATGACGGTTCTGGCCAAAAAGATATAAGCCCGCTTTCCCATTTTCCGATACCAAAGAGGCATTTAGGGTCGTATTATTATCGAAAGCAGATGTCCCGCCAATCGAGGTTAACGTATGCGACAATTCCCCGGAATTTCTCAAGGGCTCCTTCGTGATGATATTAATTGTCCCGGCGATAGCGGACGAGCCGAACAGTGCCGATCCCCCTCCTCGCATCACCTCTACCCGCTCGATCATATTCGCCGGTATTTGCTCAAGCCCATATACGCCGGATAAAGCGCTGAATATGGGACGTGAATCAATCAGTATTTGGGTATAAGGTCCGTCTAATCCATTGATCCGGACTTGCTGGAAACCGCAAATTCTGGCAATTCGTCTCCACCCGTACACCCGGTTGGAAATTTAGTCCCTGTGCCAAATTCACCGCATGTCGTAGTAAAAACCTTCGCATCCAATACATTCACTAATGTGGGAGCCAACCGGCGGGAAGTTTCCGCACGATTCGCAGATACCACCACGCCATCCAAGGCGATCTGGTCTTCTTCCAGTTCTACATTAATCTCTAAGGTTTTTCCTTTCTTTAGGCTCACTTCTTTAGAGACAGTCTTATACCCGAGCGCTTTATATTCCAGCGTAAATTTACCTTCCGGCAGATTCTTCAGGAAATAATGTCCCGAGTTATCGGTGGTCGTACCGATCGTGGTACCTTTTAACAATACGTTGATAAAGGGAAGATGTTCCCCTGTTTTCTTATCCAATACATGTCCGAAAACATTTGCGTCTGAGTCGTTTAGACGGTCCTCTCCCGTGGCCTGAGCTACCGTTAGGGCACAGCACAGGCATAGTATAAAGATGAAAAATTTATTCATTTTAATTTATTCTGATAAGTAATACAATGTTATTAATCTCACAATATCAGAATATGGGAGGAGCCCGAAGCGTACGTCTTCCCCGGAAGGGAACGATATAGTCCGGATAGACCGGAGCGAAAGATAAGTTACGGATAAAGGAATAAAAAGCCGCCAGCAGAATAGCGACGAAAGCCGCACCTGTTATCTGCAAGACAGATAACTGATGAAGCAACTGAAACTCGGCGTAGCCATGTTCATGGTCCGGACGACCATCGTCCGTTTTATGATACGGGTGAGAATGGACGATTGTTACCCCGTTGACAATATGAACGTGGGTAAACGCAATAATACATCCCAAATAGGCTATGAACAGCGCAGGGAGTAATATCCTCAGATATTTTCTTAATCTATCCATCTCTTTTCTCTCGATCGCAAATATAGTAATATAACCGATAAAAGAGATACGCTGTTCAAAAATTACCTATTGTAGGTATTTCATCAACCGAGTACACCACGTACCCGATCTTCAAAGGCCGAAAGGGCCGCTTTGGCGCCTTCTCCCATAGAAATAATGATTTGCTTAAAGGGTACGGTGGAAACGTCGCCCGCTGCATAAATACCCGGGACATTCGTCCGGCAATGTGCGTCAATCACGATCTCACCGGGACGATTTGTTTCGACAATCTCCTTAAAGACACCACTATTAGCGGCTAAGCCGATTTGAACAAAAATACCGTCTAAATGAATAACACGCTCTTCCCCTGTCTTACGATCCTTTGTACGGATACCGGTTACCTTGTCGCCATTTCCAACCACCTCGGTTGTTTGTGAACTAACAAAGATCTCGACATTCGGCAAACTCTTCGCTTTCTCTTGCAAGACTTGATCCGCTTTTAACTCATCCATAAACTCCAAAACGGTTACTTTCGAACAGATCCCCGCCAAATCAATAGCCGCCTCGATACCGGAATTTCCACCGCCAACCACGGCAACATGTTTTCCCTTATAAAACGGACCGTCGCAATGAGGACAAAAAGCCACTCCACGCCCTATATACTCTGCCTCACCCGGTACATTCAATTTACGCCAGCTAGCGCCCCGTAGCGACAATAACCGCCGGAGCCTTGAATATCTCACCTCCAGCCGTAGATAAAACCTTCTCGTTTCCTTCTATCGTTACCTTCTCTATACGACGATGCTCCAGCAGGTCAATCGGATATTGCCGCATATGCAAGCGCAGATTGTCAGCCAACTGGGTACCTGTTGTCTCCGGAACTGAAATCAGATTCTCAATTCCTACCGTCTCCTTCACCTGCCCGCCGATACGCTCCGCCACGACAGCGACACTCAGCCCTTTCGTGCGGAATAAATAGCGGCAGAAGCACCAGCCGGACCCCACCGACCACAACCACGTCATATCGTTTTACCGTCTTCTCCGTCAGGCTCTCATTGATTCCATACTGAGCTTCCAGCTTCGATAACAATTCACCGAATTCCCCACGTCCTACATGGATCAGTTTTCCATCCGCAAAGACAGAGGGGACGCCTTGTATCTTCAAGGCATCAACTTCCGCCTGATTGATAGCCCCATCTACCATCTCATGATGGATCTGAGGATTTAAAGTCGTCATAGCGTTTAATGCCTGTACCACATCCGGGCAATTCGTACAAGTCAAAGAGACATAGGTCGTCAGATGTATCGGGCCATTCAAGGCTTTAACACGATTACAAATGCTCTCGTCCGGAAAATTCTTGCCTTTCCCATCTGAATTCAAGATCGCCAACAGCAAGGAAGTAAACTCGTGTCCATTAGGTACTCCACGAAACTTAATCCCCGTTTTCGCTCCATCCTTTAATAAAATGAATTCCAATCCATCCCCATCAGATACTCGCATAGATATTTTATCCGAACAAGAGGCAACATCACCTAATAAATCCAACAACTCTTGTCTACTTTCATGCGCAGGAGAGATCGATATATCAAAGGTATAATTCGCAATTTAACCCTGCGAATATACCTTTTAATTGTTTCTTTTAATGTTGATTCTAACACGATCTATACTCTTAATTATTTAGATTTTCCCTACCAAGTCAATGCTAGGTTTCAAGGTAGCCTCCCCTTTCTTCCATTTAGCGGGACAAACCTCACCATCATGTGAAGCAACAAACTGAGCGGCTTCAACTTTACGAAGTAACTCGGAAGCGTCACGACCGATATTGTTATCATGAATCTCGGCCACTTTGATCTTTCCTTCCGGATTTACCAAGAAAGTGCCACGGTATGCCATACCCTCTTCCTCAATCATCACACCAAACGCACGACTCAGTGCTCCAGTGGGATCCGCCAACATCGGATATTGGATCTTACGGATAGTCTCGGAAGCGTCATGCCAAGCTTTATGTACAAAATGAGAGTCTGTACTTACAGAGTAAATTTCTACTCCCATTGATTTAAACTGCTCATACTTCTCAGCCATATCGACCAACTCTGTTGGACAAACAAATGTAAAATCGGCCGGGTAGAAGAAAAAGATAGCCCACTTACCCAAAACGTCCTCGTTGGTTACAGTCTTGAAATTACCATTTTGAAAAGCTTGTACTTTAAACTCCGGAAGTTGAGAATTAATAATCGGTTCCATACTTGTTCCTATTTTTAAATGAATACTATTTGTTTTTATTTCCGATACAAAAATATAACATATTTCTTCATTAAAACAATTTTTCTAATCGATATATTTTATGAGGTTATAGATAACACTTTATCAATCAATAAAAAGGGCCTATCCTCACGGATAAGCTTCAATATCTTGGGTTTTGGATTACTACATAATTAGCGATTATAATTTACTTTATATACTTAATTGATTCTTTTGTATCCGTATACGGCACGGTCTCCCAATTCCTCCTCGATACGAAGCAGCTGGTTATATTTAGCCATACGGTCCGAACGACTTAATGATCCCGTCTTGATCTGTCCGCTATTGGTAGCGACAGCGATATCGGCAATCGTAGCGTCTTCCGTCTCACCGGAACGGTGTGAAGTAACGGTCGTGTATCCATGACGGTGAGCCATCTCGATAGCGTTCAGTGTCTCCGTCAAGGAACCGATCTGATTTACCTTGATCAAGATTGAGTTACCGCAACCTTCTTTAATACCCCTTGAAAGGAACTCTACATTTGTCACGAACAAATCATCTCCGACTAATTGGCAATGGTTACCAATACGATCTGTCAGTTTCTTCCAACCAGCCCAATCATTCTCACTCATACCATCCTCAATGGAATCGATCGGGTATTCGTTGATCAGCTTTTCCAGATAATCCACTTGTTCGTCGGAAGTACGTTTCACTCCTTTTTCTCCTTCAAACTTCGTGTAATCGTAGATTCCATCCTTATAAAACTCAGAAGAAGCGCAATCCATACCGATCATCACATCCTTGCCCGGTTCATAACCAGCCGCCTTGATAGCGGCGATAATTGAGTTCAAGGCATCTTCCGTACCTTCCAAATTCGGGGCGAAACCACCCTCATCACCAACAGCGGTACTTAACCCACGATCGTGCAATACCTTTTTCAACGCATGGAATACCTCAGCGCCCATACGTAAGCCTTCCTTGAAAGAAGCGGCACCTACCGGACGAATCATAAACTCTTGGAAAGCGATCGGAGCGTCGCTATGCGAACCGCCATTGATATATTCATCATCGGAACAGGCATCACGTAGGTATTCGTTCCACCAATATATCTATATAAAGGAATATCCAAATAATTTGCGGCAGCTTTCGCTACAGCTAAAGAAACGCCAAGGATAGCGTTCGCACCTAGTTTCGATTTAGTTTTCGTACCGTCCAAAGCCAACATCGCATGATCGATACCTATCTGATCCAAGGCAGACATCCCCTTCAATGCCGGAGCGATAATCGTATTGATATTCTCAACCGCTTTCAATACGCCTTTACCACCATAACGCTTCTTGTCGCCATCACGCAACTCCAAAGCCTCGTTCTCGCCGGTGGACGCACCGGAAGGCACAGACGCACGGCCCATAACGCCGGACTCTAGTAAAATATCAACCTCTACTGTCGGGTTACCTCTTGAATCTAGGATCTCACGTCCTGTAATCTTTTCTATTTTCATTGCTTCTACGTTTTTTAAACTGACGCAAATATAGATGGATTACTTGAACCGTGAAATCACCACAAATTGCTATTTTCACCTCAATAATACCTGAATGTAGGTAGAGACTACAACACTCCCGCCCGCACCCGGCTCAAAGATTCGGGTGTCATCAATAAATACGAGGCGATATGATTGACAGAAGCACGTTTCGCTGCTTCCGGATATTCCTGTTGAAAACGCAGATAACGTTTTCTTGCCGACTCAAAACGCCAAGAGTCCGCTTTCTCTTGCGAAAGCATCAAAGCCCACTCCAGTATTTTCTGGTACAATCTATTAATAGCTAAAGATGTTTTCAATAAATCGCTAAATTCCGAAAAAGAGATCCGGTGATAAACCGTCGGTTCCAATGCCTCGATTAATAAACGCGTCGGTTCTCTTTGGAATGTGCTGGCTATACAAATAACGATATTTCCCTCACAGGAGAAATGCTCGGTAATATCACGTTTATTCTTATAGTAAAACTGGCGTAATAATCCCGATTCCACATAATATAAATATTTAGATATTTGTCCGTTATCCAACAATAATTCTCCTTTCGCAGCCTTACTTGATTCTATGATCGAGGCCAGAGAATCCAAATCCGCATTGGGTAATGGATAAAAACGTTTGGATATCATTTCGGCTATTTCTTGTGGTGTCTTCATACTATTCATCATTTTCTGATCTATATCATTTTTTATCTCCTTACAAAAATAGATATTTGTTGCATATAACAAAACAAACACATATTAAATAGTCAAGGTTAGTCTAGGCAAAAAATTATTACTATCGTTTAAAAGCTAATCGGATTAGATTGTTTTCCCTGATTAGCTGTTGCATAATCGCAAGGCTTGATCGAGAGATCAGGCCTTGTTATTTTCTGGTTTGTAGCGAGAGAATATCGCTTTCGCATTATCTAAACGTTCTTTTGATAAGGGTTCCACCCCCTTTAACGGATAATCGAGGCCTAATTGCTCATATTTATAGGTTCCCATCGTATGATAAGGCAATAATTCCACTTTGCGAACCACTTTATATGAACTGACATACCGAGCTAACGCCTCCAGCCACTCGTCATTATCCGTATATCCGGGGACAATAACATGGCGAATCCAAGTATCTATGCCACGTCTCTCCAATTCATCCAAGAACAGAAGCGTATTATCCTGCTTGACACCCGCCAGTAACGGATGTAAATCCGGGTTTAAGGTTTTGATGTCCAATAACACTAAGTCCGCATAATCCAAGACTTCCCAAGCTTTTGAGGTACATACGAAACCAGATGTGTCCAAAGCTGTGTGAAGACCTTGCTCTTGGCACAAACGGAAAAACTCTTTCAGAAACTCAGGTTGCAATAAAGGTTCCCCACCGGTAACAGTCACCCCCCCACGGGCGATAAAACTCTTATACCGTAAAACTTCCGTCAATAGCTCGCCGGGAGTCATCTGATATTTCACCTTCCCTTTCGGTTCCAAGTATCCGGGTTATGGCAATACAGGCAACGCAACGGGCAGCCCTGCATAAAAACGACAAAGCGAATTCCGGGACCATCTACGGTCCCGAAACTCTCTAATGAATGTATCTTACCTTTTATCACTTACAGTGAATGGTTAATGGTTCTTGAAATAACATCCAACTGTTGTTCACGAGTCAGTTTCACGAAGTTTACCGCATATCCGGATACACGATCGTAAGTTGCGGATATTTCTCGGGATGTTCCATAGCGTCGATCAACAAATCCTTATCAAATACGTTAACATTCAGATGCTGACCTCCATCCGGAGTAAAATAGCCATCCAATAAGCTAACCAGATTATTGATCTGCATTTCACGCTCCTTTCCCAACGTAGCCGGAGAAACAGCGAAAGTATAAGAGATGCCGTCGTGCGCATGCTGGAATGGAAGCTTCGCTACCGAAGCTAGCGCAGCGATAGCACCTTTCGTATCACGACCGTTCATAGGGTTCGCGCCCGGAGCGAAAGGAGTTCCACCGATACGGCCATCCGGTGTCGTACCAGTCTTCTTACCATATACCACATTAGAGGTGATCGTAAGGATGGACTGCGTAGGTTTCGCATGGCGATAGGTCTCGTGCTGACGCAAATATTCCATGAACTTCTCGGTGATCTCTACAGCGATACTATCCGTACGATCATCGTTATTACCGAAAGGAACATATTCGCCCTCACGTTCGAAATCAACCGCCAAGCCACGCTCGTCACGGATCACACGTACTTTCGTATCACGGATAGCAGCCAACGAATCGGCAACGATAGAAAGACCGGCGATACCTGTCGCACGGATACGCTCTACATCCCCATCGTGAAGCGACATCTCGAATGCCTCATACGCGTATTTATCATGCATATAATGGATTATCTTCAAGCGTTCACATACACTTTCGCCAACCAGCGCATCATTTGCTCATACTTAGCCATCACCTCATCGTATTCCAGATACTCGCCGCGAACCGGCTCGAACATCGGGGCTACCTGTACGCCGCTGCGCTCATCCCGTCCTCCGTTGATCGCATATAATAAACATTTCGCCAAATTCGCACGGGCTCCGAAGAACTGCATCTGCTTACCGATCTTCATAGGAGAAACGCAACAAGCGATACCATAATCATCTCCATAATCCGGACGCATCAAATCGTCGTTCTCATATTGGATAGCCGACGTATCGATAGAGACCTTGGCACAGAAACGTTTCCAGTTCTCGGGAGCGTTCTTAAACCACAGAACCGTCAAATTGGGTTCTGGTGCCGGACCTAGATTATATAATGTATGGAGATAACGATAGGAAGTTCTTGTTACCAAAGAACGGCCATCCACTCCTTGGCCGCCCAAGGACTCTGTTACCCAAACCGGATCACCGGAGAACAAATCATTGTATTCCGGCGTACGTAAGAAACGAACGATACGCAACTTGATGATCAGCTGGTCTACTAACTCTTGCGCCTCCTCTTCCGTCATCTTACCCTCACGGATGTCTTTCTCGATATAAATATCCAAAAACGTAGAAGTACGTCCGATAGACATCGCCGCGCCATCTTGGTCTTTTACCGCCGCCAGATAAGCTAAGTACACAAACTGAACCGCCTCACGAGCGTTTTGCGCCGGGCGGGTCACGTCGAAGCCATAACTAGCGCACATTCTCTCGAACGCTTTCAACGCCTTGATTTGCTCAGAAATCTCCTCACGGCTCTGGATAATCTCTTCCGTGATCTCTTGGATATCCAAACGATTCAAGAAACGCTTTTTCTCCTCGATCAAGATTGCCGTACCATATAAAGCGACACGACGATAGTCACCGATAATACGTCCTCTACCATACGCATCGGGCAAGCCGGTGATGATAGCCGAACGACGTGCGGCAACCATCTCTTCCGTATATGCGGAGAAAACGCCCTCGTTATGCGTCTTACGGTACTTCGTGAAGATCTCTTTCGTCATCGGGTCTAAATGATAACCGTAGGCTTCCAAGCTATTCTCGACCATACGGATACCACCCTTCGGAAGATACCACGTTTCAGCGGAGCATCGGTTTGTAACCCAACGATAACCTCATTCTCCTTATCAATATAGCCCGGACCATATACATCGATCCCTTGAGGTAATTTTGTCTCGGCGTCATAAACTCCCTTTTCTCTCTCGACCTTAAACATCTCGGTCAGCTTGTTCCAGACCTTACGGGTCTTCTCGGAAGAAGCGACTAAAAAGGAATCATCCCCTTCATAAGGCGTATAGTTACTCTGGATAAAATCTCTTACATTGATCTCTCTCTTCCAGGTCTCACCCTTAAAGTGATCCCAGTACTCATTCTCAAATTTCATAAACAATCTTATCTAATACCACATTTTTACCGGCACAAAGGTAAACTTTTATCCTCATGTTCCTGTAACATTTGCGACACCCCCTCTAAAATCCCTATAAATTGCTATTAAAAATAGGAAAGAAGAAGTGGAAATCCCCATATGTAGGTAACAATCCGTCCATGCTTTTAACAACTACCTAAGAATGGGGATTCTAAAAGAGAGTTTTTACCTAGTGATAGGGATTTCAAGTTTTTTCAGAAAGGAAGAACTTTGTAATATGAAAACAAAGCAATTGATCTATATGAAACGTAAAATAGTCCTTGGGACAATTCCCGTAGTGGCAATCTTACTCATCTGGCTTGTCTGGATCCGATTCATTGCCCCTACAAAAACTATGGAATCGAGCTTAAATGAATCAATTCCTCTAGAAAGAATATCCTCTTTCGATCTTACCTTAATCAGCTTACTATGGATATCCGTGATATTTTCTATAGTCTATTTTATACAGAAACGAATAAAAAAGAAAAAATCCGGCAAGTCTTAACACATAAAAATAAAGAAGAAAAAATACGCAAAAAACCAACGTATTCTCTCTTCTTTATTTAATACCTATCTTATGGATCAGAATTTCTCATTAGCCGCATTACCAACTAAATTCGGATTAGCTTGCAATTTCTTATATGGTATCGGGAAAATGTTACGAGTCGCAATCATTGGATGCGTCCTTATCCCACCAAGATGTCGTAACATACTTGTTAAAACGAATCAAATCCTGGCGACGCAATCCCTCGAAAGCGAACTCCCGTCCTCTTTCCGCAAGAAACTCGTCCATCGTCAGCGAAGCAACTGTATATTTCGCTTTTTCCCAAGCAGCTTCTGTAAAGGCTCTTTGTCGGACACTATTCACTAAATCCACAGCCTCCGTTGTTGCCTTATTTCCATTTTTCCTCATCAAAGCCTCTGCCTTCACAAACAAGATATCAGCATAGCGGAACAACACCCAGTCATTGCTCATATCTCCTCGGGCTCCTTTCACTATCTCATATTTTATAGAACGAGCTCCACTATTCTCTTCTCCTTCTGTCATAGATTTTATCTCGTTCACAAATACCAAATCTTGTCCTACATATTCCTCAGAGCCTTGCAAGGGTGTGGCATTCGTATCAAAATAATAAGTACCATCCTCACGCTGCACACGCGGATATTGCTTACCAATCAAGAACCCCTCCGTCTTACGTAAATCATTATCCGCAAAAGAGTTATAGAACGTTGGTTGTGTAACCAATCCATTCCATGGGCCACTTTCCAATTCCCAGCCCTTTTGCATCGCATAATGGAACCATAACGTGTACCAGTTCATTCCGGCAGCATAAATTTCATCGTACACGATCACCCAGATATTCTCCTTTGAATTCTTGTCATTATCAACTTTAAAAGGATCGTTCCAATGCTGATCTAACTGAAAACCGCCCTTATTAATAATCTCGTCGCAAGCAGCGATACAGTCATCCCAACGAGGCGTACCTACGTAAACCTCCGCATTTAAGTACAAATGCGCTAACAACGCATTCGCTCCCCATTTAGAAACACGTCCGTAAGTAGTTGTTTTGTTATCAGACAATAACGGGATATTTTCCTTTAACTCCTTCTCAACGAATTCAAATACTTCCTTACGTGTTTTCGTTGGGGGACTTACCTCATTAATTGTCTCTACCACAGGAACATCTCCGAACATATCTAATAAATAAGCATAGCTATAAGCCCGATATACCTTCATCTCTGCAATAGCCTGCTCTTTGCTGATACCCGGATTTAATTTCTCGAAATCCAGATTTTCGAAATCCGTCAATAGATTATTCGCAAATCCAATCGCCATATACAAAAGATTCCAAGCACTCTCTAACTCGGTATCCGTAGGAGTCCATTGATGACGATGCATACGAATCCAATTGCCATTATCATATCCATGACGACCTTTTTGCGGCCAAGCAGCCCCATCAGCGGTAAGTTCTTGGAATTTCCAAACAGAGTTATTAGGAGACAGTGTTCCACAGAAATGTCCCCACGGACGCATCATAGCCGAGATTACCTCATCACCGCTCTTATAATAATTATCCGCCGTCACCTCACTATAAATTTCCTCATCCAAATTCGTACAGGAAGGAAAAACGGCAAGCCCGGTCAAAGCTGCTGCCGCATACAAACATATATGTTTCAATGCTTTCATTATTAATTCTCTTTTTTAGGTTCAACACTTAAAACGTTGCGTTCACACCAAAACTGAACGTACGGGTGACCGGATAAGACGAACGACTATCGCAACCCGCCTCCAGACCTGTCACGTTAATATCAGGTGTCAAGCCGGAATACCCCGTGATTGTCACCAGATTCGTTACCGTTCCATATAGACGTAAGTTCTTAATATATTTATTGTTGTTAAAATTAAATGTATATCCCAAAGTAACATTATCTATTTTCAAGAAACTACCGTCTTCCAAATAATAATTAGAGAACATATTCTCATCCTTCAATGGATGGTTCAAGGCATCCTTATATACATTAGAGGCTGATTGATCCAAATACTTCGTAGTTCCGAAGAAGAATTTACCCTCATTCAATATATCATAATCAAACATACCTCTCAGCAGGAATCCAAAGTCGAAGTTTTTATAGGTAAAGGTATTCTGCAAGCTCGCCTTGTACTTCGGCAAACCACAACCAATAAATGTACGGTCGTCCATAGACAACCCTTCCTTACCATCTAGATCCTCATCTTCCACATGCCATTCTCATCAATTCCGTCGCACACATACCCATAGAAGGAACCTACGGGTTGACCCTCCTGCAAACGGACTGTAGGTCCAACATTTCCGGGAGACGGCATCTCATGCAAATCCGCATAACTAGCTTTATACAGATCGTTCGACAAAGAGGTCAACTCATTTTTCTCCCACGAGAAAGTAAGAGAAGGCGTATAGGTGAAATTCTTTGTTTTAACAGCATCCACGCTAATTGACAACTCTACTCCCACGTTCCTCATACTACCAACATTCGTAATGATTTTATCGTGTATAGCAGCCGGTTGCTGAGCTGTATAATCATAGATCAAATCACGTGTGGTACGCTGATACCAATCGATGGTACCGTTCACCCGTCCACCCCAGAAACCATAATCAAATCCGATATTAAGAGACTCGCTCTTCTCCCATTTCAAATCTGGATTCGGGTTATTTCCCGGGCCATATGTAGCATTAATCCAAGTACCTGTAATCGCATTATAATTACCGGCTCCGGTTCCATATTTGATCAAGGACATATAAGGATCCTCCGGCAAGCTACCTGTTATACCGAAACCCGCACGGAATTTCAACAAGTCAAGGAACTCCACATTCTCCATGAATGCTTCCCGAGTCATCATCCAGCCTGCACTGACAGATGGGAACCATGCCCATTTATTATCGGCTCCGAACTTCGAGGATCCCTCCCGACGTAAAGAGGCACTAAATAAATACTTCCGTCAAAATTATAATTCACACGACCAAAGAAAGCAATCAATGAACTTTTCGTTTTCTTGCTATTCATATTTGCCCGACCATCCTTCAGATATGATCCAGCCTCCATGTTATTCGTCTCAAACGCATCAGTCAAGAAACCTTGGTTCTTCATCCTCATCATCTCATACTCAAAGTCTTGATAACTGTAGCCAATCATAGCGGTCAGGTTATGCACATCGTTGAAACTCTTTACATAATCAGCCGTCCATTCTAATGTACGATTCGTCCATTTCTCATACCGTTTGTCAGCGGTACCATTCGTATTATCTTTCACCGATGAATAGTCAAGACGGCTGATATAACTATCTCTCGATACATCGCGCTTCTCCAAAGCAACGAAGGCCGCAGTCTTCAAGCCCGGCAATATCTCGTAAGTAGCCTTGAAGTTTCCTAATAAATTCTTGTACTCTTTCTTCGTACTTCTTTGTTCAATACGTCCGATCGATTATAGTCTTCATAGCCCGCATAGGTTTGCCAAAAAGAACCGTCCTCATTATAAATCGGCATGGTCGGATTTCTCATCAACGCAGAATAAAACTCATCATGCTTATAAGATGGAGTATCCGTTGGATTATCTGCGCATCGTTATAACCGGGGATAAGATTTGATTTCGTTGAAAGAGTTAGACATATTGAAAGAAAGCAATAACTTATCGTTCAGCATACGATGATTGACATTCAAAGCCGCATTGATCGTCTCCCTATTCGTATATTTCACGATACTCTCATTCTTACGATAACCTAGTGACGCGCGATAATTCATATTTGCCGTACCACCACTCGCCGTCACGTTATGTACATGACTGACATTTCCCTTATTCAGCATCATATCATAAGGATCCGTATCATCTCCATAATCCTTAATGATACTACTTCCCGAACGTTTCCCATAATCCAAATAATCGGCTCTCGACAACATTTCCGGACGCTTATAAACTCCCTCATGCATGACATAACCAGAATAAGTCACCTGCGAATTACCTACTTTCGGACGCTTCGTCGTAATAATAATCACACCATTATTGCCTCTCGTTCCATAGATAGCCGCAGCGGATCCATCTTTTAACACATCAATAGCCTCAATATCTTCCGGAGCAATCGCATTCATGGAATTTTTATCACCCGGCACTCCGTCTATAATAATTAATGGTGTATTATTTCCTTTCAAAGAGGTAGCGCCACGCAACTGGATATTAACCTCCCCATTCGGTCGGTTCCGGCACGAGATATTGTCAAGCCGGCGACACGTCCCTCAACCAATGACATCGGGTTGACAACTGGAATCTTATTAAAATCTTCGGCTTTCACGCTTGTAACGGAAGAGGTAATCTCTCCTTTCTTTTGTGTACCGTAACCTACAACAACAACCTCTTCCAGTTTTTCCGAATCCTCTTCCAGCTTAATATTCAGAGAGCTTTTCCCAGACACAGGCACATCTAAGGTGCGATAACCAATATAAGAAATCTGTAAAACAGCGTTGTCCGGAACATTATCCAATACAAAGTTTCCATCGAAATCTGTAATGGACGGTAGTAGTGCCCTTAATAACGACATTCGCACCGATAACAGCCTCACCACTACCATCTTTTACGACTCCTTTCACTGTTTTCTTTTGCTGTGCGACCAATGGGAGGTTCGTTTTGGTCAATACGATATAGCCATTCTCAAATACATATTTAATATCCGAG
>ENA-OQEB01000269-OQEB01000269.1-human-gut-metagenome-genome-assembly--contig:-NODE-269-length-22219-cov-3.818396_pt1 | contig 22219 bp, 27 predicted proteins | sample MGYA00242787_ERZ504619 | MGnify/ENA primary metagenome ERZ504619 (study PRJEB26092, sample SAMD00036317) | human gut metagenome | host: Homo sapiens | study: EMG produced TPA metagenomics assembly of... | reverse complement strand
CGATTTAAATTTACATTAGTATCAAAGTCGAAAAATCATAGGTATAGTAGTTTATTTTTATCTACGGAAATTCCAAGATATTTACTCCCGTCAAAGGCGGCATAGTATATCGTTTACAAGTACGGTTATTACCGCTTCCTGAGCATCGTAATTTATAAATTCATCATAAACATTGTGTATTCTTGCCGTTAGTTTCACTGAGTCGCCTTTATCGGCGCTTAAAAAATATTGGAAAGAGTCATCACCTGTTTCTAAAATTTCCGCCTTGATATTTTCATTGTCATTCTCGTCAGCGTCCTCTTCTGTCATAGGCGTAATTTTACATTCTCCGCAGATTTCATACTGCTCTTTGGCTTCACAGTTTATGTTTAGAGCAGGCGGATAAATACCGAAAATACTTGAAGCGGAAATATTGACATCACCCTTTTCTTCGGGCAGGTAGGTATTGTTTACAGAGCAGACAACGTCGGGATAAATAACCGTTCCTTTAGGAAATATATCCGGGTTGAACCTTACAGCAAAAAATCTGTCCGTGTTATTATTGCAATGTTCCTTATCAAAATTCAATTGATGGAATATGTTGGCTTCACTCTCATCGGATATAGATTTTGTAAAACTATCGTCGGAGTATTCGCACAATGAAAAAGGCAAAAATAAGCCTGAACATTAAGATATACGCCCATATCCGTAGCCATTGAATTTGAAATATTAAGCTTTATATTCATAACAATATCGTCGCCGTTATATTCAAGGGGGGTGGTCTCGCTGTATGAATAGTTAAGACCGCCCGACATTAGCATATCAGAATCATCTGATAGAGAATCTATAAAAGAGTTACTATCACTGTCTGTGGTACTTGATTCATAGGTGGTTATTTGTGTTTCTGTTAAATTAGTATTATTTGTTTTATTACTGCAACTACAAAGGAGCAATACATTAATTAGCATTAATAAAACGGACAAGCATTTTTCATATGTTATTCTCCTTGTAAAGATGAGGTGCTATCCTCAAATTGAAGATAACACCTCTAATGATTAGTATGCTTCGACATTTGCGGAAATAGTGCCAGATGCATAGGCTTTCTACAAGTTATAGTGCCTGTAGATTTTGCCTTACCATTATATGTAACTGCAACATAGATTTCACAATATGACTCAGTTCCAGACACAGTCTTCGTTCTCGTTCCTAACGGAAAACCTGCATTCGGATTCACCGTACAAGATATATCTCCGCTACCGGTATATAAAATGCTTGATGATGCGCTATTATATGGATTGCTCGAATAAATTGAGGCTAAATTTGAACGTTTGGTAGTTGTTGCGGAAAGATAAAAGCGTCTTGCACTTCCACTTGAACTTTTTGATGTAATATTGCATCCATCAATCATATAATATGTACCATTAATTTTATCATAACCAGAATTATATGAATATTTTGATTGAGGTGCATCATATAACGTTCCGTCAATCATAAAATAAGATGTAGAATTATATGTTTTATTTGAAGCCTTAGGTCCTGTAGAAAGTGCAAAAGTGTTTATACTACAAGCGAATGCCATTGACAAACACAAAGATATAACAATTATACTTTTTAGCAACTTAATTTTTTTCATTATATTTTCCTCCTAAATTTGACATTAGTAATGTTTGAAATTATCAGCAATAGTCTATTTATGTCTCCATTGGATTCACCTCATTTTTTATTATCCTGAATTTTGGATTATTTTATCATTATAGTTATAATTTATCATACTTATCTGTTCTAAATCTGTTATGGTTGAAAAAAGTAAAAAAATCTTGTAAAATTAAATTGTAAAATCATTTGCATATAATTATTCAACTAATTTATTGGGGAGATTAAATTGTACAAAGTTTTGCTCGTTGAAGATGATAACAGAATCCGCACAATGATTCAGAATTTTTTTAAGGTTAAAGGTTATAAATTTGAAATTGATTATGCCCTTGACGGCGAACAGGGGATAAAAGAGGCACATGAAAATACATATGATCTGCTGTTGCTCGATATTATGATGCCGGGTCTTGACGGCTTTGAAGTTTGCAGAGAGGTAAGAAGATACAGCGATATTCCCATAATATTTATTACCGCAAAAACTTCGCAGGAGGATATTCTGACAGGCTACGCCCTCGGATGCGACGATTTCATCGTAAAACCGTTTTCCCTGCCCGTGCTTTACGAAAAGGTACAAGCCCTTGTAAAGCGTTCAAAGGGTTGGTACGCTGTGATGTTCTGACATCAGGCGGCGTAAGTCTGAATCCCAATAACGGCACAGTAACGAGCAGCGGCAAGAATGTTGAGCTTAAAGCCAAGGAATACGGCGTGCTTAAAATTCTTATGGAAAACAAAAACTGTATTGTTTCAAGAGAACAGCTTTTAAACAAGGTGTGGGGCTACGACAGCCTGTTTGACGACAGAATTATTGACGCACATATCAAAAATCTTCGTAAGGCTTTAGGCGAAAACGGAAAAATGATTAAAACTCTCCGTCGCCGCGGCTATAAAATCGAGGTTAAAAAATGAGAAAACAGCTTTACAGAGAACACAGAAAAATGTTTTTTAGGGTTATCACTGCTTTACTGATACTCAGTATAGGAATATTCGCGGTTTTCTTTTATTTTATGTGCAATGCCGAAAGGTCACAGCTTTTAAATAATGCAGAAAATAACTTCACTTCGCTTGAAATCAGATTTTCCGACAATGATTTAATAGACAATGAGACGGCTGATTTTCTTATAAATTCAAACCGCCCCAAAAATTCGGAAATTATTATTACAGATAACGACGGAGCTATGCTTGCGAAAAGCGAAAACAAATTAGCGATCAGCTTTTACGATAAAAATTATGAGAAAATTTTGAGTTTTATTGATTTTAAAAAGTTCAGAAGCTCCGTTACCGATGAACAGTACAAAAATATAACAGCCCTACTGAAAAGCAGGACTGACGTAGTAAATGGTTATTTGCTTTTGCTCACGGAGTTTTATATATCGCAGGATGGAAAAGATATTCTGCCCAAAAAAGTTGAGATAATTCCGGCGGCTTTAAAGGATAAAGAATATCGAAGTGAAAATACGGTTAATGAATTTATTTTAAACCCGGATATACCAACGGACTATGAGTTTAGGAAATCGGGCGACAAATGCGACAGCATAATTTTAACGGACTTTTTTTGCGGCGGTTACGCAAACGATGGTTTGATTGAAACAGCGCAGGATAATAATATAGTTCAGACAGATATGTTTACTTATATTTTTTGCTCGCAAGCAAAAATAAACGGCAACATAAGCGTTATTTACGCCGAGCAAATCAATGTGCTTGATGAATGTTATGAGCGTATTCTGATAATGATTATTTACATATGCGTTTTAATAATTATTTCGGCGCCGTTTATTTGGGTAATTTCCCGCAGAAGCGTAAAATATCAAATTCGCCTTGAACATGAGCGCAGAGATTACACAAATGCTCTTGCTCACGACATTAAAACCCCATTGTTTATAATCGGCGGAAATGCCGAAACCCTGCTCGAAATATCGCAAAATCAAGCTCAAAAGGAATGTGCGCAAAATGTCTTAGATTGCTCAAAATCAGCAAACCGACTTGTTGAAGATATGCTTGATTTTTCAGCGTTTGACGGCGACAGCTATGTATTAAACAGAGAAAGAATAAACCTTAACGACTTGGTTTCGGATTTATTAAAAAGATACGGCGCAAGCGTTACACTTGAATACAACGAAAGCATAATTATTAACGCGGACAGGACATTAACCGAAAGAATGCTTGAAAATCTTATCGACAACGCCGTAAAGCATACAGACGACAAAAACGGCATAAAAATAACGCTACATAAAAATCGATTTATTATAGAAAATCATTGTAAAAACCTTAACGAGAAAGATTTATGCCGAATATTTGAGCCTTACCAAACCTTGTCAAACAGCGGCGGCAATGGATTGGGACTCTCAATAGTGAAAACAATTTGTAATTTACACAATTTCAAATGCAGTGTTTCTCTGGAAAATTATGTAATAAAATTTATAGTTAATTTTTGAAAACAGTAAGTCAATAAGTAAAGAAGTTTTTCTTTGTTTACAGCGGCGCAAATTTTGAGCATTGAATTTGCTTTACAATTATTTTCTGCTATGCTATACTCAATTTAGAAAATCGCTTTAGCAGATGAGAATTTTGAATAGCATCAAAAAAGCATCAAAACCACGAAAATGTAATTTTGATGCTATGAATTTGGCTTAAAAAGTGGCTTATCTATGCGGTTTTGAACTTTCAACAGTCGCTCCAAAACCGCGTGCCGAGGGTTCAAGTCCTTCTGCCCCTGCCAAGGTATGATGTCTCAAAAACGGCTTATCTAAGCCATTTTTGAGACTTTTTCTTTTTGCAGAAATTTTCTCTGTCGGCAACTTTTTTCGGATTTTCTAAAAATTTTCTAAAAATTGTGATTTTCAGCTTGAAAATTAACGGCACAAGATATCAGTAATCATCAGGATTTTCGCACCTTTTTTACCGCAAAATCCGTTCTAAAAATACAGTAAATTTTCCGAAAAATGAAAATTTATTCACGGAATTACAAATCAATTTTCAGCTTTGTATCAAGAGTGCGTGAAATGTTCAGTTTGCTTGTTTTATCAACATGAGCATAAAAGTTCAATGTGGTTGCGGCACTGCTGTGTCCGAGCCACTCCTGAACCTGAACAACCGTAAATCCCATATTAAGCAAATTACTTGCAACGCTGTGTCTGAGGTCATGAAGTCGGATATTCGGCAAATCACTCTCAACAATCATTTGATGAAAATTTTTCGTGAGATAATTCGGTGTGATGACCTTGCCGTCAGGCCATACACACACATAATCGTTGTCAATATAGCCGCTGCCGAGCAACCTCTTTTCACTCTCCTGCTTTCTTTTTTGAGCAAACAGATATTGAAATACCTTGTCGGGAATCGGAAGTGTTCTGTAACTGCTTTCGGTCTTTGGCGGTGAAGTATATGAGCCACCGACATGCTGTTGAAGTGTTTCGCTGATTGTAATTGTCCTGTTTTCCATATCAACTGATTTCCATTTTAAGCCAAGCACCTCTCCACGGCGTAATCCGAATACGGCGCAGATTGTAACAGGCACTTCAATCGGGGTGTCCTTAACTGTCTTCAAAAGCTCATTAACCTGCCTTTCGTTCAAATACTGGCTTTTGAATTTTACCGAATGAGGCTTTCTTGCAAGTGAAGCAACATTGACCGTTATAATGCCCTTTCGTGCCGCATCATTTAAAGCCTTGCTTATACAGCGGTGGATGTGCGTTATAGTTGTGGGCGACAGCGGTTCGCTCCCGTCAGATTTACTCTTTTCAAAAACAAGGTGCTTGTAAAAATCTTCAAGGTCACTCACTTTCAATTCCTGAATTTTTATTCTCCTCGGATAAAAGTACGGCACAATATGGTTTCCCACATTTCCCGAATAGCCTCTGTATGTATTAGCCTGATTTCCGGCTCAATTTCATCAAGCCACTCAACCATATAATCGGCAAAATACATATCGCAGTAGTCCACATTGCGTTTTGAATACTCGCGGCACTTTTCATTGAGAAATTCCTTTGCCCGCTTTTTATTCCCTTTGACTTCAAAACCTGTTGAAATCCATTTGGTTCTGTATTTGATTTTTCCTTTTTTAGTAAGTTCGTTTGTTCTCAGGCTCAGAACTGCATAATATTTTCCGTCCTTTACCTGAAGGCTGCCTGATACTCCCATTTATAATCTCCTTTCATAATGAGAACAGACTGCCAATGCACATACTAATTGTACTCTGCGTTGACAGTCTGTTCAAGTGTTTATCGGCTATTTCTCGTTACTTTTTTCGGCATTGAGAAATTCTTCGAGATATTTTTTAGGAATGATATATCTACGCCCCGCTCTAACGGATTTGATTGTACCTTCTTTAAGCATTTTATAGGTCAATGTTCTGCCTGTATGGAGAATACTCATAAGATCAACCGTAGTCAGCACATCACTGTAATTGTCGAGAATACCTTTCTTTTCGCTTTCGCTCATAAATTCACCTCCAATCTATAAAATATTTTCATCAAACCAATAAGCCTGAAAGATTTTTCCGCTGTTTGTCAAAAATCGTCCCTGTGAAGATTTTGCAATTTTATCTGAGGCATCCGTATTGTCAAGAATAATCTGCGACAACACATTATCCGCCCTACCGCATATTCTCGTATCAATGTTATTCCGTATCTGACCGTTGAGGATTGTGGCATCAGGTCTTTGTGTTGCAAGAACAAGGTGAATTCCAAAGGCTCTGCCCTGCCTTGCTATTATTGAAAGTTCGGATTCAATTTTCAAAATTTCGTCCTTCTGTTGCTTTGAAAGACCTGTTTTGTCAAGCACTTCGGCAATCTCATCACACGCAAATACAATTCTGTAAAGTTTTTTCTCGGCATTACGATTGTATTCGTCAATATTTGCAACACCTGCCGTGCGAAGAATTTGTTTTCTATTTTGCAATTCATCGGTTATGCTGACAAGCACCTTATGCAAAGTTTTTTCATCAGTCAGCAAAGAGCATTTTTGTATGCCATATCGGCGGAAAGTCTACACCGCCTTTGAAATCGGCAATATAGACTTTTGCATCCTTTTGACGCATTGCGTCAAAACAAGCTTGAGTAAAACGCTCTTGCCCGAACCTGTTGAACCACCGATAAGCATATGCGGAATTTTGGCAATGTTTACACTCACCCGTCCCGAATAACCTTCACCAAGCACAATTTCAAAATTCTCATCGCTCAGCAAATTTTCCGACCATTCGATATAATCCGAAAGCCTGTTTTCACCGTCAACACATCTGATAATCACGATACGGCAATCATCGCCCTCACGCATCTCATCAATATGTATATTGAGTGCAGATTCTATTCTGTCTTGATTATCAGTCCATTCTGACAGAGGAATGCCAAAGGTTTTGAATTTGAGAATCATAACCCTGTCATTGCTTTTATCAACTGATTTTGACAAAAGCAACGGTGCTTCTCCTGCGGAATTTACAAATCCTATTCTGTGCAGATTGTTGCTGACACCGATTGAGCCAAACGGCATACCGATTAAAAAAGTCAGGGCAAATGTTACTGACGGAATCAAAATAAGCACCAGCACAGAAGTCATAAATTTCTGCAAATTCTGAAAGTAACCGTAAGGCTGCCAGATTGAATAGCGACATTCCCAGAAAATCAAACAAAATGCAAGATAGATAATTGCAATAACTCTGCCCGAATTTTTGCCGAAAATTCTTTTCAATCCGTTTGAGAAATATATGCCGAGGATACGCATATTCCACCGATTATGAAGACTTGATTTGTCATTGTTATCAATCATCCGCTTTAACCTCTTTCACCTTGTTGATTTCAGTAACCGTGTAGGTGTTGATATCGGTATATTCCACAAGAAAGTTTATTCTTCGCAGAAAGGCTTTCCATGTTTCAGGCTTATAATGCTGAACCTCGCTGTATTGCTCACTGAGAGAAATATTTGAGGTGATATACACCGTGTCATAGCAAGCGACCTTGTCATTAAATCTTGCAGGCAGCATAAGCGGATAAATATCAAGATAGTTCAGCATATCTTCTATCTGAATCTGCGATGCAAATTCTTCAAAGACAAGTACAGGTTGTCCGTGATAGCTGTCAAAATTTATCCCTGTACTACGGCGATACGCAGTAATTCTGCAAATATCGGATGCCCTGTGTTTTTGATATATCCCCCTTGTCTTGCCTGTTCCCGACTTTCCGTAAACATAGTAAACGGTAACCTGTCTTTTCTTTTCACGGAACATATTTGAAAGAACTGTTTGCCTGAGTGTGTCAATCTCTTTTATCCTAAAGGCATATTTCGGGTGGAGCTTGATAAGTTCGTAGGTATCAAGTCCGTTTTCGATTTCTTCAATCAGAGCGGACATATCGGGAGAATTTTCATCAACAGGCTTTGGAACATTACCAACCTCTTCAAAGGTATCAATAAGGTTTGTCTGTTCCTTATCAGAACCCTGCCACTTGCCCTCCTTACGGAGATAGTCACAATTTTCCATTACACTGCCGTTAGCCTTGTCAATATGTGCAACAGGGAATCTGTTCTTCAATGTTGAAAAGCGAATCGGCGATTTTGAGTAAATGAAAATGTGCATATGCTTTGTGCCTGTGGCTGCAATTTCATCCACAAGACAAAAATAATCGGGACTGAACAGGTGAAGAGTATTCTTAACCGAATTATGGTCAAGCTCGTAATCATCAGGGTTATTTATGGTCAACAGCCACTTCCTCGACTGAGGATTTGAACTGCCCATATAAAAACCTCCCTGCTACTGCTACATTGCTACGATAGGGGTAATACTCCCCCTATCGCAGAGCCTCTGCACGGTGTGCTTAAGGCACACCATGCAAAGACTGACTTAGTGCAGTTTAAGCCTTTCCCGCATTGACAGCACGAATATTCTTCGCCGTTGCAGAAACCTTGTAGCCTCTGGAGTCCAATACGGACGCATCTCAAGTCCATCAAAGATGACCACCGGATAATGCCTGTCATCAGGCTTTTCAAGTTTGCACTCGCCGTCAATCTTGATCGTCAGCTTTTCAAAAGCCTTATCAGGCAAGGCAACGGTGTACTTAAATCCGCTGACTTCACCTGTTCTCTTGCCGTTCTCATAGACATACGCAGGTGCAACATCTACAAGCACAGGATTTTTGCCGATTGTCTTGTTGGCATCAATCGCAATTAAGTTAATGTTCATTCTTAAAATCCTTTCAAATAATGAATTATCATCGATGATGGCTATATTATACATTTCTGATTTTTATCAGTCACTCCGATTTACCGGATTGACAAATGAAAAAACTGTTAATTTTGCAAACGCACAAATTGTAAAAAAACAAGGCACACTGCAAAATACTGCAATGTGCCTTAATAATCATATCTTAATGAAGCTTAAGCATTCGAGCTAATCTATCATTCTCTATCTTATTTTCAATATAACTATTTACTTTTTCAATAGCATATTGGATAGGATCAAGCTCATCCTTGCCCTCATTAAGGTATTCGGGAATCTCTTCTAATATCTCATACGCTGTATTCGATATTACGGTGTCCGTTCTGCATATTCCGGCTTTAGTTAACAATGAATAGATTATATCTACATCAATATATAACGCTAATGCAAACATAAAACGAAACACCTTAAGTCTTCCGAAAGTGATATCGTAATGATTGATCAAACTGTTAATGGTATCATTTGAAAATTCGGTTATCAACTTGATATCCTCCCAGGTGATGCCATTATTTCTCATAATAGTTTTTACAACATTACCAAAGGTTTCACTCCCATTTGTTTTAACATCTTTAGATGTAATATTTTTGCTGTTTTGCATACTACTGCATCAAAACACAATATCCATACGGTAACTAAATTTTTAAATTTATATTGCATAATATAACCTCCTTAAAAAAATTATTTTTTGATGACTTTTTATAGGCACTAAACATTAGTGCTGATTACTAAATTTTCTCTTTGACCTATAACATGATTTATATTATCGGTCGGTTATAAATGATTTATTTCCATACAGTATTTTTATACCATTTAACCCTCGTATGGAAGGGTTCTCGTGTTAGTTTTGCAAACAAAAAAGAGCACAAATCAAAATTGTACTCTTTCGTCTTTCATAATCGAATATAACATAGCCGATTATGTTTCTATTTAATTTTCATTGATTTCGAGTAAAAAAGGGTACACTACCCTAAGGAACTCAAAAATGACTTAAAATCATCTACTTCAGTGCAATGTTTCAGCACCGTTTCATCTTAATTCAAATTCAAAGTTTTACCTTTGATCTAGCTTTTCGCCAATTTAATCTTTTAATTGATTTTTCTTAACAACTTAGGTAACAAGGAGAATACCTAAATAATATCACATTCATAAAAATATTGCAATAGTTATTTACAATTTTTCACAATATTCCGTATTGCAATTTACAAAATATCGGTTTCATAAACCTATTTTTTGTAAATTGGGGCTTACTTTTATGTCTGTTTACACTTCCATTACATTGTCAGTCCAAAGCTCGCACTGTGTCATAACCGTCTGCACAGCGTCTTCCATACCTTCGGGCGGATACTTGTGCTTTTTCAGGAGCTTTTTGATAAGCATACGCATTTTTGCTCTTGCGGACTCTCGTTTTTGCCAATCAATCGTCTTGTTTTTGCGGAGAGTATCGGCAAGTTCCTTTGTAATGGCAATCAACTCTTCATTTTCATAGAAATCCTTGATTGCCTGCGGTTTTGTGAGGGCATCATAGAAGGCAAGCTCATCAGCAGTAAGTCCGAGTTCTTCGCCCTCTTTTTGCGCTGTCGCAATTTGCTTTGCCAGCTTCAGCATTTCTTCAATGACTTCTTCATTGGTCAGCATACCGTTCAAATATGCATTGAGCGAACGCTGCATAATCTCGCTGAATTTCTCGGATTTAACCACATTCGTTCTGCGATAAATTGAAACCTGCTCTGCAATCAACTTTTTCAAAAGTTCGACGGCAAGGTTCTTTTCTTTCATATTCGCAACTTCTTGCAGGAACTTCGGGTCAAACAAAGAAAATTCTTCCTTAATATCCGAGAAAAGATTGATAACTCCGTCGCTTTTGATACTCTGCTTCAAAAGCTCGTTTATTCTTGCGTTCATTTCCGGCAGAGAAATCTTTTTGTCCACACCGGTATTCGTCAATCTGAGAACCAGTACACGCACAGACTCAAAGAACGCCGCTTCAAATCTGCTGTCCTCATCAACCAAAGAAGAACAGAGAGATAATGCTGATGAAGCATAAGGGCTTCTTTTACGAAAGAGTCTTTATCATCAACCTTTTCTCTGCCCATAATAAAGTTGACAGCACCGCTGATTGTTTTTGCTCTTTCAAGGTCTGTTCCGTTTTTGAACTTGGAGTAATCGTATCCGTGAAATTTATCTCGGCACACATCTAACTTCTTAAGAAATTCAGGATATGCAACTTTTGCTACATCGGTATCGCCGTAGTTCTTTTTATCACGGGAGGTGTAGTCATTCATTGCCTGCTTCAAGGCGGTGGCAATTCCGACATAGTCAACAACAAGACCGCCTTCTTTATCACGGAACACACGGTTTACACGGGCGATAGCCTGCATAAGATTGTGTCCGGACATAGGCTTGTAAACATACATTGTTGCAAGAGACGGCACATCAAAGCCTGTAAGCCACATATCAACAACAATCGCAATTTTAAGCGGACTGTTGTTGTCCTTAAATTTCTTTGCAAGTTCGTTTTTGTGGTGCTTGTTTCCGATTATTTCACGCCATTCTTCCGGGTCATTGTTGCCGGAAGTCATAACAACTGCAACCTTTTCTGTCCAAGCAGGACGAAGTTCTAAGATACGCTTGTAAATTTTCATAGCGATAGGGCGAGAATAAGCAACAATCATTGCTTTACCTGTCAGCAGGTTTTCTCTGTTGTTCTCGTAGTGGTCGAGTATATCGCTTACTAGCGAATTGATGGTGTTATCATTGCCGAGGATTGCTTCCATCTGACCGAGTTCACGCTTGCTCTTTTCGATAACTTCTTCATCGGCATTGGCGGACATAATATCATACTCGGTATCAATCATCCGTAGCGTTGCTTCATCGAGATTGAGCTTAATTACACGGCTTTCGTAATAGACAGGGCGGGTTGCTCCGTCCTCAACCGCCTGAGTCATATCGTAAATGTCAATATAGTCACCGAACACCTCACGGGTGCTGCGGTCTTTTGAAGAAATAGGCGTGCCTGTAAAACCGATATATGTAGCGTTAGGTAAGGTGTTGCGGATAACACGAGCCGTACCGATTTTTACCTTACCGGTTTTAGCGTCCACGGTTTCTGTCAGTCCGTATTGTCCACGGTGCGCTTCGTCTGCCATAACAACGATGTTGTGGCGTTGGGATAACGCTTCGTGCGACTCCTCGAACTTTTGCATAGTGGTAAAAATAATGCCGTTCGCCTGTCTGCCGTCCAACCAGTCCTTTAATCCGACATCATTTTTACCCGAAGTTTCTGTCAGCTTTCTGCAAGTAGCGTGTACCGGCTCTTGCCTCAAAAAGTCTTTGCACTTTGCAAACTGACCGTAAAGCTGGTCGTCAAGGTCGTTTCTGTCGGTAATTACAACAATAGTCGGGCTATCTAATGCTTGCTGTAATAAGTGGGCATAAAACACCATAGACAGCGACTTTCCGCTGCCTTGGGTATGCCAAAATACGCCGCCCTTACCATCGGTAACGGTAGCGTGCTTTGTGGATTCAATCGCTTTTCTGACTGCAAAGTATTGATGATACCCTGCGAGTATCTTAAACGAATTGATACCCTCGTTAGAAAAGCAAATAAAGTTTTTGATTATATCAAGCAGTCGTGCCTTTTGGAACATGCCCTCAAAGAAAGTATCAAACTGTGCATACTGCGTGTTTTCATAGTCGCCGTCTTTTGTTTTCCACTCCATAAAGCGGTCTTCACCGGAGGTGATCGTACCCGCTTTGGAGGTCAACTGGTCGCTCATAACACAGATGGCGTTATATACAAACATTGACGGAATTTCCTGCATATAGTTACGGAGCTGCCTGTACGCTTCGGAAGCGTCGGTTTCCTCACGGGAGGGAGATTTTAGCTCAACTAAAACTACCGGCAAGCCATTCAAAAAGAGAATTACATCAGGGCGTTTATTGCTGTTTTCAATGAAAGTCCATTGATTTGCTACGATAAAGGAGTTATTGTCGGGATTTTTATAGTCAACAAGATAGACGATAGAGGAACGCTCCTCGCCGCCCACAAAAAATCTTACAGGGATACCGTTTTGCAGATAGTCCATAAAGACTGCGTTTTTCTGCACAAGCTCTCCGTTTTCAAAGTTTTTGAGTTTAAACATAGCATTCTGAATAGCATCATCAGGCAGCCCTCTGTTCAAACGATACAGAGAGTCAATCAAAATCTCCTCATATAACGGACTGTAAAAGTCTCTTTCTATATCGGGACCGTATGCGTAATCGTACCCCAAATCATTTCTAAACAGCTCGATTACAGAGTTTTCATAATCGGCTTCGGTATATAATCCCGGCATTTTCTTTCCTCCTTTTATGTTAGCTTCAATTGCCTTTTTATTTTATCGTCAGCTTTCTCATTTATTAGGATGTCGTATTTTTCTCTTAAATCATCAAATGAAGCAAACAGATTTTTTCTATATTTTGGCTCGTCAAAATTATTTTGAGCTTTCTCCAATGTCATTGAACTCTTTTGATTCTGTTCCTGCATTTTACAAAGCAGAATTTGATATTGATACATCCGAAATAATGCATTTTCATAAGCAAAAACAAAACTGCTATACTGTTCTGACGCTTTTCCCTCAAAATATAGCTTTAGTTCCTCTGAAAGATTTTTTAATTCCTCACACTTCTTTAAAAACTCAACTTGATAAGGCTGTTCTAGGGGATGCTCTAATACCTCCATCTGTTGGTACATATAAGTATTATTTGTCAGCAAACTGAATACCGTATCGTTTTGAAAAAATGGTTCTTCATTACTCTTTGATTGAAGATGGATATAATTATCTTTGCATAGATTAACCAATCCGTTGGCTCGCAGATATGATTTTAACCTACGGTCAAAGAGATGTTGTTTATTACTCAATCTTATTTGATGTGAAGTCTGGAATAAAGCTATTATTGCCACAATCACAGTAATAATTGAAAAAAACAAATTCCAATCGATCATTATTCTCCCCTCCTCGACAGTATAAACAATAATTTAGCAGCTTAAATCTCAATGTTAGAAACATCAAGTTCGCCGGACATAAGTTTTGGTAGTAATGTATCCCTAAGTGCTGTCAAATTATCTGTTTCAATTTGATTAGCCTTAATCTTCGCAAACATTGGTGCAGCAAAGCCGTGGAATTCTTCCAATTCGTCATTGGTAGGCACAACAAAAGGCATACCTTTGATAATTTTTGAATTGACAGCTGTTGCTATTGAAGATGTACTTCCCATAGTTTGATAGTTAAAACATTTCAAATAGCAATAGAGATATTCGTTTATTTCTTTTTTGTCGGTTTTGAAATGTGCAATGGCTTCATTAGTGGTCATCTCACCATTTGTAATTGCAATTCTGCCAACAGTAGCTTAAAGCTAAGTAAGACTGTGTTATCGGGTACTACTTTAACATTATGGCGTTCAACAGCTTGTTTCGTAAGTTGTTCAGAACTGCTACTGATATAAAGACCGCAAGTCCCCATATCTGATATGGATACCCAAGTAACATCTTGGAGATTGGTGCTAAACCATTGTGGTTCTTTTCTCGGTGGTGTTTTGCCGATGGAAATATCAAAGTATTCGTCAGCACGGCAAATTGCTCGCTCATTATTGGCTGTATCGACAAATTTATTGCGATATAAAGTTAGCACTTGCTCAAGTAAATTATTGTTTAGTTTTTTAGAAAAGGAAAAAGATATGATTCAACAATTTGATCCATTTCAATCACACAACATCAAAGGGTTTTCGTCTGAAAGTAATTTTGATGAATCTGTAAATAAAAAAATCGTGTATCATTACACTTCACCAAAAGCCTTTTTATCCATACTGGAAAATAAGCAAGTATGGTTTACTGATGTCAGATATATGAATGATAAATCCGAAGGAAAATTCATTGTGAAGTTGTTAGTGGAATTTATTGAAAAGCATTATAATGATTATCCTAATTTTTGCAATGCAACAAATGAACTCCTCAAAGGAAACAACTTTGAAGATTTAAAAGATATGAGAGAAGAAAATATCAAATATACTGATATAAGTGGGCTTAAATACATAGCTCAGAGGCATTTTTTGTTTTGCCTCAGCACAGGACCAGACTTATTGAATATGTGGAACTATTATGTCTATAACAACACTTATCAAGGATATAATATAGGTTTTAATCCTGTATCATTTTTGAAGTCCTTTGATGTGGATATTAAAGATAATAAAATAAACTCTTTTAGTGTAAACTATGGACAAATAATATATGATTATAAAAAACAAGAAGATGAAATAATGCATTTCGCCGCCAAATTAGAAGAAATCTTCAACAAAAAAAATAATGCTCTTGGATATATGATGATTGAAATAAGAAATTATATAGAAACACAGGGATACTTTTACAAAAGCAAGGCTTTTGAAGCAGAAAATGAATTTCGTGTGATGATCACTATTGCGGACAAAAGAGTTCCCACGCAGAAAAAAGATGCTCAAAAATACAGTGGAATACATAACAAGAAAATTTGTGAAAATGTGTGTATTAAAAATGGACTCATAGTTCCATACCTAAGTGTAGAATTCCCTGTTGAAGCCATTAAAAGAGTTACGATGTCTCCTATTACGGAGACAGAAATCACGAAATCAGGTATAAAGGAGTTTTTCAGGATAAACAATATTCCGACATCTATACCAGTTTACCAATCGAAAATCCCGATAAGATATTAATCAAACTTTCTGTGGGTGGCAGAGTATTCAATTGAGAATCACCGCCCCATAGTCGTTCTCTAAAAATAAACATAAGGAGAATTGACTGTGAAACAGGATTTAATCAAAGATGTTATTCAGGGAATGTTACCTTACCTGAATAATGCACAAAATGAAAAACTGCAAGAGGTGTTGAAATACACCCTTGCAAATTATGAGGTAACGGAAAATCAAAGCAAAGCGAAACACTCGGAGCAGAACTATGTAGAACTGTTCCTATCGGCGAAGCGAATTGAGGGCTGTTCCGAAAAATCTCTTAAATACTACAAAGCAACTATCGAAATGATGATTGAGACCGTCAGCAAAAGCGTTAGGCACATTGAAACCGATGACATAAGGCGATACCTGACCGAGTATCAGGAAAAGAAAAAATCAAGCAAGGTTACGATTGACAATATTCGCCGTATTCTTTCAAGCTTCTTTTCGTGGCTTGAGGACGAGGATTACATATTAAAAAGTCCTGTCAGACGAATACACAAGGTCAAAACAGACACAAATATCAAAGAAACATACTCCGATGAAGCGTTAGAGCTTATGAGAGATAACTGCACCGAGCCGAGAGATTTGGCAATGATAGATATGCTGGCTTCAACGGGTATGCGTGTCGGCGAAATGGTGTTGCTCAACAGAAACGATATTGATTTTAACGAGCGAGAATGTATCGTGTTCGGCAAAGGAAATAAGGAACGAGTGGTCTATTTTGACGCACGAACAAAGATACATTTGCAAAACTACTTAAACAGCAGAACCGACGATAATCCGGCGCTGTTTGTGTCGTTGAAATCACCGCACGAAAGGCTGAAAATCGGCGGTGTTGAGGTTCGCCTTAGAGAATTTGGAAAGCAATTAGGTATTAACAAGGTACACCCGCATAAGTTCAGGCGTACACTTGCAACTATGGCAATAGATAAAGGAATGCCCATTGAGCAGCTTCAACAGCTCTTGGGGCATAGAAAGATTGATACGACCTTGCAGTACGCAATGGTAAAACAAAGCAATGTAAAAATTGCTCATCGAAAATATATCGGATAGAGAGGAAAACGAATATGGCTGAATGGATTAGCAAAACCCTTGGTGAACTTACATCTTTCATTTCTAAAGGAATACCCCCAAAATATGTTGATGAAAAAAATGAGAATACGATACGGGTTCTCAACCAAAAATGCAATAGGAATTTTGAAATATCCTATAATGAGTCAAGAATACATAATGCAGCAGTTAAAAAAGTACCCGAAAACAAATTGCTTCATAGTGGTGATGTTTTAATCAATTCTACTGGCACCGGTACAGCAGGTCGTGTTGCACAAATCTTTAATATCCCTATGCCAACAACAGTTGATGGTCATATGATATTGCTTAGACCGACAAAAGAAATCGATCCTCTTTACTACGGATATGTCATAAAAAGTTATCAAAAGAAAATAGAAAGTCTTGCCGAAGGTTCAACAGGACAAACAGAAATAAATCGACAGCGCTTGCAAGATGAAATATATATAACATTTCCAAAAGACAGAGCATTACAAAAAGAAATAGGAACATTCTTATTTCAAATAGATGAGAAAATCAAAAACAATAGCGAGATAAACAATAATTTAGAGCAACAAGCTCAGGCGATTTTTAAGTCTTGGTTTATTGATTTCGAGCCATTCAGTAATCGAAAGCCAAGCGAATGGTCGGTATCAACGCTTGGTAATGTTTCTATAATGGGTGCAGGTGGAGATAAACCTCAAAACGTATCCCCAATAAAAACTGATTTGTATGAATATCCGATTTACTCAAACGGATTGAGCAATGAGGGGCTTTACGGATTTACTGACAAACCTAAAATATCCGAAGAAAGCGTGACTGTATCAGCTCGTGGAACAATAGGTTTTGTGTGTTTGCGCCATATTCCTTATGTTCCAATTGTGCGTTTAGTAACTCTGATACCAAAACCAGAAATTATTTCTGCAAAATACCTCTATTTATGGTTAAAACAGCTTCACATTACTGGAACAGGAACAACGCAACAACAACTCACAGTACCTGATTTTCAAAAGACAGAAATACTTGTTCCATCGCAAGAAATAGTGACACTATTTACAGCTACGGTTGAGCCAATCTTTGAAAAAATATGGTTTAATCAGAATGAAAATGAAAAGCTATCCTCTTTGCGTGACACATTACTACCAAAATTGATGACCGGCGAACTGGATGTCTCCGACACCGAGATTTAAGCCGCTAAATTATTGTTTATTGCATTATTGAGTGCAATTTTTTCATCTATTGGATTAAGGCAAGAAAGTATTGTTTCTTGCTCTACCAATGACGGAATATCAAATTCAAGTCTATTAAGAGTTTCAGTTCTCAAACTTGGAATTGTTGTTCCCTCATTATAGTTATTTAAGTCAATAAGCGACATAACATAATAAAGATATTTAGGAAGTACAATATCCGTATTTACGATGGTGTAGAAAAGTGTGTCAACTGTCCAAAACGGATGCTCTACATACTTAACTTTTCCTATTGTGCCTTTTCTTCCAATCAATACAGAAGGTTTATCATAAAGAGCGGTTGTCGCATACCCCATCAGTCCACCAGTACCATAGATAGGAATGTTTCCATTTTCTGATAGAACCTTTTTTTGATTTTTCCCGTATTTAATAGTTGCCAAGTCAGAAAGAGCGTATCTATTAAACTTCATACCCAATCGCCCCCAGTTTCTTACGGATTTCGTCCTCTAATTCGTGGGACTTTGCAAACATCTCAGATAATTCGGAGGTAAGGCGAGTCATCTTTTCTTCAAACGGCTCTCCATCGTCCTCGGCTTCTTCAATACCAACATATCTGCCCGGTGTCAAAATGAAGTCCTGCTTTTCGATTTTCTGAAGGTCGGCAACCGCACAGAAGCCTTTGACATCTTCAAGCGTACCTTCTTGGAATGCCGTAAATGTATCTGCCAACTTCTGAATATCGTCATCGGTAAAATCTCTGTGCTTACGGTCAACCATATAACCCATCTTGCGAGCGTCAATAAACAGAGTTTTGCCTTTTTGCTTTTTGTTCTTGGTAATAAACCAAAGGGTAACAGGAATGGTAACGCTGTAAAAGAGCTGAGTCGGCAGAGCGACGATACCTTCCACAAGGTCAGCCTGAATAATGTTCTTTCTGATTTCTCCCTCTCCGCTGGACTGAGAGGACAACGCACCGTTAGCAAGTACAAGACCGATTTTTCCATTCGGTGCAAGGTGGTGTATCATATGCTGAATCCACGCATAGTTGGCATTGCCGGCAGGCGGTGTTCCGTATTTCCAACGAACATCTTCTTTGAGCTTTTCCTGTCCCCAGTTGGAAAGGTTGAAAGGCGGATTTGCCATAATGAAATCTGCTTTCAAGGTCTTGTGTAGGTCATTGAAAAATGTATCTGCCTGATACGGACCGAAATCGGCGTCAATACCTCGAATAGCCATATTCATTTTTGCCATTTTCCAAGTGTCGGCATTGGACTCCTGACCGTAAACGGCGATTTCGCCACGCTTACCGCTGTGAGCCTGAATGAACTTTGCACTCTGTACGAACATACCGCCCGAACCGCAACAAGGTCATATACACGGCAGTTCTTGAACGGCTTTAAGATAGCAACGATTGTTTTAACAATACTTGCAGGAGTGTAGAACTCGCCACCCTTAACACCTTCATATGCGGCGAACTGCTGAATACAATACTCATAAGTTCTGCCGAGCAGGTCTTTGCTTTCCTCGGTGTCGCCCATATCCATATTAGTGAACAGGTCAACAACATCGCCCAAAACACGCTTGTCCAAATCAGGACTTGCGTAGTTCTTAGGCAATACATTTTTAAGAGTTGTATTTTCTTTTTCGATGGCTCTCATTGCATCATCAATAACTGTTCCTATTTCAGGTGTGTGAGCAGCAGAAGCAATTTGCTCCAACGGGCATCTTCGGGAACAAAGAAAATATTATCCTCCGTATAGGCATCCTTATCATCTTCAAAGCCATCACCCTCAGCGACAAGCTGCTGATATCGCTTTTCAAAAGCAGTAGAAATGTAACGCAAGAAGATTAAGCCAACGATTACCTTTCTGTATTCTGCCGCAGGTATATGTCCCCAAAGGGTGCAAGCTGCATCCCATATTTGTTTTTCAAAGCCAATATTGGCGTTACTTTTTTGAGCCATTTCTATTTTCCTTTCCTCTCAATGATTTGTATTCGATTATTATTTATGTATAAAGTTACAATTATAAGTTTAATTATATCACATCACCATGTCGAATTCAATAAAGTTATTTATAATACTTGCTTTTTTTATCACTTTTTTTGTGTATTTTGTTATACGAAATCTATAAAATATTAGCACTTGAATAAACAAAAAGCTGAGGAGCAAATATCCTCAGCCTTTATACTTATCTTTAAATTTCAATTTCACTGCCATCTTCAAAACGAATTGAATATCTGTCTGCATACCATCCTACATTATCATTTTCAAATTCAAGCTTTAAGTCATCTGCAACCGAGAGCGGATTTATATTATCGTCAATATATTTTGGTTTGCCGTAACGAATTCCATCCAAACATTCAAGACCTTTATCATCATGTAATTCATGTTTAGCAACACTATGAACATTCTGTCTAGCAACGAGATAAATCTTTTTCATAATATAACCTCCGATATATAATTTACTAATTTTTGACAAGTTGCTTTCAGGGCTGTTTTTTCAAAAGCTAACTTAATCAAAGGGAATCTGCAAAAATGCAATCGATTTCTCTGACATTTTTACCTATCAATAATATTATACTAAACATTTTATTCATTTGTCCAACCCTTAAACAAAAAAATATTGATTTTTTAGCATGCTCAAAGTTTTATGCATTGGCAGTTTTTGAATATTGCAGTCATGTTATACAGTTCGTTTTTGAAATTTGCGAGTAAAAAATCTTTGTGCTACGGTGTAATAAAATTTTAAAATATATTATCTTGTTTCTTTGAAAATCGGCAGGCAAACTAAAATGACAGTAAGTTTGACTGCATTTTATCTTGTTTTAACTTAATTCAAAATTAATCAACTGAATTTTTGAAATCTTGAAAACCCAGTATTTAAGCCGTTTTTAAGGCATTTTAAGTAATTTTGACAAAAAATAAAAGGTGGTTAAAAAACCACCTTTACTGGTGCACTTGCCAAATATGCAGGTCTTGCCTGGAAACAACACCGGTCCGGTGGCTTTGAGACCGAAGTTACAAGGCTCATTCCATCCGGCAATTGATTTTCAAAGTATTATCTGTGTGAAGCTGCATTTTCTCTTGTAAGATGCGACAAGGAATACAGCGACTTCTACCACCTCAAATACAAAGAGGTAAACAGATGCCAACACAAACGTGCTCTCGCTTTAACTGCCCATAAATTTGTGCGTTTAGTCTTTCGTCTGCTGAAAGACAACCGCTTATACTGTCCGGCAAAGTAGATTCGGTCTGCTTGCCGACGAGCTACGCCCTGCTCATTTTTTAAAAATTTGGTCGACAGGGTTTAGGTGGGTGTTTTTTGCATTTATGAGATATATGCAAAAATATATGCCTTTTTAATCTTTTATCTTTTGACATATCACCGCTGGACTGACATTTTGATATTTTGATAATATTTTATTTTTGCCCGATGTTCCCATATGTCAACTATATTATACCAAAAACCACTGTCCCATTATCTACCCTGTGGTTGATGAATTTTGTTTTTTGTAGCTAAATTAAAATAACAAGACGGTTTCATTGAACATTTCCGCCTTTTTGGGGCCATAATTTTCAATGAAAATATTGATGACAAACAGCGTTATATAAATTATTCTGTATTTCAAAATCGTTTGTTTTTGTGTCTAAAACCGTAATTTTCGTTTTTATCATTGAATAATTGCATTTATAGTGGTATAATACACATATAAAAACATATATTGCGTAATTAGCAGGAGTGATTTGCATGAAGATTTTAAAAATAGCAGCCAAAGATCTGCCTTTATTTAACGGAATATGCGAAATTGATTTTTTACCTCAACAAAGAGTTAATAGTGAAAATGCAGAAAACATGAGCGAACTATTTTCTACACCATCTAACACTTTTTATAAAAATAATGTTATTTCATTTACCGGAATCAATGCTTCCGGTAAAACTTCTGTGCTAAAATTAATAACTTTTGTTTTTGGTATGTTAAACAATACCCCGATAAACAGTATTACATGTTCAGAAGTTTTAGATGGTATAGCCGATAATAATACAGTTTCTTTCGAAACTTTCTTTTTCTCTGAAACTCAAAACAACAAATCGATAAATCTTCTAAATACTGTTATTGCCAAGGAAGATAATAAGTTAAAAATTGTTTCCGAAACACTGAAATCAAAGGATGTATCCAAAATTAGGACAAAAAAAGCCTTATATGATTTCTCAGATATAGAAACTAATTTTACTCGCGATGTTAATTCTGAATTTCTTTTAGATGATGTTAGTATTATGGTTGCCTTCAATAAAAGAAACAAAGAATCTATTAATTATACAGATATGCTCCGTTATACTAACATTAATGAATTAGATATATCTGAAGACTGTCCTGTTGAATTAATTTCGATTTTTTGATCCGAGCA